>Ga0268263_1000993_pt1 | contig 30692 bp, 23 predicted proteins | sample Biomet5_FD_190358 | JGI IMG/M metagenome (GOLD analysis project Ga0268263, IMG submission 190358) | Microbial communities from bioreactor (seeded with sewage sludge) at LBNL, California, USA - Biofuel metagenome 5 (SPAdes) (version 4) | ecosystem: Engineered > Bioreactor > Anaerobic >... | reverse complement strand
TACCTGGGGCACCAGACGAAACTTTGCAAAGGCAGAAGAGGGTGGAGATAACTTCATGAATTACTGCGTATGCACTGACATGAAGGAAACCGATATTGTCTTTGGAGGAGAAAAGAAGCTCAAAAAAGCTATTGACGAAGTTGTGAAAATTTTCCACCCTGAAGCTATCACTATCTGCGCAACCTGTCCTGTAGGGCTTATCGGAGATGACATTGAATCCGTTGCCAGAGAAGCTGAAAAGGAACATGGGATCAAGGTAATTCCCGCCCGTTGCGAAGGATATAGAGGAGTTAGCCAGTCGGCAGGCCACCACATCGCAAGCAACGCCCTGATGGAGCACCTCATTGGGACTGAAGAAATTAAAAGTCCAACACCTTTTGATATAAACGTCTTTGGAGAGTACAATATTGGAGGAGATCTCTGGGAAGTCAAACCAATTTTTGAAAAAATCGGGTACAGGATTGTCTCAAGTTTAACCGGAGACGGTTCATTCCACAGGATCTCACAGGCTCATCAGGCAAAACTAAGTATTCTACTTTGCCACCGTTCCATTAACTATACTAACCGGATGATGGAAGAAAAATACGGTGTTCCCTGGCTGAAAGTAAATTACATTGGTACAAAAGGAACTGAAAAGTCCCTGCGGAAAATGGCAGAGTTCTTTGATGACCCGGAACTTACCCGGAAGACAGAAGAAGTCATTGCTGAAGAAAAAGCAAAATATGCAGAAGATATCGAAAAATACAGGAAAAAACTCAAGGGAAAAACTGCCTTCATCTATGCCGGAGGTTCTAGATCGCATCACTATATAAATCTCTTTGAGGAACTTGGCATGAAAGTGATTGCTGCAGGCTATCAATTTGCTCACAGAGACGACTATGAAGGCAGGCAGATAATTCCTCAGATCAAAGAAAAGGCTCTTGGATCAATTCTTGAAGATGTACACTACGAAAGGGATGAAAACGTCAAACCCGCAGTCAGTCCTGAAAGGATTGAAGAACTGAAAACGAAAATTGGACTCATGGACTATAAAGGCCTTTTCCCGGATGCGGAAGATGGAACCATTGTTATTGATGATCTTAACCACCATGAGACTGAAGTCCTTGTAAAAACCCTTAAGCCGGATATTTTCTGCTCTGGAATCAAGGATAAGTACTGGGCTCAGAAACTTGGAGTCCCGTCAAGACAGATCCATTCGTACGATTACAGTGGAAGGTATACAGGTTTTTCCGGAGTTTTGAACTTTGCAAGGGACATTGACATGGCTCTGCACAGCCCAACCTGGAAGTTCATACGCCCACCCTGGAAAGCAGAAGATGTAGAATAAGAGGGAGAAAAATGTTAGACTATACCCCATGTGAAGAAGTAACCAGAGAAGCAGTAACCATTAATCCTGCAAAAATCTGCCAGCCAATAGGCGCAGTCTATGCAGCTCTTGGTGTACACAACTGCATGCCGCACAGTCACGGGTCCCAGGGATGCCTCTCCTATCTGCGTATGTGCTTAAGCAGGCACTACCGAGAAGCTGCCCTGGCAACTACCAGCAGTTTTTCTGAAGGAACTGCCGTATTCGGAGGCGCTGCAAACCTTAAGGAAGCTCTCGTAAACCTGACTACAGTATACAAACCTGAAGTAATCGCCATCCATACCACTTGCGTCGCAGAAACAATAGGTGACGACGTAGGAGTCATCTTAGAAGATGTAGAGGCCGAAGAACTCATAGATCCTTCTATTAAGATCTGTGCAGCTTCTACTCCTAGTTACGTGGGCACCCATATTACCGGCTATGACAATATGGTAAAGTCCTTTGTAACCACCTTTACTAAAAAGAGCAAACCAAACGGGAAACTAAACATAATCCCCGGTTTTGTAGAACCCGGGGACATACGGGAAATAAAACGCATACTCTCAATAATGGGAATTTCCAGCATTGTGTTTCCCGATACGACTGATGTCTTTGATGCTCCTCTGACCGGCGAACCTGGAATGTATCCAAAAGGTGGGACTCCTATAGGAGATATAGAGGATTCTGCAAACTCAGTTGGAACGATTGCTCTCTGCAGGATGGCAGGAGGCTCAGCTGCAAAGATCCTTGAAGGCCGCTACAAAGTCCCGGCAAAAATAGGGCCTACTCCCATAGGAATCAGGAATACCGACCGTTTCGTAATGAACGCGGCAAAACTTGCTAATGTGGCAATTCCTCCCGAGCTTGAAGATGAAAGAGGAAGGCTTGTGGATATGATGACCGATGCACATCCACACTATCACGGAAAAAAGGTAGCTATTTACGGAGATCCGGATATTCTTACAGGCTTGACCAGTCTTGTGATGGAAATGGGCATGGAGCCTGTTGTAGTACTTACAGGAACCAAGAGTTCGGAGTTTGAAAAAGAAGTAGAAGAACTCATAGGTCCGGAGCACCCCGAGGCTGATGTAATTTCCGGAGGGGACATGTTTACCCTTCACCAGATAATCAAGAGAAAACCTGTTGATCTTCTTATAGGCAATACCTACGGGAAATTCATAGCAAGGGCAGAGGATGTACCTCTGGTCAGGGTAGGTTTCCCGATTATGGACAGGGCAAACCTGCATTACTTCCCGATTATGGGATACGCAGGAGCTGCGAGACTGGTAGAGCGTATAGGAAACACCTTGCTTGACAGGAAAGACAGGGATGCTCCAGACTGGTTGCTTGAAACCATCCAGTAAATCATATTTTTAAAAAATTAACAGAATAACTGGTAAACTGCCGCTGCAAACCTGAAAACCAAAGCAGAGGGGAGTGAAGGAAATGAAGGAGAAAATTGGAATAGTGGATACTCTCGAAGAAAGGAAGCCATATATTACCAGAAAACAAGAAAAAGGGCAGGAAATTCCTCTTGCCTGTGATAATAACTCTCTTGCAGGAGCTATCAGCCAGCGAGCCTGTGTTTATTCGGGAGCCAGGGTTGTCTTAAACCCTGTAACCGATGCTGTTCACCTGGTCCACGGCCCAATAGGCTGTGCAGGCTATACCTGGGACATAAGAGGTGCAAAATCCAGTGGGATTGAGACAAACCGCACCAGCTTTAGCACGGATATGAAAGAGATCGATGTAGTCTTCGGAGGAGAGAAAAAGCTTTCAAATGCTATTGATGAACTGGTGGAGCTCTACCACCCTCCTGTTATTTTCGTTTATTCCACGTGCATAGTTGGAATCATTGGAGATGATCTGGAGTCCGTGTGCAAAACTGCAAGCCAGAAACACAACATCCATGTAATTCCTGTAAAATCCGAAGGCTTCAAAGGTAACAAGTCCGATGGATACAAAGCGGCCTGTGACGCCTTAAAAAGGTTAATCAAAAGACCTTCGAGAGATGAAATTAAGAAGAAAGGTCCCAGAGCTCCTGAAACCATAAAACCAAAGATTAACATTTTAGGGGACTTTAATGTAGCCGGAGATGTCTGGCTCGTAAAGCCTCTCTTTGAGCAGATGGGAATTGAGGTCATAGTCTCAATGACAGGAGACTCAACTGCAAAAGCCATATCAAGAGCGGCTGAAGCCGACCTTAACCTCGTCCAGTGCAGTGGGTCCATGACCTATCTTGCAAAATGGATGCAGGCAGAATATGGTATTCCCTACTTAAACGCAAGTTTCTTCGGAATTGAAGATATCTCCTTAGCCCTACGAAGAACTGCTGATTACTTTGGCTCTGAAAAGATGAAAGAAAAGGCAGAACAAATCCTGGAAACTGAAATAAATCGTATAATGCCTGAAATTTCCAGGGTCCGGGAAAGAGTCAAAGGAAAGAAGGCCGCCATTTACATGGGAGGACCTGCAAAAGCCCTCACGCTTATCAAAGGTTTTGACGAACTTGGTATGGAAGTCGTTATTATCGGGACCCAGACCGGGAAAAAAGAGGATTACGAGCAGATCAGTTATTCGGTCAGGGATGGGACGGTTATTGTTGACGATGCAAACCCTCTTGAACTTGCCGAACTGCTCATTAGACAGAAAGCTGACCTGATGGTTGCAGGCGTAAAGGAGAGATTTATTGCATACAAGCTTGGAATTGCTTTCTGTGACTTCAACCACGACAGGGTGGTGGAGTTCGAAGGTTTTGACGGTTTTGTAAACTTTGCGCGGGAGGTGGATGCTTCCATCAGTAGCCCTGTCTGGAAAGCTGTCAGACAGCGGATCCTGATACCCGAAGCAATGGAATCAGAGAAGAAATCAGGCAGAATAGAGAAAGCGGCAGTAGAAGAAAGGATTTCCAGAGAAAATTACGCAAAAGAGTGTAAAGGCATGCTCCTGAAACCTGAAATCCGAGGCTGCAGTTGAGAGTCAGGTATGAGGAGGCATTGAGATGACGAAAAGAAACTATGCAACTGTGAACCCCTGTGTTATGTGCCAGCCCATGGGAAGTGCCCTTGCTTTCAAGGGAATTGAGAATACTATGGTTCTTTACCACGGTTCTCAGGGCTGCAGCACCTATATGCGTCTGCTTCTTGCCCACCACTTCAGGGAACCTGTGGATATTGCATCAAGCTCGCTCAGTGAAAAAGGAGCAGTATACGGAGGCAGAGAAAACCTGAAAAAAGGATTGAGAAACGTGATTAACAGGTACAATCCGAAAGTAATCGGAGTTGCTACGACCTGCCTTGCCGAAACAATTGGGGACGATGTACCCGCAATTATTCGTGAGTTTAAAGAAGAGGAAGGAATTGGAGACGACCCTGAGAAAGATATTATAATTATTCCGGTTTCCACTCCTAGCTATGGGGAAAGCCACGTAAGCGGATATATAAAAGCTTTAGACGCAGTTGTCAGGAAATTTGCGGAAAAACCTGGAGAAGAGAGTTCCGTAAAAGTCCCGAATGAAAGACTTAACGTCATCCCTGTTGAAAGTCTATCTCCTGCCGATATACGCGAACTCAAGGAGATATTTGATGTTATGGTTGGAGATTATATTTTCCTTCCTGATATTTCAGAAACATTCGATGCCCCATTAAGAGAAGACCTACCGAAAATTGCACCTGGTGGCACCCCACTTTCTGAAATTGCTGACATGCCAAACAGTCAGGCAAGCCTGGGCCTGGGTATAGTTAGTAAGAACTTAGCAGTTAAATATCTGGAAGAATCACATGGAGTGCCCGGATACGATGTTCCAATCCCAATAGGGCTTTCAAACACTGACAGTTTCTTCACTGAGCTGGTAAAGATATTTGGATGTTCCATACCTGAGAAATATCAGAAAGAAAGGGGCAGGCTCCTCGATGCTATGGTTGACGTGCACAAGTACCTGTACGGGGTAAAAGCCGCTGTTTATGGAGATCCTGATTTTGTATTTAGCCTCACAACCTTCATGCTGGAACTCGGGATGAACCCGGTTCTGATAGCTACAGGAAGTAAAAGCAGGGACTTTGAAGCTAAAGTCCGGCAAATAGTTGAAAAAATAAACCCGGAACTCGAACCTGTGGTTCTGAATGGAATTGATTTTGACACTCTTAACGATGCAGTCAGCCAATGTAACCCGGAAATCCTGATAGGAAATTCCAATGGGAGATACATTGCAAAAGCCAGAAATATCCCCCTTGTAAGAGTCAGCCTGCCAATACATGACAGAGTCGGTGCACAGCGCATCCTTAATATAGGTTATAGAGGGGCTATGGAATTACTGGATAGAATCACCAATACGATTCTGGAAGCTACCGATACTTTCACTGCTCCAAGACAGGCAGAACCGGCAGCATATACCGAAAAGAAAAGCGAAGAAGAGTGTGTGGAAGGACTGCGATGAGTGAAAAAACTGGTGCTTCTATAGTCACGGGCCAAAATTTCTTCATCTACCTATCTTCACCAATCGAAATTGAAAGGTTAATCACAGAAAGCATGGAAAACACAGAATAAAGGAATAGGGGCACAATTCTTCCGTGCTTTCCGTGTCTTCCGTAGTTATAGAGTAAATGCAAATACTTATGTTAAGGACTAAAATGCAAATACTTACGTTAAGGACTAAAATGCAAATACTTACGTTAAGGACTAAAATGCAAATACTTACGTTAAGGACTAAAATGCAAATACTTACGTTAAGGACTAAAATATACTTACGTTAAGGATTATGTTAAGGGATATAGTTATTGCAGCGGTTCTCTGCCTTAATATGTGCCTTTCTCGCAGTTTTCCTGTAGCGTGAACTACCACTAAGCTAAAGACTTAGTGGCTTCTTACCTCGTTTTTTCAGATTAAATCAGTAACCTACAGATAAGACCAGATTTTCAATTGGTTACAATCCTTTGAACACATCTTCTGATCTAAGTATATAGATTTCAAATATTAAGTTTAACCAGATGACATTTTTTCACCTGCCAGTTCAGTATTTTAGTCTAATAATCCAGAATCTGGTGATCATAGATCAGAATCTTAATCTATCTGATTTTATATATTCATATAAGTTTATAGAATCAGTATGTTCTTGAAGTCAATATTATGAACTTAACTTCGGAAAAGTTTAGTTTATATATTTATGGCAAAGATTGCCCTTTCTTCGATTGTATATTCAAATTAGTTTTAAAACACGCTCTAGAAGGCGGTCTTAAAATTCAAATCATTTCTACATCTGGATAATGGATAATATTAACTTTAAATTCAGACGTAAATTTTTTCGAAATTCAGTCATATATTGACCTTAAGATATTTCATATGAGTTACGTACTCGATGTATAAAATCAAAGACATTAGGCATCATAGCTTGAATTTACACTTTAGACATTTAACGGTTTAACGCTACTGTTTTTTATTTCAAGTATGCAAGTCTTATCCCAATTATAGAACCAAATTTGATTTTAAGGCACAATCTAAGTTAAACAGATTTAGGAGAAAGCTCAAATGAAAAATTTAAAAACTCTTATGACAATATTTATCCTAACTCTTTTTTTTCTTGTGTTAAGTAGCTCTTCAGCTCTGGCGGCAAATATCGTAATTGACAAACAGGCTGGATCAGATGGACCAGGTTATTTTCATACACCTAATTACGCAAACGATTCAGCTTGCATTCAGACAGCACTGAATTACTCAAAAAGTGGAGATACAATAACTATCCAGGAAGGGGACTATTATCTCCCAGAAGAAATATATCAGACAGGTAAAAGTCTGAATATAATAGGCAAGGGAAAAGTAACCCTCCACCTTCAAACTCCGGATAGAGGAATGGCTGAAGTAGTGAATAGAGAAATTTTTTTCAATGGATCAAATATCGTAAATACAACTCTATCTGCTAAAGCTAAAAAAGGTTCATCTAAAATTGTATTAACTGATGCTTCCAAGGTTCACAAGAACGACTTGATTAAGATTTGGAAAAATGTTCAGTGGTGCCCTCTGGATTATCCTGACCAAATGACAGGGGAAATGTACGCTGTTAAAGGTGCAAATGGAAATGTCGTTACTTTAAATCAACAACTTCTTAGAGACTACAAATTGTCCGAGACTGTACAGGTCGAAGTATACAGACCTATTCAGATACATATAAAAAATATAAGGCTAGAGGACACAGGTATTTCAACTATTCATCATGGGCTTGTTCTGCAATATTGCAAGGATAGTTCAGTCACAAATTCCTGGCTCAATAATAGTGGATTTGGTGATCTTTGCCTATATTCCTGTTTTAATGTGAGTGTTAATAACAATGAAATTTACAATGCACTTCACCATGACTGCGGATATGGTATAAATGTAGCTAGCGGTTCGGCTTTTGTAAATATAACCCATAATCACATAGAGAATTGCAGGCATACTATAACAGGCAATTCAGATGAACACAAATCTTTAGATAGAGACGTTTTTATCGCCGATAACACTCTGATAGGGGCTGAGGTCACTGGTGCTAACGTAGTTGATGCTCATGCTGTTACTATTAATTTTGTCGTAACTGGAAATAAGATATACCCACAACTTCTAAAACATTATGCATTTGCAGATGGCACGCAACAGTCCACTTTTTCTGATAATGAAATTTATGGTGGATATGGAGGAATATTTAAACGTGGCAGCTTAAATGATGGGGTTCACATTTACGAAAATAACACGTTTAATGGTATGTCAGGTGACATGTATAAGGGAGGAAATGGAATAGATAACAAGCTTATAATTAGAAATAATATTCAAAATAAAGGGACGTATGGAATTGATTTTCCAAACAAAGGGAGTTTTAGGAACATAATAATAAGCAATAACACTTTTAAAGATCTTTCATACTTAGGAGTGTATCAGAAGTTCCTGATAGACGGGGTAAACTTAGATATTTCTAAAAATACTTTCGCAAATCTGGGAATGGAAGGAATATATATAGATGGGAATTCTTTCAAAAATGGCGCTGTAAAAATACAAAATAATACCTTAATAAATGTGGATACATCAAGGTCTTCTTCAGGAATCATAATAAGAAATATTCAAAATGCTGTAATTAGCGGAAACAAAATATTCAAAACCCCGGTTGCTGCCTTCTCTGCATCCCCAACCTCAGGAAAAGCACCATTAACAGTAAAATTTGCTGATAAGAGCGCAAATAGTCCCACCTCCTGGAAATGGAGTTTCGGAGATGGAACGTATTCGACAGCCCAGAATCCAACGCACAAGTATACTAAGGCAGGAAAGTACACGGTGAGCTTAACAGTAAAGAATGCTGCTGGTAGTAATACCGCAACAAAATCCAAGTACATAAATGTTGTAACTGTGACAAAACCTGTTGCTGCTTTTTCTGCGTCTCCAACCACTGGAAAACATCCTTTGAATGTGAAGTTTACTGATAAGAGCACAGGATCACCCATTTCCTGGTACTGGAACTTTGGTGACAAAAGCACTTCAACTACCCATAATCCAACGCACAAGTATACTAAAGCAGGAAAATACACGGTGAGCTTAACGGTAAAGAATGCTGCTGGTAGTAACACCATAAAAAAGACCAGTTATATTACAGTTAAGTAAGCCAACACTTAATTTGAAAAAATAAAAGGTCAAACTTGGAAGTGTGGGATTTATTATTTAAAAACTGGATAATGAAATTCCCAAAACTTCCACCATTTCCTTTTTGCCTCTTCCATTTCTGTAACTTAAGGAAGCAGCTTAATGTTTAACCTGCTATTTTCCCGGATTAAGCTTTGAATATGAGCTGTCTGTTCGTGCATCTTCTCATTTTCTCTTCAAAAAGGAAAGTTTTTAATTTGGGAACCTCTGGAGATCTATATCCCATTAAATCTAGAGATTTAACAGGTTTTACGCTTCAGCCTATAAATCCAGCGCAGATAAATTCCCCGGACAAACGAAGGGCCCGGGGAATTATGATGCAAAAGATTCCGTTGGCTGTTTGGATGAGTTCTCCTCTTGCATCATTTTCTTCTGTTCTTTTTATACCTTCGATGGCTTTATTGGTTATCTCGGTTAGGTGGTCTGGTTCAGGTCCTCTATATAGGTTCCAGCCCCGAGCCACCAGGTATTATCGACTTTCTGGACATAGCTCATTTTTGGTTCAAGGGTCATGTTGCGGGCTGGGTTGTAGTAATGGTAGAAGAGGAAACCCCCTCCCTGCTGCGCCAGGAAGATCTCTACCCTGGTGTAATTCACCCCATAGGGGTCCTGGAGTCCAGAAAGATCTGTTCCGATCAGCTCAGGCTGATAAGGTAAAGCCAGAGTCGTTCCGTTATAATCGAAGGCATAGATATAGAGACTATCGCGAACAAACGTTCCATTCTGGTTATTGAACTCTGCGATAGCTGCGTCCTTTCCACTCTTATCGGCATAGTTAATCGCCTCCCCTACGAAAGATTTCAGTCTCTCTCTTATCTGGGGGTCTGTTCCTACCTTTACGATCGACGAATTCTCCGGCGGATTGTAAATGCCGGCCCCGATGATCCAGTTATCGTCTACCTTCATCACGTAGCTGAGTTTTTGTTTAACGGTGAAGTTCTCCGCAGGGTCTGCATAGAGATACCGGACAAAACCTCCACCTGACTGCGCGGTGGCGATCAGGTTCTGGATAAATAAGGTGCCGTTTGCGTCCGTGACGTTCCACCGGTTAGTCCCGATTATCTCGGGCTGGAAGGGTAGAGCCAGCGTGGTGCCGTTTGTGTCGTATGCGAAGATATAGAGTTCACCGTCAACGAATTTTCCGGTCTGGTTGTTGAACTCACGAAGGGCAGCTTCCTGTCCGTGTACGTGCGCATATTCAAAGGCTTTCTCGACAAATGCTACGAGCTTCTCTGGAGATGCAGTGGAGTTATTAACCGGCGTCGCCTCTGACTGGTTCTCACAGCGCTTGTAATTGCCACTGCACACAATGTAGGATTTCCCATCGCTTCCCTGAGTTAACCGGTAGTAGGTGGTCTTATAGTACAGGTTCATCTGGACTGGATGCATATAGACATAATCTACCCAGCCAGTTCCATTCTTTAGTGCTCCTTCTAAAATTTCATCACGGAACGGTTTGCCAGTAACATCAGTCTTGCCCTTGAAATTCGTACCGACAAGCTGAACATTGTCTGCATGAGCAACCATGGTCAGATTCTCATCATACACGAAAACGTAAAGTGCCGGATCCTTTTCATCTCTATACGGCGCTTCGCCTGCATTGATTCGCCGGAACGTATCGGAGGCATTTTTCTTGATTGCTGCAGCGGTCGTGTTTACGAGCTTCACTACTGCGTCATCCGTAAATGTCTGCCGTGAGCATCCTACCCCGAGGTTCCGGTAGATAATCCGCTCATAATCACTGACTCCCTGTGCGTCTTTCTGGTTTCGCACATTTTCTAGTGCCTGCTGGAAAGCACTAACCAGTGCATCCGGAACATCCTTGCTAAAGATATAGTAAAGGTCGTTCTCACTTAGAGTATATACGATCTCATAGGCGTTGGGGTCAGCTGCGGTCTGTAGCATCTGATGCCTCCCCGCGAGATCTCCAGTTGCCCATAGGTCAATCTGACCCTCTTCCAGCATTCGGAGGAGTTCTTCTGGTGTTTTGCCGTTGACGATCTGCGATTCATTCACACCCTGGATGGTGAGGAGGTTATTTTCAATGGAGCCCTGTACCACGCCAATCCGGTATTTATTGAGATCCTCTGGAGAGGATATTTTAATGTTACTGCTCATCGGTGCATAAAGTACAAAGCTTGCCTTTGTAAAAGGTCCTGCCCACTTGTAGAGCTTTTCACGTTCGGGTGTGCGAACAATGGAGAAAAGCACAGTACTGGTGTTATTCTTTGCGATCTGGAAACCTTCCTCCAGTGGGACAACGCGGACATTTACCTGTGAGCGGTTCACGCCGACACTATGGAAGACCTTCTCGAGTATCTCTACAGAAATACCAGTGATATTCCCGTCTTCTTGGTAATTGAAAGGTGCCCACTCTTCGGTCAGGTAATTTAGCTGAACAAGGCCAATAGATGGAATGTATCGACCAAGTATCCGATCGTATGTGCTGATGCCCGCAGTATCTTTTTCTTGTTTGAGAGCATCGAATGCCTGCTGGAAGGATTGGACGACTGAATCCGGGACATCCTTACTGAAGGCATAGTAAACATCCTGGGTCTGTAATTTATACACGATCTTGTAGGAGTAATAGTTCCCGGTCACTTGTTCGGAAAAATACCTGCCCGCTTCCTCAGGGTATACCCACAGGTCAATCTCGCCATTATTGAGTTTTTCAACAAGGGTGGATGCGTTTGTCTCCTGCACAAGCTGGCTTTTATTCACGCCAGCATTAAGCAACTGCTGGACTGCGACATCGTCAACAATTACCCCAATCCGGTATCTTTTCAGATCTTCAGGTTTCTCTATTGTGATTTTCTGGTTCGGCTGGGCAAAGAGGACATAGGTATCTGTATAGATAGGCCCGGCCCATTTGAAGGACTGCTCACGCTCAGGAATTCTAACAGTAGTGAAGAGTACGGTATTATTCTGGGTGAGAGCAGCCTGATATCCCTCAGTCCAGGGAACGAGTTTTATCTCTTCCCGTGCTACTTTTTTCCCCATTTTCTCGGCGATCGCTTCTAGGAGATCAACGGAGATGCCTTTCAGCGTACCGTTCTCCATGTAATTATAGGGCGGTAGCTGTTCTGTGTAGTATGTCAGGTTTACTGACATTGTGGTGTTATTCTGGTCTGCGGATGCAGCTTCACTTTCCGGAAGACATCCGGCGGTTGGAAGCAATGTTCCAAGCAATACTGCAATAAGAATAAGATATGTGTAGCGTAGAGATAACGACATGAGAGGAGTCTAGTATCGAGATATAAATACCGATACTAAATACTGTTACTCATCATCGTTTGAAAAGAATGCCTGTTTGGCTGGATACATAGCTAAGCCCGGAATATGCAATATCTAGCAACAAGTTGGATCTTTAATATCCATCATAATATATACTTCCAATTCAATATATTTCTGCATATCAGTCTATGTCATCCCTAGAATTTTGAACGATGTTGGTCAACTGTCATCGAAACCAATGTCAAATTTTTGACGATCCCAGAAGATATTAAAAAGTCTCAGTTTTATATCGTGTGCATTCCATAAGTCTCAGTTAAGACCGTCGAAGGCTAAATCTATGTACTATACTAAGGAAGCAAACGTGCTTTAGCCGTTGGTAGTTCACAGTGCTATAATGGCTCTTACAGAAAGCAGTCCAAACACCAGGAAACCTATAATATAAAACACGGCTGTTCCTGTAGTCGGTTTTTCAGCATTCTCTATTTTTATTTCCTCATCTTTAGAGACTGTTTTGCTCAACTTGTTTTTTAACCAATTTAAAGTAAAAATAACTACTGCCGCCATTCCTATTATCTCAGGAATAAAAGTGTGTTCAAGACTAAACCCTTGTGATAAGTTAAGTGTAAAAGATTCTTTGAATAGCATTAATAAGAATGCGATCCCATTAGCAATGTTATCTTTTGGAAAACTCCATCCAAGTAGAGGCCAGAATAAGGTTTTTGGAGTATTCCACATCTGATCTTCCATAAGATGGAAAAAAGAACCTGAAGCAAGGGTAATAATTACTATATCGTTTCTTTTATTATAGAAATATAAACCTATTAGGAAGAGAGTAATAGAAAATAATAATGTATGGCTTATCATGCGTCCATTTGAAATCGTTGATGCAAAGACAATCAGTCCTAATGGTTTATCTATCAAATCAGGCAGAAGAGCTCCAACAACGAGATACCTTCTATCTATGATAGTCTTTAAACGTGGTGCAATATATGAAAATACAAAAAATATCCCAAGTGTAATACCAATATGTCCAAAGAGCAGCATGGTAACACAAAGAAATCCTTTCTAAATATATAAAAATGTTTGTTAAACGGCAGTATCTCGAATTTGCTGTAAATTTGAAGCCATGTTTTTGTGTAATATGAGAAAAATGGATCTTCCGATAGGGAATTTTTGATCCAATACCTTTTTGAGATTTGTGATTTTACAGAAAAATCGGCACACTGCCCACACTACCCTTTTTACAGAATTTATTCTCTTTTTACAGATTTTGTTCTCTTCTTGTAGGATTTATTTCTTGTAGGATTTATTTCTTGTAGGATTTATTTCTTGTAGGATTTATTTCTTGTAGGATTTATTTCTTGTAGGATTTATTTCTTGTAGGATTTATTTCTTGTAGGATTTATTTCTTGTAGGATTTATTCTCTTTTTACAGCTTTCATAATCGCTGCCCCTTCCTGGCTCTCAACCTCTACTGCGAAGCCAACATCTTCGAAAAGCTCTTGCCATCCGGCTTCCGAGAGTTGAGGCCCGTGGTGGTGGTGTTCTGCAAGCGGTTCAACTGCTATCAACAAGCCGCCGTTTTTAAGCACTCTCTTGATCTCGAACAGAGCAAATTTAATGTCTTCCAGGTGGTGAAGCATTAAAAAGCAGGTAGCTACATCCATCGAGCCAGCTTCAAAAGGAAGGGCATAGGCGCTTCCAGTCCTGAATTCCACATTTGGCACGCCAAGGACATCGGCATTCATCTGAGACTGACCTGTAAGAGAATCATGAAGATCGATTCCGTAAACTTTCGAATCAGGATTATTTCTTGCAAGCTCTATGGTAAGGCTTCCAAAGCCGCTACCAATATCGAGAATCGTTTCTCCTTTTATGTCAGGAAGCACAGAAGGAAGCACTTTTGATCGCACGCGTACCATGTGGTCTTCAGGAAATGTTGCTCTCTTTGCTTTTTCTGCATCTATTTTCATAAAAGGCAGGATAGCATAGACTTTTGACCCGTTGATTGCCATAAGTCCTCTTACGTAAATTCTGTCAGTTTCGGTTACGATACGTTCAACAACCGAAACTCCGACATCCCTGCAAAAACGCATATTCCATTCTTCCTTTTTCTCAGGGAACCGGATATCCAGGGGAGTGTGGACTATGATATAATGAGAATATTCCGGCTTGAAATAATCTGACATGAATTCAGGTTCGTTCAGGCAAATTTCACTGATGCTGTCTCTGAAAAGGGAAAGAATTTGCAGAGCAGTCTCATCAGCCTCGCTTTTTACACTTCCAATTTCTCCGAACATACCTCTAAATTTGCTTTTACTAAATAAAAGCTCTCTGACAGAAATGTTTGAAAACAGGAAAAGGAACTCACACCAGACACCCAGAATTCCTACTTTTAATATACAGTAACAAGATCGGAAATCAAAAAACTGAGATTAGGCTCTCTAATTGAAGAAAAAGCCCCGTTTACTTTAGCGTTTTATCTGGACGAGACTGCTTTAACATTCAATAGCAAGATAGGTAGATTTAAATATCAAGAAACCGGATACAAGATACCTATTGGTGGTCGTGATGAAATACATAATTGCAATGATAAGGCCGGAAAGGCTCGATGCAGTCAAACGAGAACTTCAGAAACTTGAAGTAAATAGACTGACTGTATCATCGGTCGCCGGCTATGGTGCGCAAAAGGGACATTTAGAGATTTACAGGGCAACTGAACACGAAGCAAATCTTCTTGAAAAAGTTAAGATTGAAATTGCAGTGGAAGATCAGTTCCTGCAATCGGTTATTGAAGCCATAAAGGTCGGAGCAAAAGGCAAGGACGGTTACATCGGAAGCGGCAAGATATTTGTGCTTCCTTTAGAGAATGTAATACGGATTCGGACAAACGAAACCGGACCAGGCGCTCTATGAGGGGATGAATATGGCTATTGAAGCAGCAGACACGGTATGGGTACTAATCTCGTCTGCACTTGTATTGTTAATGCTTCCCGGACTTGCACTGTTCTATGGCGGGCTTGTCCAGCGTAAAAACGTTCTGAGTAGCATGATGCATTCATTTGTTGCGATGGGCGTCATGGCTCTGGAATGGGTATTGATAGGTTACTCACTTGCATTTGCAGATGGCAACTGGTTTGTGGGTGGCCTTGGACATGTATTCCTGAAAGGGATAGATGTATATTCAGTAACTGGCACAATTCCGACTTATGCATATATTGCGTTTCAGGGAATGTTTGCAATAATTACACCTGCTCTGATTTCGGGTGCAATTGTAGGACGTGTGAAGTTTAAATCTTATATTGCATTTATTGCCCTCTGGGGAATTATCGTATATGCTCCTGTTTGCCACTGGGTCTGGGGTGGCGGATTCCTAACAGGGAAAGCTCTTGACTTTGCAGGTGGCACAGTTGTGCACATAACCTCAGGCATCTCCTCACTTGCAATTCTGACATACCTTGGCAAGAGACGTGGTTTTGGAGTAGATCCACTAAAGCCGCATAACGTTACTCTGACGCTTCTTGGAACCGGGCTTCTCTGGTTCGGATGGTTCGGATTTAACGCAGGTTCCTCACTTGCTGCAAATGAGATTGCATCTCTCGCATTCATTACAACGCTTGTAGCTCCAGCAGCTGCAGGATTCGTCTGGATGGCCCTTGAATGGTATCATTTAGGATATCCAACAGCCCTGGGATTTGCAACAGGAATTCTGGCAGGACTTGTTGCAATAACTCCAAGTGCAGGCTTTGTCACGCCAATGGCAGCAATTCCTATAGGTGCAATCACAAGTTTCGTATGTTACAACGCTGTAGGACTCAAAGAAAGGCTTGGATATGATGACTCGCTGGATGCCTTTGGAGTACACGGCGTAGGTGGAATAGTAGGTGCACTTCTGGTAGGTATATTTGCAAGTGTAGGAGGAACTGGTCTCCTTCTTGGGAATTCCAGCCAGATGTTAATCCAGCTTCAAGGCGTTGTCGTCACAATTGTTTATGCAGCTGCAGGTACCCTCCTAATTGGATTCATACTTAACAAGACTATAGGGCTTAAAGTCAGCGAAAGTGAAGAAAACATCGGACTTGACAAAACGCAGCATGGTGAAGTTGCATATAACATTTGAGTACAGACTTTGAGTACAGGCAAAACTTTACTGTACTTTTTTAATTTTTCCATGATTCAGAACATTAGGAAAAATTTATACAAGCATACAATCAAGAGTAAGATCCTAAGATAAAAATGTAAAGGAATAGCAAGACCAAAATTTGATTAACTTCCAGAATTCGTGAGATCCCTAAAGATGAAATTGTAAAGGAATGCAAGGACAAGACCTGAATTCAAAAACGTGAATTTGAAGAAACTCAGTTTCATGGATAGAGAAGTATTTCCATGAAATTGCCATCTTCCGTTGTTATCATCCCAGATCGTTTTTATTCTGAATTTCTTGTTTTCTTGCTTTTCCGCAATGATAAATCCCGTCTTTAATCGTGATTTCTCGCAGAATTACCTGAAAATTTAATTTCGTGTAATCTGAAAGAGAAATTTATATGTACAAGAAACTAGGAAAAAGGTAAGATCTTTGAGATTTCCTAGTTATTGTATAAATATAGATGGGATGATAATATGTTAAATACCGGTTCTACAGGCTTTATGCTGCTTGCAACAAGTCTTGTAATGCTAATGACTCCTGGTCTGGCATTCTTCTACGGAGGACTTTCCTGTAAGCGGAATATTTTAGGAATTATGATGCAAAGCTTTGTTTCGATGGGAGTAACGACTGTTTTATGGTTTTTTATCGGGTATTCTCTATGCTTCAGTGGAGGACAAGGTGCAATCATAGGAAACCTGGATAAAATGTTTTTACACGGAATTACCCCGACTACAATAATAAAAGGTATGGGGTTCCCGGAAATTGTATTCGTAGCTTACCAGATGATGTTTGCAATTATAACCCCGGCTCTGATTACAGGAGCATTTGCAAACCGGGTTACCTTTAAGGCTTATCTTATTTTCCTTGTTCTCTGGCAGCTTTTTGTTTACTATCCTTTCGTCCATATGGTCTGGGGAGGTGGTCTGCTTGCACAGATGGGAGTTCTTGATTTCGCAGGCGGAATCGTTGTACATGCTACAGCCGGCTTTGCAGCTCTTGCTTCAGTCTTTTACGTAGGCTCAAGAAAGTATAATAAAATAACAAAACCAAACAATGTTCCGTTAATGGCTATCGGAACTGCTCTTCTGTGGTTTGGGTGGTACGGCTTTAACGCTGGAAGCGAACTCAATGTAGATGGGATTACTTCACTCGCGTTCCTGAACAGTGACATTGCAGCCTCTTTTGCAGCAATCACCTGGATGACAATGGAATGGTATAAGGAAGGAAAACCAAAGTTCGTAGGACTTATGACAGGAGCAGTTGCAGGCCTTGCAACAATTACTCCGGCAGCAGGTCTTGTTTCTTTACCCATGGCTGCACTAATGGGAATCCTCGGATCAGTTGTTTGCTATTTTGCCGTACATATTAAAAACAAGATGGAGTGGGACGATGCTCTTGATGTATGGGGTGTCCACGGAATTGGAGGAGTTACCGGCACAATTCTACTTGGAGTCTTTGCCTCGACGGCTATAAACCCAGTAGGAGCTGACGGACTTCTTTACGGTGGCACAGCATTTTTTATTAAAGAAGTTGTGGTTGTTGCAGCTACTTCAGTCTATGCATTTGTGTTTACCTATATTATGTTGATGTTAATAAACACAGTAACTCCGGTCAAAGTTACGGACGAAGAACAGCTTATAGGCCTGGATATTTCTATGCACGGAGAATGTGCCTACGACACTATTCACTGAGAAAAATAGATTATTCAATTAACGAAAAAGTTAGGGATTCTCCCTGACTCTTTTATCTTTTCCTTTTCAGCCCCTCATTTTTTCTTCGAATAGTTGTTTTTCAGAATAATTTTTTCAGAATATTTCTTTTCTTAGAACAATTTTTTTCTTAGAACAGTTGTTTCCTTAACATTGTTATAGCTAGAATCATCGAGAAAAACAATGTCATTATGAAAATGATCACAAACGCATGGGGGTTATTCTCAAAAGGGACGTCAACATTCATTCCAAAAAAGCTTGCAACCATTGTTGGGACTGACAGAACGATTGTGACTGAAGTCAGGAATTTCATGACAATGTTTAAATTGTTGGAAATAACCGAGGCATACGCATCCATTGTTCCGGTCAGGATATTACTATAAATATTTGCCATTTCAATCGCCTGCTTATTTTCTACAATAACATCTTCGAGAAGGTCCGTATCGTCAGGATACATCTTAACAGGAGTGGACCTCAGGATTTTCTCAAGGACTATTTCATTGCTTTTTAAAGATGTAGAGAAATATACAAGGCTTTTTTCCAGCTCAAGAAGCTGGATTAATTCCTTATTTTTCAGGGATTTATGCAATTTGGATTCGATCTTATCACTTGCTTTATCGATATGCCTGAGATATTGAAGATATAACTTTGAGTTTCTATACAGGATCTGTAAAAGAAAACGTGTTTTTTTGAACGTATAAAAGGATTTTATTCTCTGGTCGATAAAACTTTTAATAACGTAATTCTCCTGAAGAGAGACAGTTACGATGTTTTTGCCATTAATTATAATCCCAAGGGGAATTGTATAAAAAATTCCTCCGTCCTGCAGGTTAGCACTCGGTACAGGTATATCTATTAATACAATAGTACAGCCTTCATCAACCTCAATTCTGGAGCGTTCCTCTTCATCAAGTGCAGCTTTAAGATGTTCAGCAGGAATATTCAGGTCTTTTGAAATTGAAAGAATTTCCTGCTCGTTTGGATTTACAAGATTAATCCATGCGCCGTCTTCAACCTGGTCAAGAGTTGTTAGTCCGGAATCTGTCGATTTAAATATCTGAAGCATGGATGTTCCTCTCCCTGTCGGCAGTATAGAATACATTCACTCAAAATGAGAATAGGATTTACAGGGCTTCAAGCAGAACGCTTATCTATAAATATATTTTCATAATAACTATTTTTGGCATGTTTATTACTGTACTAACCTTTCTCTTCTCGTTATTTTTCCTGTTTTTCCAAATTATTATCCAAAATGCCTGCAAGGATAATTTAATTTGAGAACCAATCAGGCTGGGTTTTAATTCAAATTATTTTGAAATAGGAAATTTTATATAGATTGCTTCAAACATATTTGAAATAAGGAATATTGAGGTGAACACGGTGAAAATCGAAATACTTGGTACAGGATGTTCAAAATGCAATAAAACAAAAGAAATGGTAGAGAAAGCTGTAAAGGAAACAGGTGTAGATGCTGAAATTGTCAAGGTAGAGGATTTCGATAAAATTCTGGGATACGGAGTCATGGTCACTCCTGCTCTTGTAATTGACGGAGATGTTAAAGTCGCAGGTAAAGTTCCTAGCGTCGATGATATCAAAAAATGGATCAAAAAATAAACCTGCTGAAATAGACTGAAGCATTAGCCCGGAACTAAAAACTAAAATAATAGTTACTTTAGGAGAAATCCAGGATTACAGTTACTTTGAGATAAATCCAGGATTACAGTTACTTTAAGATAAATCCAAGGTCAGTGTGAGAAACATGCCAGAAGAAACAAAATGTGCATGCGGCTCGACAAATGTGGCAATTTTCCCATGTGTAGGGGCAGCAAATGTCGGTCAGCTCTCAAACAGAATCGCAATCGAACTCGAAAAGCAGGGTATAGGAAATCTTATGTGCACTGCCGGAATCGGTGCAAGAGCCCCGGGACTTATGAAGTCTGCCGAAGCTTCTGATCGTATTATCGCAATTAACGGTTGTCCTGTAAACTGCGCCAGCAAGACTCTTGAACTTGCAGGGTTTAAAGTTGATAAACATATCGTAATTTCCGAACTTGGGATCAAGAAAAGCAAGGAAAAAGATCTCAAAGACCAGGAAGTAGCAGATACTCTTGGAAAAGTCATGGAAATCCTTCAGTCCGAGTGACCTCCCATTTTAACTTTGATCTATAAATTTGAAGTCCTTTCCTTTAACTCTACAAAAAATAGCTCTGCACAAAATCGCTGACAGAAATTTAAGCTTGTTTACGGGGTTTTTTAACCTTTTTATGGCTGGTTTCAATCATTAAAATTTTTTGGTGCTAATTTTTCCTTTTTAACCGGTTTTAATGGCCGATTTATCTATTTATTCAAGGAATAGAACCAGCAGGGATCTGGAGGGAATTGTAGAGTGAAGAAAAGTGAAAGTAAATTGCAATATATCTGAAAATAGACTCATTTGCAACAGTCACATCTGCTACACGAAGGAAGAAGATTCTTGTTGCTGCTTTCCACTTCCCAGCATTCAAAACAGAGATTTATTGTGCCAAGTTTCCTGTGCTTTACTCTAAGCAACGAATTTTCATCCTTTCCACAAATAGAGCATTTGACCATGCTTGAAACCCTCAACTAGTGCATTTAAAATTCAGCTTTGATAAGGTTTGAACTTTCAATTATTGTTTTCGTGCCAGTATTGAACGTCGGTGTGACAATGTCTCAATCTAATTTCACTCTAATTCAGGTATTTATATTTACTTAGAGCGACAAATTTGTATTTTATAATAGTTATATAAACATATATTGATATATTATAATATGAGAATCACAAAAAAAGTATGAATAACTGGAAGAAGGAACTCAAAATGGTCGATATATTTTACCCTCTTCAATGGATTGCAGACAAATTAACATACGAGGTTTTCGGGATTGCACCTGATACTCGTCTTGCAGCGAGTGTTAACTTCGTTATTTACGATGTGATGAAAATTTTCTTGCTGCTTGCAGTGATGATTTTTTTCATATCTTATCTCAGGACCTATATTACTCCTGAAAGAACCCGTAAAGTGCTTGGAAACAAAAAAGGGATTAAATACCATTTTCTTGCATCTCTTCTCGGAACAATAACTCCTTTTTGCTCGTGTTCGTCCGTTCCAATCTTTATTGGGTTTGTAGAGGCAGGCGTACCTCTTGGAATTACTTTTTCCTTCCTGATAACTTCACCTCTTGTAAATGAAGCTGCAGTTGCTGCTCTTTGGGCAACTCTCGGCCTTAAAGCAACATTAATCTATGTAGTATCAGGAATTATATTGGGAGTTCTTGGAGGTACTCTAATTGGCCTCCTTAAGCTGGAGAGGTACGTGGAGGATTTTGTATATAAGATAAAAGTAGGACAGCAAACTGCAAAACCCGAAGATTTAACGGTAAAGGAACGAGTAAATATTGCCTTTGAAAACGTAAAAGACATCGTGGGAAGAGTATGGATCTATGTAATCATAGGCGTTAGCATAGGAGGTATTTTCCACGGATATGCACCTGAGGGCATTTTAGAGAAATATGCAGGCAAGGATAACCTTCTTGCAGTGCCGATTGCCGTTCTGATTGGAGTTCCACTGTACTCAAATGTTATGGCAATGATTCCTATCGTAGAAAGCTTGATTGGAAAAGGTCTTCCCATAGGAACTTCTCTTGCGTTCCTAATGTCCGTTACAGCTGTTTCACTGCCTGAAATGGTTATCCTTAAAAAGGTGCTGAAAAAAGAGCTAATAGCAATCTTTGTCTCAATCGTGGCAGTTTCGATAATCTTTACAGGATATCTATTCAATATATTGTTGTAATCAGTACATAGGCTTCTTTCTTCCGATCTTTCTGTTTTATTTTTTAAATAGAAGCATTTCTGAAATAAGCTATCAAATTCTTCTCTATATTCGTAGTATAATAGTCCCTATATTATAAGTCCCTGTATTATAGTCCCTATATTACAGTTCAATTATTTCTTCCGTATATAATGCAATTCATTTAAAAAACATATTTTAATTATTATAAAAACAATAAGAAAATTAATATATAAGAGATATCAAGATTAATATAAATATAAAGTTAAAATCACTTTCTTTAAATATCACCTTGTTATATTAATTATTGTAATAATTTGATATTATTATTTGTCGTTTATTTTGATGTTTTAATTTAAAACTGTGATTTTCACAGGTTATTCAATAAATGAGTCTCAGGAGCAATACAAAAGTAAATTAAAATCAGTATGTTTAAATATAGCTTTGTTCATGCTAATTTATACTACTTAAGTAGTACTGGAATGTTTGGTAGTATCTATTGACACTAAGTAATATTTATAACGAGGATGTAAACAAGAAAAAAACAATATTTGGGGGCTATTTTGTCCATTATTCTCGTTAGTAATATAAAAGTAAAAAGAAAATCACTATCTTTAAATATGCCTTTGTTATAATAAGAATTGGCAACATGTCGAATTTATATCGACGTTATTCGCATATTATTATTTCTTGTAATTTTGATATAAGAATACTATAATATTTGTGGAATATTAGTCCATATTCTTATATACTCAGGAATTGCGCAGTTGAACTGGGAAATCAATATATTAAGTCATTCGAGTATATAGAAAATAGGTTATAAAAACGTCCTAAATATTGGATTCTATTTTTCAGCTGCATAAGTTCCAGCATTATAAGTTGAGAATAACAGATCGGAGGATTAATAGATCGGAGGATACGCTGTATGATAGAAAACACCGTTATGCTATTAATTATAGTACCCCTACTGTTTTCGTTATTATTTGTAGCCCTTCCCAAATCGCTATACAAGTACCTGGCTTGGGCTTTTTTCATAATTGGAGTAGCTTTATCAGTTAGTTTAGTATTAGGCGGTACTGGAGTAGTCCCGGTTGAGGGACCAAATTTCGCAATGTTTGAAAACATTGTCCTTGTACTCGAAGTGCTGGTAATATTATTTATTCTTGCTGTGTCAGCAAAATATAAAAACTGGCCTACACTTGGACTTGGAATAATTTCAGCAGCTTTATTTGCTTACACTTATGCCAATGTTCCAGGTGCTGAAAGTGCTTCTTTTAATATAGATCAACTGGCTCAGCTCATGATATTAATTGTGAATATAGTCGGTACTGCGATTATTTTATTCGCAACTGGATACATGGATCAGTATGAGGAGCACAGACATCTTAATAGACAAAGGATATTTTACTTTACAATGAGCTTCTTCCTGGCAGCCATGAATGGTCTGGTAATGTCTGATACACTAGGATGGCTGTATCTTTTCTGGGAACTAACAACTCTGTGTTCATTCGTGTTGATCTCATATAACATGGATGAAGAAGGAATAAACAACGGTTTCAGGGCTCTGGCCTTAAACCTGGTCGGCGGAGTTGCTATGTCTATAGGCATAATTATGCTTGCAACTAAATATGATATAAGTTCCCTTACTGGGATTGCAACTTACGCTGGAACTGATGCAGTAGCGCTGGCCGCTTTAGCCCTTCCTGTTGCTTTACTCTGTATTGGAGGCTTTGCGAAATCTGCTCAGATGCCTTTCCATAGCTGGCTCTTAGGTGCAATGGTAGCTCCTACGCCTGTTTCTGCTTTACTACACTCAAGCACGATGGTAAATGCCGGTGTGTTTTTAGTTGTCAAGCTTGTACCAGCTTATGCTAATACCTCGCTCGGAACAGCTATTGCAGTTTACGGTAGCTTTACTTTCGTTATTTGCTCAGCTTTAGCCTTATCTCAAAGAAACGCTAAAAGAGTGCTTGCTTATTCAACTATTGCAAATCTAGGATTAATTATCGCAAGCGCCGGGATAGGCACGCCTCTGGCTGTAGCTGCTTCGATGATGCTTATTCTGTTCCACGCCATATCAAAAGGTCTCTTATTCCTGTGCACAGGTGAAATTGAGCACACCATAGGAAGCAGAGATATAGAGGACATGTCAGGATTAATAAAGAAAGCTCCTCTTCTCACCTCCATTGCAGCTCTGGGAATGATATCCATGCTATTACCTCCTTTCGGAGTATTGCTTACAAAATGGGTATCAATGGAAGCTGCTTCAAACAACCCTGTTGTGATAGTATTCATAGTACTTGGAAGTGCACTCACCACAGTTTATTACTCTAAATGGCTTGGAACAATCTTATCATCCAGCATGGATAAAAACGCAGTTCCCCATAAAAAACTGGAAACATATTTCCCACTATCGGTTCTTGCGTTATCCATTATAGGTACAAGTATCTTTATATTTTCAATATATAACTACTTCATCGGACCTCAGGTCGAAATTCTACTCGGAAATGTTCCAAATATTACAGGACCAGTTGGACAATTTACCTCTGAAATAGGGGCATTTGATTATGCAGCAGTATTCGTAGTGCTCGCTCTGGCTATTCTGATCTACCTCGCTACCAAGAACATGTTTACACCTCGTATAGCTAGCTACTATATGTGTGGGGAAAACAACCTTGAAAAGGACAGATTAATGTTCAGAAATGGACTTTGCAGCTACGAAAAAAGCAGCGTTTCCAACATCTACCTCCAGAATATTTTTGGAGAAAGTAAACTTACAACATTTGGATATGCAATTTCCATAATTCTGATTGTAATTGCATTAGCAGGAGGAGTAGGATTATGAACGATATTCTAACAATTATTCTTGTCTTAATTGGTGCTCCTATCCTCGGCTGTTTAGCCTCAGGAATAGACAGGAAACTCACTGCAAGACTGCAGGGTAGAGTAGGTCCTCCTCTTTTGCAGCCATACTATGATGTTAGGAAGCTCTTCAGCAAAGACAACATGGTTGTAAATCCATCTCAAAACTTTTACGTAATTGTGTACCTCGTCTTTATCGTTTTGAGCCTTTTGATGTTAGTTTTCAAACAAGACTTCTTGATGATAATATTCGTCTACACAGTAGCTTCGGTAGCTCTAGTTGTAGGAGGAATGAGCACTGGTTCTCCATACGCTAGAGTAGGAAGTTCAAGGGAAATAATGGCCATACTGTCCTATGAACCAGTTTTAATATTATATGCTCTTGCAATCTACTTGCTTACTGGTACTTTCAAACTATCTGCGCTGTTAGATAAATCATCCCCTCTGCTAATTTATACGCCTCTTATATTCATAGCAATGATAGTTGTTCTGAATATAAAATTGAAAAAATCACCCTTTGACTACTCAACCTCTCACCACGGTCACCAGGAACTGGTTAAAGGTATGACAACTGAATATGGAGGGCCAGGATTTGCCACCATTGAGATCGCACACTTTTATGAATACGTGTTCTTAACTGGACTCATATTCTTATTCTGGGCATCAACCCCAGTAATAGGTGTGCTTATAGGCATCATTGCTTACTTGCTTGTAATTGTTATAGACAACATTACTGCAAGAGTGTACTGGCAGTGGATGCTCAAACTAAGCTGGACAGTCCTGCTAGTAATGTCGATTGTGAACATAGCATTCCTGTACGTTAGCGGAGCCCAATTAGCTTAAAAAGAGGGACACTTATGAGTTTGGCAAAATCCCCATGGATTATACATGTAAACGTGAACAGTTGCAATGGCTGTGATATTGAAGTAGTAGCTTGTCTTACTCCTCTATATGATGCTGAAAGATTCGGTGTTTTAAACATCGGTACTCCCAAGCAAGCTGATATAATGGTGGTTACAGGCTCGGTGAATTATAAGAATGTAAATGTGCTTAAAAACCTTTATAACCAGATTCCTGATCCAAAAGTTGTTCTAGCTGTAGGCGCCTGTGCATCTACAGGCGGGATATTCCATGATTGCTATAATGTGGTAGGTGGTGTGGATCAGGTCATACCAGTAGATGCATATGTTCCCGGGTGCTGCCCAAGGCCTGAAGCCATACTTGACGGAGTAGTTGCAGCACTTTCAATACTTGAAGAGAAGAAGAAAGGGAACGTCAAAGGAAAAGAAGTAAAATTGAAAGGAAACGAGGTGCCATCAAATGCTTGATAATGTGATTCAAGATATAACAGAAATAAAAAGCAGTGGTGAACTGCTAAAAACTGTTGAAGGTTTGAAGAGCGATGGCTATCGATATTCTACTATGATATGCCTGAAAGCTACCGAAGGTCATGAATTGATATACATCTTTGAGAAAGATAACAAATTAAAGAATCTAAGATACTTTGTGAAACCAGGTGAGAAACCCAAGAGCATGTCAGGCATTTACCTATGTGCACTTTTGATTGAGAACGAGTACCAGGATCTTTTCGGATTGACCTTCGAAGGTTTAGCAATCGACTACAAGGGCCACCTTTACTTAACGCCGAACAGTCCAAAAACTCCCTTAGCTTAAAGCAGTTTGAGAGGAGAATCACATGACAACCATAATACCTTTTGGTCCTCAACATCCCGTTTTACCCGAACCAGTTTCGTTAAAACTCGAAATTGACAACGATGTTGTTGTTGGAGTACTTCCCTCACTGGGCTACGTTCATAGAGGACTTGAGAAATTCATAGACACGAAAGACTATAATCAAACCACGTATATTTGTGAGAGAATATGCGGAATATGCAGTGCTCTGCATGGTATAACTTATACACGGGCAGTCGAAAAACTATTTGATACCGAAATCCCTGAAAGAGCGCAGTATATAAGAGTAATAGTTGGTGAACTTAACAGACTTCACAGTCACCTACTCTGGCTTGGTCTTTTTGCTGATGGTTTTGGGTTTGAAAGCCTCTTTTACGAATGCTGGAAGTATAGAGAGGAAGTACTGGATGTAGCGGAAAGAATCTGCGGAAACAGAGTCATACATTCGATATCCAAAGTCGGAGGAGTTACCAGAGACCTGGATAAAGAGCATATTGATATGCTTTTGAAAATGTGTGATTCGCTGGAACCTGAAATCAAAAATGTTGAAAAAGTGTTCGTAAACAATTACACGGTTAAGCAAAGACTTGTGGGATTAGCCACAATGTCAAAGCAAGTCGCATACGAAGCTGGAACAGCTGGCCCTACACTTAGAGGAAGTGGGAACGCTATCGACGTGCGGGAGACATCAGATTGGGATATCTATAAAGATCTCGGCTTTAAGACAGCTGTTGAAAAGGATGGAGATTGTTATGCCAGAACTAAAGTAAGAATTGCTGAGCTATACAATTCTATTACTATTATAAGAAATGCAATCTCCAAGATGCCTGATGGTGAGATTGCAACACGTGTTAAAGGCTTCCCTACCGGTGAAGCGATTATGAGAACAGAGCAACCCAGAGGTGAAGTTGTATACTATGTGAAAGGTAATGGTACCAAAAACCTGGAAAGACTTAAAGTAAGGACACCTACCTTTGCAAACATACCTTCACTGTTACTGATGTTACCAGGCGTCAAACTCGCTGATGTACCTATAGTTGTACTTACTATAGATCCCTGCGTTAGCTGCACTGAAAGATAAAAAGAAGGGTGATATTAATGGGCATGTTAAACCTTGTACTAGCAAACGTATCTCGTAAACCTGCTACCAGACTTTACCCCTTCGAGGTGAGGCCACCTTTTAAGGAGTTCAAAGGAAGAATTGCTTTTAACCCTGAGAACTGTATTCTCTGCGGACTATGTCAAAAGAAATGTCCACCTGATGCAATAACAGTTACTAAGGCCAATAAAACATGGGAGCTCAATGTATTTAGATGCATTATGTGCACTGAATGCGTTAACGGCTGCCCTAAAGATTGTCTATCAATCTCTAATGAAAGAGCAAAGACTGGTGCTAAGGAATTTATTAAGATAGCGGTTCCAATAGTAGACAAGCCAAAAGCTCCAAAAGAAGCATCTTCAAAATAAGAACTAATTTTTAAATTAATTCTTTTTTGATACTGCTTTTTTTAATTTTTTAAATATTATGCCTGAAAAACAATACTGAATACTCTCCGGTCTAAATATGGCAGTAAGGGAATCCTTGAATAGGATTCCCAAAAGCCACTCAGTCAGAAAAACATTTTTCTCTTAATTTCTGTTTTTCTCTTGATTTCCCATTTTTCTCTTAATTTCTGTTTTTCTCTTAATTTCCCATTTTTCTCTTAATTTCTGTTTTTCTCTTAATTTCCCATTTTTCTACTGATTGTTGCTTTTCTCTCTTATTCTTGTTTTTCTATTGACTACTGTACTTCGTCTGAATTTCAAGAATTTCTCTCGTCCTTAGTTCCTATATCAGCTCATAAAAGGCTCTTCCATGCGTTTTTGGTTAAGTGAGGAATTGTGACAAACTGCGTCCATTTCCACAACGTTTGTTAAATATTTTAATAAATTATGAGCTGGAATATGGTATCGATTTCATGTAAAGAGGCGAAAATTTAAGGCCGGTTTCTAATGCAAAATAGATAACTTTCAGGCAAGAAAATTTCTTAACCGATGACCAATGAAGGCTCTTCTTATCTTCACATCGGTTGTTTCCTCAGTCCCCATAGCAGCACCCTTTCTTTCTTTCGGGTTTCTAAGGTTCTTTTTTTAAAGATTGAGTTAAATTTTTTGCTGTAAACGTTTGTCCAGCAAATCTGAGAACCGGCTGCTATGAATGTAGCAATGTCAATTGACTCGGCGATTTTCTGTTTACTGGCATGGGCAAGAGCTCTTTGCGAGTGGATATAAATACAAAGCTCGCAGCGCATAGGGACTTGAAGAAGCAACTGCATGTTCCGACTCTTCATCATTCCCTGTGGATAAGACGATTTTCAATTCGAAACCGCATTGGTTTTTATGAAGACATTACGAGGATATCCACACAAAATAACGAAGAACCTAAACTCCTTACTCTTGCGATCAAGCATATTATTCTCAAAAATGGTATCCGAGTTCGGTTTTAAACAGGCAAAAGTGACATAAAAACTCTTAATTAGAAAGCTTAGCTTCGTTTGTTTTCCTTAAAATGGTGGTTCTCGTTCCTGTCGGATCCAGGCCATAGGAATGTCTGCTTCCAATTCTCCAGTTTTGCCTGAAATTCGCTTTTCAAGCCTGCCTTCAGTCCTGAAACCAAATTTCTTGTAAAGCTTTATGGCTTTTTGATTGCTTTCCTTTGTAATGAGTTCAATCCTGAGAATATCGGGATGTTTTAATTCTATTTCCTGCAAGAGGGTTTGAAAGAGCAATGATCCTATTCCTTTATCCTGATAATCCGGGTGCACGGCTATTGTAAGGTCGCTGAAAATATGTGAAAAAACCATTATACCCGGGCTGCAGGTATGAACTTCCGCGATCAGGGCTTCGGGGTTTGAAGGGTCTTCAATTGTCAGAATAATTCCTGTCTCATGGCACCTTTCGATGAAATTTCGGACATAAGCTTCAGTGACCTCATCGGCCTGTCTTGCAATTCCACCCGAGCGGACTGCAACAGTCTTATAAAGCACCATAATTTTATGCAGATCAGAAAGTTCGGCTCCTCTTACACGGTATTCCAGTTGCATTTTACCCATCACCCATTTTTAAGAAAAAATCAACATGACAATATTAAAACATATCCTTATACGTGCCAGGGCCTAAATTTCAGGGGTGACAGGCAGTCCCAAACTTGTTGAAAGATGTTATGAGAGAGCAAAAAAGAAAGCTTTTTCGGGAAAAAGAAGTACAGAATGAAAAAGCAGTAAAGAAGCTGATTGAGAAAGGAGTCTTGAGTTTACTTAGGATAAACTCTAAAAATATATGCTCTCCGTGAGTTACTCTCAAAGAAAATCCAGAAAACACATTATAGAGCCAGAGAATTTAGTTAAGCTTTTATTCTTTCCTCTTACATGTTAATAATGAAAAAAGGTAAAATGAACCGGAGATGAGCTGGCTGATGAGTAGAATTCCCTTTTCCAATACAGGGCCGGAAACTAATTTTGATAAACAATGGGCTTTTGAAATTGCTTACTTTACTCAACATATAGGAACTGATCTCAGGAACCTCGGGGATCTTCTGAATTCAAGGGATTATGTTGAGTCACGTTTCCTGGTTTCAGAAATGAAACAGAGAGCAGAGTATGAAAAAACTGTTCAGCCCGATTTCAGGACTTCGGACGGCCTTGTAAAAGCCCGCAAGTTGTTCAACAGCTTTCTGGACGAGTGTGTTAATTTTGCCGAGCTTCTGAGGATCACAACAATACAGGAAGAAACCAGGTGTGAAGAAGTACTGGATAAGCCCGAACAGATCAGGAACTCGATCGAGAGGCTGAACCTTCTTAAAGAAATGTTAACTGATGAACTTTGCTTTCACGGATGGTATTACTGAACAGGCAGTATCTGAAAATTTTCTCAGTTGTAATTACTGCTTATACCTGTATTAATCACTGTTTAGACCTGTGTATTAATCACTGCCTATACCTGTATTGTAATTGCTACCTATAAACGGTTTTCCTGAAAATCGATGGCATCTAGCTCAGGAGCTTTACCGGATGAGAGAAAGCTTTATTATTAAGAACCTCATTAGAGGAGTTGCAAAGGGTTATATACAGGAATGGGTAACAGGGTAGCTATTCAAGTCAAAGGTTATCTAACCTAATATTATTTAATTTAATAATTCCGTCTGCCTGTATCACAGGGAATAACTCAAAAAAGCGTCCGGAACTTATCCAAGAAAATCGAAT
>Ga0268263_1000990_pt1 | contig 30763 bp, 27 predicted proteins | sample Biomet5_FD_190358 | JGI IMG/M metagenome (GOLD analysis project Ga0268263, IMG submission 190358) | Microbial communities from bioreactor (seeded with sewage sludge) at LBNL, California, USA - Biofuel metagenome 5 (SPAdes) (version 4) | ecosystem: Engineered > Bioreactor > Anaerobic >... | reverse complement strand
CCTTTCAACAGTGATGTGCTAGTTGTCTTAAAACTATATTTAAGGGGCATGACTCAATTTAAATCGAAGAATTCACACAAAGAAGTTAAAGGAGTGACTACTTGGGACGATTCAGTAGGAGAATGGAATGTTAACTAATATAATATGAGCACTTAAATTATTAAAACATTATGAAAGATATGATAAATAAGATTATTCAAGATTTGGGAGAAGACAAACCTATTAACGGAATATTGTTAAAAGCCCAAATTATCGCTTCAAAATTAGATAATAAAGAATTTGAAGTGTGGATAAACAATGAGCAGAATGGATATCCAGATGCAAAAAACATTCCAGATTACAGAATATTAAACGCTACTGTTAAAGCGGATATATCTCAACCTTATGTAAGGATGTGTCAAAATTTATCAATACCTGCAGGTATATTTGGCGAAGAGCTTATTAATGACAGTATGTATCACGTACGTATTACACAGTCACTATCAGAAATAGAGAATCTTTGTGATAGTAAAAAGAGTGGGACCATATTAGCAAATTGCCCTGCTATGGCATATACAGAGGTAAGTAAGCATGTTCGTGGTAATGTGGAAAGGGTATGGCAAGAGTTTTCCACATCCTCTCTTATAGGGATAGTGAATTCATTTAAGTCAAAGCTGCTATCATTTTTTCTTGACCTTGATAAAAAGATTGATGCAGGTATCGATTTTTCAAAAATAGAAGGACAGAATGAAATAAATCAGATTATGAACAATTATTATATAAATTCAGTTGTTGCTAATACAGGTGATGGAACAGTAAGTACTGGTGATATCTCAGATAATAATCCTGTTTTATATATTTCTGACGTGGATCAAAAGGGGAAAATTCAAGATTTGGTTTCTAAACTTATAGTAGAAGCAAAAAAAATTGACAATGAAGATTTACAGATGGCCGTTGATACTATCTCAGAAGAATGTAAGAAGCCATTTTGGGCTAAAAATATTTTGAAATTAGCAGTCAATGCAGTACAAGGTATAGCTACCGGAATAGCAGCTAATCAACTAACTCCTATTGTGACACAATTATTGGCAATATTGAAATCATAAGGATAAGGCTATTAAATGTATATAAATATACCTGTCGGCTGAATTAGCTTAGTGCATACTTAACTCTTCCAATCGGGTTGTTGTCACTCTTGCTAATATATTACAGGAATGTAAGAATATTGATCAACTTAATTCAGATTTAAGAAGATATACTGTCTACCAAAATCAGGCAGGGACAGTATGTAAATTTGCTCAATCAAATGCATCTATGTTGAGAGATAATGACATCAAAGGAGCCGAATTCGATGTCTCTAAACTGAAAGTCTTTTGTATTAATGTATTCTCGAATGAAGAAGAAATCAAAATTAAGAATGATGTCCCTCAAAGTGTCCTCCAAGGTGTCCCTCAAGATAAAAACCTAGATGCATGGATTGAAAATTCTGTGAAACAGAATCCGAAAGTGACAACAAAAGAGCTTGCTATGCTAAGTGGTCGAAGTTCAAAGACTATCAAACGCCACATTTCTAAACTAGACCGCATCCGACATATAAGGTAGTGGCTATAGTGGACATTGGGAAATAAGAAATGAAACACCCCCCGAAAGTTAGGCACAAAACTTTGGGAGGCACTTCAGGCAAAAGCTTTCAAAGAAAAGAATCTGGCTCCAACCACACACACGACGAAAGCTATCAAGAATCCGGCTCCAAATTCTTCTGGAAGTAAAATATCTGATCAAAAAGTGAATAAACTCATGACAGACTCCAAAAGATTTGCAAATTTATTTTTTAATCGTAAATTTGCAAGAAACAAGATTCAGATGATAGAAAGAGCACTAAAAACCAAATTGTTGGAACTGACAAAGAAGTACCCGATCATAACCGTTACAGGTCCAAGACAATCGGGAAAATCGACTTTGCTCAGGCACTCCTTCCCCGACTACAAGTACGTATCCCTGGAAGACCCGGACATGAGACTCTTTGCCACAGATGATCCAAGAGGTTTTCTGGCCACCTATTCTGACCAAACAATTATTGATGAAGTGCAACGGGTACCGGCACTCTTCTCCTACATTCAAACGCACACCGATAAAGAGAACCGCGAAGGGATGTATCTGCTCGCAGGGTCTCACAATTTCCTCCTGATGGAAAATATCGACCAGTCACTGGCAGGCAGAACAGCCATTTTAAAGCTATTGCCTTTTTCTCATCATGAAATGGAAGAAGGTGGAATACGGCCTAAGACCGTTGATGAAGAAATATTCAATGGCGCCTATCCCCGGTTATATGACAAAGATATTGCACCGACCGACTACTATCCGTTCTACATTCAGACCTATGTGGAACGGGATTTAAGGTTGATGAAAAACATCGGCGATTTAAGCAAATTTATAAAATTCATTAAGCTCTGTGCCGGAAGAATCGGGCAACTGCTTAACATCTCGTCGCTGGCCAATGAATGCGGTGTAGCCGTTTCGACAGCATCGGTATGGCTTTCGGTCTTAGAGGCGAGTTACGTTTGCTATCTGCTTAAACCCGACTATAACAACTATGCTAAGCGATTGGTGAAATCGCCTAAACTCTACTTCTACGATACGGGATTGGCATGCTCTCTGCTAGATATTAAAAGCGCAGATCAAATAGCGACTCATTTTCTTCGCGGCGGTCTTTTCGAGAATCTTGTGATTAACGAATTTGTCAAGGAAGCCTATAATAAAGGAATGAATCCGGACATAACCTTTTGGAGAGACAGCACAGGCAATGAGGTAGATCTTCTGCTATACGTAGACGGGAAACCCCATGCCTACGAAATAAAATCAGGAGCGACTTATTCTCCGGATTTCTTCAAAGGAATCTCCAAATGGGCAAAACTATCAGATGCCACACCCGAGCAATGCTTTGCCATATATAACGGAGATAAAAGCATTAAAACTTCAACAGGAGAAGTACTTACATGGTAAAAGATCAAGATACAAATAACGTGCAAGCCATCAAATAAAGTAAACAAATTAAGTCATTTAAAGAAAAAGTGATTATTGCATTTAAGATTAGCGCTCATTACAGAATAACGTAAGCTTCCTATAAAGTACCGGTATAAAAGAGAGCCACTATAGCCTTTTTAGATTTGCTATAGCGCATTAGTGATAAGTATTGAATATATATAACTATCTATATGTCGTGTAAAGTATATTTAGTTATATTTGCGACAAATAGGAATATAAATAATTAGTAATTTGCATTTTATAAATTAATTGTTATGGAAAAAAAGAGATTTTATTTTTACAAAAAAATTCCCATTGATCCAGAATTGGAGTCGTTTATATCGAAAAATGAAGACGTGGCATTTTGTGCTAAAACAGTCAGAGATGTGGCTGTTTTTACAAATAAAAGGATATTGGTTGTTGACAAGCAGGGATTAACGGGAAAGAAAAAAGAGTACTATTCGATACCTTATAAAAAACTAGTTGTTTATTCTATTGAGACAGCCGGCACGTTTGATTTGGATTCTGAAATAAAGCTGGTATTGTCAGGAGGACTTGAGATTGAACTTTCTTTCGTAAGAGGAAAGGAGCTTGGAACCCTGCTTTTTGAAGCATATAATCTGATGAACGACTATGTTATGGGTCATTCATAATGTAAAAAGAGCTCTAATCGATAGATTGGGGCTCTTCTATTTTATGAATAGTACTTTGAAGGAATGAATCAAATTCTTCAAGTATATGGACACAACCAAAGAAAATGAATATCATCAAACAAGTCCTAACAGGACACAAAAATGGAATCTCGGTCAGAGATTTTGCACCCATACCTCCGAAGATTTTAAGGATTCACGAAAATACCCTTACCTCTAATAACAGTGCATACCATCTACACGGGATTATAAGGTTCTCTGGAAGACCCGGACATGAGATTCTTTGCCACAGACGATCCAGAGGTTTTCTGACCGCCTATTCTGACCGAACAATTATTAATGAAGTGCAACGGGTGCCGACACTCTTCTCCTACATTCAAACGCATACCGATAAAGAGAACCGCGAAAGAATGTATCTGCTCGCAGGGTCTCACAATTACTTTTCAATTAGTATCTACAGTGCATTGCTCGTAGAGTTGCTTGAAGTAAGCTAAATTCCAATATACCATAATAGTTGTTTTTAGCCACAAAGGTACACGGGAAGATTCTATATTTATAGACGGAGTTTACTGAGGGCTTACAAATATCTGATCAGAAAGTAAATAAATTCATGACAGGCTTCATACAATATGAAACTTATCTATTGACTTCATCTTCCTATTATTCAACAATATATAACACAATCTATTTGACTGCTGCTTGAATAAATGATATATTTGTGATGCTAATAACATGAATAACTAATATTGAAAGACATGGATAGAAAGGATTTCTTTAAAAAGGCTTGTTTCACAGGGATTTGTTTTTGTGGATGTAGTACTATTTCAAGCTTTGCCAATGATGGTGCGTCTCAAAATCCGGATAAGAATAAACAACTTTCTCAGGATTGGTTATCTAATTTGCTTTCGAACTTGAATAGTGATGTGGAAGAAGATGTCTTAAGAGATATTATCAAGAGGTCGTCTATAATCCATTACAATAATCTGAATATGGATGCCTTACTTTCAGATTACATTGGAGATTTGGATAAGTTTAATAAGTATCTTGAAAGCGCCTGGGGATGGAAGATTGATTATAATAAGACGACAAAAGTATTAATTGCAGACGAAAACAAAGATCATTGTGTTTGTCCGATCCTGGAACATAAAAAAGGATTGAACACGCGTGCTATCTGTTATTGTTCGGAAGGATTTGCAGAGAAAATGTTTTCAGTAGTCACGGGAGTGCCCGTCAAAGCTCAAGTTATTGCCTCTATTAGAAAAGGAGATAAGACTTGTAAATATAAGATTGAAATACCTTAATGACATTTCACGAACGCATAACAAAGGTTTCTTCGTTGGCGTTTTTAAGAACGATTGCCTATGGCGCAGATTCATTTGTAATTGCGTCTCCGGTGAATATGAAATGATCCTCTTTTACAAAAAAGGGAACGTCATACCGATTGATTCTTTTATGTCTTTATCCACACCGGCCTTGTCGGCATAAGAATTCCAGTTGTGCACCGTATCGTTAATCTGATCAATTATTTCTTCCGCCTTTTTATTGCGGATGGAACGTCCTATCACGATCAGATCTTCTCGCGTAATGTTTTCCCGCTTCCCGTTAATGCTTAATGCGTGGCGGCTTACCCATTCGCTTCCGGGACGATAAGCGTGACAGAGGTCGTATGCCGGAGCCAATCTCCACGCGTAGCCCTGCTTGAGTATAAATGAGAAGTTCTTGCTATGGTCATCACAGTTGCGGGCTATCACATTGAACACCATACGGCGGAACATCTGTTCGGCTTCGGCATATGTCAGCTTCAACTCTCGCATGGTCTGAAACAGTTGCTCGTAACTGTAACTGTTTACCCGGTTATAATCAAAATGTTTCAAGGCACAAAAAGTCTGTGTGTGATGTTTTGTATCGCTCCCTTCTCTGTCGAAGCGCCGGGTCATAAAATGGGCGCGTCCGTTCTCTTCCAGTAACCGGCAGGGCATCATTTCTATTCCGCAATCCAAAGCCATCAGGTAGTACGCATATTCAACGCGTCCGTAGCCATGGGTCGATCCCAACTGCACTTCACTCACCCCGTCAAGTTTAAGCAACCAGTGCTCAAAGCCTTCGGGAGCGCGCGTTTGCCCGGAACGGACTTCCCCTGTTTTTTCGTTGTAGGCAATCACCGCTTTGGGGCGTGCGCCTCCGGCCGATGTTCCGATTTTCAGTATGTCGCGTATGGCCTTTTCTTCATCGGATTTTAAATTGGCGACAAAAGCTTCTTTTCTCGAAAGCATCTTGCCGGCAATTTCCACCAAGTTATCTACCTCCACCGAAAAGGTATTCACATTTTGTTTTAAGATGGCCGGCTCAATTTCCAATGCGCCCATTCCCCGTTTGCCTATGAAACAGAGCATTTCTACCGGGTTCATACTGTTTTCAGGCCGTCCTTGCTGCGCCAGCCACAGATTGATCAATTCATTGCCGTAGCGGTCGGGAAGCATGTCGGCGAGCAATCCGGGCAACCCTTTAAAAGTATCGAAAGAAGAACCGGTCTCTTTGCGTAATTCGGGGAAGGAGTAAATCTGTTGTTCCCGAGACAACGGCATCTTTAAGGGAGACAGTTCCCACCCCAGCTTTTTAAAATCAGGATCGTATTCAAAAGAAGCCCATCCGGATTTCTCATCCCAGGCAACGGCTCCCACCATTTTGCCCCATATGTTTACGATAGCTGTATTCATCATTCTCTGCTTTTACCAATCAGTATTTTCATTGTCTGTTTTGTCTGTTTTCTTTCTTTTGGGGAAAGCAATCCGTTGTCTTTTTCCCCTCTCGGCTTGAGCCAGGGCTAACGGACTTTGCTGACGGGAAACCACAAACATATCCATGATATGTAATTGATCCAACACCCGCAATACCCGGATAAGCGTTGCGAGCGTTACGGCGTCGCCTCTTTCCAGCAGACTGAGGGTGGAGCGGCTTATTCCTGCATCTTCAGCAAGCATCGTCTGGGTTTTGTTTTGCTCCATACGGTGATGTTTCACAAATTCTCCGATTTGTCTGAGAATGCGGTCATCACTCATCGCATTCCAATCGTTGCGTGACAGATCATTCATAACGAAAGTATTATATATAATGAATAAGAAACCATACAAAGATATTACTTTTCAATCAACAAGTGTAGTTTTGCATGAAAAATAATTCATTAAATACATAAAATACAATTAACGAATGATATATCATTCATAAACAACCTCTTTTCGCCTAGTGCAAGTATCCATATATAGACATGCTTGCACCTTGCACTAACTTTAACGCCCGTAAATTTTACCACTGTAAAAAAGCGAACGAAACAAGAACAATATGACAAATTATGGCACTCTTTACGCCCTACCACACAAGGAGAATGGAAAAGTAGAGGATTTAGAATGTAAATCGTCTCAATACTGGCAATAAAAAGTACCGTTTGCCGACAGCAGAACGGTACTTTTTACTCATTTTACGAAGTCAATCAAATCGCTATTACTTCGATTCAGCTATGACATAGTAGCCTTCTCCATGAGAATCATCACCCTTACGGTGAAGAAGTGCCGCATGCGTAGTGCTATTTTCATAAGTTTCTACAATATCCGCATCTCCGGGAAGCGTCTTAAAGTCAGCCGCATTTTGTGATGTTTTTTCGTCCAAATGCTTCTTCAATAACCATCTTAACCCGGCTTCTTGCTCTTTGAGACATTCTGCATCCGTAAGTTCAGAGGAACGTGCCACCTCTATTCTGACATAACAGGTCTCGTTGGTCCTTTGAGTATTAGTTAATAAAAACTCATAACGTGTATCAAGAATGCTATATATAAGATTGGCCTTCGGATTGGCAATTGTCACATTTCCATTCTTCCAATCCACCCCAAGGAAATCACGCTCACGCATTATTTGGTTTATTGAAACCTCATATTTTACTTCGTTATCCTTATAACCTTTAAGATAAATTGGAAAATCATTTTTCTCAAAGAAATAAGAACTCCATTGGGCGGTGAATTCTTCGCTCGCGCCATTCTTATCCGTAGTGCTTTGATAAACACGATAAGTATCAGGCAAAATGGGTGATGACATTACAATAGAATCATAGTATTGCAAGAACTCAGGTCTGCCGGAGAAGATAAATTCATTCTGATGATTGAGTATTCGGAATGTCAGGAAATCAAAAGGTGCCGCTAGAGGTGTGTCAAAGCTCATAAAAGGGGTAAGCTGCACCATCTTTAACTTGAATTTCGCTTCTTCAGGCAGTTCGTCCGGCTTTGGAGTAACAGAGGGCGTGTCACTTATAACTTCAAGGAGCGTGTAAGTAGTGTTTAAGGCATCAGCTGGCGGATTGGCGAGCATCGTTTTACGTACTGACAGTTCGTATGCATGTCCGTGCACATAATCGAAGCCCTTGATGCTGCCCATGGCAAGTCGCTGCCATTCGGTGCTGTGCTTTTCCTTAACTTGCAGATACTCTATTGCCGAAGCTACACTGCCAGCGGTTTCCCAGACTGTTGTTTCGGATACATACAAGGTTATATCAGTATAGGTGTCATTAAGAGAGGTATCTTTATTACAAGCCACCCAAATGATACTTATGACTGCCAATAAAGCCGTTTTTAGATATTTGTTCGTCACAGTTTATTTATTAAAAGTCTTTGAAATCTGTTCGCCAACACGTTTAAGAGCCCCTTTCATATCAGAAACCGGACTGATTCCGAGCGTAGTGTAAGCCCCTTGACAGGACGCTAAAGGACGGTCTGTGTTGAAATTGATGAAGTTAACTGTTACTACGGTTTCTTCTGGTCTTATAACGACACCGAATTTGGCAAGCAATAAAGAAGATTGTTCCTCCTGCGTTAAATCGTCAATACGATACTGATTTATCATAGTTAACCCTGATTGTTCTACTGCATCATATAATTGTATCTGATATTGCACAAGCTCAGGAGGCATTCTGTATGTATCATTATCAATTACTGCGACATATTTGTATTTTGTCAAATTAGCACCCTGTGAAACCACAGATTTGGAAACCGTACAACTTGCCAAAACCATTGACAAAAATATACAAAGTATAAAGATAGATTTTTTCATTATTTACTATTTGCAAGTTAATAAGCCATTAAAACAATTACAAAAATAGCAATAATCTTCAGATTTCGATTCAACTTTCACTGTTTTTTAACTTATAACTCACAACCTTGATGCTTCTAAAGATTTGCCCCTTCAATTTTCGGGTATGACAACTACTATAGTTTATCTCAAATAGCACCCGATTAATCTTAAATAATACAAAAACACCCAACTTTACATTCTTGGGTGTAAAATCGGGTGTTTATTGCGGAGAGACAGGGATTCGAACCCCGGGAACCTTGCAGTTCAACGGTTTTCAAGACCGCCGCAATCGACCACTCTGCCATCTCTCCTAGTCTTTTTTACAATTGCTCTTGTTTCAATTGCGGTGCAAAGGTAAGTAAATTTTGACAACCTCCAAATGTTTGTATAATTTTTTTCCGTTCGTTCTCATTTTTTTTAGAAACCGTTTTGAATGTTGTTGCAGACTGCCGGGAGTATCCTTGCTGTCGGAAATATCCCCGGCATTAAATAGGCACGATTCAGGAATAGGTATTTATCTATCAGTCATCACTATTTTTTATCAAGATGTATAGAGGAAGATTTTGTTTTTGTTGTTATATTTGTCTCCATAAATAATAGTAATAACACTTTATAGAAATTCACATGAAAAAATTGAAAAGTTTGTTGATCATGGCCGTTGCGCTTGTTTTGGTAAGTTGCTCGATGTCGGCCAAGTCAGAGAAAAAAGATACCGGTGATACGAAGTCTCAGGACGAAGTGATCGCATTAAACAAGGCAGAATTCCTATCTAAGGTTTTTAATTACGAGAAGAGCAAGAAGTGGGCATATACGGGAGACAAACCTTGCGTTATCGACTTCTATGCCGATTGGTGCGGTCCTTGCCGTCAGGTAGCTCCGATCATGAAAGAGCTGGCCGGCGAATATAAGGGAAAAGTAATATTTTATAAGATAAATGTTGACAACGAGAAAGAGCTTGCAGCAACCTTTGGTGTACAGAGCATCCCGATGATTCTTTTCATACCGAAAAACGGTACTCCGCAGGCGTCGCTTGGTGCCATGCCTAAAGAGCAGATCGTCGAGAAGATTACCGGTCTCCTGCTGAAGAAATAACATCAAGACTGATAGAGACATTTTATTATGTCTCTATGGATAATAAAAAAGAAGAGGATTTCTCTTGGAGAAACCCTCTTCCTTTTTTATTCCTTGCACAATATTTATTGAGCGTCGTTAGCCGGAGCTTCTGCAACGGGAGCAGCTTCAGCGGGAGCCTCAGCGGCTTTTGCAGCAGCAGCAGCTTCTGCCTGTTTTGCAGCTTCAGCAGCAGCCTTTTCAGCTTTCTTCTTTGCTACGATTTCAGCCTTAGCCTTGTTCTCAGCCTCTTCAGCAGCCAAACGTGCTTTTGCTGCAGCTTTTACTGCTTCACGGCCACTTTCTTTAATAGCCTGCAGTGAAGCATTCTTGCTTGCTTTCCATGCCTCGAATTTTTCTTCAGCCTTAGCCTCGTCGAATGCACCCTTCTTCACACCTTCCAATAAATGCTTTTTCATGCATACACCTTCGCGTGAGAGAAGATTACGAGTTGTGTCCGTAGGTTGTGCACCTGTCTGTAACCAATACAAAGCTCTTTCGAAGTTCAAATCTACTGTAGCAGGATTAGTGTTCGGATTATAAGAACCTATCCTTTCAATAAATTTTCCATCACGTGGAGCCCTGCTGTCTGCGATTACGATCTGATAATAGGCATAGCCTTTACGACCGAATCTTTGCAATCTGATTTTTGTTGCCATTTTTGAAATGTTTGAATTTTAATAATAAGCTATTTGTATTAGCGGCTGCAAAGATACAGTTTTCTTCTTCCTCTGCAAATTTTTTGAAAGAAAAACTGATAAGTTGTTTTTATACGACGACCGATGATATGACAAACGGTAATAGCCTTAATCAAAAAAAGATACATATCAGACTAAAAAAAATAAATGTAAATATTAAGCAGAAGCCTTATGGCAAACGGTTTTTAACATTTAGAATGCAAATAAATATAATGTCATTAAAAAAAATAACTCAAAAAAAGATTGTATTTTTTACAGCTATGTTTATATTTGCATCGGAAACATCATTACCATGAGTGTAAAAGTCGATGAACGTTAAAAAGTATTCATGGAAAACACGTGTTAATCAGAAGTAAGAATTTTTAAATTTAACATATTGTCTAACTAATAACATTTTAATGTCTATGCACAATGTATCATGAAATTCAATCTATTGGTGGATACCCTCGTATCCTGAAAGTATGCTATTAATTTAATCTTATATTCATTTAAATAAAAAGAAGAGTATGGAAGAATCTCCATTAACACATTCAAAACGACGTGGCGTAGTGAGCAGCTTGTTCAAAACAATGCTGACCATGCTGCTTTTTGTGCTTTGCACAGCCACTGCCTTTGCACAACAGAAGACTATTAAAGGTACGGTCGTTGATGCATCAGGCCAGCCGATCATCGGCGCAAACGTATCTGTTAAAGGTACAACCATCGGTATTATTACAGACATTGACGGCAAGTACACGCTGCAAGTACCGAACAATTCAACCCTTGCTATTTCTTACATCGGTTATGTATCTCAAAATATCGCTGTAGGAAATCAGTCAACCGTAAATGTAACCTTAAAAGAAGACACACAGAACCTTGAAGAAGTCGTAGTCGTAGGTTACGGTACACAGAAGAAAGTAACTGTTACCGGCGCTGTAGCCAGCGTAAGCGGTGAGCAGTTGAAGGCCTCCCCGACAACCAACCTGTCCAACGGTATGGTAGGTCGTATGCCCGGTGTCATCGGTTTCCAACGTTCAGATGAACCCGGCGGCGGCGCAACAACCATCCGTATCCGTGGTACAAACTCATTAGGTAGTAAAGACCCGTTGATCGTAGTCGATGGTGTACCCGACCGTTCAGGCGGTATGAACCGTATCGACCCTAATGATATTGAGAGCATGTCTGTATTGAAAGACGCAGCAGCAGCCATCTACGGTTCGCGTGCAGCTAACGGCGTTATCCTGATCACCACCAAGAAAGGTAAAGAGGGTAAAGCAACCGTTCAGTTCACAGGCAGCTACGGCTTTTCTCAGGCAACACAGTTACCAAAGATGGCCAATGCATATGAATATGCCACTATGATTAATGAAATTAATCCGGGTTCTTATTCAGATAAGGATATAGCACAATTCCAGGATGGAAGTGACCCTTGGGGTCATCCGAATACAGATTGGTATAAAGCTGTCCTTCAGACCGCTCCAATGTATCGCGGCGACTTGAGTATCAGCGGAGGTACGGATAAGGTTAAATACTATGTAAACTTTGGTGCTAATGGTGAAGCCGGTATTTACAAAAATTCTGCCAACCGTTACGATCAATATAACTTGCGTAGCAATTTAGACTTCAAGTTGAGCAAGTATATCAGTTTGACATGGGGACAGACCTCTCGTTACGAATATACTCAATATCCGGCTAAGAGCGCTAGTGATATCTTCTCCGGCATTCGTCGTAGCAAACCGACTTTGCCGGCATACTGGCCAACCGGTCAGTTTGGTCCGGATATCGAATATGGTAATAACCCAGCAGCTATCTCTACCGATGCAGCAGGCTATGACCATCAAAAAAACTACTACATACAAAACAATATGACTTTGAATATCGATATTCCTTGGGTCAAAGGGTTGAAATTCACGGGAACAGCTTCTTATGATAAACATTTTTTCAATCGTAAGAATTTCCAAAAACCGGTTACCCTTTATTCATGGGACGGTGCAACTCAAAGTGCAAAAGGATTGACTCCTTACACTGCATGGATCGGCGATCCGCGTGTGTATCGCTACGACAACGATTATACCGACTGGATGGCGAATGCCGTATTGAGCTATGATCGTACATTCGGTGACCATACCGTTGGTATCACAGCCGGTATTGAAGGACAGAGCAAGGAAATGGATTACCTCTATGCTATGCGTCGTTATTTTGCATCCGATATCCTGGAAGAACTTAACGTAGGTCCGGTAGCCGGGTTGGAAAATGCAGGTTATTCATGGAAAGAGACTCGTAGAAACTACTTCGGCCGTGTATCTTACAATTACAAGGAGCGTTATTTGTTCGAGTTCGTTTGGCGTGAAGACGGTTCATATCGTTTCCCGAAAGACAACCGTTACGGATTCTTCCCCGGCATCATGGCTGCATGGCGTGTATCTGAAGAAGGTTGGTGGAAAGAACATGTTCACTTTATGGATTACTTGAAACTGCGTGCTTCTATTTCCGAGACCGGCAATGATGCATTGACTGATAATGATGGTAATTATGATCGTAGTATTCAGTACTTAAATACATTTAGTTTTCAGGATAAGGGTGTAATTTTCGGCGGAACAGAAAACCAACAGATTTATCCGACTCGTTACCCGAACACCAATATTACATGGGAGCGCGGCAGAACATATGATATCGGCGCTGAAATGAAATTCTTGAACAACCGTTTGAGTATTGAAGGCGACTACTTCTACCATAAACGTACCAAGATGTTGATTTCTCGTAATGCATCACTGCCGGAACTTGCTGGTTTTACATTGCCTCGTGAAAACTTAGGCAAGATGAAAAACGAAGGTTTTGATGGTTTGATCAGTTGGAATGATAAAGTTGGAGAAGTAGGCTACAATCTGGCATTAAACATTTCTTATGCTCGTAATAAGATCCTGTTCTGGGATGAAACGCCGGGTATTCCTGAATATCAGAAAGCTACCGGTAACCCGATACCTACTAATGGTTCTTATACTGCATTGTCAAACGGTAGCGGTTTATATTACAAGGCTGACGGTGTATTCAATACACAGGCTGAATTGGATGGATATCCACACTGGAGTGGTGCCCAATTAGGTGATATCAAGTTCGTTGATGTAAACGGTGATGGCAAAATCGATGCCGACGACCGTATCCGTTCAAAGAAAAACGAAGTTCCACGTGCCGTACTGGGCTTTACATTAGGTTTAGATTACAAGGGATTTGATATAATGGCTCTTTTCCAGTCGGGCTTAGGTGCTGAAACGTATTGTATGACATGGTCAGGTACAGTAGGTAACTTCCTGCAAGAATATTATGATAAACGTTGGACTCCGCAAAATGCAACATCAGAGAATCCACGCACATACGAACGTGAGAATCAATATTGGATCAGCAACAGAAATACATACTTCCTTCGCAACACTGATTATCTGCGTCTGAAGAACCTGGAAATTGGTTATACTCTGCCGGTTGATTTAAAACCTTATGGCATTCAGAAACTGCGTTTCTTCGCTACCGGGCAAAATCTCTTTACAATAGACAATGTACCGGGTGATCCTGAAAATACGGACAAGGATTATAACGCCTTTCCTTTGAGAAAGTATTATAACTTTGGTGTTTCAGCAACTTTTTAAAAATTAATTGATATGAATACAAAATTCAAATATATTTTAATGACAGCTGCTGTAGGCAGTATGATGGGCTTTGGCTCATGCTCGTCCGATTTTATGGATTTGACGCCTACTACAGAATATACACAAGAGCAGGTATTTAGTGATCCCGCATCTACGCAGTTGCTGATCAACAATATCTACGATTATGCAGTTGACGGAGCACGTGAACATACCACCACCGGTTTGACCGATGATGCCTATTTCACCCATAACTATGGACAAATTGCTGTCAATCAAGCCACGGTTTCTGAAAGCGATTTGCAGTGGTATAACGATGGTAACTGTCCTTTCCAGTGGACTAATGCTTATAAGGGCATTTATTATGCCAATCTGGTATTAAATAATATAGATAACGTTCCGGCTAAGGGTGATTATAACTTGGCCGCTATGAAAGGTGAAACAGAATTTTTACGTGCTTACCTCTATACAGATTTGGTTCGTGGATTTGGTGGTGTTCCTATTGTTACAAAGGCATTTACACTTAAGGATCAAGATCAGATGCAGATTGGCAGAAGCGATATAGCAACTTGTCTTGATTTCATTATAAAAGATTGCGAAGATGCTTTTGCTACTCTCCCGTCAACAGCGCTTGCCGGTCGTGCTACCAAATGGGCGGCCAAAGCGCTCGAGGCACGTATCTATTTGCAGATAGCCAGTCCGCTCTATGCCGACCGTACGGTCAATACATTAGCTGTAAACCAGTACAATGGCGATCGCAAAGTTTTGTATCAGAAGGCGCTCGATGCAGCCAAGGCTGTTATTGCCAGTGGAAACTTTTCACTGTTTGATTGTAGGGGTGCCACGGTTGAAGCTGTAGCTGAAAAGTATCATGATATTGCTATCACGAACAACAGCGAAACCATCTGGGCAAAGCAGTTCGATTTGACCCGTGTCACTCAGAATGTAGGTCAGCAACATGGACCTAACGGTTATCACAACTGGTCCGGTACAACACCTACAGAAGATTTCGTAATGTCGTTTGAAATGGCTGACGGTTCTTTAAGTTCAGGTTTGACCAAAGTAGGTGAACATGTGGACAGCAATCCGTATCTGGGTCGCGAACCGCGTTTCTATGCTGACCTTGGTTTTGATGGTTCTGTTTGGGGACGTAAACGTGCTGCCGATGGTTATGCACTTGATCCAACTCCCAAAGGGAACCTTCAGACCGGTACCTATGAACTTTCTTCAGGAGGTAAAGAAGTTGAGGTTATTCTCCCCGACGGAACAAAAACCACTTTTAATGGGACATATGGATGTGACACGCGCAAAGGCCCGATTGAAGACTGGAATGGTTCCTTTACAGGATATTACGAGAAAAAACTTATCAATACTACAATTGATGCCGCTAACAATTACCAAGTCTGTCCGTATCCATATTTCCGTTTGAGCGATATGTATCTGATTGCAGCTGAGGCTTCAGTTGAACTGGGACAGCTGGACGATGCGGCTACTTATCTGGATGCTCTTCGTGCCCGTATCAGTATGCCTGACACAAAGACTACATTGGCTAAACGCGGACAGTCATTTACACAGGCTGACATGCGCGAATTCGTACGTCACGAACGTCGTTCAGAGTTGGCTTATGAAGATTCACGCTACTACGATGTACGTCGCTGGATGATCGCTCCGACAACAAACAACAAGGAATTGACCGGCATATTGATATTAGCTCGCCTGAAACCGGGTAAAACAGCCGCCGCTCCATATGTACATAATGAAAATACGTGGGATTATCATTATTACGTACAGAGTCTGTCATACCGTGAAGCACGTAAGTGGGATAACAAGATGTATTTTGCACCTATCAAACGTGACGAAATCAATCGTAACACCAAATTGGTACAGAATCCGGGGATGAAATAATTTATTTTTAAATTATATATAAAAAAGACAGGGCTTGAAGGCTCTGTCTTTTTTTATTTTCAGTTTTCACGTAGCGTAAGTCATTATCCAATGAACCTTAATAGCAAGCAGAATCGAAGGCTTACAGAAAAGCATCGGATCTTCGAAAAACAACGTGTTGATATTGTATATCAAAAAGATAGTACAAAACAGAGATGATATAATAAAAAATCATATATTTGTAACTGAGATAAAAGGTTAATTATAAATTATAGTATTATGAAAAGAATGATATGTTTAATTCTGATCAGTTTGATTTTGGGACCGGTCATTTCTTTTGGCCAGGAAAAACAAAATCGTTATTTCTTCAAAGATTTTCAACCTATGACGGTTTACTACAAGGATGGCAGAACATTCATAGTTGCCGGCAACTATGATTTAATGGACGGCTCGTTTGTTTTTATCGATAAACAGGATAACAACCGGTTGAAGTGGTTTGGCGAACAGGATCAGATCGGCTGTGTAAGAACAGCTACCCGGACTTTTCAAGCTACGCGCTTCGGGCTTACAGAGATCCTACGGCCTGATCCGGAACTTCTCGTTGTATATAAGCCGAAAATATTCGAGGGAAAGAAAGACATTGGTTATGGCGTTAAAGTGAGCGCCGGGGCAGTACGTACTTATAATAGTGTGCTCGATTATGGTAAAGGAGGAACATCCGTCCACCCACTTGATACGTCCGAACAGGAATGGGTAGGAAGCATGGATAAAGTGTATAAAATCAAGATAAAGGGAGTAGAAAAGAGCTTCGAAACAATAAAACATTTTCAGAAGCTTTACCCTAAACAAAAGAACCAGATAAATAAGTATTTGGCCGAACACCCGGTCAATTTTAAAGAAACAAAGCAAGTGGCCGGACTTTTTATTTATGTAGATTCCATTGCGAAATCACAAAATCAAGAAACTCTATACCATCAAGGTAAAAGGTAAGGAGAAACTTGCCATGAGCACTTTCTACCGGTGCTTTTTCCAGGAGAAAAAAGGAAGAGGATACCTGAGCACGGCATCCTCTTTCCAAATATACTTTTACTATAATACTACATGCTCTGAAGAATCTGCATAAACTTATTTAAATGAGTTTGATTATAAGTCTGAATCAAGGTAAATACGGGAACAAAAATGATCATGCTAAACAACAAGTATTTTCCTGATTCTGCATATTTATGTTCCTTATAAATGCAAAAAATAGCCCATATAATATTACCGGTTATAATGAGATGTGTTATGTGAGCAAATAAGTTAACTCCATTCCAGGGCATAATAAATAGCCCCATGGTGCCATAATAATACATTGGCAGTAAAGCAATCGACAACCATATAGAATCTTTCTTTACCAGTGAAACGACAAAGCTTATCAGGTAAATAATGATCGCCAATGAACATGCATTAAAAGCAAGCCATTGCCCGATGCTTAGCCTTAAAACCACTAAAAAGAAATAGCTACTATTTAGTAAGGCTATTAGCATTAAAATAGCCAAAAATATTCCAATAATCTGATTTTTATTTTTTGAATTCATAAATTGATTTATAATTGTAAATACAACATTCCCCGGCGAATTTATTCGCCTATTTTATTTATTTAGAAAGTACAAATAAAACCTGTTCGGGAAAAGTCATCCCAAACAAAAGAAACATCAATCTGTGGTTCAACGGAGATTGACTATGCTGTAATTACAAATTTAAGAATTGTGTTCAAAATGCAGCTATTTAATTGATTATACATGTAAATAATACGTGTGCAAAGATAAGCAAAATTAGTAAACACAAACCGAATTTAGATTTTTCTTTGCACCATTTACCCTAAACTACTTACAGGCCGAATAGAGTTAATCATCACTATCCAGCTTAATTAGGAGCCCATGCAAAGCCTTGCCATCAGATAAGATATGGTTGATTCTGCCCCTTGATTCAAATTTACGTTGTACTCTTCCAGCCCATCATAACATCCTCCGGTCGAGGGATTATAAATAATCTGTTCCAGATGATTGTTTCCCAAAAACCAACTGAAAGCTATTTTCTGTTTTTGATAGTATTCATTTTTACCCAATATAGAATAAAAGGTAGATAGTGCAATTACGGTACCTGCGATATCTATTGGTTGCTCGCCATAGATTTTACCACTGGCCGCTTTTTGACGCCAACCCTGATTGGAGACAACTTTTATTTGTTCTCCTTTAAAGGTATTGTCCAATAAAAAGTGAAAAGACTCTTCGGCTATTTCTTTATAAGTATCGTTATTACTTATCTGGTATGCGTATAGCAAACTTTCAGGAAGCACACTGTTGTCATATGTCAGATAGGCTTCAAACCATTTCCAGCCATCTTCACGATTTGCCTGATAACAGTTGACCAGTTTATCTGCTAAAAGTGTAATAAGTTCAAATGTTTCACTGGAAGGATAGGTTTGCTGAAAATAGAACAATCCTTTAATGGCGAAGGCCATACTTCTGGGCGATTTCATTTCTCTTACTATATCAAAAGTTTGTTCAAAAGATTCTAGAGCATCCTCAGTCCACACATCAGGGAATTTTCCTGTCTGTGCAATAAAATACCCCAATGCATAAATGGCGCGGGCATTACTATCTTCCAGCCCAACTTCCTCATTTTGATGAGTAAATTGGTGATCTTTATCCACATAGTTCAGAAAACAGCCGTTTGCCTGCTGACAAAACCGAATAAAATCAAGATATTTCTTGATATACTTTTCGCATGACTGATCTTTTGTCTCAATATATAACCGGCATAAAGCAATCAGTGCGCGTGCATTGTCATCCAAGGTGTATCCGTAATGGATATCAGGACGGTTCCCTTTTGAAAACTGAAGCATTGCAAAAGAATGGCTCATTCGCTTAATATGCTCGATATTGATCGGAGGTAGCGAATAGCTGATCGCTTCATCATCTTTCAATAGTCTTTTAAATAACGACACATAAGCAATCGCCGTATTTTCCCATGCGGTAGCGGCCGTCTTTTCCAATCCGGCAATTCTCATTCTTGATCTTAGTTTTTCATTTCCCAACAACTCATTAACTTTTTTCGACAGTTGCTTCGAGTTCTTGAAATCAAAAATCAATCCGGAATTATCCTTAAGTAATTCCAGCGCATGCGGTATCGGAGTGGCTATAATCGGGCAGCCACAACTTAAGGCATAAACAAAAGTCCCGCTTACAGCTTGATTCGGGTCTTCCGAGGTAAACAAGTAAACATCTGTCAATTGCAGATACTCCAACAAAATGGGTAGATCCAGATAAAAATTGACAAATCTTACGTGATCTGTCAGTTTCAGTTCCCGTATTTTTTCTTTTAGCATCTCGCGATACACTTCTCCATCTTTTTTGAGTACGGCCGGATGTGTTTTCCCAATAATCAAGAACAGTACGCTCGGATTCTCTTTTACAATGTCCGGTAATGCTTCCAGCGTAGTTTCAATACTTTTGCCCGGACTTAACAATCCAAATGTGGAAAGAATGCGATGTCCGGTAACTTGGTATTTTTCTTTCAGCTTTTTTTTATCTTTGTGTGATACCAAATGAGTTCCGTGCGGAATGATATTTATTTTTTCGCTTTCAACATCATATTCATTTTCAAGTATACCGGCTGATGTTTTTGTCATAACTACCACCGAAGAACAATATCCGATAAGTCGGCTGAGATACTCTTTTTGTTCTGCTGACGGGCAAGGTAGAACAGTATGAAAAACAACAATAACAGGTTTTTGAATCAAGCTTCCAAATACGAGAAGAGCTGACGGGTGTTCGGCAAATAATCCGAATTCGTGCTGAATAAGGACTATTTTAACATCTTCATCTTCATTAATTTTTTGTGCTATGCACTCGAAATCGGATACCCTGGATGTGTTAAATACATATTTGACTCTAGCATCATAAACATGCTGCTCTGAACTTGATTCCAGTGCGCATACTTTTACAGAAAACGATTCTCCGAATTTTGTTTCAATGGCACGTATCAAGTCTTCCGAGAAGGTGGCGATACCACATTCCCTAGGGGGATAAGTTGTTAGGCATATTATTTCTTTCATATTTTATATAACAGTAATTCCTTTACTAACTCACTCAATTGAACTGAAACGCAGGCTATACATTTATCTGCTGCACCATAATAAATATACAGTTTGTCGTCGAATATAGCTGTACCTGTAGGAAAACATACTTCGTTTACAACTCCATTCAGCTCATAATCGGTCTCGGGTTTGAATAAAGGATAAGGAAGTCTCGCTATTTCTGTTTGAGGGTCTTCCAGATCCAGCAATGCAGCAGAAACACTATAAATATAGCCTTTCGGAGTATCGCAGACACTGTGATAAATCATCAGCCAGCCTTCGGGTACTTCAATGGGAGGACACCCACCTCCAATGTAGCTCGACTCATGATCATACCGTGGCTCGAACATGATATGGCTTGTAAAGTCCATAAAATACTTTGCCCAGAAATCATAGGTAAGTTCATTAAGATCGTCAATCTTCACCAGTTGAATGTCGGGCTTGATGCGGTGCATAAAACACAATTTACCGTTTATTCTGCGAGGGAAAAACATAAGATCCTTATCAGTCAAATAAACAGGCTTTCCAGAGTTGGTCTGCGATTCTCCTTTGTTATAACTTCTGAAATATTTGCTTGTATGTTCTCCATCCGACAGGAGTGACTTCGTAAATTGAGCATAAGTGAATCGTGAAGTTATTCCTCCTTTTTTTGTGAAATGTTTCAAGTCTGAAGAAAGTGCTAACGCCCCCATTGCATTAATTCCGTCATAAGCCGTATAGGTCATATAATACATGTGATCTATTTTTACGATTCGTGGATCTTCAAGACCCTGACTTTCATACTCGAACTGCGGATACATGAAAGCTTCATTATCACGTTGAACCACTTTTAGCGGTCCGTCCAGCTGACAATAACCTATAGAAGAGTGGTTCCCTTCACGTACAGCACGATAAAAAAGGTGTACCGTCTGTCCATCGACGATGACAGCCGGATTCATTACACCTTCATTTTCAAAATAGCAATCTGTTTTTTCAAGAATTACCCCCTCTCGTCTGATCTGTATCATTTTATAATTAGATTACTGTCTTGTTTCGTCTGTTTCATTTTTTGATACTCTGTCAGAACTTTCGTTTTTCCAGGTGCCATTTTTTCTTTTTTCTTTTCTTTTTTACTCTCTTTTTGCTTCATAAGTCAGTTTTTATTAAAATTAAACACACTAATTAATGATATTCCTCTTGAAAACCGGATTTGGGGAACTTGTCTCCAATCTTTGACGTCAACGATTCTTCCTCCAAACGGTTCTTATACACACTATAATCAGATTGTTCCTGACAATAATCAGGATCTGTGAAAAGAGGACTGGAAATAATATGATCGGCGGTAGAACGATTACAGCAGAATACAATATTCTTAACGCCGGCAAGTCGGGTAAGCGCTTTTATATCCGTATCATGAGGCTGCATAGTCATAGGATCTATAAAAAAGAATAAATAGTCTATTTTATTTTCTACAATTAATGCCCCTATTTGCTGATCACCTCCAAGAGGTCCTGAATTCAAAATAGTTATATCCCATTCTACATCTTTGCACTTCTCCTTTAATGCTTTGGCGACCAAAGTTCCTGTTGTCCCTGTACAATAGAATTTGTGCCCTTTCAATAATTCGGCATTCCAGACTACCCATTCCAGTAAATCCTTTTTCATGCCATCATGGGCAATTAAACCTATATTCCTTATCGTTTTCACCACTGTATCTAATTATTAGTGAACGAAGGTAGAAACAAAAGGATAATTTTCAGTAGGACTTTCATGCTTATTTCCGGTACTTTCCCAAAAAGGAAGAGGGGGATAAAGCTGTTCTTTTCTTAAAAATACGTGAGAAATAAGAAGCATCTTCAAAACCTAAACGGTAAGCAATATCGCTTACATTCAACCTGCTATAAATCAGTAAACGCTTAGCTTCAGATATTTTGACATCCATCAAAAATTGCTTGGCAGAATTTCCTGCAAGATTATGACATGTATCATTCAGGAAATCAAGCGGTATATGTAAACTATCGGCATATTGGTACAGTGACTGTGCCTTCATGTCATTGGCAAGTATGAGCTTCTTGAAATTTCCGAGAAGAATATTCATCCCTTCATGGACCGAATTGCCACTGCCAATTTCATCTACAATAAGTGAATAAAAATACAACAAGTCAATTTCAATATCCGAATCCGGTCCTTTATGGATTGCATTTTCGATCACCAACTTTAATAAGGGAATATGAATTACCGGAACATCTACATAAGGCAGTATAAAATCAATACCTAACCGGGCCGCAATAGCCTTGTCAAACATAAATATATAGCCTGTAGTATTAAAATGATAAGATCTATTATGTATTTGTTCCGGTGAAATAAGAAAGATTCTGTTCGGAAGAATGGGATAAGTACTAAAATCAGCTGCGCCATGTATATATTTTTCTGTAAACCAAATAATTGAATAAAAATTACACTTGTACGGACATACCCAATGGGATATATCTATTTTTTGAAACTGATATATCTGGCATGAAACTTGTTTAGAAAGTTCCGGAAACAAATCTGAAATAGAATATTCCTGCAACATGTTGGTAAGGTACGAATAAATTCTGGTAAAATCTATGAGCATGGGTATTATTTAGTCAGATCGATATTTGATGTTCTGAAGAAACTAACTACCTTTGTAATTAAAAGGATATACTTTCTGAACTAAAATAGTACACATATATAATGGAATTATTCAAAATTGATCGTCCTGACACAACTATTGTCGAGGCGTTGCAAGATAAAATAGACAACTTGACCAAACCCAAGGGTTCACTGGGGATGCTAGAAAAAATAGCTTTACAAATCGGACTCATTCAACAGACACTACAACCGGCGCTGCATCATCCTGTCAATGTGATTTATGCTTCCGACCATGGTATTGCCGATGAAGGCGTCAGCCAATCACCTAAAGAGGTGACGCGTCAGGTGGTCTACAATTTTATGAACGGCGGCGCAGGCATCTGCTTCCTGTCGCGACAGCATGGATTCGAGCTGAAAATCGTAGATGGTGGGGTTGATTTCGATTTTCCGCCTACTCCGCAAATCATAAACCGCAAGATACGCAAAGGTACGCGCAATTTTCTTCATGAAGCGGCCATGACAACAGAAGAGATGAATCTGGCCATTAATTATGGAGCCGACATTGTGACCGACTGCTACAATGAAGGATGCAATGTGATAAGCTTCGGCGAAATGGGGGTTGGAAACACAGCGGCGTCAAGCATGTGGATGACTTGTCTGACCCGTATTCCACTCTTTGACTGCGTAGGTGCAGGCAGCGGACTGAATTCGGAAGGTGTAAAGCACAAGTGTAAAGTATTGGAACAGGCGCTTGAGAACTACCAGGGCAATGGAACCGCCGAAGATATCATCCGCTACTTTGGCGGTTACGAGATGGTGATGGCTGTAGGCGGAATGCTCAGGGCGGCCGAGCTTAAAATGATTATTCTGGTGGATGGGTTCATCATGACGAACTGTGTCCTGGCCGCTTCGAAGTTATATCCCGAAATGCTTCCCTACTGCCTCTTCGGGCACTGTGGCGATGAAGCCGGCCATAAACGGATACTCGACTACCTGCAGGCAACACCTCTGCTCAGTCTCGGTCTGCGACTGGGTGAAGGAACCGGTGCTGTATGCGCTTACCCAATCGTTGATTCTGCCGTACGAATGATTAATGAGATGGACAACTTCAAGAAGGCTTCTATCACCAAATATTTTTAATACATACATATGCTTCGTATCCTCGCTGCACTCATATTCTTTACACGTCTGCCCTTCTGGAAAGTGACTCATGTACCATCCGAATATTTCAAAAATATCGTTTGTTACTGGCCTGTCGTCGGATGGCTTACAGCCGGACTGACCGTTGCTGTGCTTTATCTGAGTTCTCTGATACTGCCTGCAAATATGGCCGTAATACTTGCAATAGCTACCCGTTTGCTAATCACAGGCTGTCTGCATGAAGACGGGCTTGCCGACTTTTTTGACGGCTTTGGTGGGGGCAATAGCCGGGAGCGTGTGCTGGCAATCATGAAAGATTCACATATCGGAAGCTATGGTGTGATTGGTCTGATCCTTTACTTCGGTCTGCTCTATTCATTTCTTCAGAGCCTGCCCACGGCAATTGCCGGTTGTGCCATACTGGCCGGAGATCCTTTTTCAAAGGGCGTATCAGGAATGATTATTAACCGCCTGCCCTACGCACGCAAAGAAGAGGAAGCCAAGAACAAGACTGTATACAGCCGGATGACAACAGTCGAATTCACCGTCTGCCTGGTGGCCGCTCTGATTCCCTTGCTATGGCTGCCCAAGCTCATCTACTTTCTGGCTTGCATACTTCCTGTAATCACTTTCATTTTCCTGATAACACTGATGAAAAAGAAAATCGGAGGATATACGGGTGACTGCTGCGGTGCCACATTTCTGCTCTGCGAATTAAGCTTTTATCTCGGTTTTGCCATTATATACACACAAATCTCATAATAATGAATATCTATTTAGTCAGACACACAACCGTTGACGTTCCTGCAGGTCATGCCTATGGATTCACCGATGTGCCGCTCCGCTCAACATTCGAGGCGGAAGCCGAACAGGTCAGGCAGCAGCTGCAAGGCTTGGATTTTGATAAAGTATGGACCAGCCCGCTCAGCCGGTGCGTCCGCCTGGCCAACTACTGTGGTTATCAGGATGCAGCAAGAGATCCGCGCTTAAGAGAAATAAATATGGGCGAGTGGGAAATGAAACCCTGGGATGCCGTAACAGCCGATCCACAGTCGGAAGCATGGTTTGCCGATTGGGTGAATACGCCTACCCCCGGAGGCGAATCGCTGATGGATCAGTACCGCAGGGTCAGCGATTTTCTGAATGAAATACAAAATCAAGCAGACTTAAATAATGTATGCCTTTTTGCACATGGAGGAGTACTTACCTGCGCACGAATATACGCGGGGATGTATGAATTGAAAGAGGCTTTCAAGAACTTGCCTGCATACGGTGAGGTTATACGAATCACCCTCTGATGAATATCGTTATGTTTCCGAGGTTAAAGTTACATAAATTGTATGGCTGATGATTTTTGCAAAGAATTTGTCCTAAGAGGAACCTATCTATCGATCCAGTCTTTCAGAGAAGAGGTCTTTTCCTTACTTATAATAACTTCCACTTCCGGATATCCCTTTAATCTTACAATCAGTTTTCCTCCAAAGTAATTTCCTACAAACAGGATGCTTTCCATATTGATAATAAACTGACGATTAGCTCTAAAAAACTTGTCTGGATTGAGCTGTTTTTCCAATTCATCCATACTGAAGATGACCGTTTCTTCTGTTCCATTATTTAGGTATAAGTGTGTAGTTTTGTTTTTTGTATGAATATGGTTTACGTCATTTGTGTTGAGGGTCTTATAACCATCACGATAAGGCAATAGAAATCGTTCACGATAGCGATAGTTTGAATGACCTAACGCATCAAACAGTTGTTGAAGTTTCTCGTTTTGAACACATTTGCCACGCAAGTTCAGTCTGTCAATGGTATCTGCCAGTTCATCCGCATCGATTGGTTTGAGCAGATAATCAAAACTATTGAATTTGAAAGCACGTATGGCATATTCATCGTAAGCTGTAGTGAAAATAATGGGTACTGATACAGGAGCGCTCTTAAGAGCTTCAAAACTCAAGCCATCCGACAACCGAATATCGGCCAATATTAAATCCGGATCAGGCATGGTGAGTAAATAGGTCTTTGTTGCAGCAATGCTGGCGAGCGGTCCGTTAATTTGAAACGACGGATCAATATCGTGAAGCAATCGGATCAGACGATTTGCATTACGCTCTTCATCTTCTAATAGTAGTATATTCATAAGTCTATTTTTTCAAGATGGGTAATTTGACAAGAAATATGTTTTCTTGCCGTTGAATGATGATTGTTCTATCACCTAATAATAAATAACGTTCGGCCAGATTTTTTAATCCAATTTGCATCGATGTTGAAAAATCGGCATCAGACAGCAGTGGAACTATTAAATTGCGAACCTCAATATAAGAATCGACCAGAAGAATGTTTATACAGAGCGGTTGATCAGGTGTGTGACTATTATGCTTGATGGCATTTTCAACGAGCAACTGTAATGAGACCGGTGGAATATATCCATCGTACGATTGGATGTTTTCATCCAGATGTATCACTACGGTTTTACCATATCGCATACGTATCAGATAGAGATAAGAATCCAGGAATCGGACTTCATCAAAAATGCGAACCACATCCTTTTCCATATTTTGTATAACGTATCGATAGACTTTGGACAAGCGGGACAAAAATTGACTGGCAGCTTGGCTATCTTCCTCAATTAAGTCTGAAAGTATACTGAAGTTGTTGAACATGAAATGCGAGTCAATCTGAGCTTTCAGCGCATTTAGTTGTGCCTGTAAAGCTACTTCATGCTCTTTTATGTAACTTATTTCCATTTCCTTTTTCTTTTCTTTCGCCTGGAGATACGCCTGAAGATAGAACGAGCTTGAATAGATACAGGAAATAAATGTGGCTACCATGCTATATGTATAAACCCCTTGCAGCGTATTCGTGGATTCACCGATGATGTAATCATAGAGTGTTTTCATGAGATAAGCCATGCCATTGTTCATCAGAAACAGGATACAAGCATAAAGTACTAATAGCTTATATGATTGTAAACGTTCAGGAGTAAACCTAAAAATAGCATAGCTGTAGAACATCGAAAACAATGTGAACAGTGTACAAAGAGTATAGTCAATAATAAAACCTTCCCATCCGATTTCTCCTATCTGCAAATTTTTATCTATAAGCGACCATAGCAGAGTGTATAAGGCATAACTGATGAGCGAAAGCCATAGGCAATTGCGCCAGTGTAGTAATCTTATTGTTTCTTCCATACATGCAAAAATATCATTTATTCTGTAAAGTAAGGGATTAGATTAAAATTAATCAATTCAACATATGCTAAAACGTCAAAAATGACATTCGAAGCAGATATTATGCTCCTCCAAGTTTCGAGTCAGCATAAATACGTTTCGGAATAGAATTATGCCGTTTCGGGTTTATTGTGTTTTGTTCGGTTTCAGGAGAGCAATACTTTTGTCTCCTGAAATAGTAGAACCTGATTAAATGGATTACTCAAAGCGCTTGAAGAAAGCATAATATGTTGAATAAAGTGATTATTTTAACAAATTAAATATATGAATTATAAACAATATTTTAATATTTTAGTTGTTGTCGTTTTTATTGGGGCGTTATCAGGACTAACGGCTTGTAAGAATAATGTGCAACCTGAGGATTCACGTGTTTTTCCCACGATGACCATTACCTCCTCTTCGGCTGAGATTATAGAATCCTATACAGCCTCTATCCGTGGCCGACAAGATGTGGAAATCTATCCTCAGGTTTCAGGTAAAATAGTACGTCTGTGTGTTGTTGAGGGGGAGAGGGTTAAGTATGGGCAGCCTCTTTTTGTTATTGACCAAGTTCCTTATATAGCGGCCTTACATACGGCAACGGCAAATGTGCATGCCGCTTTGGCACAACTTTCCACCGCCAGACTGGAACATGAAAGCAAACAGGAATTGTATAACGCGAAGGTTGTTTCGGAATATGAACTTATCACCTCCTCCAATGCTTTGGCTGTAGCTCAAGCAGCATTGGAGCAAGTTCGTGCAGAAGAAATGAATGCGCGTAATAACCTTTCATATACGGTGGTGAAGAGTCCGGCCGACGGAACTGTAGGCACGCTTCCTTTCAGATGTGGTGCCTTGGTGAGTCCTTCGATGTCTCAGCCTCTGACCACTATATCGGATAATCAGGAAATGTATGTTTACTTTTCTATGACTGAGAATCAATTGCGTGGACTTGTGCAGCAATACGGGTCTCCTGATGAAGCAATTGCTAAAATGCCTCCCGTTAAACTGGAACTGAGCGATGGGAGTTCTTACGAATCCGAAGGACGAATAAAAAGCATCAGTGGAATTGTAGATCCACAGACGGGGACCGTATCTGTATGCAGTGTATTCCCTAATAAAAGAAAATGGCTTTGGAGTGGTGGAATTGGTAATATTGTCATATCTCTTCATAAGTCGCATGCTATAGTCGTTCCCTTGGGAGTTGTGGGTGAACTCCAAGATAAACTCTATGCTTTCAAGGTAGTCGACGGTAAGGCCGTAAGGGTATTTATCTCTATCACAAAATTGTCAGACGGCAAGTCATGCATAGTACATAGTGGTTTGCGTAGCGGAGATACGGTGGTAACTGAAGGAGGCGGACTCTTGAAAAATGGCATGCCGATAAAGACTAAGACAAACTTATCCGAGCAGAAGTAATAATCATTCCAAACATAATGAATATATGAATTTGAAATACTTTATAGATCGTCCCGTTCTTTCTATTGTTATATCCGTAGGCATCGTCTTTCTAGGGCTTTTGGCTCTTTTTACACTCCCCGTAGAGCAATATCCGGATATTGCGCCACCTACTGTTTCTGTGTACGCAATGTACCCCGGAGCCAATGCTGAAACTGTCCAAAAAGCGGTCGTAACACCATTGGAAGAATCAATTAATGGCGTGGAGAATATGACCTATATGACTTCAACCTCTTCCAACAGCGGCGATGCCAGTATCACGGTCTATTTTAAGAGTGGCACGAATGCGGATATGGCTGCTGTTAATGTGCAGAATCGCGTCTCTTCAGCACTGAGTTCTTTGCCAAGTGAAGTAACTCAGGGTGGCGTAACTACCGAGAAACAGCAGAATGCTGAATTGAAAACCTTTGCTTTATACTCCCCTACAGATAAATACGATCGTCAGTTTTTAAATAATTATATGAAGCTAAATGTGGAACCTCGCATCAAGCGTATCGGCGGTGTGGGAAAGATGACACTCTATGGCTCAAACTACAGTATGCGTATATGGCTGAACCCTTCAAAAATGGCTCAATATAAGATAAATCCCAGCGATGTGGCGGTCGTATTGGCCAAGCAGAATGTCGAAGCGGCGACCGGTTCGTTTGGCGATAATCATGATAATGTATATCAATACACGATGAAGTATCGGGGGCGTTTGTCTTCTGCAGAGGAGTTTGGCAATTTGGTTCTGCGTTCTTTGCCTGGCGGTGAAGTGCTTCGCCTGAAAGAAGTGGCCCGGATAGAACTGGGAGATGAAGCCTATAATTATAGCACACAGGTCAACGGTCATGAAGCGGCTATGGCCATGATTAATCAGTCTGCGGGTTCCAATGCAGCCAAAACAATCAATGAGATAGATGAGGTCCTGGCTGAAATTGACAAGGAGATGCCTGAAGAATTGAAATTCGTCACTCTTAATGACACTAACCGTTTCCTTTATGCTTCTATCCATGAAGTGGTAAAGACGCTGATAGAGGCAATCTTGCTTGTTATTCTGGTCGTTTACATATTCTTGCAAGACATACGTTCTACTCTCATTCCATCCATCTCTATCATTGTGTCCATCATCGGTACTTTTGCAGCCATGTCGGTCATGGGCTTTTCCATAAATTTGCTTACCCTTTTTGCCTTAGTACTTGCCATAGGAACAGTTGTCGATGATGCTATTGTGGTGGTCGAGGCTGTGCAGGTAAAATTTGAGACCGGCTATCATTCGTCTTATTTAGCCACGAATGATGCTATGCGAGGAGTATCATCAGCAATCCTTACCTCCACCTTTATTTTTATGGAGGTATTCATTCCTGTATCTTTTATGGGAGGCACATCGGGATCCTTTTATACCCAGTTCGGTTTGACAATGGCTGTGGCTGTTGGTATTTCAGCTATCAATGCATTTACGTTATCTCCGGCGCTGTGCGCGCTCTTGCTGCGGCCTTATCTGACTGAAGACGGACAAACAAAAGCTAATTTTGCAGCCCGTTTCCGTAAAGCCTTTAATACCGTGTTTGAAACGATGAGTCAACGTTATGTACGAGGGGTTTTGTTTTTTATCCGGCATCGTAAGGTCGTATGGTGTACTTTAGGTATGTCCGCTCTGTTGTTGGCTCTTCTTATAAGGTCCACAAAAACAGGGCTTATACCCGATGAAGATAGTGGAAATGTTATGGTAAGCCTGAATGCAAAACCCGGCAGTTCTTCCTTCAACACGAAAAAATTAATGGAACGATTGAATAAGGAAATCGTTAAAATACCGGGAATAGAATATTCTTCCGGAGTCTCCGGTTTCTCATTCGATGGTTCCGGTCCATCGATGGGGATGTACTTTATCTCGCTCAATGATTGGAGTAAACGGAAGCAGGCATCTCTGTCGATAGATACTGTGATGGAGCGTATAAATGGGTTGTCTGCCGATATCCCCGACGCACAAATCAATGTGATGTCTTCGCCTATGATTTCCGGATTTGGCATGAGTAACGGTTTTGAACTTTACTTGCAGGATAAGGCGGCAGGGGATATTCAAGCATTCAAGAAAGTATCGAATGACTTTGTGAAATCACTATCTCATCGAAAGGAGATAGGACAGGTCTACTCGGCTTTCCGGACGGATTATCCTCAATATTGGGTA
>Ga0268263_1000989_pt1 | contig 30768 bp, 31 predicted proteins | sample Biomet5_FD_190358 | JGI IMG/M metagenome (GOLD analysis project Ga0268263, IMG submission 190358) | Microbial communities from bioreactor (seeded with sewage sludge) at LBNL, California, USA - Biofuel metagenome 5 (SPAdes) (version 4) | ecosystem: Engineered > Bioreactor > Anaerobic >... | reverse complement strand
GCCTTTTTCTCGAAGTTTCCATAACACCCCTTAGGGGACGTCCCAAAATAAGCCTTTTCAAGACCTTATCCCTTCCGGCTGGCCTCGATGCCGGCAGTAACCACCCAAACGTGCGCCCCGCGCATACGCGGACACGCTTTCGTATGCCGCCCGCGCACGGCGGGCGGCCCCCGCCGACACCACCAGACAAGGATCTCCACGAACCCCGACACTCATTTTATGTGAGTTGAGATCCCAAGGGGGATGTTTTGCCGGCAAAGGATCTGGCCAGCCTCGTGCGCCTGGTCCCCCACCTGGTCAAAGAACCAGGTGTGACAAGCGCCGCGTCCGGACACGCAAAAAATCCGAGACGGGGGCGTTGCCCCCCTCTCGGGCTCTGCCACCACCAGGGGACTACAAGGGTTCACCTCAGAATTAGCAAAATATCGTACGCTTACAAAATAATATATTACAATTAATGAAGATGCGGGGTTTTATATTTTGTTAAGTTGTTGGAAAACTATTTTTTCCATGGAACATCTTCAACTTGGCCGGCACTCGTTTGAGTAAGCCGGTTAGCATAAGTGCCATCGTAGTTACAAATTGCAAGAATTGACAACTCTAAATACCAAAGACTAAGTTTCCAGGCTTCGAAAATAAGATCGTCAAATTTCCCACGACTTTTATGTTCTGGATGTACCAGTGAATTCCTAATTACTGTGAGTGCATAGGGAGAGTTTCCCCATTTTAATGAAATCCCTTTTTTTTGCAATTTTGGAGTGGCGCTAGGAATATCAAGAGGCAAGCCAAGCGATGCAAATAAAATCCGAAATTTGTCAGCACCACGAAGGTCCTTAAATGCATCCCGAGTGAGTAGTTTCTTATCTTCTACAGAAAATTGGAATGAAAGTCTTTCAATAGCAGCTTGCGTTAAAATAATTCCAGCAGCTAGGTCTCGTGAGGGGATATTTGCCGATAGATACCAAAAAATTGATTCTCTCAAAGTCCTTCGCCAATCTTCATCTTTCCATCTTTCATGAAACTTCGGGAAAAAATTGGCCAACTGTGACCCATGATCTGGATCAAACCAGGAAAAAGGAACGTCCTCCTGTTGAACAGGTGACGACCAAGATTCCCAAACACGAGCGTTTGCGGAATTAAATCCAACCGCAAAAATGGGATTGCACCTTTTTCCTCTAGAAAAGGAAAAAAAGCTCGCGAGTTCCGTCAAAATTTCAGAAGCCTCCTTTCCGTTAAAATCCATACCATCTATATTTTGAAATTCTCCAACATGTGTCAAGCAGGATGTGCCTTCACTTTTTATTTTTTTAATATTATCTTCAGTCTCAACAAGGGATTTTATTTCAATTTTTAAATTCTCATAGATCATGTCTATATGATTTATTTGTCGCGCAAATGTTTCACCTCCTTCTATGGAAATTCGTGTCCCACGGAATTCTTTAAAATTATATAAGTGAAAAATAACTCGTTTAAATTGCGTCAAATCATTGCCAATGACACCTATTGGCTCCATTTCTGGACACCATTTTAGTCGGCTTACGTTACTATTGATATCACCACCACAAGATATCGCAAAACCATTGACCGTGGTGCTGTTTATTGAAAGATGTGTTACTATGCTTGGATTGCTTGCAGCTTGCAAAATGTCAACTGTTGGAACATCGTTATACGACCCATAGACATAAATGCTTGGTCGTGGCAAGAATTCAAGGAAAACTTCAGCCTCGCCTTCATATATATTTGCATTTATACAGACAGCAGACTTATTCTTATGAATCAATATATTTGGGCTAGCGGGCACAGGGTCCAAAATCGGCATAATTTTAATATCGTTATCCATGGGTTCCCTCCATTTTTTATTCCATGCTGCGTGACAATTTTAAATATATATGCTGAACGGATCAAATCGACCAGATTCAAAAAGCCTTCGCTTGATAACGACGCCTAAAATGGCAAGTCATCCGTATCTGCCGGGGACTCCGGTTCTGGGAGTGCCCCGGCGGGTAGGGGGAGGCTCGTAACGACAAACAGATTCAAGATGTCGTCTCGATCCATAAACATAATCTGGCTGCGCTTGGTGGCGTCAAGCTTATTGCCAAGCCAGTTCCGCGCCTGTTTGGTGATCTCTCCTCCCGCCACGATGAAAGCATGATCCACAAGGACGCGCTTGCCGATCTCGGGATCGAAGATTTCATGCCCGAGCATCATCAAAGCCTGATTATGGATTTCGGCAATGTTAGCGGTGGCCGCCTTGCTCGTCCCGGCGGCGTCAAGTTTTCCCTTCTTCACCTGTAGGCCAAAATAAAGAACGTGCTGCGTCGGGATGGTATAGCGCATCCAAATGTCTTTTCCGTATTCAAGGGCCTTGTCTTTATGACCGGCTACAGAAACACGGTGAAAGCCAAGTTGGCGGAAGAGCGGCAACAAAATATCTTGGATCAATTCGTCTTCGGACGCTCCGGTGAGGTACGCTGATAGCTGTTCTCTTTTTTTTAGCTCTGCGGCTGAAAAGGGCCTGTGCGGATTGGGGGAGGGCCTTGCTATTTGGTTCGTCGCAACATGGCGTAAATAGCATTGATCGTCTTCGGCATAAAAAGCCTCGAACCCTTCACGCGCAAGCGCCGCATTCAACGCGGTTAAAGCGCCCTCTCGCTCCGGCCCCTCATTGGTCGCGTCGCCCTTATCCATGAGGTTTTGAATGACTAGAGAAAAGGTCTCTGGCGGCGTGTTTGGATTTGGCCAAGGCTCCGCAAAAATCTTTTCCAGAACGTCGGCAACCCAATAGTTCCGCGTTGATCCGTCGTGCACATAATCTGTTTCGCATTCTTGAAAGAAATCAGTCAGCTTACCGCTTCTGCGATAGACAAAATGGGTTTCTTCCTCTTTGAAGTTACCGCAAATCATCTCCGCCAACTGCATGAGTGTGCGCCGTTTGAAAGGCATCGTCTGTCCCCTGGAAATAAATGCGGACAGTATACTGTTTATATGTGACGGCGGCAATCTACCAAGTGGCGAGACATGAGGCGGCAGCAGTGAGGCGAGGAAAATCTTTGTTTTAGGGGAGAAAAATAGTTCAAACTGGACAGGAGCCAAAACATTTACGCCGAAAGGAGGAGTTCAAGCGGTTTTTGTCCGTGCCCCCATTGGAGGGGTTTCCCCCTTATGGTGCGCAAAAATCCGTTTCGTGTTTTCTCCCCGAGAGAACACAAAAAAGGCCACGCTACCTAGTTCCCTAGAGAGCGTGGCCTTTTGCAAATGGTTATACCTAGTTTTTTTCGAGGATAATCTTCCCGTCATCCGTGCAAGAAAATTTGAAGGTATCGCCGGCTTTAAATCCATAGTTCGTAAGAAGCGTTTCGCTCAACCGAAGGCCGGTTTTGGAAAACTTGATATTCCCGGAAACACTTCTCCCTTCCATTCCGTCGATTTTGTAAAACTTTTCATCCAACTGCATCAACTTCATGAGGTGCGCTTTCAGCGTGTTTTTATTGATTCCAAACGCATCCTGAATCTGTTGTGCGGTTTTGCCATCGGTGACAAACTCACGAAGTTTAACCGCGTCAAATTTCGTTTCCTTCGGCATTTCAATACCTCCCTTTGGTCGTCGAAGATAAGTAACTTTAACGCCTATAGGATTAAAGTCAACAACAAACATAGGTATAAAAAATTACCGAAAGAAAAAATTACTGAACGCTAGGGCAGATAAAATGCCACCGAATATGCCGGCGCTAAAGCCGATTATTGCCGAAAAAATAGCAATCCTGTGTGAAGATTTATCAACAAGCTTTGCAGCCTGTTGAATATCTTTTGAAACCTGCCGAATACTTCCTAAAGATTCCTTTAGATGTACATCAAATTCCCTAGTTAACCTTTCTCCTGAAGAGGTTAAATCACCGGAGGCAAGTTCAAGCGCTGCGCGAATTTTTGAAATCGCTTTTTCTGTCGCATCGGGTAAGGCTTTGTTGACACTTTCAACGCGAGTAAGGAGGTTGCCAATATCCCCTAAAACTTCAGCAACCATTGCTTCGCGCATTGTCGTTGGTTCTTTGGGCATTTCTACCTCATGATTTCTTCAAAAACAGTATCAAGATTTTTCTTAGCTGATCCTGCTAGGCGCTTCAAAGAAATACGTGCAACAATGTCAAGTTTTTCATCAGGATTATTTGTCTCGCGCAGCTTTGCTTTATAGTCTGTCGAATCGTTTAAAAGCTGTTCGATTGTAGTTTGATAGGTGGAAAGATTTTGATATAGTTCTGAGTCAAAAATTGTAGCTTTTGGCCTAAGCGTAAAATTTTTAGCGTCTTCATAGTATCCGAACAAAGGATAGAAAATTTCTTCAACAATGTCATCAACATCAAGACGATTAAAAACTACGCGGATTTTTTCAGGTGGAACGCCCATCGATGAGAGCGCATTGATTGTTGCGATGGTGTCTTTGACCTGCTTGTTCTCTTTGACTACAGGAATAAGAAATATGTCGAAATCTTCGTGGGAGCCGTCATAGCGATCCATGAGTTTTACAAAGTCTTCAATGTTTGAAGAGCCGACGTCAATGATAGCGTCATCCGTGAGCATTAATTGTTCAGAGAGTTGGCCGAATTGTTTCCCTTTCATTTTCTGTCCGTCAGAATCGTCGGAATTGATTGTTTCGATATTTATTATTTCAATGCCGTCCATTCTTGGCTTTAAAAGATTTTTCGCGATTGTCGATTTCCCCACATTGCCGGAAAAGTTAACAATAGCTATCTTCATTACAGTCCTTCCTTTGGCTTGCGCCTTTTCTTTAAATATTTAGACCCTAATTCTTCGCGTACTTTAGGGTCAAGAGCATCGGATATTGACATGCCTTTTGACAGCGTGTCGTTACCTGTTTTTGTGCTGTCTAAATCGTTTTCGCTGTTTTTGATTTGTGTTTCACACTCATCACGCACACTGTTTAAGGTTTGCTCGCGCTTGATTCTGTTTCTTCGTATAAATGATTTGAAAGTATTTTCATTGATTGAAAAGCCTTCTTCAGATAAAAGCTTATAAATCTCCTTTAAACTTACCCCTTCGTCAATTTTTTCAAAGATGAGTGGTAAAAGCGGCGTTAGGCTTCGGGCTGGTGTTGACGGCTTGAGCGCTTTCAACCGCGATTGTAGGGTGCTGCTTCCCACAGATTTTTCCTTTTTTAAAAAAGTAAATAATTACAGTATGATTTTTGAAATATAGTCTCAAATGGCACCAGCGTCAATTGGCATATATGCACCGAAATGAATATTTTTGCACCCAAGTGAACCTAAATAAACCTGAATGCACCCAACAGCCTGCACCGAAAGGCATTTTTTTGCACCCTAATGCACCCAAATGAATCCTATTGCATCCTAGAAAATGCACCCAAATGCACCTACATGCACCCAAATGAACTCAACTCATAGGGTTAACCAGAAAAATCACCGCTTGGCACTGCCAAGCGGCAATTTCTGGACCCTCCTTTTATCAAAGTTGCAATTTTGAGTTTTAATTGCCCTTAAAGAAGGAAGGTGTTAGCCCTTAAATACGGCTATACACCATACGCACCCTTCGGGTGGTATAACACTCTGATTTTCATTGATATTTTTTTTGTGCTTGCTATAAGCTGTAGCCGCATAACAATACAAAAATGATATAACATATTGAAATTATAGTGAAGAATGCACTACAGAATGCATTACAGGAGCTAAGATGGCAAAGACAATTCCGGTTCAAGTCCGACTCTCCATGGAAAAACGCCTTCAGTATGAGGACGAGGCGGCCCAGCGAGGCCTTCCCCTTTCAACCTACTTACGGATGCGCCTGGAGGAAGGCGACAAGATCAACGAGAACCTAGCCGCCCTTCGGATTATGATGCTTGACGGTTTTTCAAACATCGAATCCAGATTAAAGAAAGAGCAAAAAAGCCAACAACCTGAAGACGATATTGATTATGGAATGATGATAGAAGCAATTTTCCTTTTAAGAAAAATTGCTAGTCCGATGGATTTAAACATGATCCACAAAGAGTTAAAGCGTCAGAATATCAAGATTTGGACAGGGAATAAGGAGAGCAGTCATGACTGAAGTCTCGCGTCGTCAACTTTCTGTCTGTGTGGTTTTGTTGGCACCTGTTATGGCCTGGGTTGTGGTCGCAAATCACACAGAAAACATCCCTCATGAACATAAGCTTAAAGCGCTATATCAGTTGATTTTAGACACTCCTCATAAGCCATTTTTGATTGCTGCATTAGTTGGTGGGCTGGCTTTAGGTATATTTTGTGTTTGGCTTATTAATCAGGTCTTTAAGACTGAATTTGGCGGAGCGCAATTTAACAGATTTTTGCGTGGGACACGCATAGTATCTGCCGAAAATTTGGCAAGAGATACAAAGGATAAAAAGCGTCAACAGGTCACGGTTGCCAATATTCCGTTGCCAGTCGAAGTTGAAAATCTTCATCTTTTATTTGGTGGTGGGACTGGCTCAGGTAAATCGACATTGTTTAGAGAACTCGCATTAGGAGCAGTTAAAAGAAGGGATAGGTTTTTTTGCCTTGATCCTAATGGTGAGATGATGTCGAAATTTTATCAAGATGGAGATGTAATTTTAAATCCATATGACGATAGAACTAAGGGGTGGTCTTTTTTTAATGAGATAAGGAGTGACTACGACTTTCACAGGTATGCTCTATCTATTGTTCCGACTGGACGCACCGCAGATGCTGAAGAATGGGCAAGCTATGGTCGTCTTTTATTGCGTGAGACTGCTAAAAAACTTCATTCAATGGGGCAGTCTTCAGTAAAAGAATTGTTTCACTGGACGACAATTGCCCCGCCGAATGAGTTGCAACAATTCTTAGAAGGTACGCTAGCCGAGTCACTTTTTACGGGATCGTCAGAGGCAACAAGGGCAATGTCTTCGGCGCGATTTGTTCTGTCAGATAAGCTGCCAGAACACGTTACAATGCCTAGTGGTTCCTTTTCTCTTCGGTCTTGGCTTGAAGATTCCAACGGTGGTAACCTATGGATAACGTGGCGTGAAGATATGGCTGTTGCTTTGCGTCCTCTTATTTCTGCTTGGACGGATGCCTTGTTTGTTTCTATTTTGTCGATGCCAGAAAATGCGAATAGGCGAATTTGGGCATTTATAGATGAATTAGCTTCGCTTGAAAAACTTTCAACTCTTGAGTCTGCATTAACTAAAGGGCGTAAGCATGGGTTGAGAGTTGTTGCCGGGTTGCAGTCTACATCGCAGTTGGACCATATATATGGACGAGAAGCGGCCCAAACTTTACGAAGTTGTTTCTCTTCCTTGGCCGTTTTGCGGATTGCTAAATCTGATCCAAAAACGGCGGAAGATTTTAGCAATTCCCTTGGTGAACATGAAGTAGAAAGAGAGCGTGAAAGCAGAAGTAGCGGAATGAGGTATAGTAACACTGGCCAGCAAATAGTCCATGAAAAAGAGAGGGTTGTTTCAGCTTCCGAATTGACATCATTGCCAGAACTTTCTGGATATTTGGCTTTGGTTGGGGATCGGCCTATTGCTAAGTTCACAACAGGATATGTTAGGTTTAAAAACCGTGTTCCAGGTTTTGTTGAACGTAAAATGGCAGCAAACCGAGATTTAAATGCTTAGTATTAAGGTTTTAACTCGCAAAGATATTGGCAGGGCTGCGTCATATTATAGTGCTGGTGCCGATGATTATTACCGTAAAGAAGGTGAGTCGATAAGCTGGCAAGGTAAGGGGGCTCACGCATTAGAGTTGGAAAGAGAGGTTGACCCAAAGGATTTAAAGAATTTGCTGGCCGGTCAAATCGGGCCGAATATTCGCGTGAGCCGTGGTTCAACACGGAATGACGCAAAGGAAAGGATCGGTATTGATCTTACCTTTTCGGCTCCAAAGAGTGTATCCTTACAGGCTCTTGTTGCCGGTGACGTGCGCGTTATTGAAGCGCATGATCGGGCGGTGACGGCTGCTATTGCGGCGGCTGAGGAATGTGCGCTAGCCCGTAAACGTGTTGACGGCAAGGCCCAGGTGGAGCGATCCGCCAATTTAGTTGTTGCAAAATTCCGCCACGAAACAAGCCGCGAATGCGATCCGCAGTTGCATACTCATGCTGTTGTTATGAATTTAACACAACGAAGCGATGGTGCTTGGCGTGCTTTAAAAAACGATGAAATCGTTAAATCAGTAAAGAAATTTGGTGCGGTATATCGTGCTGAGTTGGCTATTGAGCTTCAAAAAATCGGTTTTGAGTTGCGTCATGAACGGGATGGTTCTTTTGAATTGTCACATATAAGCAGGGAGCAGCTTGAGGCTTTTAGTCAAAGATCAAAGCAAATTAACGAAGGTCTTGCAGACCTTGGTTTATCTCGGGAAGAAGCAAATACTAATCAAATCCAAAATGTTGTTTTAAAATCACGTGCTAAAAAAACAAATATTGACCGCGAGATTTTATATAAAGATTGGGTTGATCGAGCAAGTGGCCTTGGAATTGATTTTTTGCATAGGGAATGGGCTGGACAAGGGAATGAATTTATAAACTCGCAGCGTCGAAGCATTAATAATTTAACTTTAGAGCAAAATGCTAATCTTGCTGTCAAGTATGCTGTAAGGCATCTTACTGAAAGACAATCTGTTGTTTCGGAAAAAGATTTGATTGATATTGCGATGAAACACGGCGTCGGACGCGTTACACTGAAAGATATTGTGTCTGAAGTTGAAAAACGTGTCGATGATGGATTTTTAATACGTGAAGAACCATTGTATAAGCCAGCGTCTGAAGCAAGTGAAAATTCCAATATGACTAAAAGTGATTGGATTAAACTTGTTACAACAAAAGGACTTGAAAAAGAGGCGGCAACTAAAAAAGTTGAAAATGCGATTAGAGAAGGTGGGTTAATTGCTGTTGACAAGAGATATACAACTCAAACAGCATATAAAATTGAAAAGTCCATTCTGAAGATTGAACGGTCCGGTCGGGAAAGAATGGATGCAATTATGGACGTGGAAACGGCCCGCACGGTGCTTGCAGCGACGAATCTTAACGATGGCCAGCGTGAAGCCGCTGAACTCATGGCGTCCACTAAAAACCGCGTAATAGGCGTCCAGGGCTTTGCCGGGACGGGTAAGAGTCACATGCTCGACACCGCCAAAACGCTGATCGAGGACCAGGGCTATCGGGTCCGTGCGCTGGCTCCCTATGGAAGCCAGGTTAAAAACCTGCGGGAGATGGGAGTACCAGCAAATACCTTGGCTGCTTTTCTCCGGGGACAAAACAAGGACCTTGATGACCGCACGGTGCTGGTCATCGATGAGGCTGGGGTTGTGCCTTCCCGCCTCATGGAGCAGACCTTGCGATTAGCCGAAGAGAAGGGTGCGAGGGTTGTGCTCCTGGGGGATACGGCACAGACAAAAGCCATTGAGGCCGGGAGGCCTTTCGACCAGTTGCAGGCCGCCGGCATGGCCACGGCCCGAATGGATCACATCCAGCGTCAGCGCGATCCTGATCTGCTGGCGGCAGTCGAACATGCGGCCAAAGGGCATGCACCTCAATCACTCGATAAGATCAAATCTGTCCTTGAGGTGCGGGAAGACGATTTACGACGTAGCGCCCTTGTCCGTGACTTCATGGCCCTTGGCCCGAGTGATCGGGACCAAACTTTGATTGTGAGCGGCACCAATGAAGCACGTCGAGACATCAACGCTCGGGTGCGTGAGGCCGTGGGGACAGCTGGTCAGGGACTTGTATTTGATACGCTGATCCGGCGCGACACGACCCAGGCAGAGCGGTTGTTTTCCAAAAACTACCGGGTTGGTGACGTGGTGCAACCTGAGCGGGATTACAAGAGCGGATTGCAGCGCGGAGAGCTTTACAAGATCGTAGATACCGGGCCGGGCAATCGGCTGACGGTATCGGCTCAGGATGGACAGAAAATAGCCTTTTCCCCGATGCATGCCCGGCGCTTGTCGGTATATCAACCCGAGCGCTCGGAGCTCGCGCCGGGGGATATGGTGCGGGTCACGCGCAATGACAAAAAGCTTGACTTGGCCACCGGGGAGCGCTTTCGAGTGGCGGCGGTCGCGCCGGGGCGTGTGACCCTGGAGGGAGGAGGCCGGCGCTTGGAAATGCCAGCCGATACGCCCTTGCACCTCGATCATGCTTACGCCACAACGGTACATGGAGCGCAAGGGCTTACGTGTGATAATGTGATGATCGAAGCACAGACGGATAGCCGCACGACGGCAAAGGATGTCTATTATGTTGCCATTTCTCGTGCAAAATATAAAGCAAACATATATACAAATGATTTGTCTAAATTGCCGAAATCAATTTCACGTGACAATGTTAAAACTGCGGCTCTTGATTTGAAGCAGTTTGATAAAATGAAAGACCAACACGCTAAGAGTGTTGGTCTTGATAAGGGTAATAAAGAGCTTGATCGTGAACGTCAGCGCTAGGCCATTTCTTTCCGTTTAAAAATTGGGTCGTAAAAAACCTGTAGAACTCTCCTTGCCTTCATGTGGATAATGACGTCTACTGTAGAGTAGAGGACGTGTTTAATCATTGGCATATCAAGTGTTTTGCCGACTTCTGAGTTTTTGATTAATGTAGCTATGCGGTCGAATCCTTCAATAGCTCCATTAGCGTGTGTCGTCGTTATCCCGCCGCCATGGTCAGTGTTTAAAGCATTTGTGTATTCCCATGCTTCAGGCCCACGAAGTTCCGCTAAAAATATCCTTTCAGGCGTAATCCGCATACATGCAGCAAGACAAGCTAAGGCGCTTATTCTCCCGGCTCCGTCGCCGTAAAAAAGGTGCGTAACTTCCTTGTGGTTTGGAAGGAATATTTCGTGAACGTCTTCAATTGTCGCTAAATGTTCGTCAACTGGTACGGCTTCAATCAAAGAACGCATCAATGTCGTCTTGCCGGAACCTGTTTGCCCGGTTATTACAATGTTGCGTTTTAATGCGACACAGCGCAACAAAAAGTCACAAATCTTCCCTTCACGTTTAAGATCGAGCAGTTCTAGCTCAAAATCTTCTAGGCGGTGAAAGTCCTGGCGAAGGGACTCTTTCTTAGCCTCTTCTTTGGAAGGTTGATTGAATGATACGTCTTTGCATTCAGCAAACGCGCCTTCGGAGTCGAGTTGTTTAGCGGATTTTACCGTCATTGAGTGCTTTCTGATGACGATAGTAATCATGTTGTCAAGGACAACAGGGGGCTGAAGAATAGTCCCGCGTTCACCCCCCGGTAAGGTTACGTAGGTAGTTCCGCGAACGGGAAGACTGCTAAAAGCAATCATAGCGGTAGCAAGCGCTTTAAGGTATGATAGCTTGAACTCAGGAATATTAACGTATTCCTTTTTGCCAAAAGCGACAGTAACAACTTCGTTCGGCCTTATGCGAAGCTCTGTTATCGAAGGGTCATTTAAGTAAGCTTCAACAGGACGAAGAAGTTGTGTGATTGTTTGCGATTTGAAAGCGCATTTATCTAATGCTGTAGACATCGCTGAAGTCCAAATCACGGGCAACGAAAATACTCACTCTGTCGCCCTGATTTTTGTAAAGAGTGGGAGGGATATTCACCGTATTTTTCAGAGCCTCAGTAGACATATCTTTCCCGGTACTTTGAGTTGTCCCGATATTGATAGTTGATTTCTCTGAGGCATAATTGACAGCCGCCTGTCCTAAATCGCCTATTATGCTTAACAAAATGGCGTTGCCAAAGCGCTGCCAAAAATGCGTGTCCACTTCACCGGGTTCGCCAGCAGCGCCAAGTGGATCAGTGCCAGGGCTATCCAGATCGATAATGACCCCTTGAGGGGTCTCGACGCGTTGCCATGACACAAATACACGGTTTTGTCCCTGCACAATTCCTTTTTGATAACTTCCAACTACCTTTGATCCGGCATCGAGTAGCACAACATGGCCGTTGGTCGAGTAGGTGTCTGACGTCGTGTAGCAAACAACCATGCCGACCTGATCCGTGACCAGTTTGGATTGCTGGCCACAATCGATCATTGTCCCACGCGTGATGACGAAGTTGCGATCGGCAAGCATAGACGCGCGTGACGGTTTTACCGCAAGTGGCTTGAGCTGTTGCTCAAGCGCGTTGTCATCCGAAGCATGACGGCCCTTCAGGGCCGCAGGCCCATCGCCGCTACCCGACGAGGGCTGTCCCGAGGAGTCCCCTCCACCTGTAAAACCGCCGCCTAACCGTCTTTCGCGTAAAAGGTCCGATTCGCTTTTTTTAGGATGCCGTTTGTCCGCATCTTTGTCGGGTTTCGGCGGAAGCGGTGTTGGTTGAGGAACTTCGACCGGATGCGACTTAGGCTCGGGCGGAGGTGTGGGGGTAAAATTGGGTAAGTTGTTTTTTATGATCTTGGGTTTGTTGGTCTTTTCATTGGCGTCATTCCGGTGCTGTATGGCCTTCCATGTTAAAACTGAACCGAAGGCCACAGCTACGAGAACGATAAACACCATGAAGATTCTCATTCCTGGGGTACGGCGTCTAAATCCGCCATCGTCCATACCGCCCCTGGCACCGTCTATTTGCTCGGGAGAAGACTTCTTGATTTCATCAAGAACGTCTATTTCTTTATCGTCTTTGCTCATGCTATTTCCCATCCTTCTTGATGATACGTCGCACTTCAGGAATGGCCGTGCCGCTTTCGTTAGGAATGCCAAAAGAATCAAAGGACTCATTGTACACCCCGACAACGGCATCACCGAGGCGTAATATAAATTTGGGGGCAACCTTTTCCGCAACAATAACATGCGATCCAGGATGGTTAAGCATGTGCCTGTTTACAATAGCTTCGCTGCCATCGGCGGTTATGGTGTAAATGTTTGGTAAATCAACATTTGGGGCAAATTTGAAATAAGTAAAACGTCCGTCATCCCAAACATTAATAGGGCATATGAGCTTGTCACGTCTTGTTGCGCTCATGGTATAGTTAAGGTTGTTGTTGTGGCCAAGAGTATCAAAACGCTTGTTTGCATCGGCACGGGCTCTTTCTTCGGCAGTGGCCTGTGCTTCCTCAATAGGATAAGAAAATTGAACTTGGAGCGTTGCAGAACGCAATGACCAAGGGGTTTTGATTTCCTGCTGTTGAGGATTTTCGCCTTTAGCGACAGGTGTTCCATCTATAAAATGTAAGACAAAATTGTAGCTATGTTTGTCTGTTACGATGACAAGGTTTGTGTCGCTGTTTTGTGCCTTGGCCTTGATGAAGTAATGGTTCCCTTTGTGGGCAAATGACCATCCATTGGGATCGCCAAAAGCATGGGTTACATATTCCTCGCCTTTCTTTACAACAATATGTGTTGCGATGCCGATTACGGCATCCATTTTGACGACGTCTTGCGGGTTGTAGTCAATGTGCTTGATGCGATAGTCGAATCTTGATCCGACCGGAGATTTAAGCGCATAGGCTGTGCTGGAAAGACACGTTAAGCATAAGAGGATAATTGCTATGTTTTTCATGCTTGGCCCTGCCTATTTGCTTTCAACAAGCTCGGGATCAACCCGATAGCTTGTGACTTGGAAGCCAAGGGGGTTGATAAGCCGATCTTGTGAACGCATTGGAGCATTGACGTATTTATACGCAATGGTGGCAACCCAGTTTCGAACTTCGTCAACACGGTTATTTCGCCAATGAACAATGGTCCTAAATCTGGCGGTGGCAGTACTTGTTTCAGTGTTAATGATAGGCGCGCTATCTAGCTGCACTAAAATTCGTGCTTTATCAGACAATACTTTGTCCCTTCCTTTGTCTCCCTCAAATACTTTATGGTATATTTTTGCCACCTCTTCAGTGCTCATCAGGCCAACGGCGTTATAGTCAGCCTGGATTGTTTCAAAGTCATAGTTTTCGCGGTGGCGAATGTAGTTAAGAATCCAATATTGATCGATTATTGTGCCGTAGCTATCTTGTCTCTCACGCATAACGGACAAGACATCAACCGCGCCAGTTGAGTTGTCCACGCGCAAGATAAAAGGAGGCACAGGTTGAGAACTTGTCTTGATAAGAACAATGGTCACCATAAGCGCGCAAAATGCGAGGAAACAAGTTGCTCCTGTGATGACCCAGGCGTTGCGCCTGGATCGAAGCACTTCCCTCAAAAAGCTGCGCTCCAAGCCTTGTGACTCGACAAGGTATTTTGTCAAATCTTCACTTTTGATTGCTTGCTTGCGGGAAAAAGCATCCTTGAGGCCCATGGTTATCGCTCCGTAGGATTGTTTATTTCATTTGGGGTAGTTAAGTTGATTGGCTCACGCCTGGAATCATCGGGCATCCGGGGTTTTTGGGGAACCGCGCAAGCAGTAAGCAAAGCACATAAGCATAAAACCATGAGTTTTTTCACCTTTATTTCCTCCGGGGGGCGTTTGTTCTGATCTTAGCCGTTATCAATCAAAAATGCAATTTTGAATTAAAAAGGCGGTAGCTTTTTTTAGCTACCGCCTTCAAAGGGAGAGGAAGGCCGGTCACTTGCGGGAACCGCGAAAGAGCCCGGCAGCTTTTGATAAGCCTGCACTCGCTTTGGACATCAAGCCATGTGCAAGCCCTCCGCTAGCCTTACCGCCACCGCCCCCAGCGCTGCCGGTGCTTACTGGCGCACCTGCCCGCATAGCACCACCCGAAGAACCCAAGGATCGGGCTGTATTCACAGCTCCCCACATATTGACTGACAGGCCACCCCCAAGAGAGGCCGCCATAGATGGGATTTGCAAAAAGATGACAAGCGTGACTGTAGAAAGAATTAAGCAGCCTCCGACAGATGCCGCTTGTGACATGACACCGTCTATTTCCATGCTCGAAACATAGGTGGTAAAAAGTTGCATCATAACACCAAAGACGCTTGAAACGAGAACGATCATAAAGAAATATGTGAATATTTGACCACTCCATGCCTCAAAAAACTTTTGAGTTGGTTTAAATATTAAAGCAAAAATAAACATTGGACCAAGACCCGCTAGTACAGCTAGTGCGATCTTAGCAACAAGAAGAAATGAAGCCCCAACAGCAGTTAAGATAATAGTCGCTAAAATTATTAATAGGCCAATGAGTGCTAATGCGACAGCATGGCCCATTTCCATTACTGAAATTTTGTCCCAAGCATCGCCAGCTTTTTCAAATCCGACACTGGCGGCTTTATCCATTAAGTTGGCTGCTGCTGATCCTTGTGCTTCGCTTGCTGATGGAAGAATGGCGGTTGCAAATTCGTCAGGGGCAGTTGTTATGACGTCAGCAATAGAAGATTGATAAATACCACCTGCGACCGCAAAGGAAACAATCACAGCTATTTTGAAGCAGCGATAGAGATAATCCATGATTGAGGAGTCAACTGCTCCACGGGCGACTAAAAAACCATAAAAAATAAATGAAACGGTGAGTCCGGCAGATATAACAGGCGTAACTTGTGAAATGACATTTGAGGATATGGAGCTAACAAATGTTGAGGTTATGGTGTCAATCCTCGTAAATAGCTGTGAGAATAATTGTATTTCCATGATGAACCATGTCTATTTTTTGTGTGCGCCGTTGAGGTCGATTATCACATCTTTTTTATTGCTGAAAATTTCCGCTCCTTCAGCAACTTTTGCGTTGTCGCAGTTTGCATTAAAAATTCGATTGTCGCGAGTGCCGTTTAGGCACTCTTGAAGCTTGGCTTTTCGTTCTGTGCGATGTTCACGATACCACGCAACGTCATGTTCTTTTTCTTGGTTGCAGCCAAACAACACAAGCAAAAAAACAACAAAAGTAGCTTTGATGATGATCTTCATTGTTAATCTCCCAAAGAAGGAATTTGCGTTGCTTCCGAGCTGAAAATGCGTTTCCCCAAGTCGCGTTTTTGTTGTTGGATAAGGCCGTCTTCAGCTTTTTGAAGCATTGACATGAGTTGAATTTTTGTCTGTTCGTTTTGGATGGCGGCTTGCTCTCCCTGTATTCTGGCCTGCAAGTCCATTATTTCTTTAGGGTCAGTCTCTTCGTCTATTTGTTCAACCATAGATTCGATGCTATCAAGTCGTTGAAGTGCACTTTTATAAGCACTCTCACCAAGGGCTTTGTCGTATGCTGCCTTTTCAGACATGCGCGTTTCAAGAGAGCTTAACGCGTCTTTGACTGTGCCACTTGAAACTTTACTTTTTTCAGAAGAAAGAATGCTTGATACAGTTCCAGATATGCCGGAATACCCGCCATTGGTTACGGATTCATAAACATTTTGCCAATCAGATGGGAGCAGGCTTTTCAGGGCTGAATTGTCGAAAAGGCTCCCAATTCCAGATGAGCCCGTTAATGATTTGTATGTTGCCTCAAGCTGTTCAATCTGGCTTTTCATCTGTTGTATCATTTCAACGTATTTTGCAATGTCTTCCGCATGAAATGATAATCCCGGAATGTCTGTTGTAACTGTGACAGATATTTGAGCGTATGTGTTGTTCGTTCCCCCAAAAAACATGATGAAAAGAACTGCGAATGAGAACAGTATGGCTTTGGTGTTCATTATTGTTTTCCTCCGAAGTTAGCGCGAACGCGTTGAAGATATAAAGGAACCCAAACGTCGGGGTTGTCACCAACCTCGGCAATTACTTCCTCGCAAATATCCGCATTGTCAGGTGTGCCAGACAAAATCAAAAGTGCATCGTCAAAGCCTGCCAAGTTCAGGGATGCAACCGCAGCCTGTTCTCCTTGTTTGATGAGGAATCGTCTTGACCCTGATGGAATTTCTTTAATAACGGCAAACTCCGATTGAGTGAGCTTGAATCCTTCAATGTAATCGTCAGCGTCAGCGCGGGGATTTTCCAGGAAGATTAAAGTCGCCAATTGTTGTGCAATTGTCTTTCCGATATTGCTTCGCAATGCGTCGTCAGGCTCTTGTGTTGAGAATAGACAAATGCCATTTTCTTTTCGCATTGTTTTGAGCTTATCTTTGACAAAATATTCTAATTGCGCATCGTTAAGAATTTTCCAAAACTCGTCAAAGACATACATAAAACGTCTTCCGTCAATCATGTCTTCAGTCCTGAATAATAAGTACATGATTGTCGGTGTACGTGTTACTTGGTTGTCGAGGAAATCTGTTACGTCAAAGCCAAAAAGACGGTGAGTTGTTAAGTCAAGTTCATCTTTTTCATTGTCGAACAACCAGCCATATTCCCCGCCTTGACACCATTTTTCTAGTCTAGCGTGGACAGTTGGACGTGAATCGTATTCATCACGTAGTGGGTTCGGTAAAGACTGAAGCAAAAGACTGAGGCGGCGTAACGGCTTGTCGATATGGTGCATCACCGTATCAAGCGCTTGATCGATTTCGCGCTCATCATTGTGAGTGATAGCATCACCGCTACTTGCTATGAGCTGCATAATAAGGCGTTTAAGGAATAGGATATTTGCTTTTGTAGGCTCTAACTGCAATGGATTGAAACCGGATGCCTCACCGTTTTTAAGTGGAAGATACTTACCACCCATAGCGCAGATTGCGACTTGCAAGCCACGGTCTTTGTCGAATGCAACAATTGTGGGATCGAACTTTTGAGCCTGAGCAAGTAAAAAGCCGAGAATCGTTGTTTTACCGGCGCTTGATTGGCCACCAATAAAGGAGTGACCAAGTAACCGCTTGTCTGTGGCATCCTCCTCAAGGCCAGAAACGTGAAAATTAAAGTAGTGAGGAGTGCCGCTAACCGTCTTTAGAATAGTGACCGCCGGCCCCCAAGGGTTGTTGTTTGGCTTGCCGCTCAGAAAGTTATGGAATGGATTGAGGCACAAAAAATTAAGCGAAGTGATCGGCATGGGCCGAGGCCGAAAGCGCCAGTTCCCAGGAAGCTGCGCCCAAAAAGCCGCTTCAAGGGCTAAATCGACAGCATGAGGTACAATGCCACAATCGAGCAACGCCCCCTTGGCCTTGGCCGCGTAATCCCGAACTTCCTCCGCAGTCTTGCCATAGATTAAGAGGCTTGAATGGTGTTCACCCATCACGAATTTGCGCGAGACAAGCTCGTCAAGGGCCTGATCAATCTCTTCAATTTGTGAGATTGCCACGTCATTGGCGTCAATCAATTGGGCTTTGTGGCGCTTGAGGAATCCACGTGCGGCATGAAGAGAAAGACACGAAAAAGATTGCGTTAAAATAAACTCATAATTGCTTTCAAGCAGTATGTTAAACTGTCCTGGTTCGGTGGTGTCATCGAACTCTTTGATTTCAAGAATAGCAAACTTGCGGGTTTTGTTGAGGTGTCTTTGTTCTCCTATTTCGCCCCACTTGCTAAACATTGGTCGATTTTGTGGCAAATAGTCTGAGATAAGTTCCTTGCAAACAGGAACTCGCGAAAATTCTCCGTTGATAAGAAAACTGTACCACTCAAGAGTTGATGAATAAGCATGGTTGTTAAATGAATAAATACCGAGCAGCTCACCGCCATAACTTTTCTTTAAAATTGTTGCAAATTGTCTGTTGATGTCGTTAAGTGTGTTAATTGCTGTTATTTGAAGTTCGCTTTTTTCTTTTAACGAGTGCTTTTCTCGTTTGGCGAAAAACGACATAACCTTGTCGGTTGATTCTCGATAGACAATTGTTAAATATAGGTCGTTAACCATTAGGTTATAGTTTTTGAAAGAGTCTTTGTATTGGTCGTTGAGTTTGTTGCAAAATGTATTTGAAAACTCGCTGTCTGGATATTCGACAACTCTACGCCGATGTATGTGCGCCCAAAATGAAATATGCTCAGTTCCGATGCCACGAACAAAAGCATTTAAATCTCGGGTCCATAAAAAAACATCTTCAAGGTCAGCACATTCGTGGGCGCGCCCTGAAATCTTCCACGTCGTCATATACTCTGCACTGTGAGTGGAAACGATATGGGGTGTTACATGATGGGAAAGAGGAATGTACTCGGACATTCCGATTTCAGATTCCATCACTTTCAGGGCAGCGCTCACGGACATTTAACGCCTCCGATACTTTTTATAATTCGTAGGAGAATAGGTAGACCCGCCCCAAAATGCCGTATTCTTATTGCGGCATTTTGTTTCAAACCATAGCCACCAAATAGAAAACGCCCTGTCATCATGTTTAGTGATGAGCCTCATGATAGTGATAACAGGGAGAAGCAAAAGCCAGCACCAAATGTTAACCCACATGGCGATCAATGCGACAACCGTAAATGCGCCAAGCAATGCCATGGACGGTACGCCAAAAACAGTTGGAACTCGCGTTGCCCCTTTAAAAAGGGGAAATGGTTGAATGTGGTACGAGTCCATTAGTTGACCTGCATTAGCTGATAATCATGGAAGTAATTTCCGCTGCCGAACCAGCAATGATGATACCGATAAGCCAATGAACAAAGGTATCTTTGTGCATCATGCGCATGGCGTACATGACGCCGATAATCATAAGCGCGACAGTAGCAAGGATGGGAATGATTGTTGTGAGATTTTCCTTGATGGAGTTGAGGACAGTCGTTGCTTGGGAGAGTCCAGCAGCATAGGCCGGCGATACGATGCAAGCGGCCAAAATCAAAGTCATAACAACGACGCTACCGATGGTGTTTGTTTTGTTGGTCTGCATATTATTTCTCCTTTGGGATGATTTTAAAGTTTCCTTCTTGAACGCCATAACGCTTGAAAAGCCAGTCAAAGAGGTATCTTGGGTCAGACCATTCGCGGACACTCCCCCTTTGTGTTTGCAATGTGCATAGTTCGATAGCTCCGGTTGTTGGGCTTGGGGCTTCAAAAGTGAAAATCCATTTATTATGTGTTGTTCGAACGATTGTTATGCAGGAAACTTTTTTCTCCTGAAAAATAGTGTCCACGCATTCAAGTGAGATTGGCATTGGAATGAAGCGCTTGTTCATATGAAAATCTTACTCCTCCCGTTTTACATCCCTATGTCAATGCAAGACTGCACTAGTCTGACTGTAGAATATAATCTTCTCAACTACAATATATTTCGATCAAAATTTCAATTTTGATTTTTTACTAAAGCCTTTTCAGGGCTTTTATCAGGTGTGAAGGCATCGGGATCACCGGCCGCGCTAAACACATCCGGTTCGCCCGCGTCTCCTTCCTGAAATTTCGCGATTATTTTTTTATTTTGAGGTGTTGACGAATTTTCGCTTTTTTGCGCTTCAGGCACCTCGGGCGGGGTTTGGTCTGTTTTTTGGGTCGTCGGCAATAGTTCAGGCACTGGAAGACTTGCCATAGCAACAACTTTGCTAACGTAACCATTGGAAAGACCCCGTGAAAGTGAACCTGTATTATAGCAAGATAATGCCGCGTGTAAGGTAGCCTGATCCTCTTTCCCAGTCTCCTTTACGGCTTTTGCATAGCAGGCTGATAAGATTTGAGAGGCGGCTTTTAAATTTTCACAGGGCGAAAATAGTTTGTCTACTGAAATGCCGAGACTTTTAAAGTTGCTTGAGTTGATTTGTCCAAGGCCGACGTCGATATTATATCCTTGACTTATAAGCTTATTCGCAAGGTTAACCGCCTCATCTAATGTTTTTGGTTGTCTTTTTAAAGAGTATCCACCGTTAACACCTATCACTAGCGGGTTAAAACGAGATTCCTGTCTTAGTACGGAAGAAAGCGTTCGGATATGCACGTTGGGAGCACATTCGGCTGCAAGTGTCTTAAAATTCAAAAGCGCAGGTATATTGGATGCCGTTACCTCACTTCCTGAATTTGTATTACTCGCGTATGCTTGATTAAGGTTGTTTGAACCACCCATGCTCACGCTAAGAGCACAAAAAAAACCGATTAAAAATTTTTTTCCCATGCCTATCCCTTTATGGCCACGCGTAAACAGTCCCAAACTTAGCGTTTATGGCCGAAATAATTGCAGCTTGTGCGGTTGAGCATTGATTTAAAAAGGCAAGGCGGGCTGCGGAGGTCGCACCTCCGTCAAAACCGTGGTGAAAGACCCGAATCGCAAAATATGTAGCGATATACGTGGCACAGGCCTCCCCGCCTGACGTGCCGGTCAATGGCCCGTAAAGGCACAGCACGGCCCCGCAGGCGGCATCACTTTGAGCCTGGGCACGAGTTGTGATAGCAAGTGCTAGCATTATCGCGACCATAGCCGCACAAAGTCGTTTCATGGCGGTCCTCCCAGGGGTTAAACTGACGTCAAAATTGAAAGTTTGACGGAATATCGTCTAGGTGGTAGTTTATGTCAAGCACCAACGCTCAAAATGATTATGAGTTTGTTACCAACAGACTTCCAAATCTATCAAAACAGGACTTATTGAATTTACAGAAGGAAATAGACAGAGAGTTAAAGAGACGCGACGCAGCTGATAAAGCAAATGCTCGAAAATTGATTGCAGAAATTGCCCATGAGCACGGGATAGATTTGGACTACCTCAACCAAAAGAAAGTAAAATACCGCGACCCCGATAATCCATTTAATTCATGGAGTGGGAAAGGGCGTAAGCCTAAGTGGTTCATCTTAGCTATAAAAAAGGGGTATACTGAGGACGACCTCAAAACAGAGAGGTGAAGCACTATGAAAACAGTGTTCGGCTTCTTTTTAAAGCTGCTAGAAACAGCTATTGAACTTATTTTCTTTATAGTTTTCCAAGTTTTGTTATGGCTGCGTCCTGTCGCCCGCATCTTGTTAGGCCTTGGCGCATTTGGCGGTTTAGTGGGCGCGGCCATAGTTTTGCTTGGGATGCATGGGCCTCAGAAGTCTTTCTTTGTCTATGTCTGTTTTGGCATAGGGGTTGGTTCACTGTCACTCATGTGGGTTTATGACTCTATTCTTTTTCGGCTGAGTCCTCGCCCGCTGATTTTGTTTAACTAAAGTCGTTTTTATTTTTTGGTCGATGTAGCCCATTTGGGAGGTGCTTTGGTTTAAAAAAGGAGATCGTACTTGCGTATTTTTCTATGCCGTTTTTCTCTCCTCTTGTGTTTTCTTACCATTCCTTTTCCTTCTTTTGCCTATACCATTTCAGGAAAAGTTATTCACGTCCTTGACGGTGACACTGTTGATATTTTGTCTGTCGGACAACAATTCCGTGTCAGATTAGCAGAAATTGACGCTCCTGAAATTTCTCATGGCCGTGACAGTGGGCAACCTTTCGGTCAAAAGTCGCGCATAACATTAAGTAGTATGATTGCTGGGAAAACGGTCAACGTTGTTTATACAGACGTTGACAAATACGGTAGAGCTATAGGGACTATCTATTGCGACAACGTAAACATCAATGCTTCCCAAGTTCTCTATGGAATGGCTTGGGTTTATCGCCGTTACTCACATTCTGATTCTCTTTTGCGATTGGAAGCGGAGGCTAAAAGCGCTCATCGTGGCTTATGGGCTGATCCGAACGCCGTCGCGCCTTGGACATTCCGCCACGCTAACTTGCGAGGTCAGATCAATGACAACTGAAGATGATGGTTTTCGATCTAAGCGCACGAAAGACCCTGAAGCCGTAAGCAATGCAGAAATGGAAAAAGCTGTAACAGAAGCGGCTTTAAAAATTGACTCAATCCAATTTGATAACCCTGATGGGATGATACCTGTCTTACAAATGGATTCAAAGTTGCCTGCTAGTCAACAATTTCGTGCTTATTTTAAGGCAGATTTGCTTGTACACACAAATGACGTTGACGTAGAAAAACGCTTGAGCATTTCAAAATCTGAGCCATGGAAAACATATACTGGCCCTATAATAGGCTATAGCGATAGCTCTTTCTGGCAGGACATTGGTAGTTCAATTGTCCAACACGAGAAAAGGCTCCTCGTTGGAGATTTAGCAAAACGGAGGCCTGTCGCGGGTGAAACACTCGAAATAAGCTATAAAAACGGTGCTATTGGCTTGATCCGGCAAGCGCAATCGGGGCTAGAAAAACAACAGAAGCCTTTGCAAAAAGACTATGGGGATCGAGGGAGATAGTTTTTTTGCGTGTCCCTTCGCTGCGCTCGGGCCGGGCTGTCGTGCTTGCGCATCGAGCCGCTACGCGTCTCGCCCCTACGGGCTTCCATCCCTCACGTCTGCGCGCTGCGCTTGCTTTCTTTGCCACACGCCCATTCGTTGTTGCTCCTTGACCTGATGCGCGAGGGGGGGTCGCCCCCCTCTCACACTCTCCGGCGACCAGGGGACTACAAGCCCCCTGGACCCCTGCCCGCCCCCGGCCCTTTTCGGGAGGCCGGGGGAAGACCGGCGCGCTCCGCTGTCGCCTTCGATCCTCACGACGAAAACCCCGCAGAGGTACGCGGGCGACGGCATGGCCATGGGCAATGCAGGCCGGCGCGCCAAGACGCGCAAAGCCGCTGTCTTGGCACTTGGCTTGCTACCTGCCCACGGCCAAACGCCCGCATCACATAATTTTGCGGGCCTTCGGGGCAGGGGGCGGCGACAGGCCTTGCTTGAAGTGAAAGGCCCTGCCGCCACCCCCACGCCCCGAAGGGCGCTTGGGGGAAGGCAAAAAGCCAAAAGCATGAACAAGGAGAGCCGACATGACCCTCAACGACGTGAAGCTGATTGGCCGGTTGGGGAAAAAGCCCAAAGCATCAACCACCCCCAAGGGAACGGCGGTTTCCACGTTTTATTTGGCGACCGACGAGAGTTACAAGGGCCAGGACGGGCAAACCGTGGAGCAAACCGAATGGCACCGCTGTGTTGTCTATGGGAAGCCTGCTGACTTTTGTAACACATATCTGGACAAGGGGCGGTTGGTGCTGGTCAACGGTTCGTTGCGCACCCGGAAATGGACCGACGAAGAGAAAGGCGACCAATCCGTGACGGAAGTGATCGTGGCCGGCGGCGGAGGAAAGAATTACGTCAAGGTGTTGGATTCCGCGAAACGCGGTGAACCCACAGGGGCCGAAGCCGGGGACGGGGACGTCCCTTTCTGATTTTAGGCAGCGTACTTGACAATATTCCTTCAAAGGAATAAATATATCATATGAGCTGTGAGGTTGAGTATACTGACGAATTTGAGCAATGGTGGGAAACACTCACTAATTCTCAGCAAGAAGATGTTGCAGCGATTGTTGAGGAATTAGAACGAAGAGGCGCTAATTTACCCTACCCGTATTCAAGCAAAATACTTAGCTCAAAATATTCACATATGAGGGAATTACGCATCCAAAGCGGTGGGCATCCACTTCGGGTTTTTTATGCTTTCGACCCAAGAAGGATAGCAATGCTGCTCATTGCTGGCGATAAAACAGGCGATGATATGTTTTATGATCGGATGGTTCCTGTTGCTGATAATTTGTATGCTGTACATATTGAGGGACTGAAAAGAGAACAGATTGGGTAAAAATCTGTCACGTAAGGTTTATTTTTGTCAACCTGTAATATTCGGGTATTGGTTATTCTTATGGCTGGTAGAAAGTCATTTGCTAAGTTACGTGAGGCGATGACTCCTGAGTCGCGGGAACGTGCACACCAAAAGGCGCTTAAACTTCGAGATGAAATGGACCTTGCGGAAATCCGCAATGCTATGCAGCTTTCGCAAGAAGAGCTTGCGAGCGCACTTAAAATTGGTCAAGCCTCTGTTGCGAAGCTCGAAAAACGAACAGATATGTATCTAAGTACATTACGCCGTTTTATTGAGGCAATGGGGGGGGAGTTGGATATTGTTGCACGGTTTCCAGACCATTCTATACCAATTAAAACCTTTTCCCAAATACGGGGAGAGGATAGAGAAGAAGTTACTTCATAAGCGCCTAAAATCGGCCCCGGCTTCGACCGGGGCTTTTTTTTGGGGGCCTTCATAGCTTTGTATCGTACTATACAGCCTTTGGCTTCCTGTTCCCCTTCGGTCGGTGGGGTTTGGTTTTGCGGATCGGAGCCGTCGCGGAGCGCGGCGGTCTTCCCCCCCGGCTCCCCCCAAGAGGGCCGGGGGCTTGTAGTCTCCTGGTAGGGGCAGAGCCCGAGAGGGGGCGTTGCCCCCTCTCGGATTTTCTTCGCGTCCGGACGTAGCGGCGTTTGTCGACCTGGTTCTTTGACTAGGTGCGGGACCAGGTGCGCGAGGCTGGCGAGATCCTTTGCGGCTAAACAGCGGTATTGGGATCTCAACTCACGAAAAATGAGTGTCGGGGGTCGCGAAGATCCACGCGCAAATCCTTGTCAGGTTGTGCCGGCGGGGGCCGCCTGGGCATACGAAAGCGCGTCCACGTATGCCCGGGGCGCACGTTTGGGCGGTTCCAGCCGGCTGGGCTAACGGCTTGCAAAGACTTGTTTTGGGATGTCTCGGAACGAACGCTATGGAAACTAAGGGAAAAGGGGGCGACGTTTGCCTTCAGTCTACCTCCGTCGGCACGACTTTTCTTGTCAATAAGGGGAGTGTTTAAGTTTTGGGGTGAATATGGGGGCACGTTTCAGATCAACATCGGTGATGATTTAAAGGAAATCACTGCAAGAGACTTTCGAATCCAGCCTCAAATTCAGGCATCCGTTCGGTGCTGTTATAGAATGGCATGCCCCAAACCGTGTACATATTGTTTTTCCAAAGTTGTTCTATTTTCGCTGTATTTTTTAAGCTTATAAGGAATTTTTCTTTCCACTCATCCTGCCTAAGCAAATGGCCTCCTTTAGGTTCGATAAACACTTGGTAATGCATGGTGTTGTGATCATCTTTCCCGATTAAATATAGCACAAAATCAGGTTCAAGTGGCCTGCCGTCCTTGAAATTGTATATCTTGAAATGCCGTTCATTGCGGATCAAATAAACGTCAGAGTATTTCTTTTTCAAGTCAGCATAGCGCTTGTCGATGAACTTTATCAGAAGTTTTTCTTCTGATGTTCCAAAACAGTCGTCAAAAACGAACCAATCTCTAACGTTCAGATCGAGATGAATGGCGGTTTCACTTGCATCATTCATGGATCTGCCGAACTCTTTGTCGTCGCCATCATCGGAAGAAAAATTTAAAGTCTTATCGATTATCTTCTGTTTAATCATAAACGGTTTAAATTCTTCCGACCCCTTATATTCCACCTTGTCAGACGCAATTATCGAGGCAATGTCTAGCAAAACATGTGTTGCAATATAAAGTTTGTTTTCAGCGTCTAGATTGTCAACATCTTCTTGTAAGCCGGAAACTTCGGTCATGATGTTTCCAGCGTAGTCGCTTGAGGTGATAAATTGATGAATTGATTTGAGGTTTGGTAAGTATACTTTAAGATTTTCGAACTCGTAAAAATCGATTCTTTGTATGGCCTTACGTAACACGGGAAGGCCGAAATCCGTGAGTTTATAGTCCTTAGATATTCTTTTAATATCCACTGTGGTCTCGTGTGTCTCAACAAATACAGCGCTGGACAGGCTGTGTCCGGTGTGTAGTTGCACACTGTGTTTCTTTCTAATTAGGCTGCTATCGAGTCCATTGATGTCGCTACGATTATACCTATTCTGGCTATTCAGAAAAAGAAATCCAGATTTATATAGAGATGTTTTTTTAAAGGATTCTTTCAATTTTACGTCACGCTGGCGCGAAACTTTTGGTTTAATGCCAATTTCATGCAAAGCTGTATCTAATTCTTGAATATATTTTGGGTTGTAAGCACTGTGATAAACCAACTCTTCGCAGACGCGCATTTCGTGCCCAATATCATGATCATATTTGCGTTGGTCTAAAGGTTGTTCAGGAAATATCTTAAATGGACAATACCGAGCGCCACGCCCGATTAATTGCGCTTCGCTCATGGTCGTTTTACCTATTTTGCCGGCCTTACTGTCCCGCGTATCATACAGACGTACAATGTCAAAGAGATTGAGCACGTCCCAGCCCTCGTTGAGTTTGTCAACTGCAAATACTGCTCGGTACTCGTTTTGCGCTTCTTCTAGTGAATTGACAGCTAATTGCTTCGATTCGCTCTCTTCTTTGCTATTGACTGATATTAATTTATTTTCAGCAAAGTCATTACGTAATTCTACTGCAAGATTTTCAAGAGTTATACCGTTTGCGGCGTAATAAGTAAACATAGCTTGTAATTGGGGATTATTATTTTTTTTCTGTATATCATTGAGTCGATCGGCAGTGATTAAAGACAGTGCGGTCACAAACTGCGCGAAAAATTCCTGACTGTCCTTGATAGATTTGGACTTAAAAAGAATTACGGGCTTTATAGCTAGTTTGTTTTTCTCAAAGATTTTACGTCTATATTGCGAAAGTAAAACAGCTTGCAAGGCGCGTTCGATAGGAGGTAAATCGGCCTGGAGTACACTCACCTCCTTCGAATATCCGTCTTTGCGAAACTCTTTGAGGGTGTAATCGCAAATTAGTTTTGGCTTGTATTTCTGTGCAAGATTTTCATCTGAAAAATCTATAGTTGCTGTAAATTCAAGCAATATATTTTCACGGTTCGCCGTAAAAAGGCGTTGGACAGTGTTTTCCCAGCTTGAAGCTTCCAAAAGTACATCTAGTGAAAGTTGAGTATGGTTACTGTTGCCTTTTTTTGTGTCAGCGTTGATGTGATGTGCTTCATCCGAAATTAAAACGATTTTGTGGTCCTCGAAATCATCATAAGTGATGCCATTTTCTCGTGGACTATTTAAAGAAACATGCAAGCCCTGAATTGTTGTAAACACGATGTTGATGTTGTCTGGGTTGGCTGTCTGAAAGTTGTTAACCTGTTGGACATTAAAATGTTTGTCTCCAAAACTGATTCTGGGAGAAAATAAATATTTTGCCGAGAAAGAATTAAGAAAGTTATTGCGTGTTTTGTCAATAATGTTGGTGCTATTAACAAAAAAAAGGAAATTTCTGTATCCGTACTTATATAAGTATAACATCAACCCTGCCATCATCAGAGTTTTCCCGCTCCCCGTAGCCATGTGAAAAAGCAGTTGATGATTTTGACGCGGTTTTCCGTCGAACATTTCTTGCCAGTAATTCAAAAAGAATTGAAATGCGCTTACTTGGTAGGGGCGCAATGTAAAAGATTGGTTAAGGTTATCAGTGATAATGTTGGGTAGGCTTGTGTTTTGGATTGTTTTCTTGCCAAATTCTTCAGTTAGGACTTGGTGCAACGTCTTTATTTCTGGCATGACTAGTGTCTCTGGGTTGGTTTTAGCCGAAAAATTGGCGATTTAAAATTTTGTCGTCAGCGCTAATGTCGTAAGTTTCGTCATCAATCTCACTAAGCGGCACATAAAGCATGTTTTTGTCCAGTACATCAATAAGAAATCGTTGCATGTCTTCAAGCGTTAGTTCGTCTTTGGAAAAATCAATCTTTTTAGGATCAACCCGGTAGCTCAAGAATGCCTTGTCTTGCATTTGCTGCCAGATGCTGAGTATTTCATCTTTGCTTGCAGTCGCTTGTATCTGGTTAACAAACTTTTGGTTCACTTGCGCCAGTTCGCAGTATAAGAACGAACCTCCTCCATTCCAGTTCTCATTTTTTGATATTCCGCTTTGCTCACCATCAATTACTTTTTTGAGGCGTGAGACTGGTAATTCGTGGATGTAGCCCATTTGCTCAATGGCAATATATTTCCTTTCCATTTTATGAGCAACAGCGGCAGATGTTCCGCTACCTGCAAAATAGTCCAAAACGATATCGCCTTTTTTTGTGTACATTTCTAATAATCTTTTAATTAAACGTTCAGGCTTCTTGCCTTTTTTTAATATTACCCCACCTTCTTTAGCAATACCCTCCCAAGCAATATCTGTCCAAATGTTTGTTAGAAGCATTGTCGGGGAAAGTTCGCCATCTATATTACGGACTTTATTGCTGTAAAAATAGATTTGTTTCCCGCCTAAGACATAGGTTTCATTACCTTCATCCCCTATTGAATAGATCTGCTTCGGGTTTGCTTTGGACTTCTCCCTGAGGGATACCATCTCTTGAGAAGCGTCATTGTTTATTTCTGTAGGGCGGAAAACGTTTTTAGCATTTTTTAATGCGTAATCAGCTACTTTGGTTTCAACAACCGTATCGCCAAGAGAGCGTTTACATTCACTTAAATTATCGAAGTTGAGTTCCTTTGCGACGATGGAATCAATTCTTTCTATTTTCCAATTGTCGACATTTTTGCCGTTCTTGAATAATGCAAATTTATAATTTTTGTCATAGTTAGACTTTACGTACTGGGTGGTGTACTTGACAGATCTTTTGTTCCATGCTGCATACACATATAGATACTCTGCGGTTTCAAATGTCCCAAGATTTACAGTTTTAAAGCCTGAGGGTGATCTTGTTTTTACAGTAATTTGGTTTATAAAGTTTTCCCTCCCAAAAATTTCATCTAAAAGTATTTTTGCTTCGGCAACCCTATGGTCGCTAAGCTGCATTATAAATATCCCATCAGGAGAAAGTAGGTCCCTGGAGGCTTCGATTCTATTTTTGATAAAAGTTAACCAGGTTGATTGTGAAAAGTTATCATTGTATAAGAATTCATCACTTCCAGTGTTATATGGAGGGTCAATGTAGACTAGCTTTACTTTTCCTGCATATGTTTTTTTTAATGTGTGTAACGCTAAAAGATTGTTGCCGTTAATGACGATGTTATCTTCTTTGGAAAGGTGTGTGACTTTATGTTCGCCACGGCTATCAAACTTCTGGAATTTCGTAAGCACTTTTGGTGCTAGCAAGCGGTCAATTTGATCAGGTGCAAGGGTTTCATTCCAAAAAATTTCATCCCGTTTAGCATCTTCTTTTGTCTGACCACCTTCAAGTACACAATCCTTATACGGCCATGCTAGAACAACTTCCTTGCTGTCTGTTAAGTAATGGGTGTTTGTTGTCAAACCGATTTTGTTTTTGAAGGCTGTGTAACTGTCTGGCAAAAACGATTTATTGCTCACAAACTGTTGGAACTTTATTTTGTCAAAAACTAAAATATTATCCACATCTACAAAGAAATGACGCCGGAGACCATCATGGGATAACAGTAGACGGATTAAGTCGGAATCCATAGCTAACGCCAATTCCACGATTTTATTCTTAAGCAACTGACCATCGACAACCAAGCGATCGTCTTGTTCAAGCAAATTTGCAAGGTCTTGTAGCAGGTTTTGCATATAATTTTTTCCGTTATGAGTTACGCCATAGTCTTTCAAACCGGGCGGGATTGGCGGTTGTGTATCTGGCGTGTGCTGAATGTTCCGGTGCCCGAGGTCGTCTTGAATCAGCCGAGTGTCCGCGCCCTGGTCGGCCAGGGCAAAGCCACAAGCGTGGCGTAACATATGCGGATGAGCGGGTAGCGGCAACCCTGAGCGTTCGCCGTATTTGGGGATTAGGAGCCATACGGTTCTTGGGCTCAAGGCGGTGCGCCTTTCACTCACAAAAAGCGTCCTCCTCGGGCCTCTCATCTTGGCCCGAGCGGACAGCCACGCCTTAATGGCCCGGATTTCATCTGTTCGCAATGGTTGGATGGTAGACAGACCCTTTTTCACACGAGCGACGTTTAGGACGCGGCTTTCGGAGCCCACCTGGGAAGAACCAGCCCGCACGCTTCGGAGACGCGCAGGCCATGCCGGAACATGAGGAGCAAAAGGCCTCAGTCACGGGCCGCGTTCCGGGTGCCTGTGGTTTCCTGTGTCCCCTTCGGCCGGCGGCATGGCGGGGTCCAGGGGGCTTGTAGTCCCCTGGTAGGGGCAGAGCCCGAGAGGGGGGCAAGGCCTCCGTCTCGGATTTTTTGCGCGTCCGGACGCGGCGCTTGTCGCACCTGGTTCTTTGACCAGGCGCGAGGCTGGCCAGATCCTTTGCGGCTAAAAAACGGTGTTGGGATCTCGACTCACAAAAAATGAGTGTCGGGGTTCGTGGAGATCCACGCGCAGATCCTTGTCAGGTTGTGCCGGCGGGGGCCGCCCGCCG
>Ga0268263_1000986_pt1 | contig 30891 bp, 22 predicted proteins | sample Biomet5_FD_190358 | JGI IMG/M metagenome (GOLD analysis project Ga0268263, IMG submission 190358) | Microbial communities from bioreactor (seeded with sewage sludge) at LBNL, California, USA - Biofuel metagenome 5 (SPAdes) (version 4) | ecosystem: Engineered > Bioreactor > Anaerobic >... | reverse complement strand
CGGAGGAATCATCTGGTGCTCACCGACCGGGGCGGCCGGAACCTCCACCCGGAACAGCGAATCCACCGACGCGTCGACGGCTGCCTCGTTCTTGGCAACGACGTCGGCGCCCTTCCTCGCGTAGGTCTTGCGGATCGTGGTCTTGACCGCCTCGATCGCCTCGGCCCGCGGCATCACCTTCGAGATGGCGAAGAAGCAGGTCTGCAGGACGGTGTTGGTGCGCCGGCCCATGCCCGCCTTGCGAGCCACCAGATTGGCGTCGATCGTCCACAGCTCGATGCCGAGCGCGATGATCTTGGCCTGCATCGGCACCGGCAGCTGGGCGAAGACCTCGTCCGGGCCGAACGGGGCGTTGATCAGCAGGACGGTGCCGGGGGCGGCGAACTCCAGAACGTCCACCCGCTCCAGGATCGACCAGTGATGGCAGCCGATGAAGCCGGCCTGGCTGACCAGGTAGGGCGCCTCGATCGGCTTCGGCCCGAAGCGCAGGTGCGAGACCGTCCGCGAGCCCGACTTCTTGGAGTCGTAGACGTAGTAGCCCTGGGCGTAGGTGCCCTCGATGCCGCCGAGGATCTTCACCGAGTTCTTGTTGGCGCCGACCGTGCCGTCCGAGCCGAGGCCGTAGAAGACAGCGCGCAGGGTGGCCGGATCCTCCAGGTCGATGGACGGGTCGTAGGGCAGGCTCAGCATGGTCACGTCATCGTTGATGCCGATCGTGAACCGCGGACGGGGGCTGGGCAGCGCGAGCTCGTCGTAGATGCCGACCACCATGGCCGGGGTGAACTCCTTGCTGGACAGCCCATAACGCCCACCCGACAGATGCGGCAGCTGGTCGCGGTGTCCGGCGGCGTGCGCCTCACCGAGGGCCGCGGCCAGATCCAGGAACAGCGGCTCGCCACCGGCCCCGGGCTCCTTGGTGCGGTCCATCACGGCGATCGCCTTGGCGGTGGCCGGGATGGCGGCCAGCACCTCTTCGGTGGGGAACGGACGGTACAGCCGCAGCTGGACGACGCCGACCTTCTCACCCTTGGCGACCAGGTGCTCGACACTCGATCGGACGGTCTGAGCGCCCGAGCCCATGATCACGATGACCCGCTCGGCGTCCGGGGCGCCGTAGTAGTCGACCAGGTGGTAGTGGCGTCCGGCCAGGGCGGCGAACTGATCCATCGCCTGGCTGACGATGCCGGGCACCGCCTCGTAGAAGGGGTTGGCCGCCTCGCGTCCCTGGAAATAGGTGTCCGGGTTCTGCGCGGTGCCGCGAATGTAGGGATGCTCCGGGGACAGCGCCCGGCGCCGGTGGGCGCGGACCAGATCCTCGGGCACGAAGGCCAGCAACTGCTCGTCGGTGAGCAGCTCGCAGCTGTTCTCCTCGTGGCTGGTGCGGAAACCGTCGAAGAAGTGGACGAACGGTACGCGCGAGCGCAAGGTGGCCAGCTGTGCGATGGCCGCCATGTCGTGGGCTTCCTGGACGCTGGAGGAGTTCAACATGGCGAAGCCGGTCTGGCGGACCGCCATCACGTCCTGGTGGTCGCCGTAGATGCTCAGCCCCTGGGCGGCCAGCGACCGGGCGGCGACGTTGAGCACCATCGAGGTGAGCTCGCCGGCGATCTTGTACATATTCGGGATCATCAGCAGCAAGCCCTGGCTGGCGGTGAAGGTGGTGCTCAGCGCACCGCCTTGCAGGGCGCCGTGCAGGGCGCCGGCCGCGCCGCCTTCAGACTGCATCTCGATGACGGTCGGGATCGAGCCGTAGACATTCTTCCGGCCGCGGGCCGACCATTCATCGGCCAGCTCGGCCATCGTCGAGCTGGGCGTGATCGGGTAGATGCTGCACAGCTCGTTGAGCCGGTAGGACGCTGAGGCGGCGGCTTCGTTCCCGTCAATGATTACCCGGGCCATGCTCAGTTCTCCTCGATCATCGCGATGGCACCGACCGGACACTGCTCGAAGCAGGTCGCGCAGCCGGTGCATTTGTCGTAGTCGTAGCGGTAGCGATTGCCCGTGCCGAGCTTGATCACCGCATCCTCGGGGCAGGAGCCCAGGCAGCCGTCACACTCGAAGCAGTTGCCGCAGCTCAGGCAGCGTCCGGCTTCGGTGTGGGCCTGCTCGTCGGTGAGGCCACCGACGATCTCATCGAAGTCGGTGACCCGCTCCGACGGCTCCAGCTCGGGCTGGGTGTTGCGGCGGGCATCGCCGAAGTACCACAGGTTCAGCTTCTCGAAGCTGGCCAGATCGTGCTTGGGGCGATCGACGGACTCGCGTCCGGCCAGGTAGGCGTCGATCTGCTTGGCGGCCCGCTTGCCGTGGCCGACCCCGATGGTCACCGTGCGGTCGGACGGCACCGCGTCACCACCGGCGAAGATGCCGGGCACGTCGGTCATCAGCGTGCGGGGGTTCACCTGGACGATGTCGTGGTCGAAGTGCATGCCGGGGATCCGGCGCAGGAAGTTGGAATCGGCCTCCTGGCCCAGAGCCAGGATCACGGTGTCGGCTTCGAGCTTCTCGAAACGTCCGGTGCCGCGAGCCTTGCCGTTCTCGTCCAGCTCCATGATCTCGACGGTCAGGTCGGACTCGTCGACGCTGGAGATGGTGCGCAGCCAGTTCATCTTGACGCCCTCGCGCTCGGCGCCTTCCTTCTCCTCTGCGTGCGCCGGCATCTGCTCCTCGGTGCGCCGATAGATGATGATCGACTCCTCGGCACCGAGCCGGCGGGCGACCCGGGCGGCGTCCATGGCGGTGTTGCCGCCACCGTAGATGGCCACCTTGCGGCCGATCATCGGACGCTCGCCGGAGGCGACGTCACGCAGGAAGCTCACTGCGTCCAGGATCTTGGAGGCGTCCCGGTTGGGGATGTCGACCCGCTTGGACAGGTGGGCACCGATGGCCACGAAGGTGGCCTCGAAGCCACCCTCGGCCTGGTCGGCGAGCAGATCCTTGACCGTGTAGTCGGTGGTGATGGTCACGCCGAGGGCGTAGAGCCGGTTGATCTCGGCGTCGAGGACGGCGCGGGGCAGCCGGTACTCGGGGATGCCGTAGCGCATCATGCCGCCCGGCAACGGGGAGGAGTCGCGGATCTCCACCTGGTGGCCCATCTTGGCCAGCTGGTAGGCGGCGCTCAGCCCGGACGGGCCGGCACCGATGACCAGCACCTTGCGGCCGGAGGAGAAGCGTGGCTTGTCGAACTGCCAGCCCTTCTCGATGGCCAGGTCGCCGAGGTAGCGCTCGACGGAGTGGATCGACACCGACCCGTCCAGCTCGACCCGGTTGCAGGCACCCTCGCAGGGGTGGTAGCAGACCCGTCCGTGGATGGCGGGGAAGGGGTTGTTCTTGACCAGTTCGCGCCAGGCGGCCTCGTCCTGGCCGGCCTTGGCCAGCCGCAGCCATTCCTGGATGTTCTCCCCGGCCGGACACGCACTATTACACGGTGGCAGTCGATCGAGATAGATCGGCATTCGGGTTCTGACCGGCGCCACCCGTCCACGTGCATCGGCGAGGTCGGGAAGTTCGGTGATATCGCGGGCCACAGTGCACCCCTTCGTTGTCCATCTCTGCGCTCGTGCAGCACCCTACTCCGGCTTACAGATCGCTGCTGACAAGGGGATTTGTGCAACATTCGAGTGTGGAAAATGCCCGTGAGGGTATGGCTGGATGATGAACTCCTCGCCTGGCTCGGTAGGCCTGTCCGGCCTCGCATCGCCCCAAGTCAGGACCAGGACTCGCGGTATCTGGTGGTCGCGATCAGGCCGGTCCGCACGCTGGTTCTTGCCCGGTTCACTGACCGGCCGGTGCCACCACGGGCCGGCGATCAGCCCGGCTTTTCCGATTCGGGGTTCAGCATGTGGGCGGCCGCTGCGCCGAGCGTGCCGGTATTCGCTCAGGTGTGGGTGGGCTGGGTCGTCGGGGAACCGTGATCCGGCGCCCAGGTGCTCAAACCCGAGTTTGGTCCCGATATTGCGCAGTCTCGATTGCGTCGCGAGGTCGAACCCGATTTAGGCCCCGATTCTGGGCTGGGGGAGGCCTTGATCGGGACCGAACTCAGGTTTCACGCCAAGAGCTGTCGAAGGCTCGCGCGCATCGGGACCGAAATCGGGCTTGAGTTGACTGAAGCTTGTCCGGCCGCCCGCGGGCGGGCAGTACCGGTGGCTCTACCCGGAGATCGACGGCTCGCCGGCCGGCGGCAGCACTCGCGCGAGCTCCGTCCGCGCAACCAGCGTGGCCAACTGAGCCTTGATCTCGGCGAGTTCAGCGGTGAGCATCTCGACCTGCTCGCGAGTGGCTGACTCTTGCTGCTCGGTTGCGTCGGCGACGCGTTGCACCAGCCAAGACGCGATGGTGGCTGTGACGACACCGAGCAGTGCGATGCCGCCGACCATCAAGGCCACAGCCACGCCGCGTCCGATCGGTGACACCGGGAACCGATCGCCGTAGCCGACAGTCGCGATCGTGACCGCGGCCCACCAGAAGCCGTCGCCGAGGTTCTCGATGTTTGCGCCGGGGACGCCTCGCTCGGCATCGGTGACCGCGAGTGCGCCCACCACAACGAGCAGCGAGACGGCGCCGACGGTGTAGGTGACAACGCGTCCGTGCAGCCGCTGGGTGGCCGTGCGGTTGAGGATCGACAGCAGCGACAGCAGCCGGACAAGCCGCAATGGCCGCAGCATCGGCAAGACCACGGCGGCCAGATCGATCAGGTTCGTCCGGATGAAGCGCCACTTCTCGTGAGCGAGAACCAGGCGGATCACATAGTCGACGGCGAACAGCGCCCAGGTCGCCCAGACCACGACCTCGCAGGTCGCGAGGAGCCACTCGGGGGATTCCGGGTTGGCGACGGGAATGGCGTACGCGATCAGGAAGAGGATGGCTGAAATGTTGAGAGGCCACTCGTTGATGGCCTCCCAACGGCTACGTGTCGGCATGGCGCGAACGATAAGACGTGAGGTCCGCTGCCGGTAGAGTGCGTCCGGTTTTTGACCAGTGGGCGCGCTTGTGAGCCCTGACAAATCGGGTTCGGCCAGCTCGTGAGCGAAATATCGCGATCCATTCCCTTCTGGCTGGAGTAGCGCCTCGATAGGCTCCGCTCAGGATTTCTTGGCGGAAGGGGTTCCCGTGGATTCTCCTCACTTCAGGGAGCGCACCCGATATTGGTTCGACAACCAGATGGCCAAAGGTCTCGGTGCGCTCATGGCGCTCCTCGGGATCGCCACCGCCGTCCTGGTGCTGTTCGTCGTGGCGCTCGCCTACCTGGTGCACGCCTTTCCCGGCGACGCGGCTGAGGCGGATCCGCTGGAGATGGTGTGGGCGGGGCTGATGCACGCCCTCGATGCCGGAGCTGTCGGGGGCGATGCGGGCTGGGCGTACCGCGCATTCATGCTGGTGATCACTGTGTGTGGGCTGGTGATTGTGGCGAGCCTGATCGGAATCATCTCCGGAGCTTTCGACGAGAAGGTGATGCAACTACGAAAGGGGCATTCCCTGGTGCTCGAAGAGGATCACACCCTGATCCTCGGCTGGAGCAACAAGGTCTGCCCGATCATTATCGAGTTGGCTACGGCAAATGAGTCCAGACCCAATGCCAGTGTGGTGATCTTGGCCAATAAGGACAAGGTCGAGATGGACGACCAGGTCAAGCGGGATTGCCCGCGACTTGGCGCCACCCGGGTGATTTGCCGCACCGGTGACCCGCGGCGGGTCGCCGAACTGCAACTCGCTCGTCCACATTTGGCCCGCAGCATCATCGTGCTCGCCCCGGACGGGGCGGCCGATCCCGATGTTGAGGTGATCAAGACGGTGCTGGCGATCGTCAGTGATGCCGACCATCTGGACCAGGTGCCACACATCGTTGCTGAGCTGTCCGATCCGGCCAACCTCGAGGCCGCGCAGTTGGCCGGCCAGGGGCGGGCACACTGGGTGGTGAGCCAGGACGTGATCGGCCGGATCATCGTTCAGACCTGCCGCCAGTCGGGCCTGTCCGTGGTCTACCAGGAGTTCCTGGACTTCGCCGGTGACGAGATCTATCTGGAGCCGTCCGGCAGGCTGGCCGGACGAACCTTCCTCGATGCCCAGCTCGCCTACCCGAAGTGTGCGGTGATGGGACTGTTCAGCGACGGCGAGCCACGGCTGAACCCGCCGCCGGGCACCAGGGTCGGCGAGGACGATCAGATCATTCTGCTCGCCGCGGACGACTCCGAAGTGACCCTCGGCCGCGGGCCGGCGCCGCAGCCCCACGCCGAACTGGTGGACGAGGTGCCGCGAGCGTGCACGTCCGAGCGGGTGCTGATCCTCGGCGTGAATCGAGTCCTGCCGATGATGCTCGCCCAACTCGATGAGTACGTCGGGCCAGAGTCCGAAGTGGTGGTGGTCACCCCGGAGGAGCCTCCGGCCAGCCCAGGCTTGACGACACTCGCGGTGCGCTGGGTGGCTGGTGATCCGACCAAGCGTTCGATGCTGGAGGCGCTGGGCGTAGGTGACTTCAACCACATCATCCTGTTGGCCGATATCGATCGCTACGGCGCCGACCGGGCGGACAGCCGGACCCTGGTCACTCTGCTGCACCTGCGCAATCTGGCGGCCGGCTCAGAGCTGGATCTGAACATCGTCAGCGAGATGTTGGACGACCGGAACCGTGAACTGGCAGAGGTGGCTCGGGCCGATGACCTGATCGTCAGCGACAAGCTGGTCGCGCTGATGCTTTCCCAGATTGCCGAGAATGAGCACCTGGCGGAGGTGTTCACCACGCTGTTCGAGCCCGAGGGCAGTGAGGTCTACCTGAAGCCGGCTCGTCACTATCTCGATCTGAGCCAGCCCGTGGACTTCTATACCGTCGTGGACTCGGCGAGCCAGCGTGGCGAGACGGCGATCGGCTACCGGGTCGCGGCCGACGCTCATGACGCCAGCCAGGCCTACGGCGTCCGATTGAACCCGGAGAAATCCGAGGTGGTGGCCTTTGCGAGATCGGATCGGATCATCGTCCTCGCCGAGAACTGACGCGTCGGATCGTGCTCACCGAAAAGGGGACAGTCCCCTTTTCGGTGAGGTGAGGGCCCGATCAGCTCGCCGAGAGGTGGACGACGCGGTCGCAGCGGGCGACGACGGCCGGATCGTGGGTGATCACCAGGACGGCTGAGTCGGTGGTACCCGACCAGATGTCGTCCATCAGGTGGGTAGCGGTTTCGACGTCCAGGTGCTCGGTGGGCTCGTCGAGGACGAGCACCTGGTAGTCGCCGACCAGCAGCCGGGCCAGCGCCACCCGGCGCGCTTCGCCACCGGAAAGCTGGGTGCCGGTCTCGCCGACCAGCCGGTCGGGGGAGAGGCTCAAGCCCGCGCGGATGAGCGCTGCAGCCACCTGCTCGGGGGTCGCATCACGATTGCCGATCCGGACGTTCTCAGCGATCGAGGTGGAGAAGATGTGCGCGTCCTGGGCGAGATATCCGACCCGGCCGCGGACGTCCACCCGTCCGCCCATCGCGGGGATCAGGCCCAGCACCGTCGCAGCGACGGTGGTCTTGCCGACCCCGGACGGTCCGACCAGGGCCACCCGCTGACCGCACTCGACGTCGAGGTTGAGCCCGGTCACCACCGGGCCATGGCCCGGCCAGCCGGCGGACAACCCGTCCAGCTCCAGGCTCGGGTCGGTGACCGGAGCTGCGGCGGACGGAAGGTCTCCGGCGCCGACCGGGTCGGCGGCCAGCAGCGTCTCGACTCGGCCGAGTGCCACCTTCGCCCGGGTATAGGTCTGAGCTGACTGCACCAAGGTCGACAAGGCCTCATGGAGAGCCAGGGGGGTCAGGACAAGCACGGCCAGCAGCGTGGTCTGCAGGGCGAAGCCCGGCGGATCGGGAATTCGGATGAAGACCACGTCGCGCATCCAGCCGACCACGGCCGGAGCCAACGAGTCGGAGGCCACTGCACCGGCCCCGATCTGCAGGGCGCCGATCACCGCCGCACCGGCGGCGAGCAGCTGGCCGGCGACAGCCAGACCGCGGACCCAGGTGCTGCGGGCCTCCGCCCGACGCAGCCGCTCATCGACGGCGAGCAGCTTCTCGGTGTAGGCCTCCGCGGCGTTGTACGCGACCAGATCGGCAGCAGCCTCAGTGATTTCCTGGACAGAATCGGCGAGCTCCCCGCGCAGGCCGACCATGGCCACGTCCGCCTTCGCCGACAGTCGCTGGGCGAGCCACGGGACCAGCAGGCCGGCTGCTGCGGCACTGACCAGCAGCACCACGCCAGAGCCAGGTGAGATGACACCCATGGCAAGGGCGGTGATCACGATCACCAGCGAGGATGCGATGAACGGGATCCATACTCGAACGATCAGATCCTGGATCGCCTCGACATCGGCGATCACCGTGGTCAGTAGATCGCCGCGGCGCCGTCCGAGCAAGGTCGTGCGGGCCAGCCGGGAGTAGGTCTCCAGCCGCAGCGCCGACTGCAAGCGCAGCGCGATGTTGTGCCCGGTCAGCCGCTCGACGTAGCGCAGCACGCCGCGGGAGATGCCGAAAAAGCGCACAGCCACCGATGGCGCCTCGAGGAACAGCACCGGCACCAGCAACGCGGCGAAGGCCAGCAGCCAGGCCGATACCGACATCAGAGCCACCGAGGCGGCGCTCGCGCAGAAGGCGAGGAAGACCGCCAGCAGCAGCCACCGGCGTGAGCCGGGGACGGCGTCAAGGAGGCGGCGCAGCAGTGGGCGATCATCGACCGGCAGGGCGGTCACCTCGTCCAGCTCGCCGACGGCAGCGCCCGGCAACTCCGCCGGAGCGGATGGACGGGTGGACGACTCTGCGGTACGCACCGGTGCAGCGACCGTCGGTGCAGCGACCTCCAGCTCGATCACCCGATCGGCCGAGGCGAGGACGGCCGGACGGTGGCTGACGACCAGCACCCCGACACCGGCTTCGCGCAGGCTGGTCAGCAGGATCGCCTCGGCGTCGGCGTCCAGGCCGGCGGTCGGCTCATCCAGCACGAGCAAACACCCGCTGGCAGTTCCGGCGGCGTCGATCCGCAGCAGGGCGCGTGCGGTCGCGATCCGGCGGCGCTCGCCGGCCGAAACTCCCTCGGCGCGATCGCCGATCGGTTGGTCCAGCGGCAGCTCGGACGCCCCGGCGCGGGACAGCGCATCCCGTACCGCCTGATCGCTGGCTGCCGGGTCGCCGAGCCGGACGTTGTCGGCAACCGAGCCGACGATCAGGCCGGGGAACTGCCCGACGTAAGCCACTCGGGCGTGCCAGTCCGGCACGTCGGCCAACGGTCGTCCGCCGCTGTAGAGCTGGCCGGTGCTCGGTGTGAGGAAGCCCAGAACGGCGTTCAGCAGGGTGGTCTTGCCACCACCGCTGCTGCCGGATAGCGCGACGAGCTCGCCGGGTTCGACGTCGAAGCTGGTCGGTAGCAAAGCGGGAGCTGTGGCCCCCGGGTAGGTGTGGCTGAGTCCGCGGACGCTCAGTAGCGCGGACGAGCTGGGCCTCGGCTCGGTAGCCGACTCCGCAGAGAAGGAGACTGTCCCCTTTTCTGCGGGGAGCCCGGAGGCGGCGTCGGTGGCATGTGCATCGATGAGCGCGAAGGCGGCCTCGGCTGCTGCGACGCCATCGGCGGAGTCGTGGTAGTGGACGCCTACCTGGCGGATCGGCAGGTAGGCCTCGGGGGCCAGAATCAGGACGAACAAGGCAGTGGTCAGGTCGAGCTGGCCGTAGACGACGCGGAAGCCGATCACCACCGCGATCACTGCCACACTCAGGGTGGCCAGCAGTTCGAGCACCATCGCGGACAGGAACGAGATCCGCAGCGTCCCCATCGTCTCGCGGACGTGCGCGGCCTCGGTGCGCTTCAGTCCCTCGGCCTGGGCCTTGGCCCGCCCGAAGACCTGCAGAGTGGGCAAGCCGGTGACCAGATCGGCGAAGTGGTGAGCCAGCCGGGTCTGGATCGCCCAGCGGCGCTGGGTGCGAGCCTCGGTCGTCCAGCCGACCAGGGCCATGAAGACCGGGATCAGCGGCACGGTGACCGCCACGATCACCGCCGAGAGCAGATCGGAGGTGAGGATCGCGACTCCGATGATGACCGGCACGGTGACTGCCAGCATCAGCTGCGGCAGGTACTTGCTGAAGTAGCCGTCCAGGGCGTCCAGGCCCTGGGTGACCAAGGTGATCAGGCCGCCGGTCGAGGCCGGCGAGTCGATCGGGTGGGCCAGTCGGGCGCCGATGATGTCGCGGCGCAACTGCGACTTCACCGCCGCGGACGTCCGATGGGCCAGCCATTGGTGCAACCAGCCCAGGCCGGCGCGTCCGACGAAGACGGCGGTCAGTCCAAGAGTCGCGGCCCACAGCCCGTCATAGTGACCGGTGGCGAAGATCGCCCCGATGGAAGACGACAACAGCCATGCCTGCACCAGCGTCAGGATGGCTGTTACGGAGCCAACTGCAACCCCGGCGACCAGGTATCCCCTGGTCGCCGAGGCTCTGCGCAGCAGGCGCGGGTCGATTGGTCCTGCCATCAGGCAGTGGCTGCGACCTCATCGGGAATGTTGTCGACGCTGAGCCGACGCCGGAACACCCAGTAGGTCCAGGACGTGTAGGCCAGCACGATCGGGACGAAGATCACCGCGGCGATCGTCATCAAGGTGAGGGTGTACGGAGTCGACGAGGCCGTCGCCACATTCAGCGGCGAAAGCGCTGCGCCGGCACCGTCCCGGAAGCCCAGGCCGGGCCACATCGCCGCGAAGATCCCGACCGCGACGAACAGAACTGTCGCTGCGGTGGAGACGAAGGCGATGCCATCGCGTCCGGCGTTGTTGAACCACCACGCCGAGACCAGACCGAGGGCGGCCAACACCAGCAGCACCCAGCCGAGCCAACCGGTCGGATGGACGATCTGCTGCCAGATCAGGAACGCCGCGCCGCCGACGATGGCCACCAGCCCGACCTTGGACGCGAAGCCCTTGGCCCGGTCGTGAAGCTCGCCCCTGGTCTTCAAAGACAGGTAGAGCGCCCCGTGGAACAGGAACAGCACGACCAGCACGATGCCGCCGAGCAGGCCGAACGGACTGAACAGCTGCCAGAAGTAGGGCCGCGGCTCGAGGACGAACAGGCTGGTCAGCTTGGCGTCCGCCGCAACGGGCAGACCCAGGATGAAGTTGGCGAAGGCCACTCCGAAGACCAGGCTGACGATGAACGAACCGGTCGCCGCCATCCAGTCGAAGGTGCGTCGCCACTGCGAGTCGGGGTGCTTGCTGCGGTACTCGAAAGACACACCACGAATGATCAGGCCGACCAGCACCAGGAAGAGCGGCAGGTAGAGCCCGGAGAACAAGGTGGCGTACCAGGCCGGGAAGGCTGCGAAGGTGGCGCCACCGGCAGTGAGCAGCCAGACCTCGTTGCCGTCCCAGACCGGACCCACCGTGTTGACCATGACCCGACGTTCCTTGTCGTTCTTGCCGAGGAACGGGATCAGCATGGCGACGCCGTAGTCGAAGCCTTCGAGGACCAGGTACCCGATCCACAAGACCGCGATCAAAATGAACCACAGCGTCTGAAGGACTGTTACATCAACCATTTCTCAGACCTCTCAGTACGCGAAGGACAGCGGGGCGTCGTCGTCGGTGAGCACCTTGGGCTCCTCGACGTCGGGCAGCCCGAGCTTGATGTAGTGGAGCAGCAGCCTGACCTCGACGACGGCGAGCGCGCCGTAGATCAGGGTGTACAGCACCATGGTGAGCCCGACCTCGAAGGCGGAGACGCCCGGCGACCACGCGGCCGATACCGGAAGCACTCCGTAGACGATGAACGGTTGGCGACCCATCTCGGCCATGATCCAGCCGAAGGAGTTGGCGAACAGCGGTGCCAGTGGCGCGGCGATCATGGCAGCGGTCCACAGCTTGCCGCCCTTGGGCATGCGGCCCTTGCGGGTGGCGAGCAGTGCCCACAGACCGATCAGGATCCCGATACCGCCCAGGGCGATCATCATCCGGAACGACCAGAAGGTCACCGGGATCGACGGGGCGAAGTCGGTGACTCCCGCCTGGGTGAGCCGGTCCTTCGCCTGAAGCTGCAGTTCGTTGGTGGTGAAGCCCTGCTCGGCGTATTGCTTGTTCAGGTCGTTGATGCCCTGCATCTCGGCGTTGAAGTCCCCCTTGCCGAGGAAGGAGAAGACGCCTGGGACGGTGATCGCGAAGCCCGAGTCCGGCTTGCTGCAGTCGACGCCGAAGGCGACGATTGAGAAGCCGGCGCCGGTGGTGCTGTTGCACAAGCCCTCCGCGGCAGCCATCTTGATCGGCTGTTCGGTGGTGACGATCTTGCCCTGGATGTCGCCGGTGGCGATCGAAAGAACGCCGGCGACGATCATCACCCAGGCGCCAAACTTGGTGGCCCAGGTCCAGGCGGCACGCTGGTCAAGCTGCGTGCCGGCCAGGTCGCCGGAGCGTCCGAGCTTGGCCAGATGCCAGCCGGCAACCCCCAGAATCAGTCCACCCGCGGTGAGGTAGGCCGCCACCAGCACGTGAGGCAGGGTGATCAGGTTCACCGGGTTGGTCAGGACGTTCAGCAGGCTGGTCATCTCGGCCCGGTCAGTGGCCGGGTTGAACTTGGCGCCCACCGGATTCTGCATCCAGGAGTTGGCCGCCAGGATGAAGATGGCCGACACCATGGTGCCGATCGCCGCCAGCCAGATGGTGGCCAGGTGCACCTTCTTGGGAAGGCGGTCCCACCCGAAGATCCACAGGCCCAGGAAGACGGACTCAAGGAAGAAGGCCAGCAGGGCCTCCAGGGCCAGGGGGGCTCCGAAGATGTCACCGACGAACCGCGAGTACTCGCTCCAGTTCATGCCGAACTGGAATTCCTGGACGATTCCCGTGACCACGCCCATGGCGAAGTTGATCAGGAATAGTTTCCCGAAGAACTTGGTCAGCTGAAGCATTTTCTCGGCACCGGTGCGTACCCAGACTGTCTGCATGACGGCCACCAACAGCGACAGTGCAATGGTGATCGGTACAAACAAGAAGTGGTACACGGTTGTGATACCGAATTGCCATCTGGCAAGGGTTTCCGCGCTCATGTCGCGCAATCTACTACCCACTGTCGTAGTCCGCAATGAGGGCTTTAGCATGTGCGTCATGGCCACATCGGGTGAGTTGGAGCAAGCGGTGATGGAGATCTTGTGGTCTCACGCTGCTCCGCTGTCGGTGCGCGAGGTTCACGAGATGCTTGCTCTGGATCGGACCCTGGCCTACACGACCGTGCTGACCGTCCTGGACCGGCTGGCCAAGAAGGGCAATGTGCTGCGTGCGCTGGAGGGGCGGGCCTGGCTCTACCGCCCCGCGCGCAGTCGGGTGGACGAGGTGGCCAGCCGGGTCGCCGCCTTGATGGAGCCGCTGGCCGAGACGGAGCGTCGGACGCTGCTGGCTCTGCTGGCGAGTCGGCCGGGTGGGAATGCCGAGGCGTGATTCCGGGCGAGCCTCGGCCGGGGTCCGTTGCGCCTGACTAGCGTGGGGTCATGACCCTTCCAGATTGGCTACTGCCCTTCGTCAGCATTGATATCTCCTTGTGGGAGAAGGTTTTGCGGACGGTCGTGGTCTACCTGGTGATCGCCCTCCTGCTCCGGGTGGCCGGTAAGCGACTGCTCGCCCAGATGAACTCACTGGATCTGGTGGTGGTGCTGCTGCTGTCCAATGTGGTGCAGAACGCGATCATCGGGCCGGACAACTCCGTCCTGGGCGGCCTGGTCGGGGCGGTGGTGCTGGTCGGCTTCAATGCCGTTGCCGACCGCCTGATCGAGGGGTCGGAGTGGGGCCGGCGGCTGTTCATCGGCCAACCGTCCGAGTTGATCAGGGATGGCCAGGTCGACGAGGCAGCCCTGCGCCGGATGGGGGTCAGTCGCGGAGAGCTGTCGGTGGCCCTGCGGCGCCAGGGATCGGCAGGGGCGGCCGAGGTTGCGCAGGCTACTCTGGAGCCTGAGGGCGAGATTCTCATCGATCTGAATCCGGGTGCCCGCGCAGTGACCAGAGACGACCTCGATGCCGCAGTAGAAGAATTGCGTAGCCTGCTCGGCCCACGTACGTAGTACCCCGGGCGGGCCTCGTCCATCCGCTTCTGGGCGGGCGGCTGACGAGGCATTACTGGATAAGCATAGGTCGCATTTCGCTCACACAATCGGACAATTCGTCGCCGCCGTTTTCATCGAGACGGTCGCTGGTGCCGTGGGCCTTCATGCCGGTATCCGGCCCGGCGGAATCTTCGCTTATGCGGGTGACGCGGCGAGTCAGGTCACCCGGAGTAAACGGGCTCATCACAAACGAGGGTGTAGCGGTGGCGTGATCGACGGCGGCGCGTCGGTGCCGGGGTGAGGGTCGAGGTCTTCCGAGGATGGGGGTTCTCACACCAAGCCATCCGGAAGACCTCGACGTGCCTGACGCTACCTTCGCTGCCCCTGACCTGACCACCTTCTGCCGGCTCGACGAGCTCGGGCTGGTCGCGGTCGGGCAGCGCCTCGAAGCCCGGCGGGCGGTGATCGCCTGTCGGGTGGCCGCCTTGGACGACTGGTGTCATCGTTGCGGGCAGCAGGGGCTGGTGCGTGACACGGTGGTGCGTCGGCTCGCTCACGAGCCGCTCGGGTGGCGGCCGACTGTGCTGGAGGTGAGCGTTCGGCGGTACCGGTGCGCCGACTGCTGCCATGTGTGGCGCCAGGACACGACGAAGACGGCCGAGCCCAAGGCCAGGCTGTCCCGGCGGGGGCTGCGGTGGGCGCTGGAAGGGATCGTGGTCCAGCACCTCACCGTGGCCCGGATCGCCGAAGGGCTGGCGGTGTCGTGGAACACGGCGAACGATGCGGTGCTGGCCGAAGGGAAGCGGGTCCTGATCAACAACCCTCACCGGTTCGACAAGGTGACCACGATCGGGGTGGATGAGCACGTGTGGAGGCACACCCGTCGCGGTGACAAGTACGTCACCGTGATCATCGACCTCACCGGACCACGTACCGGCAACGGGCCAGCCCGGCTGCTCGACATGGTCGAGGGCCGCTCCAAGAGCGTGTTCAAGACGTGGCTGGCTGAACGCGACCAGGCGTGGCGAGACGCTGTGGAGGTGGTCGCGATGGACGGATTCACCGGGTTCAAGACCGCGGCGAGCGAGGAGTTGCCTGATGCGGTCGCGGTGATGGACCCCTTCCACGTCGTGAGGCTCGCCGGCGACGCCCTCGACAAGTGCCGCCGCCGCGTCCAGCAAGACCTCCACGGCCACCGCGGCCGAGCCGGCGACCCGCTGTACTCCACGCGACGGACCCTGCACACCGGCACCAGCCTGCTCACCGACAAACAGAAGACCCGCCTCGAGGCTCTGTTCGCCGACGACGCCCACGTCGCCGTCGAGGTCACCCATGCCGCTTACCAGGCCATGATCACCGCCTACCGAGAACCCGACCCCGCAAGGGGCCGGGACCTGATGAAACAGTTGATCGCCAGCCTCAGCAGCGGCGTGCCCGCCGCCCTCGTCGAGCTCCGCTCACTCGGCCGGACCCTGAGACAGCGGGCCGCCGACGTGCTGGCCTACTTCGACCGTCCCGGAACCTCGAACGGTCCAACCGAAGCGATCAACGGCCGCCTCGAACACCTCCGCGGCAGCGCACTCGGCTTCCGCAACCTCACCAACTACATCGCCCGCAGCCTGCTCGAAACCGGAGGATTCAGACCCCAACTACACCCCGGATTGTGATGAGCCAGGTAACGGACCACCCCGCCAGCGACTTCATAGCCTGACGCCATGGCGCCGATGCTACCGGCGAGGTCCGTCGTCAGTTGAACCCTCCCGCCGGCTGACAGTCAGCCAGAATGGAGCCTCGATCACCCAATGCCACTTGGGGGTTTGTTCGCGCGGTGCGGTTCGGCAGGTCGTCGACGCGATGCTCGAGGCTGACCTGCGCGACTTGGTTGCCCTTGACGGGTTGTTCGGCTGGAGGGCGTTGACCCTGGTCTTGGGGCGAAGTCTCCGCTCGTTTCGGGTTTCCCATAGCTGGCGCGCGGGTGGGCCTTCGCTCCGAATCCTGAACACAGTGTTAGGCGGAACCGCTCGGCCAAGTCCCTCGCCCGATGGTGGGCGAAGTACATATGAAATGTTTAGCAACAGGTGCGCCGACGTGCAGGAGAATCCGTGAAAGCCCGGACCGGCGAACGCAGGGCATGCCAAAGGTCTGCCCAAGTGACCAAGCCGGAGCCGTCCGAGTTGCCCAAGAGGCTAATACACGTTGCAAATCACTAGCCACCTGGCTCATTCGTGACTTATTGATCAGAAATCGCAGCGCGCCATGAGTCCCCTTGCTATCTTTCCAGCGAGAGAACAGCCAAGCCGAATCTTGGCTCGGAGCACTAAGTGGCAAAAGCAGTGCCCCGCCACAATACGTGCTGAAATTGCTTGCCTGCTCCTCGACCCAAGGGGCGTCGGCCGAGCCCGGGGTTTTCACACCTCGAGCAAGGAAGGCGTGCGACTCTAGTGAAGGGATTTGATTTTCCATGTACAAGAAGATTCTGGCTGTGCTCTGTGGTATCGGTGCCGTGCTCAGCCTGAGCCTAACCAGTGCCCCAGCGGCCGAAGCGGCAAGTAGTTGCTCGACCCGAAACGGAACGATCACCTACAATGCATTCATTGGTCACAACGTGAACGTCGGCTACACCACATGCTGGGGAAAGACCAGCCTGACGTCGTCGAAAGTCAAGGCGGTCTATTTCTCCGACACCTTGCCGTTTGGCGGGGGTGAAGTTCTCAAGGTCACCACATCACCGTGGAAGTACTCAACCACGCAGTGGCGTTTTACGATTTACCAGACTGTCATCTTCGATGGTTTCCCGGCCGGGCAGACGTGGAACTTCAAGGCCCAGTTCAGGGCCTCGGACGGGAAGGGTCGCATCTGCTTCATCACCGGCGGCGGCGCCTGCAGTTCGTACCAGTGACGACCGAGCTAGGCGATTCCAGACCGAAATACCAAACCGACCATCAACATAGCCCCCCAGATAGCGGCTACGAGAAGGACGACAAGTCCGAGGATCTCCCAACCAGTGAGCCGCTGGCGCCGAGCCGACAGAAGAGGCCATCGTTGAGAGCGCGTCATGCCGCAAGTATATCGAGCCCCCCAGGTTCACGCAGCCTGCGGCCGGCCTATGGTTGGTTGACCGACCAACGAACTAGCTGGACGACCCCAGCGGCTTCGGCCGCTGGGGTCGTGTCTTGTCTTGCTCAAACCGCCGGGTTGCGCTGTTCACCCGGCCCGGCGAGGTATCGGGCCAATACACCTCGCCGGGCTCCTGTGTTCGAGTACCTGAGGAGCCTTCGCCCCGGGGTGAGAGTTGCCCATTCGGTCAGTACTGATCGTGGGTCTTTGGGTTCTTCGCCTCGGTCGGGCGGAACTTGACAACGCCGGTCTGCGACGGGGTTCCGGTCGCCGCAGTCTGGTTGACTTCGGTGGTACCCATCCTGACCCTGACCTGGGTCCTGGTGCTGCGCGTGCTCCTCGTCCCATCTGGTTCGGCGTGTTCCTGCTGGCCAGTCCGTTCACGGTGCGCTCGATGGAGGTATTTGAAGTCCCGACCAGCTCGGCTTCTTCCTGATCGTGCTGGTCTGGCTGCTCACTTCGTTGGTCTCGGTCGCAAGGCAACCGGCTCAAGCGGTCCAGCTCCGCCGAGCACGGTCGCCGCTACTCGCGGCGAGTGGCGAGTGGCGAGTCTGCCGCGGTGCGCCCAACGCGTCCGCGACGTCTATCACGCCGCCGACCCAGCCACCGGCCGGGCCCTGGCCGAGAAGATCTTCACCGGCTTCCCCTCCTGCCCGATCCCCGAGATCGCCCGCCTCGGACGAACCCTCAAACAGTGGGCCGACGCGTTCCTGGACTACTTCCGCACCGGCGGCGCGAACAACGGTGGCACTGAAGCCGTCTCGAACACCTCCGCGGCAGCGCACTCGGCTTCCGCAACCTCACCAACTACATCGCCCGCAGCCTGCTCGAAACCGGAGGATTCAGACCCCAACTACACCCCGGATTGTGAAGGGCCAGTAAACGCCGCAGCAGAATCGCCAGTTGGGGATCGGCCGGCGACAGTGAGGAGGCCAGTTCAGCCAGGACGGCCCGTCCGGGCGCGCCGAACTCGGCCAGGGCCATCGCCGCGGCGACGCGCAGCTCTGGATCATCGGTGATGATCGCCGCCCGCAACGCGGAGACTGCGGACGCAGCTGTTGCCTCTCCGAACTGGCCCGCGAGCCGGGCCAGGGCCTCCGCAGCCGTCGCTCGGCCTCCTGCCGGAGCCGAGCCGAGTGCGTCGACCAGCGGTCCCATCGCTGCCGCGCCGAGGTTGACCAGGGCATCCAGCACGGCATCGTCGGCGATTGTGCCGTGGCCCAGCTGTGCGGCCAGCGGTGCTGCGGCCGAGGGATCGCCGAGCCGGCCCAGGGCGTCCACGGCGGCGCGGCGTACCGCGGGCTCCGGATCGGCGAGAGCGGCGATCAAGGCCGGGCCCGCAGCTGGCGAGCCAGTCTTGGCCAGGGTGCGGAGCAGCGGGCCACGTTGGGCCGCGCCGGCCGATTCGAGGGCGGCAAGGGCGGACGCGGCCGCATCCGGGCGTTGCGCCAGGGCCCAGACCAGGGTCTCCTGCACTGCCGGATCAGTCTCGGCGAGCAGCGCCTCCACCAACTCGTCCGCCGAATGCGCGGACGGGGCCAGTGCCGCTCGCAACCGGACCATCGGATCACCGTGAGCTTGCAGCCGACTCAAGGCGATCGCCTCGATCACGTCGTCCCAGCTCGGTTCGTCCGCCGCCGCCAGCCGGCGCAGCCGGGCCGCCAGTCGCTGTTCGGCGGCGATCCGAGCCTCGAGGTGAGCCAGGTGGCCGGCCAGCGCGGCAGCCGCGTCCAGACTCGGGTCGGCCAGCGCGTCCGCGATCTCGGCCAGGCTCAGCCCGAGCGCCTTCAGGTTCTGGATCTGCAGCAGCCGCAGCAGATCGTCGCTGGAGTAGAGCCGGTAGTTGCCCCAGCTGCGGGCCGAGGGCACCAGCAGGCCGAGCTCGTCGTAGTGACGCAGAGTCCGCCGGGTGAGGCCGGTGCGCTCCGCCACCTCGCCGATCCGCCAGCTGCGCTCCATCGGCCCAGCGTAGCTAGCTCCCTACCGCCCGACCCGGCAGTCGCGCGGTGCTACCGCTTGCTCGCGGTGCTACCGGTGTACGGGTAGCACCGTGCACCTACGGGTAGCGCGGCGCAGCTGCGGGTAGCGCGGCCGAGTCGACGGGTAGCGCGGCGGGCGGCCGACGACCGAGTCCACGGACGACACTGCCGCCGACCACCCCCCGTGATCGGCAGTAGTGAAGCTCAACGGCTCAGGCGGCGTCCTCCGCAGCTGCTGCAGCGAACTGTGCCTGGTAGAGCCGGTGGTAGGCGCCGCGGGCGGCGAGCAGCTGTTCGTGATTGCCCTGCTCGACGATCGCGCCGTCCTCCATCACCAAGATGACGTCGGCATCGCGAATCGTCGACAGCCGGTGGGCGATCACGAAGCTGGTCCGATCGGCACGCAGCTTCTTCATGGCCCGCTGGACCAGCAGTTCGGTGCGGGTGTCGACCGAGCTGGTGGCCTCGTCCAGGATCAGGATCGACGGGTCGGAGAGGAAGGCCCGGGCGATCGTGATCAGCTGCTTCTCGCCGGCCGACAGGTTGGACGCCTCGTCGTTGATGACCGTGTCGTAGCCCAGCGGCAACGAGCGGACGAACCGATCGACGTAGGTGGCCTTGGCTGCGGCCAGGATCTCCTCTTCGGTGGCGCCTTCCCGCCCGTAGGCGATGTTGTCGCGGATCGTCCCGCCGAACAGCCAGGCATCCTGCAGCACCATGCCGATCTCGCCGCGCAGGCTCTTGCGAGGCACCGCGCTGATGTCGACGCCATCCAGGGTGATCCGGCCCGCATTCAGGTCGTAGAAGCGCAGAATCAGGTTCACCAGGGTGGTCTTGCCCGCCCCGGTCGGCCCGACGATCGCCACCGTCGAGCCCGGATCGGCAACCAGGTCCAGACCGGTGATCAGCGGACGCTCGGGGTTGTAGGAGAAGGAGACATCCTCGAAGGCGACCCGGCCGACAACCGGCTCGGGCAGCGAGCCGGACGCATCCGCAGGCTCATCCTCTGCGTCGAGCACCTCGAAGACCCGCTCGGCAGAGGCGACGCCCGACTGCAGCAGGTTGGCCATCGAGGCCAGCGAGGTGATCGGCTGAGTGAACATCCGGCTGTACTGGATGAACGCCTGAACCGACCCGATGCCGAGCCCGCCTCCGGCCACCAAGAGCCCTCCGACAACGGCAATCACCACGTAGTTGAGGTTTCCCACGAAGAACATCACCGGCATGATGATGCCCGAGACGAACTGGGCGCCGAAGGCTGCGGTGAACAGTTCCTCGTTCTTGACCCGGAACTGCTCGGCGATCTCGCGGCGCCGTCCGAACACCTTGACCAGGTCGTGGCCGGTGTAGGCCTCCTCGATCTGCGAGTTCAGCTCGCCGGTGGACTTCCAGGTCTTGGCGAAGAGCCGCTGCGAGCGCTTGCCGATCACCACGGTGACCAGCATCGCGATCGGGATCGAGACCAGGGCGACCAGTGCGAGCACCCAGGAGACGTAGAACATCATCACCAGCACCCCGATCAGGGTGAACAGGTTGGTCAGGATCTGCGACAGGGTCTGCTGCATCGTCTGCGAGATGTTGTCGACATCGTTGGTCACGCGGCTGAGCAGCTCACCGCGAGGCTGGCCGTCGAAGTACTTCAGCGGGAGCCGGGCCAGCTTGTCGGAGACCAGCTGGCGGATCCGGTAGATCGAGCGCTGGACGATGCCGTTGATCATCCACGCCGCCGACCAGGACAGCAGGAAGTAGATCAGGTAGACCACTGCGGCGCCGAGCAGCACGCGTCCGACCGCGGCGAAATCGATCGGCCGGTTGTCGATCACCTTCGCGTTGTAGATCAGGTCGGTGGCATTGCCCAGGATCGCCGGGCCCACTGAGTTGGCGATCGTTCCGACCATGATCATCACAACGACAACGGTGATCCATCGCAGTTCGGGGCCCAGCTGGCCGGCCAGCCGACGCAGGGACGGCACGAAGTTGACCGCCTTCTCGCCGCTGCCGCCACCGTGGCCCATCGGGCCACCGCCGCGGGTGGGCGGGCCGTACTTGGGCCGCTCGTTGGCGGCCGGCTTGGGGCTGTTCTGCTGGCTCATGCCGCCTCCTCGCTACGGAACTGGGACTCGACGATCTCTGCGTAGGTCGGGCAGCTGACCAGCAGTTCGTCGTGGGTGCCGATGCCGACGATCTGGCCGGCATCGAGGACGACGATCTGATTCGCGCTGCGGATCGTGGAGACCCGCTGGGCGACGACGACCACGGCGGCCCGGTCGGTCTCCTCGGCCAGCGCTGCGCGCAGAGCGGCGTCGGTTGCGACGTCCAGCGCGCTGAACGAGTCGTCGAAGACGTATACCTCTGGTCGTCTGACCAGGGCTCTGGCGATGGCCAGGCGTTGTCGCTGGCCACCGGACACATTGGTGCCGCCCTGGGCGATCGGGGCCTCCAGCCCGCTCGGCATGGAGCGGACGAAGTCGGCGGCCTGGGCGATCTCCAGTGCCCGCCACAGCTCGGCATCATCGGCCTGGGGGTTGCCCAGTCGCAGATTGGACGCGATCGTCCCGCTGAACAGGTAGGGCCGCTGCGGCACCAGTCCGATCCGGCTCCACAGCAGATCCGGCTCGAGATCGCGGACGTCGACGCCGTCGACCGAGACGGTGCCCTCAGTGGCGTCGAACAGCCGCGGAATCAGGTTCACCAAGGTGGTCTTGCCCGACCCCGTCGAGCCGATGATCGCCGTTGTCTCGCCCGGGCGAACCGCGAAGCTGATCTGCGACAGCACCGGCGACTCGGCGCCCGGGTAGCTGAAGGCCACCTTGTCGAAGGTGATTTCGCCGAACCGGCTGAGGCTGGTCACCGGGTTGGCCGGTGGCACCACCGAGGATTCCGAGGACAGCACCTCGCTGATCCGTCCGGCAGAGACGGCGGCCCGCGGGGCGATCATCAGCATCATCGTCGACATCATCACGCTCATCAGGATCTGGGCCAGGTAGGCCAGATAGGCGGTCAGCTGGCCGACCTGCAGGTAGCCGCCCTCGATCCGGGCGCCGGCGAACCAGACCACCGCGATCGAGGAGAAGTTCATGACGGCGAACACGGCGGGGAACAGCGTCATCATCCGGCGGCCGACCGCAGTGGCGGTCTCGGCCAGGTCGGCGTTGGCGTGATCGAAGCGGGCTGCCTCGGTGGATTCGCGGACGAACGCGCGAACCACCCGCAGGCCGGAAATCTGCTCGCGGAGCACCCGGTTCAGGGTGTCCACCCGGGTCTGCATCACCTTGAACAGCGGCATCACCTGGGTCATGATCACGCCGATAATCGCCGCCAGGACGACCACTGCGACCACGATCAGCCAGCTCAGCCCGACATCCTCACGCAGCGCCATCACGATGCCGCCGATCATCATCAGCGGTGCGCCGATGATCATGGTCGCGGTCATCAGCACCAGCATCTGCACCTGCTGGACGTCGTTGGTATTGCGGGTGATCAGGGTTGGCGCGCCGAAGGTGTTCATCTCCCGGGAGGAGAAGCTGATCGCCTTATCGAAGATGGCCTGGCGCAGGTCGCGTCCGAAGCTCATCGCCGACCGGGAGCCGAACCAGGTGGCACCGATCTGGGCGGCGATCTGGACCAGGGAGACGGCCAGCATCACCGCACCGAGCTGCCAGATGTAGCCGATGTCGTTCTTGGCCACGCCGTTGTCGATGATCGAGGCGTTGAGGCTGGGCAGGAACAGCGCTGCGAGCGCCTGCACGAGCTGCAGTGCCACCACGCCGATCAAGAGGGGGGTGTAGGGACGCAGGTAGCGTCGCAGGAGTTGGATCATTGCTTTCCTTTGGCGAATCCGTGGGCGAGAAGCTCGGCCCACTCGGCCGGATCTTCGAGCTTGTGATCGATCGTGAACATACTTCCGGCCACCGACACTGCGGCAATCAGCTGACTCACTCGCTCAATCGGGACGCTGAGCTGGTCGGAGTAGGGAGCCAGCGCATCGGCGAGGCCCTTGTTGATCAGTTGGAGCCGGTCGGCATGCGGCCGGTGGCCGTGCGGTTTGGCCGGACGTTCATGGGCGCGGGCGCCGAAGACGGCCGCGAACAGCGAGCGAGTGCGGACGATCTCGTCCGAGACGATGGTGATCAGGGCGGCCACACGATCAGTGAGTGGCTGTCCATCGGGGAGCGCAGCCAGGGCGTCCATCGCCACTGTCGGGGTGAGGGCGGCCTCCAAGGTGGCGTGGACCAGGTCGGACTTGGTCTCGAAGACCCGAAAGATCGTCCCCTCCGCGATTCTGGCGGCCGCGGCGATCTCCTTGGTGCTGAGTTCGGGGCCGTTGGCGATCAGTAGCGGCAGGGTGGCGTCGATGATCGCCTGGCGGCGTTCGTCCGGGCTCAACGGAGTGGCTCTACTCACCTGTTCAGAGTAATGAGTGAGCACTCACTCATGCAATTCGGGGGACCAATCTGCTGAGTCGAGTCAGGCCAACCACACGATGGCCCCTGGCGGTGGGCTTCGATGCCGAAGCCCACCGAGTGGGCGTCCGGGCCGGGGCTGAGGGGAGGGCTCAGACGCCGGTCGGCGGCACCGGCTGGCACCAGGCCGCGGTGTCCTTGGTGAAGGCGGCCACCGCCAGAATCACCAGAATTACGGCATCCGCCAGGCCGAGCAGAGCTGCGAACACGAGCATCGCCGTCAGACTGTTCTCGCCCAAGCTGCTCAGCAGGGCGATCATGCCGAAGGCGGAGAATGCGGTAACGATGTTGGCTACGACGCCGAGAATGGCGAGCACGCCGATGACGATTCGCGCCCAGTCCTTGCGAGCGACGACCTGGGAGGCGAGGTACAGATAGGCGATGATGCCGATCACGCCACCGATGAACGTGGGACTGAATGCTTGCGCTGCCACGGTGCCGATGATCAGGCTGACTGCACCGATCGCGGCGGCGACGTAGCTGAGGGTCCTGACTCGCTTCACCGATGCAGGCAGGGCGCTGGTCGGAGTGGTCATGGCGTTCCTTTCGGGTGGGTTTTGGCCGGGAGTGCCTGTCGCCGAGCCGGCGCGCGGCGCAGGTGGACGTGACCGGACAGGGGGCATCGGCGTCCGTCCGTCCGCGATTACATCGCATCTCACAGTTGGCAGAAAGAGATGACCGGGAATTGTCAGTGATTTGGCGCCCGGCCGGGGCTGTGGCGCCGGGGCGTGCTCGCGAGCGTCCGTCCGACGGCAGCCCGGAGCCGGAATCGGTAGCCTAGGCGCCGTGAACCAGACGCCAGCCGTGAACTCGTCCCTGACCGAGCAGGAGCAGGTCCGCCACGATAAGCGCGCCCAGCTGATCGCGTCCGGCGGCCAGGCGTATCCGATCACTGTGCCGCGGACGCACAGTGCCGCCGCGGTCCACCAGACCTGGGGTCACCTCACCGCCGGCGAAGAGACCGATGAGGTGGTCAGCGTCTCCGGACGGGTGGTCTTCATCCGCAACACCGGCAAGCTCTGCTTCGCGACGATCCAGGACGGTTTCACGCTGTCCGAGTCCGGCACCCGGCTGCAGGTGATGCTGTCGCTGGCCGAGGTCGGCGAGGAGTCGCTGGAGTCCTGGAAGGCCGAGATCGACCTGGGCGACTTCGTCTCGGTGACCGGCAAGGTGATCTCGTCCAAGCGCGGCGAGCTCAGCGTGTTGGCCACTGGCTGGGTGCTGGCCAGCAAGGCGCTGCGTCCGCTGCCGACCCTGCACAAGGAACTCGGTGAGGAGACCCGGGTCCGGCAGCGCTACGCCGACCTGGTGGCCCGCCCCGAGGCCCGCGACATGGTCCGGCTGCGCGCGGCGGTGACCCGCAGCATCCGCGAGACCTTGTACACCGACGGCTACCTGGAGCTGGAGACTCCGGTGCTGCAGCTGATTCACGGTGGGGCGGCAGCGCGTCCGTTCAACACCCACCTGAACGCCTTCGACATCGACATGACGCTGCGGATCGCGCTCGAGCTGTACCTGAAGCGAGCCATGGTCGGCGGTGCCGATCGGGTCTACGAGATCGGACGGATCTTCCGCAACGAGGGCATCGACTCCTCGCACTCGGCCGAGTTCACCATGCTCGAGGCGTACCAGGCCTGGGGCGACCAGTTCAGCATCGCCGAGCTGATCAAGAAGCTGATCCAGAACGCGGCGGACGCCGCCCTGGGCACCCGAGTGATCCAGACCGAGGACGGCGAGATCAACCTGGACGGTGAGTGGGAGTGGAAGCCGGTCTATCCGACCTTGTCGGCCGTCCTCGGCGAGGAGATCACCCCGGAGACTCCGGCCGAGCGGCTGCGCGAGATCGCGACCAGCCACGAGGTGCCGTTCGATCCGTCCTGGCCGGCGCAGAAGCTGATCATGGAGCTGTTCGGTGAGCTGGTCGAGCCCGAGCTGATCCAGCCGACCTTCGTGTGCGACTACCCGCCGATCGCTCAGCCGCTGGCCCGGACGCATCGCAGCGACCCGAACCTGATCGAGGCCTGGGATCTGATCATCGGTGGCGTCGAGCGCGGCACCGGCTTCTCCGAACTGATCGACCCGGTGATCCAACGCGAGCGGCTGGTCGCCCAGTCACTGAAGGCGGCCGCCGGCGATGTCGAGGCGATGCAGTTGGACGAGGACTTCCTGGCCGCGCTGGAGTTCGGTGCGCCGCCGATGGGTGGCCTCGGGCTGGGCATGGACCGGCTGATCATGCTGCTGACCGGTGCCGGCATCCGCGAAACGATCCTCTTCCCGCTGCTCAAGCCGCAGGGCTGAGATCGGCCACCGCAGAAAAGGGGACTGTCCCCTTTTCCGCGGGGAATCGGCTGCGAGGGCTACTTCCAGAGAGTCGCGAGCGCGAAGGACGCGGCCATCAAGACCATCCCGATCAGGACATTCCAGGAGCCGAGGGTGTCGCTGAAGAACGGGATGAAGATGTTGACGGCTGAGGTGATGTAGAAGACCACCAGCCACAGCACACCGAGCAGGCCAACGGTGATGAAGGTCGGCACCACCCAGGCGCGGCTTCCGGGTGCGGCTACCGGGTTGTGCTTGTCGGCCTCGGTCGTCGCCGAGCGGTCGGCGAGCTTCTTCTTCTCGACTGCGGACTTGCGGACCTTCGACTCCGGCACCTGAACTCCTCATGACGTGCATGGACGTCTGAAAAGGATAACCGAGATCGCGGTCCGGCGTTGGTGGGCGAGAATGGACGCCATGGCACGGATCCTGGTGATCGACAACTACGACTCGTTCGTCTACAACCTGGTCGGCTACCTGGGGCAGCTCGGGGCCGAGACTGAGGTGTGGCGCAACGACGACCCGCGGTTCGCCGAGCCCGACTGGGTGGATGGCTTCGACGGGATTCTGCTCTCTCCCGGCCCCGGAACCCCCGAGGACGCCGGGGTCTGCATCGACGTCGTCCGAAGCCAGGGCGGACGCATCCCGATCTTCGGAGTCTGCCTGGGCCTGCAGTCGATGTCGGTGGCCTTCGGTGGCGTGGTGAATCGCGCACCCGAGCTGTTGCACGGCAAGACCTCACTGGTTCATCACGACGGACGCGGCGTCTTTGCCGGGCTGCCGAACCCGTTCACGGCCACCCGCTACCACTCGCTGGCCCTCGACCCGGGCACCGTCCCCGAAGACCTTGAGGTCAGTGCCACCACCGAGTCCGGCGTGATCATGGCCGTGCGGCACAAGAGCCTGCCGATCGAGAGCGTCCAGTTCCACCCGGAGTCGGTGCTCACCGAGGGCGGCTATCAGCTGTTGGCCAACTGGCTGGTGGCCTGCGGGGACGCCGCTGCGCCCAGCCGTGCGGTCGGACTGACCCCGCTGATGGCGCTGCGCGAGCAGGGCTGAACCTCAGCCGTCCGGGCAGCGACGAACCGAGCTGTCCGGCGAGGAGCTGTGACCTCGCCGAACGCCTCTCAGCTCAGGGAGTCGACGTCGGGGTCGTGGTCGGAGACTCCGTCGGAGCCGTGGTCGGCGGTGGCGGAGCCACGGCCAGCACCAGCTTGATCACCGTGGTCCGTTTGACCACCTGGCCCAGCACCGGGTTCTGGGAGATCACCGTGCCGGCGGTCTCCAGGGATTCGGCAGTGCTGAACTTCGGCGGTGGGAAGCCGGACTCGACCGCCTGCGCGATCGCCTCTTCCTGAGTCAGGCCCTTGAAGTTCGGTACTCCGGACTCCCCGGTGGCGTAGTAGATGGTGATCAGGGCGTCCAGGTTCACCGTCTGACCGGGCTGCGGGTCGATGTTGGTGACGTCGTTGGTCCGCGCGGTCAGTGGCTCGTTCGGGTCCTTGATCGTTCTCGTGTTCGAGAAGCCGAGTCCACTCAGTTTGGCGACGGCGTCATCGACGTTCGTGCCGATCAAGTCGGTCGGGATCTGTCCCTTGGCCGGGCCGATGTTGACCTCGATGGTCACCTCGGTGCCCAGCGGAACCGCCGTACCATCCGGAATCGACTGCCGGGTCACCCGGCCCTTGCTCTCGTCGTCCGGGCCGGTCACCGGCACCACAACCGCCTTGAGTCCCAGATCGGTCAGGGCGAATTGCGCGTCGGCCTGCTGGCGCTTGACCAGGTCGGGAACCTTCACCATCTGGACGGCGGCCGGGAGCGTCGCGAAGTAGACGACGAAGCCGATCGCGACCACGGCCAGCGCGGAGAGGAACACCACCACCGGCCACACCCGGCGCTTCGGACGGGTGGCTACCGGGCCGGCAGCAGTGGCCGGTGAGGGCAGCGTCGGGTTCGGGCTGCCGGCCATCACCGTGGTCGGCTCGTAGGCTGCCGGAGTCAGCGAACTGGTCGGTGCGACCACCGGCATCACCGGCGGACGGGCCGAGACCTCCTGGCCGGCCAGCAGCCGGCTCAGGTCAGAGCGCATCGCGGCGGCGCTCTGGTAGCGATCCTCGGGGTCCTTGGCCAGCGCCTTGAGAGTGATCGCGTCCATCGCTGGGGTGATCATCGGATCCAGGTGGGACGGCGGCACCGGGGCTTCACGGACGTGCTGGTAGGCGACGCTGACCGGTGAGTCGCCCTGGAAGGGCGGACGTCCGACCAGCAGCTCGTAGAGCAGACAGCCGGCCGAGTAGATGTCGCTGCGGGAGTCGACGGTCTCGCCGCGGGCCTGCTCCGGCGAGAGGTACTGTGCAGTGCCGATCACGGCCGCGGTCTGGGTCATCGTCGAGGAGGTGTCGGCGACCGCGCGGGCGATCCCGAAATCCATCACCTTCACGGTGCCGTCCGCGGTCAGCATCACGTTCGCCGGCTTGATGTCGCGGTGAATGATGCCTGCCTTGTGGCTGTAGCTCAGCGCGTCCAGAATGCCGCGGACGAACTCCAGCGCCTTGGTCGGGACGATCTTGCGCCCGGTGCGCAGCAGATCGCGCAGGGTGCGTCCCTCGACGAGCTCCATCACGATGTAGGGCACCCGCACGCCGGTCGCCGGGTCGGCGTCCTCGCCGGTGTCGTAGACCGCGACGATATTGGGGTGGTTCAGGCCGGCGGCCGACTGGGCCTCACGGCGGAACCGCTCCTGGAAGGTGGGATCTGAGGCGAGGTCGACGCGCAGCTGTTTGACTGCGACATCGCGCCCCAGTCGTAGATCGCGGGCTCGACGGACCTCGGCCATTCCACCACGGCCCAGCACTTCGCCGAGCTGGTAGCGGCCTCCGAGAATCCTCGGCTCTTCGGTCATCTCACTGCGTCCTTTCGGGCCGGTGAACCGCCGGGCCGAGCGCGGCCCACCGGTACATTGTGGCTGATCAGGGGTACTGGGGTCATCGCAGGGCCTCGATCACGGCCTTGGCGATGGGTGCGGACACGCGCCCGCCAGCGATTTCGCTGGCATCGATCTGGGCATCCTCGACGAACGCACAGACGGCCACATGCGGATTGTCGGCCCACGCGGTGAACCAGGCATAGGGGTTGCGGATCCGGTCCGATTGGGCGGTGCCGGTCTTGCCGCCGACGGTCACGCCCGAAATCTGGGCGTTGTGGCCGGTGCCGTGGGCGACGACCTGGATCATCATTTTCTGCAGCTCTGCGGCGCTGGATGCGGTCAGGGCTTGGCTGTGCGCCCGCGGCGTGGTGGTTCGCACGACGTTCAGGTCGGAGTCGGTCACCTGGCTGACCAGGTACGGCTCCATCAGGACGCCGCGGTTGGCGATTGCCGCCGAGACCAGCGCCATCTGCAGCGGGGACGCGGCCACCTCGTACTCACCGATCGCGCTCATCGCGGTCTGGGCCGGATCGAGCTCATCGGGGAAGCGGCTGGGGGCCGAGCCGATCTCGTCGAGGAACTTCGAACCGAAACCGAATCGTTCGGCCTGGTTGCGCAGTTCTTCCTGGCCGAGGCTGGCGCCGAGCCGGGCGAAGCCGGGGTTGCAGGAGACCTTCAGTGCCTGGGTCAGGGTGATCGAACTGCCGCCACAGTTGCCGGTGATCACCTTGGTCGAGGTGGGCAGCTTGTAGGCGGAGGAGTCGATCTTGGAATCGGCAGTCATCCCGGACTCCAGGGCCGCGGCCGCGGTGATCAGTTTGAAGGTGGAGCCGGGCGGATAGATCTCGCGGGTGGCCCGGTTCGACATCGGCTTGGTCGGGTCGTTGTTCAGCGAACTCCAGGCCTTCGTCGAGTCCTTCAGATTGTGCGTGGCCAGCTTGTTGGGGTCGTAGCTGGGACTGGTGACCAAGGCCAGGATGGCGCCGGTGGTGTAGTCGATCGCCACGACGGCACCCTTGCGTCCAGCCAGCGCCTTCCAGGCCGCCTGCTGGGCCTTGGCGTTGATCGTGGTCTCGACGGCCCCGCCTCGAGGGACCGCCCCGGACAGCATGTTCACCAGACGGCTCAGGAACTGCGAGGCATCCTGACCGGACAGCTCGGAGGAGTAGGACTGCTCAAGCGCGGACGAGCGATAGAGGTAGGAGTAGAAGCCGGTGATCGGGGCGTACAACTCGCCGTTGGCGTAGCTGCGCTGGAACTTGTAGCGATCCTTGACCGGCTTGGACTCGGCGATCGCGGTGTTGCCGACCAGGATCGGCCCGCGGTCCTGGCCGAACCGGGCATCGGCGACGCGACGGTTCTCGGCCCGATCATTCAGGTAGCTCTGTTGACCGATGCTCAAGTAGGTCAGGTTGGCCAGCAGGGCGGCGAACATCACCATGGCCGCGATGGCAACGCCACGAATCGGACGGTTCATCGTGAGCCTCCGTCATCGGGAGTGATTGCGGTCGTGGCTTCGGCGTCCGGATCGACTGTCGGCACGAGCTCGGTCGGATCGTCCGGGCGGACGGACGGCAGCGGCCCGGTGAGTGCGTCCGGGGAGACCGCCGGGATCGGGCCGGTCGGCGCGTCGGTGAGGATCGGCAGCGGTCCGGTCTCGTCCTCGGCAGCGGACGGTCGGGCGGCGCCGACCGGGATCAGCTGGGTGGCCTCCGCGGCCAGCGAAGCGATCGGGTTGGCCAGCGGCTCGACGCTCGGCTGGCGGACGTGGTGAGTGATCACCAGCAGCAGTCCGATCATCACCCAGTTGGCCACCAGTGACGAGCCACCCTGTGACATGAACGGCGTGGTCAGGCCGGTCAGCGGCAGCAGCCGGGTGACGCCGCCGATGATCGAGAAGACCTGGATCGCAAAGACGAAGGCCAAGCCGGCGGCCAGCAGCTTCCCGAACGGATCCCGGCTGCCCAAGGCTGCCCGCAGGCCGCGGGCCACGATGAAGCCGTAGATGATGATCACCGCGGCCAGCCCGGTGACGCCGAGCTCTTCGCCGATCGCCGCGGAG
>Ga0268263_1000982_pt1 | contig 30941 bp, 18 predicted proteins | sample Biomet5_FD_190358 | JGI IMG/M metagenome (GOLD analysis project Ga0268263, IMG submission 190358) | Microbial communities from bioreactor (seeded with sewage sludge) at LBNL, California, USA - Biofuel metagenome 5 (SPAdes) (version 4) | ecosystem: Engineered > Bioreactor > Anaerobic >... | reverse complement strand
CATTGCAATATAAAGGGCAATCATCAAAGCCTGTAAAGTCTCATTGAATCCCAGCATACTTTGCAAGATTCCCAACGCGGCCATAATTGCACCTCCGGGTACACCTGGAGCAGCTACCATCGTGATTTCCAACATCATAATAAATCCAGCCATACTGGTGAATTCCAAAGGCATTCCCGACATTAGCATGATTGCCATGGCGCAAGCTGTAATTTTCATTGTACTTCCCGCCAGATGGATTGTGGCGCATAGAGGGATCACGAAAATGGCGATGTTCTCACGAACGCCATTCTTAAGTGTTTGGGCAAGGGTGACAGGAATAGTGGCTGCCGACGATTGCGTCCCTAATGCAGTTGCATAGGCTGGCAGCATGTTTTTAAGCAAACGAAGAGGGTTCTTGCCTGCAATACTCCCTGCAATGCAGAACTGGATAAGCAATAGGAGCACATGAAGAATGAAGATAACAATAATCACTTTCAGGAACATCGCAATCACCGTCATGACCTGTCCACTGACCGTCATATTCAGAAATATACCGAAGATATGAATAGGCAGCAAAGGAATGATGACGCTTCTGATAAGCAGATTGATAATCTCCTTGAAGTCTGTGAAAGCATCGTGCAGTACAGTGCCATTAATATACGAAAGTCCTAGACCGATAGTGAACGATAGAAGCAAAGCTGTCATTACATCCATCAAAGGTGGCATGGCAACAACAAAATAAGGTTGAAGCATGAACTTTTCTGGATTGTCCATGGCTGTCAGTGCTGTATTTGTAGGAAGAATGTGCGGGAAGACAGCCGAACAGCTGAAATAGGTGAAGAATCCTGAAAACAGTGTCGAGCCGTAAGCAATCAAAGCTGTTATAGCAAGCAGTTTGCCGGCGCCTTTACCCAACTCGCCAATAGCAGGCGTTACCAAACCAAGAATAATCAGCGGAATGGCAAACGACAGAAAATTACCGAATAGAGAATTGAACGTTACGAAAATGCGTGCGATAGATGCGGGCAGGAACTGTCCGAAAATAACACCACCGATAATGGCAATAACAACTTTAGCTAACAGGGATACTTTCAACTTTTTCATTTGCTTTGTATATTTTATACCCAAGAGCAGCCACAGTGATACTCATGAGCGGACTTATCAGATTGAAAAAACAATATGGAAGATATGTTAATGTAGGCACATTCAGAATCGTGGCCTGTGTCATACCGCAAGTGTTCCATGGAACAAGTACGGACGTAACGGTCACGGCATCTTCAGTTGTTCTACTCAACAGTCGGCTCTCGTAACCCTTACGTTTGTAAATATCTTTGAACATGTTGGCCGTGAGAATGATGGAAATATACTGATCGGCAGTACATATATTGAAGAATATACCCGATGTGACAGTCGAAGCCACCAATCCTACTGTCTTTTTCATAAAGCGCAACAACACGGATGTGATACTTCCCAACATTCCGCTTGCAGCCATTGCTCCACCGAAACACATGGCGCAGATAATCAACCAAACCGTGTTCATCATTCCGCCCATGCCTCTTGTGGCTACCAGATCATTGAGTGCGGCATTGCCCGTCTCAATGTTAGTACTTCCATAGAATGTAACAATCATGCCTTTGAAAATAGATTGTGCATCTTGTATGGGCAATCCGGAAATCTGATGCAGCAGATGCGGTTGGAAAATAACAGCAAACACACCTGCCAGTGCGGTCGATAAAAAGAGTGTAATCAATGAAGGCACTCTTTTGGCAATCATAATACCGGTTATTATCGGAACAATCAGTAACCAGAGCGAGACATGAAAAGATCCCTGCAAAGCTGAGGCATATTCGGTTATCTGCGCTTCGGATGTTGCCGTGTGCATCAGACCTGCAACAGTGAAGATGATGAGTGAAATCGTCAGCGAAGGAATAGTGGTGATCATCATATAACGTACGTGTGTAAAGAGAGGCGTGTCGGTAACCGACGAAGCTAGTACAGTCGTATCCGAAAGCGGCGAAATCTTGTCGCCGAAATAAGCTCCTGAAATGATAGCTCCGGCAATCCAACTCGGATCGAATCCTTGTGCTTTTCCAATGCCCAACAGAGCGATGCCAATTGTTGCAATAGTTGTCCACGAACTGCCGGTCATTACGGAAACGATAGCGCAGATAATACATGTCGAGACCAGAAAGAAATGCGGGTGAATGATTTGCATCCCGTAGTAAATCAGTGTAGGAACAATACCGCTCACCATCCAACTTCCGGAGAGTGCACCGATAATCAGCAAGATAAGTATTGCCGTAGCAATACCCGTGATATTATTGGTTATTGCTATTTCTATTGTTTTCCATCGGGTCTTGCAGTGCACCATCGCGATAAGACTGCAAACGGCTGCCGAAGTAAGTAGTACAATCTGACTACCTCCATTCAGCGCGTCGCTGCCGAAAATACGTATGGTCACAAACAAAAGTGCCACCAATACAAGGATTGGCACTAATGAAAGCAGGGGCGAAGGAACCTTCGTCGGGTTGTTGTCCATCTTTATTGTCTTACTATTCTATTATTGACGTGCAAACTTAGCGAAAAATCAGCAAATCCGCTGTATTTGCAACATATTTATGCATTCAATAATAGTTTAGTTAGCTCTTTCACACCTTCAGAGGCTCCTTTCTGAATAAAATGAATGTCGTTTCGGTAGGTTCGCACCTCTTTAGGATCGATCAGATAGATCGGTTGTCCATTGTTTACATAGTTCAGCAATCCTGCAGCAGGATAGACATTGAGTGATGTTCCGATTACGACAAATATATCTGACGATTCCACTTCGCGGATGGCCGGTTCTATCATCGGCACCGCTTCGCCGAACCATACAATGAACGGACGCAGTTGTGAACCAAAAGGATCTTTGTCGCCCAGATGGATTTCCGGTTTCTCGGGCGAAATATCGTAAGTCTTATTCAGATCGCGTACCGAACAGGCTTTCATCAGTTCACCATGCAGATGAATCACATGCGTACTTCCGGCGCGTTCGTGCAGATTGTCAATATTTTGTGTGATGATCTGCACATCGAAATCCTTCTCCAGTTGAGCCAGACCGATATGCCCATCATTAGGCTTTGCCTGCAGCAGTTTGTGACGTTGCTGGTTATAGAAATCGAGTACAAGTTTCGGGTTTGCATGGAAACCTTCAGGTGTTGCAACATCCTCCACGCGATACTGGTCCCAAAGTCCACCCGCATCGCGGAACGTAGAGATTCCACTTTCGGCACTCATGCCGGCACCTGTCAGAACAACCAATTTCTTTTTCATAAGACTTTTGTTTTTTATTGCACACACAAATATAGCCCTAATTTCTGTAGGACGGTCTAAGAAAGTCTAAAAAACTAAAGACAAAACATTTGAGCCTTTATTCTGTTTGTAGTGAGTCTTTAGCCTAAAGGTATAGAGTATTTAAGTATATACTTGTTTGAAGATAACTGTATTCTTGCTGATGGACGATTGTATTCCTGCTTGTGGACGATCGTCCAACATCAAAAATACGATCGTCCATCAGCAAGTGAACGATTAAATATACACTATATAATATATAAAAAGTATACTGCTATGCATTAAAAAGTAGTCATGATGTGGTTAACCGTTCATTTGCTTAGGATCTGCTTCTCACTTACTTCCTTTTATGCCCTTTTATATAGTTTTTGAGAGACACAGAGGAACTTGATTACTGTTTGAATATTCAGTAAATTTTTATGATGAAGGAAATTATTTTAGAAAAAGTGAAAATTTCGTTAGGGTAAACTTTAGTTGGCGTGTTATTATAATGTAACGGTAAGAAGATATTTACCCTAATAGAATTTGAATAGATGGATAAAGCGTTGTTACATAAATACTTCAGAGGCGAAGCTTCGAAAGAGGAGGAGCGTCTGATCATGGATTGGGCGGATTCGTCAGAAGCGAACCGCGCCGAATACCTTGAGGAGCGCAAGATGTGGAATGCATTACTTGTCCATTGGAATGAATTGAACAGTCGTACAAAGGCACGTGTGAATACTACATTTTTGACCTTCAACAAAATTGCAGGTATTGCGGCTATGTTTGCTTTAGTTCTGGCTTTTTCATGGATATATTTGAATTCCGGTCAGAAAGAATCAAAGCTATCTGCTGTAGTTGTCCCTCCTGGACAGCGGGTTCAGTTGATTCTTGAGGATGGAACGAAAGTTTGGTTGAATTCGAGTTCTACATTTACCTATCCAACAACATTCAATAGCAAATTGCGTGTAGTTCAGTTAGATGGCGAAGGCTATTTTGAGGTTGCCCACAATGCGAAACGGCCATTTATAGTAAAAACAAAGAGATACAATATTAAAGTGTTAGGTACAACTTTCAATGTTTATGCCTATAGTAAGCGAACAGACGAATTTGAGGCCTCATTGATAAATGGCTCTGTTGATGTATCTGCCAGATCTGATATCGGTCGGAAACACATATTTTTGAAACCTAATGAGAAAGTGGTTGAAATAGATGGATTACTGCAGAAGCAAACAATAGGAAGTTTGGATCGCTTTAAATGGAAAGACGGCTTGATTTATTTGGATGATGTTCCATTTGGTGAACTGATGAAGAAATTTTCCGTTTATTACGATATACAAATAGTTATTCATAATTCGAAAGTCTATAATTACCGCTGTACTGGTAAATTTCGACAAAGCGATGGAATTGAGTACGCTTTACGTGTAATACAAAAGGATTTGAATTTCCAGTTTGTTAGAGATGATGAGAGAAATGTTATTACAATAAAATAGTTAGCGTTACAAATAAAAGAAGAATATTATTAATCGTTTAAAAACACTTATTGTATGGATAATGCACCATAAAACACAAAATAACCGGAAGATGTCCCCACATCCTCCGGTTGAAAAGTCAATGCTTGACAATTACAAGAATTAATCTAAGTATCAACAATTAAATTCATTACAAAGTTATGATAAATATTCTTTGTCAAACCCATAATGTGCCTAAAAAACACAAAAAAAACCATTTAGGAAGGATTATGAAACTATCAGTATTCCTATTTTTTTGTTTCGCATTCACAATGGTGGCAACAAATACCAATTCTCAGAATGTGAAAGTGTCACTGAATCAGCAAAACGTGTCAATCAGTGCTGTGTTGAATTCAATAGAAAAACAAACGGATTATTTGTTTTTCTATAATAAAGAGAATGTAGATGTCAATAAAACGATATCTATAAGTGTTAATAAAAAATCTGTTTCTGAAGTTTTAGCTAGGATCTTCAAAAATCAAGGTATAACTTATTCCATGGAGGGAAATTACATTGTCCTTCATAAAAAGGAACAGGCTAGGGAAGTGATTTCAAACCCAATAGCGGGTGCTACCCCACAACAGAATAAGCGTAATTTAAAAGGTGTTGTGAAAGATGCTTTAGGAGAACCGATTATTGGTGCAAATGTTGTTGTAAAAGGGACAACGAACGGAATCATTACTGATGTAGACGGAAAATTTGATTTGCAGGATATTCCCAATAATGCGGTTATCTCTATCTCCTATATAGGTTATGCAACTCAGGAATTTCGTTTAAATAATGAGAAGACTGTGAATATAACATTAGTAGAGGATACAAAGACATTGCAAGAAATTGTTGTTGTTGGTTATGGTTCTTCAGTGAAAAAGGATTTGACAACTGCTGTAACTAGTGTAAAGAGCAAAGATTTCTTGCAAGGTGCAGCTAATGATGCTATGCAGATGGTAGATGGTAAAGTGGCAGGTGTAACTGTAAATAGTACTGCTGCTGCCGATCCGAATGCAACTTCTAGTATACAGGTCCGTGGCGCCTCTTCTTTAAAAGCAGGAAACAGCCCTTTGATTGTTATTGATGGTATGCCTGGCGGTGATTTACATAATATAGCGCAACAGGATATCGAATCTATAACAGTTTTAAAAGATGGTTCCGCAGCAGCTATTTATGGCTCTCGTGGAGCAAATGGCGTAATTTTGGTTCAAACAAAACAAGGTAAAGCCGGCAAGACCCATATTACATACGATGGTTATGTTGAGCATGATTTTATCGCTAGCAAGCCTGACGTATTGGGCGTTGAAGATTATCTTGAGAAAGTTACCGGAGCAAAAGATTACGGCTATCGTACAGATTGGTATAATGAATTGCTTAATAAAGGAAATATAGGACATAACCATAATATTTCTTTGTCGGGTGGTAGCGAAACAACAGTATTCCGTATTTCAACCAGTTACAAACAAAAAGAAGGATTAGATATTTCTACAAATCGTAAAGAATATGGTTTGCGTGGTAATTTCAAGCAAACGACATTGGAAGGATTATTGGAAGTTGGAGGTAACTTCGCTTATCGTGTCGCTGATGAGGATTATACTGACTACAGCTCCTTCAAACAAGCTATACAGTTGAATCCGACATATAGTGCAGATGAAATGGATGCATTTAAAGGTAATGATTATTCCTATAATCCTATTAAGAACTTGACAGAACGTGATAATGGTGCTCATCAAGAATATTCAACAGTGGATCTGAATATGAAGTTGAATATTTTGAAAAATCTCAATACTGAATTAAAGTTAGGGCGCCAAGGACATAGTAAGAAATCTCAAGATTATAAGTTTTCGACCTATAGACAATGTATAAATAATGGATATAATGGTTGGGCTTCTGAAAATCAAGAAAATTGGACAGACTGGACATTGGAATGGTTAGGAAATTATTCTTTCAAAGTTGATAAACATGATTTTAAACTTATGGGTGGATACTCATATCAGCAGTTTGATTATGAAGGATTATATGCGGAAAATGGTGATTTCCCAACAGATGTCTTTTTAACGCATAATTTGGGCGCAGGCTCCTGGAATAAACAAGATGGACGTTTAGGAATGTCAAGTGAAAAAACAGAAGAAAAAACGATTGCTTTTTTAGGTCGTGTGAATTACAATTTTGATGATTTCTTATTGTTTACTGGTTCTCTTCGCCGAGAAGGTAATACAAAGTTCGGAGAAGATCACAAATGGGGCTTCTTCCCAGCAGCTTCTGCCGCTGTTCGTTTGTCAAAACTGCCTACCTTTGAAAAGATGTCTTTTGTTAATGATTTGAAGGCTCGTTTCTCTTATGGTGTTACTGGCCGTTCGGGCTTTGATAAATATATTGCATTAGCAAAATATAGTGGTTTTGGGCAATATTACAGTGATGTGTATAAACAATATATCATGGGATATGGACCGGCAAATAACCCTAATAGCGATTTGTCTTGGGAAAAACAAATTTCATATAACTTGGGTATAGATTATACTTTGTTTGATTCTCGCTTATCAGGTAGTTTGGATTTGTTTGTTCGTGATGGAAAAGATGTCATAGGCGATTATAATGTTCCATTGCCTCCATACTTGCATTCTTCGATAATTGCTAATGTGGGTACAACGACTTCCAAAGGTTTTGAGTTACAGCTGAATTGGGATGCAATTAAAACTAAAGATTTTACATATTCGACAAATGCAAACTTGTCATATACAAAGTCGAAATTGAAGTCTTTCTCAAATAACAAATATAAATTAGGATATATTGAAGGTGATGGATTCCCTTCTCCGGGAAATCCAGGATCTGCGCAGCGTTTAGAAGATAATAAGGAAATAGGTTCATTCTATGGATTCCGGTATGCAGGTGTTGATGATGCTGGGAATATTCTGATTTGGAAAGCTGGAGAAAAGGGTGGCGAGACTAAATTGGGTGCTGATGGTGACGAGCAAGATAAAGTTTATTTGGAAGGGACAGGTGTTCCTAAATGGGAGCTTGCTTGGGGCAATACCTTTACATACAAGAATTTTGATTTGTCATTGTTCTTCCGTGGCCGTTTCCGCTATAAGATCATGAATCAATATGAAATGTATTATGGCCTTCAAGTTATTGCCGGCGATAATAAATTATCATCTGCTTATAAAGAAAATGCCCATATTAAAGGGCCGAAGGTAATTTGTGATTATTTCTTGCAGAATGGAGATTATCTCCGTTTAGATAATATTACTTTCGGTTGGACACCAAAGTTAAACACAAAGTGGATTTCGAATATAAGACTATATGGTACTTTGAAAAATGTTTTCACATTAACTAAGTATTCAGGTCTTGATCCAACGTCTGTAACGACAACAGGTCTGTGGCCAGGTATTGGTGGCATGGAGGTTTATCCTACTGCAAGAAACTTTACTATGGGTTTACAAATTACTTATTAATCTATAATTATTAATGGACATAATATGAAAAAGATGAAATTATTATATGTGGCAGGATTGCTTGGGGTTATGGCATTAACTTCATGTACAGATCTGACTGAAAAGATATATTCGGATCTGACAAAGAACAATTACTATACGGATAAATTGTCTGTAGAGGCAGCTGTTGTTAGGTCTTATGAACATGGTGATAATGTAACATGGCGAAGTGACATTTGGCTTTTGGAAGAATTAACGGGCGACCATTTCGTTTGGACTCAGAAAGGTCGACATGGATATGACGATGGTCAATGGATCCGTCTACATGGACATTCTTGGAACTATATTCAAGGACAAATAAATGGGTCCTGGGTAGCTGCTTATCAAGGTGTGAGCCAGATTAACACAGTGTTAAGAGATTTGAATACTATTGATTTAAATGCTATTGGACTTACAGAAAGTGAGAAAGCAAGTTATTTTGCGGAATTACGAGTATTGCGTGCATGGTATTATACTTTCTTATTGAACTTTTTTAGAGAGGTTCCAATTGCTACCGAGCAACAAGCGTCGGATGAAATTGTGCCTCAAAGCAGTGCAAAAGAGGTATTTAGTTTTATAGAAAAAGAATTGAAAGAATCTATTCCGTCTCTTCCTAAAGAAAAGAGACTTTCTCGTTGGACACAGGGCCCTGCAGCTGGTTTGTTGGTGCGTCTTTATTTGAATGCGAAAGTTTGGATTGGAGAAGATCATACAACAGACTGTAAACAGTGGGCGCAGGATATTATTGATGGAAAATATGGAACTTATAGTATCAATCGTTCTGATTATAGAGATCCGTTCCGTTCTGGTTTGGAAGATTATCAATCACCTGAAAACTTATTTGAGTTTTGGCATAATAGAGGTCGTTTAGAACAACAGACAATGTGGTCTTGGTGCATGCACTATAGTGCAGCTCAAACAATTGGAGGAACAGATGGCGGTTGGAATGGTATTCATATGCAGCCTTCTCGAGATTTCCAAGGAAATGTGTATAAGTTTGAAAGTGGATTAGGAAATCCGTTCGAAAGTTATGCTCCGTGTGATTATCGTAGAACACCTTTCCGTACACTTAACCCTAGTACGGGCAATCTTTATGAAGGATTCTTTTTGCAGGGTGCACAAATGGTCTATGACAAGGCTGCTGGCTATGGCTTTACGGATGTGAATGTTAAGGGCTCAGAAGAATATAATGGTATGCCTTTAGTTTTTGTTGATCAGGTAGGTCGTTTTTCGGAACAAAAAGAGCTTAAGCAAAAAGATGGTGAATCAAGTGAAGCATATAAAGCTCGTTATAAGCAATATATGTTAGATGCCGCTGCACGTGGAAATTACTTTGTTTGTAATGATCCAGCAGTAATTGCAAAGGGCTCTCAAGTAACTACAGGTGAAGAGAATTCTGGGTTCAGATTTAATAAGTTCCCGTATCTGCCAGATCATGATGGATTATACAGATCTCAGTCTACACCAGAAATTCGATTGTCGGAAATTTATTACTCTTTAGCCGAATGCTATTATAGGGAGGGTAATAAAACTAAAGCAGCTGCACTATTGGATTATGTTCGTGAAAGAAATTATCCGGCTTCAGAATGGAGCAAATATAGCTATGTACAGAATCCGGAATTGCTGACGGATAAAGAGTTCATAAAAGAATGGGGTCGAGAATTTATTGGTGAACGTCGTCGTCGTACAGACTTGGTTCGTTGGGGTAAATTTGGTGAAGAATGGTGGAATAAGGAGAAAGATCCATCAGGAAAGGAATTAAATTATTTCCCAATACCTCAAAAACAATTAAATGCTAGTCCTATTTTAAAACAGACAACGCCTGGTTGGGAATAATATAATTTGTAAGTATTAAAGAGAAAATAAAAATGCAAGGATAAGTTACACGATATGTGTAACTTATCCTTAATTATCAGAAATGTTGAATTTATAATCTTGTTTATGGAATCTTATATGCTATGAGTGAATTCTGTAATCAGATTAAATAAAAAGTAATTTACTATGTCTAACATTACAAGAAGATCTTTCCTCCAAAGAGGAGCAGCTGCTGCTGCAGTATTTTCTATCGTCCCGGGATCAATCCTTGGTAAGAGCCATGGATATGTAGCACCTACGGACAAGTTGAATATCGCCGGTGTCGGCATTGGTGGTATGGGTAATTCTAACCTGAAGAACATGGAAAAAACAGAAAATATCGTAGCATTGTGCGATATCGACTGGAAGTATGCTAAGAAGGTATTCGATCGTCACCCAGAATCCAAGAAATATTGGGACTATCGTAAGATGTTTGATGAAATGGGCAAATCGATTGATGCCGTATTGTGCGCAACAGCCGATCATACACATGCCATCATTACTTCTGAAGCCATGACGCTTGGCAAACATGTTTACACCCAGAAACCGTTGACACACTCTGTATATGAAGCACGTCTGCTTCGTACATTGGCAAAGAAATACAATGTTGCCACTCAAATGGGTAACCAGGGTTCATCAGCTACCGATACTGATTTGGTATGCGAATGGATTTGGAACGGTGAGATTGGCGAAGTTAAGAGAGTTGACTGCTGCACAAACCGTCCTATCTGGCCACAAGGTCTGAATGCTCCTGAGAAGGCAGACAAGATCCCGTCAACATTGAATTGGGATTTGTTCACAGGCCCAGCAAAGATGCATCCTTACAATGCCATCTATCACCCATGGAACTGGCGTGGATGGTGGGATTATGGAACAGGTGCTCTCGGTGATATGGCTTGCCATATTATTCAGCCTGTAACAGCTTCACTGAAATTAGGTTATCCTTCAAGAGTTGAAGCATCATCAACATTGCTGCTTGCTGATTGCGCACCAAACGCACAACACGTAAAATATGTATTCCCGGCTCGTGAAAACATGCCGAAAGTTGCATTTCCTGAAGTTGAAGTTCACTGGTATGATGGTGGCATGATGCCTGATCGTCCAGAAGGATTCCCAGAAGGAATGGATCTGATGCGCGAAGGTGGTGGTACATGTATCTTCCACGGAACAAAGGACACTTTGATCTGCGGTTGCTACGGACAACATCCATGGTTACTCTCCGGTCGTGTTCCGAATGCACCGAAGATGTGCCGTCGAGTAGAAAATGCAATGGGTGGCGGTCACGAACAAGACTGGATCCGTGCTTGCAAGGAAAGTCCTGAGAATCGTGTTCAGACCAAGTCAAACTTCGCTGTATCAGGTTTGCTGACAGAGATGGTTGATATGGGTGTTCTTGCAGTTCGTCTGCAGACATTGAACAAAGAGTTGTTGTGGGATGGTCCAAACATGCAGTTCACCAATATCAAGGACGACGAAGTTATCAAGATCTTGAAGAAAGATGACTTCAAGGTTGTCGATGGCGATCCTAAGTTTAATAAGATTTGGAGTGATCCTATTCCAGCAAAACAATTTGCACAGGAATTGATCAAACATACTTATCGTTCTGGTTGGAAGTTAGTTGATATGCCTGAATAATGTTTTAAACAAATTAGTAAAGAGCTTCAGCATTATTCTTTGTTGGGGCTCTTTTATTTTAAAACTATTCCTCGTATATTTGTGAAACGATTAAAAGATGCATTCCAAATGTACGAGGACGAAATAAAAGAATATGATTCATTGGCGAAAGAATATCAGTCATTGATTTCTGATAAGTTTTCAAGGGAAGATTTTATGGAATACAATGAGATACTTTTTTCTGCTCATAGCTGTGCTATAGAAGGGAATTCGTTTACTGTTGACGAAACTCGCACATTGAAAGAAAAAGGATTGGGAATGATTCCACAAGGGAAGCCATTAGTTGAGGCGTTTGAAATGTTGGATCATTTTAGCGCTTATGAATATATGACGACGCATCTGGAAGGGCCACTTACTGAAGAGTATTTGAAAAAAATCCATTCTATTATTACGGAGCATACGATTGCCTATAGGCATCCGGGCGCAATTCCAGGCCAATATACGAATACGGATATGTGTGCCGGCGATACTATTTTTGGTGATCATAAAAAATTGATTGCCAGAATTCCGGATTTACTTCATTCGACGGAAGATGCTTTAAAAAATGGCATGCACCCGATGGTGGTAGCTTCTATATTCCATGGATATTTTGAATATCTGCATCCTTTTCGGGATGGAAATGGTCGTATAGGCCGTCTTCTCTCTAATCGTATTCTTCTCCAAAAAGGATTGCCTATTGTTATCATAAAGAATGAGTCAAGAGCTGAGTACATTCGTTGTTTGAAATGTATCCGTACGGAAGGGACTCAGGGATATCTTGTTGAGTTTTTCTTTAAATGTGCAGTGGATAGAATGAAAGAAGAAATGGCAGAGAAAAAGAATCTTACAATTAATTTCAAGAAAGGATTCTCTGATGTAATCCCTGAACTTCGAAAAAATAACCAATAATATATGAGAAAAAACAAAATCAAATTCCTTCTAGCTGCTTGCTTGATATGGGGAGGAGGTAGTATTTTTGCTCAAAATACGGCAATTCAACGGACTTCATCGGTAGATTACAATTATTTGTCTGAGCATTTTAAAGCACCCGACAGTCGTTACGGAACTGATTGCTGGTGGTGGTGGCTGAATGGACATACCAGTAAAGATGCTATCACAAAAGAATTGGAAGCTATGAAGGCACGCCATTTCTTTGGAGCAATGGTATTTGATGCAGGAGGTTATAACCAGGGTGGACATAAGGATATTCCTGCCGGACCTGAGTTCGGCTCAAAAGAATGGAATGACTTGTTCGTCTTTGCTTTGGATGAGTCGAAACGGCTAGGTCTTGAAATGGGCTTCAATATTATGAGTGGCTGGAACTTGGGCGGACCATGTATTACGCCTGAATATGCTGCGAAACGGATTGTTTTTACTGAAACGAAAGTAAAAGGAGGCAAAAAGTTAGCGCTGGCTCTTGAAAAACCGCAGGCAAACAAAGGTTTTTATAAAGATATTGTCGTTCTGGCGTTTCCATTGAAACCTCAGAATGTAACGGATAAAGGCATCACTTTCTTGGAACAGAAACTGGCTATTAATGAGATGGGCGGTTCTGCTCCTGATTGTCGTTTCTTGTTGAATAATGATCTTCCCGACAAAAGTATTGCTGGAAAGACAACATATATAGTTAATAAGAAAGATGTAATCAATATTACGAATAAACTTAATGCCGATGGCAAACTGCTTTGGTCTGCGCCAAAAGGTGAGTGGAGCATCATGCGTATCGGATATACTTGTACGAATGCATCTGTTTCAACTTCCTCGGGCGTTTGGAAAGGCAATGTAGTAGATTATCTGAGCAAGAAAGCTTTCAATTATTATTGGGATACGGTCGTCGAACCTATCTTCAAAGCTGCAGGTAGTCATGTGGGTACAACTTTGAAAAATATGGAAACCGATAGTTGGGAATGCGGCGGAATGAACTGGACGGACGATTTTGCCCAGGAGTTCAAGAATTATTGTGGCTATGATATTACAAACTATCTGCCTGTTATCGGCGGTTATGTTGTCAATGACATTAATACTTCGAATGCTTTTCTGGCGGATTTTCGTAAGACGATTGCAAATGCAGTGGCTGTAAATCATTATGCCAATTTTGCCGAACATGCGCATAAGTACAATATGGGTATCCAACCCGAATCAGCAGGACCTCATGCAGGACCGTTGGATGGAATAAAGAATTATGGATACAGCGATATTGCCATGAGCGAGTTTTGGTCACCGTCGCCTCATCGGCCTACGCCTCCGAGTCGCTTCTTTTTGAAACAAGCTTCTTCGGCTGCACATATCTATGGTAAATCGATTATTGGCGCAGAGTCGTTTACAACTATCGGTCCGCAATGGAATGATGAGTTGTGGCATAATCAGAAGTCGGCTTTCGATCATGAGGTTTGTTCCGGATTGAACCGGGTCTATTTCCATACATTTACTACATCTCCTGCTTCAATGGGACTTCCCGGACAGGAATATTTCGCTGGTACACACGTAAATCCGCGCGTAACGTGGTGGAATGAATCAAGTGCATTTATTGATTATCTCCGTCGTACGCAGTTCATTTTGCAGAATGGCAAGTTCTTTGGTGATGTCCTTTATTATTATGGCGATCATATTCCAAATATCTATCCGTATAAAGATGCAGATATGGCAGGTGCAATGCCGGGCTACGATTATGATGTGACGGATGAGAATATCTTGTTATCACTGAAGGTCGAAAATGGAAAGGTTGTGGTTCCTACGGGTATCAAATATGAAGTGCTGGTTCTTCCGGATCATAAAACGTTGTCTCTTGCTGCTTTGAAAAAAGTGGATGAGTTGCTGCAACAAGGTGCACATATTATTGGATATAAACCGCTTTATCTGGTGACACTCGTTGGTGGCGAAAGTGCACAACGGGAATTCCATCAGTTGTCTGACAAGATATGGGGCAATGTTTCGAGTGCTAAGGGCGAAAGAAAATATGCCAACGGAACGCTTGCGTGGGGTGTTACAGCTCGCGATTATTTGGCTTCTAAGGAATTGAAACCTGATTTCAAGGTAGAAGGGAATCTTCCTTCAACTGATTTCGATTATATACATTATGTAGTTGCTGGTAAGCAATTCTATTTTATTACCAATCAGACTGAACAGCCACAGAAAATTAATTGTACTTTCCGGGTTAGCGGACTTCGTCCGGAAATATGGGATGCGCTTAGTGGGGACAAACGTGAAGCAAAAGCTTTCACACAGCATGACGGTGTAACAACTGTTCCTCTAACTTTTGATCCTTATGGCAGTATCATGATATGCTTCAATCAGGCGATAAGTGCAACAACTCAAGGTGATGCTCAGCAAAATTATCCGGATTTGAAGCAAGTAATGGAAATTGATGGTTCATGGACTGTCCATTTTGATTCGAAATGGGGCGGACCGGAAACGATAGAGTTTCCTGTATTAAGCGATTGGTCGCATAGCGCAAACGAAGGTATTAAATATTATTCGGGCTCTGCAACTTATCAGAAGACTTTCAAACCTGATTTTACTCCTGAACAAGGAAAGTCCTATTATCTTCAGTTGGAAAACGTGAAAGATGTAGGAATTGCAACGGTAAAGATAAACGGTGTTGACAAAGGCATTGTTTGGACTAAGCCTTTCAGAGTTGATATAAGCAAAGAACTGAAAGCAGGAGAAAATACGCTTGAGATTAAAGTGGTAAATTCATGGTACAACAGGGTAGCGGGAGATGAAATGAATCCGGATAAGAAACATTTTACTTCTACAAATATCGTTCTGAAAAATGATTTTCAAGGGCGTCCTCAAGAAGTTATACCTTTGCAGCCTTCCGGATTAATTGGTCCGGTAATTATTACTACCGAAGAATAAGTATTAATCATTAATAAGTAATATAACCATGATAACGCGAAGGAATTTTTTAAAGACATCAGCTGCGGCAGTAGCAGCAGGAATAGTTGCTCCATCGGCTTGGAGTTTTCCTGAAGTGGAAAATAGGATTATCGGTGCAAACGATCGAATTAATGTTGGACTTATTGGATGCAGGAATATGGGTTGGGGCGACTTGTCCGATTTCTTGCTTCATAAGGAAGTTGATTGTTTGGCATTATGCGATATTGATCAAGGTATTTTGAATAATCGTGCTTCTGAAGTTGAAAAGAAGTTGAATCACAAACCTCAATTGTTCTCTGATTATAGAAAAATGTTGGAGATGAAAGATTTGGATGCTGTTATTATTGGAACTCCTGACCATTGGCATTGTTTGATGTTTACAGATGCTTGTTCGGCAGGAAAGGATGTCTATGAAGAAAAACCTATCGCTAATTATATTGCCGAATGTGATGAGATGGTAAAAGCGGCCAAGCGTTACGAACGGGTGACTATTGTTGGTCAGCAGCAGCGAAGTGGCAAGCATTGGAAAGCCATGATTGATTATTTGAATAGTGGAAAACTTGGAAAGATCGCTCGTGCAGATGTTTGGGCGAACTTCAATTATGGTGCTTTGGGCAAACCAATTCCTGATTCACCTGTTCCGGAAGGCATCGATTATGAGATGTGGCAAGGTCCGGCTAAACTCCGTCCGTTTAATCAACAGCATTTCCATGGATCATGGAGAATGTTCTGGAACTATGGAGGCGGACTGATGACCGATTGGGGCGTTCATTTGCTGGATATGGTTTTGTGGGGAATGAACATCAAAACAATGCCGAAACGTGTAGCTGCTGTTGGTGGAAAATTTGCTTTCCCTGATAATTGCCCTGAAACTTTCGATACACAAAGTGTTATATATGAGTTCGACTCATTCCTAATGCATTGGAGTCATACGGGTGGCGTTGAAACGGGTCCGTATAATCGTAATTATGGTATGGCTTTTAAAGGAACTAACGGTACATTAGTTGCCGATCGTAATAATTGGGAGGTCATTCCCGAATATGATGGAAACAAAAAACCGCGTGTTGAAGCAACGAAGGTCGTTTCAGATGATAGCGATCACCGGCTTCATGTTTCTAATTTTATTGAGTGCATGAAAACGAGAACGTTTGATACAGCTTGCACAATAGAAAATGGAAGTCTGTGTGCCAAATACGCACATTTGGGAAATATTGCTGCGCGGAGTGGATTGTCACTTGTCTATGACGATCAAAAACATACATTTACAACGGGCAAAGAGGCTAATAGTTATTTGATGCCGAAGTATCGTAGGCCATGGGCATTTCCAAGCTATTGATATTTGATTCAATAGGCAGTGATGGAAAGTGAATTGTTAAGTGCTATTTACAGAATGGCATTGTATCAGACATTATCGGAACAGACGGTTTTGTATGGATAAAAAGCGCCACTACAAGCTTTGCTTTACAGTAACTTCCATTATCTTTGTGCCCGGTAGATTATGAATAATAACACAAAAATAATGACAACAAGAAGAAACTTTCTCAAAACAAGTGGTCTTTCATTGGCTGGTCTGATGATAGGAGAGCAGTCGTTTGTGCATGCATCTAAGTTGTATAAAGAAGATGCTTTTACCTCATCTGCTACTTCTAAATATATTTGCAAACGCCCGTCGATAGATAAAAGACAATTTACATCTGAAGCTGTTGAGAATGCCATTAACTCAACAAGAGCTAAACTTGAAGATAAGAAGTTGGCCTGGCAGTTTGAAAATTGTTTTCCAAACACATTGGATACGACTTGTGAACATAAAATACTGAATGGTAAACCTGATACTTTTGTTCTTACAGGTGATATTCATGCCATGTGGTTACGCGATTCGTCGGCTCAGGTTTTTCCATATATCCAGTTCGCTAAAGAAGATGTAAAAGTCAAGACAATGCTTGCCGGCGTTATTAATCGTCAGACTTGGTGTATCAATATTGATCCATATGCAAATGCATTTAATGAAGGGCCAACTGGCAGTGAATGGGATAGCGATAATACCAAGATGAAAAAGGAGCTGCACGAACGTAAATGGGAGATCGATTCGCTATGCTATCCGATACGCTTAGCGTATCATTACTGGAAGGCAACCGGCGATACGTCTCCTTTTGATTCGCAGTGGGCGCAAGCTATGCAGAAGGTGTATGATACCTTTATTCAACAGCAGCGTAAGGACAGTTTAGGTCCGTATAAGTTTACTCGTAAGACGGATAGATCATCGGACACGATGTTGAATGATGGTTATGGCAGTCCTGTGCGTCCTGTTGGACTGATTGTTTCTGCTTTTCGTCCTTCTGACGATGCTACCTTGTTCAGTTTCCTGATCCCTTCGAACTTGTTTGCTGCCACTTCATTGCGCCAGTTGGCAGAGATGATGCGCACGATCAAACATGATGATGCGTTTGCAGCGAAGTGTACAGCTTTGGCAGAGGAGGTCGACGGCGCTATCCGGAAATATGGCATCGTTGAGCATCGTGACTTCGGGAAGGTTTATGCTTATGAGGTTGATGGCTTTGGAAGCTGTAACTTCATGGACGATGCCAATGTGCCAAGTCTCTTGGCTCTTCCTTACTTAGGTTGCGTCGACATGAACGATCCGATCTACCGGAATACTCGCAGGTTGGTGCTCAGCAAAAGCAATCCTTATTTCTTTAAAGGCACTGCAGGAGAAGGTATCGGCGGTCCGCATGTTGGACTGAACTATATCTGGCCGATGTCGATCATCATGCGTTGTAATACGACGAGTGACGACGATGAGATCCGCTATTGCGTGAAGATGCTTCGCGATACGGATGCGGATACCGGATTCATGCATGAATCATTTTTTGCCAACGATCCTAAAAAGTATACACGCTCATGGTTCGCATGGGTAAATACACTTTTCGGAGAAATGATTTATCGTCTGGTGAAAGAAGGTAAAACGGATCTTCTTAATCATTTGGATTGAAAATTCATGACGCTTCAGCTGTGCGATACAGTTGAGGCGTTCATTAAATATGTCGGAGGGAATATTTACTGAAAATGATAGTTTTTACTCCAAAGATTTTTAGGATAGGAATCGATTTTGTTTTTGAAATTAAGTAAGAATATTTGTGTAGAACACATATTATGTGATACATTTTCTTTGAATATATTGTACAATATGTAACGAAGAAAGGATAAAGACACTAAATTTGCATGAATTCACAAATGATCAATTATTAGAGATGCCTGAAATATATAGTACAGATGAGAGCCTTATAAAGTTGATACATGATGACGATTATGTCAGCTACAATAAACTCTTTGAACGCTATTTTAAACGGCTGTGTCAGTATGTCTATAGCATTTTATTAAACAAGGACGATGCTGAAGATGTTGTACAGGAGTTGTTTCTCAATTTGTGGAAATATCGAAAAAGAATAAAAATTACAGGGAATGCCACACATTATATATTTCGAATGGCTAAATATTTGGCTATAAACACGACCCGCTCATCCGTTAGTTTTACTTCAATCCTTGATAATTTAGACAATCCTCAATTGGCTTATATAGACGATCCTTTGGAAAAAGACGAATTTCGTATTGCTCTTTATGATTGCATAGATCGACTACCTCAACGCAGCCGCGAAATCTTTTTACTTGAACGTATCGAAGGAATGAAGCAGAAAGAGATTGCTGAAAAACTAAACATCTCAGTCAAAACTATTAAGCAGCATATTTGGATATCACTGCAAAAGCTGAGAACATGCATGAAGTTAAAAAATATGTAATCTGAAAACTTGCTAGGACTTTTTTTTTTCTATTGTGTCATTCTTTAAAAGGCGTGAAAATGGAAGAGGACGATTCAATTAAAAATCATATTGTCGACTGCCTATGTAATGACACAGTTGGATGTGATCCAATATTGGAACAGTTGTTGGCAGAAGAGGATTTGCATAAGCGGGAGTTTGACCAATATAAAAAAATATGGAATGAAAGCTCCCATTATATAGATTCTGAGACTTTTGATTCTGTTTCTGCATGGAATCATATTAATGAACAGAATATTCAAGAGATGCAAAAACAGCATTTTACAACGAAACTTTTGTATATGGTTTCGGGAGTTGCGGCAGCCGGACTTATCTTATTTGTCCTTTCTTTAGTCGGATTGTTTGACCGTTCTGTTAATAGCGTGATTTGTTTCCATTCTGCTTATGGCAGTAACGCGAGTGCCATTCTTCCCGACGGCTCATATATTGATTTGAATGCGGGCTCAACAATGGCTTACGCCTATAATGCAAAGGAAAAAATTCGCGAAGTGAAATTTAGTGGCGAAGGCTTCTTCCATGTTTCAAAAAACAAATACCCGTTTGTGATTAAATTAGCTGAAGGATTAAAAGTCCGCGTTTGGGGAACATCATTTAATCTTCAGGCATATAACAATGAATCTATTATTGAAGCATCTTTAGTTGAAGGAAAGATAGAACTGACTCACGGTAATCATAAGCTTATAATGAAGCCCGGAGAGATGGCTTCATTTGACAAGAATACTCATAATATCAATTTCGTAAATGGAGTATCATCACATGCTTATGGCTGGCTGAATAATAAACTTTATATGGATGATATGTCGTTGGCTCAAGTATGTCGTTATTTGGAAAGAAGATATGATGTGAAGATCAATATTTCTACAAATATGGCAGATTCGATTCACTATACGGGGGTATTGAAAGAAGAAACTGTTGTAGATATTTTGCAAGCATTGTCTCGCTTAAGTTCTATAAATTATAGTATCAAGGGGAAAAATATAAGTATAATACCTAAAAGTAGATTGCCTATGAAGAAATAATCATGAATTACACATAAAACAACGGGAAATGCTGGAACATTCCCCGTCAGATTTTGATAATTAAAAATAGTGCTGGAACACTATAGTTAAAACAACAATCAATTTACAAATATATGAATTTTTCTATTATATCGAGGTTGGATACATCTCCTGCCTTAAAAAAAATTGTCGCTATCATGAAATTGACAACTTTGGGATTAATACTGTTTACATTAAACATATCTGCTTCTGTCTATTCGCAACAGACTAAGCTGTCGCTTAATGTGAAGAATACCTCTATTAAAGATGTTCTATATCAAATAGAGAGTACATCGGATTACCGTTTTATTTATGAGGTAGGGAAAATAAATGTAGATAGGAAAGTGTCTATTCATGTGAAAGAAAAGACTATTGATTATATTCTTTCTAATGTCTTTGGAAAAGAAGGTGTTAACTATGAAATCACTGACCATAATTTGATTCTAATTAATCCAATTACAAAAAAGAAAGAGAATATGATTGTTGATCAAATGCAAAATATTCAACAGCAGTCAAAATATCTTATAGGTAAAGTTACGGACTCTTCAGGAGTCCCTATAATTGGAGCAAATGTTAAAGTTAAGGGTGTCAGTATGGGAACAGTCACAGATGTGAATGGTTCTTTTTCTATTAAAATCCCTTCGGGAACGGTATTGCAAATTTCTTATATAGGATATCTTACAAAAGAAGTACCAGTAGGAACACAGAATAATGTTACCATTCAATTATTGGAAGATAATCAATCGTTGGATGAAGTCGTGGTTGTAGCATATGGTACGCAAAAAAAACGAGATGTAATTGGATCAATAGCATCACTTAATTCATCGGATGTTATGAAGTCGTCGCCGACATCAATCGAATCCGCTTTACAGGGAATGGCTTCTGGTGTACAAGTTAATACGGGGGATGGTATTCCTGGTGCGCCACAACAGATAAAGATTCGTGGTGTCGGTTCAATTTCTTCTGGAACGGATCCCCTATGGATTATTGATGGTATTCCAATTCAGAGTAAAGTTATGGATAACAGTATAGATGGTGAAACGAATCAAAGTATTTTGTCAATGTTCAATCCAAATGATGTAGAATCAATTCAGGTATTAAAGGATGCAGCGGCTACATCTATCTATGGTTCTCGTGGTTCTAATGGCGTTATTTTGGTAACGACAAAAAGGGGTAAAAAGGGTGCAGTTAAAATCTCGGCTGATATAAAAACAGGATTTAGTAATTGGGAAAAGACAGATATTGGATATGCAAATAATAAAGATTATATTTCCATTATGGATAAAGCTTTGACTAATGTCGGTTCAGGTACTTATGATGTTAGTAGTACGATTCGTAATTTGGATGGTGCAACTGAAACCATGACACAAGAAGAAGCATTGCAAACCAATACGAATTGGGCAAATGTCCTCTCACGCACGGGGTCATTTTATGAATCGAACGTGTCTGCCAGTCAGGGAACAGATAAGGGTAATTCATATCTTTCTCTGAAGTGACGTGAAGATCATGGAAACCTAAAGTATAATAATATGAAAACCATGTCGGCGAATACGAACTTGAATTATAATATTTTGAACTGTTTCGATTTAGGGTATCGACTTTTTGCATCATATACGGATAATGATCGCATTAAGTCTGGTGATGGTAAAGCTGGTGCAGGAGGTTGGGCTCAGGTAAACTCTAACGCTTTGCCTTGGATGAAAGTGTATGATTCTTCTGGTTTTAATGGCTATTGGAATTCTAGAGCTAGCGTTAATCCATTAGCCAGTATTGATCCGATCAATGCTCAGTCGAATCTTAAAACGTTAAATATACTTTCATCATTGACAGGAACGTTACATTTGCCTATTAGAGGATTGAGCATAAAAGGGGAATATGGTTTAAATTATGTAGCCAATCGTGCACGTTCATGGAGAAGTTCATCTTTGTTGGTTAATGGAGCTGAAGCACAGGAGCAAAAGTATGAAACTATTATCAGTAATTATAATGCCTATATTAATTATGATGTTCCAATTAGTAATGACAATCAGTTGAATTTAGTTGCAGGTATTGAAAATACACGTCAGTATATGCATTTCATGAACATGAAAGGTAATGATTTGGTTGGCATCTATCCTGAAGTGGGTACTCCAAATACCTTAAGTGGAAGTACGGGTATAACAAATGAATCTTATTTGAGAGGTTTTTTTGGTCGTGCCAATTATAAGTTGTTTGATAAATATTTGGTAGGTGCAAGTATACGACGTGATGGTATTTCAAAATTTACTGCCGCGAATCGTTGGGCAACCTTCCTTTCGGGGTCTTTAGGTTGGATTATTTCGGAAGAAAAATTCTTCCATTTTAAGCCCATAAGTCTGTTAAAGTTGCGTGGCAGTTTTGGTCAGACAGGAAATACAAATACGCCAAGTAATATCACAACTGACGCATGGGGAATCAGTAGTGGAGTAAACACTTTAGTTGGTGAAAACAGTACAAACTTATCATCAATAGGTAATTCTGATATTAAATGGGAGACAACCAATTCTATAGATGTAGGTATTGATTACGGTTTGTTTGGCAATCGCATAAACGGTTCTGTTGCCTATTATCAAAGAAAAGTATCTGATATGTTGCTCGCTGCTTCTTTACCTCCTTCTTCTGGCATTTATGGTGGAAATGTTTGCTGGGAAAATATAGGCGATATGCGAAACCAAGGCTTTGAGTTCGATATCAATTCTACTATTGTTAATCAACGAGATCTTACCGTTTCAGTCGGCTTCAATATTTCAACCAATTCAAATAAAGTTTTGAATCTGGATTCGCAATCGGATGCAAATGGCACCGGCTTATTGTTGACAGGTTCGAGTACATACGGTTACGGTATTCTTCGTTCGATAACAAAGAAAGGTTTGGCTTATGGCACATGGTATATGGCAGAATCGGCAGGAGTTGATTCACAAAAGGGTATTCCGTTGATTTATGAGGTAAAAACTAATGACGATGGTACGACTGAACATACGGGTAAAATTATTCCGGCGACCAATGAAAATATGTCGAATAACCGTATGATTTTGAAAGGGGAATCTGCTATGCCAAAGATTTTAGGAGGTTTTAATGCTTCTGTCAAATATAAGAATGTCGATTTTAGTATGATTTGGTCTTTTGTTACAGGTAATTATATATATAACCACTTACTACAGAGTTCAATGACCCCTAATATCGGTATGCTGGTATTAAATACAAAACTGTTGACTGATTCATGGACACAAGCTGGAGATAATGCGAAGTATCCCCAAGTGACAGCTGGTAATTTATATTTTTATGACAGTGATGGTAATAAGACGACAACTGGTGTAAGTTATGGTTCAGATAACAATACACCATCATCGCAATATTTGGAGAAAGGCGATTATTTGAAATTACGTAACTTAACTATTGGTTACAATCTGCCGGCAGCATGGGTTCAGCATTATCATTTGGGAAATGTCCGTATTTATGTTACAGGAAATAACTTATTAACATGGACAGGTTTTACAGGTTATGACCCTGAAATTGCTATTGATCAAACAACGGGCAGTTCGGTTTCTTCATTTTATGCGATGCCAGCATCTCGTTCATTTTTGGCTGGTTTGAGTGTTAACTTTTAAAACAATAGAATAATGAAAAAAAATTTAAAAACAATTATATTGAGTTTGGCCATATTGACTGCAGCATGCAATAATGATAGTTATTTTGAATTGAAACGAGCCAACCAGTATCCGTGGACAACAGTGAGCGAGTTGTTATTGGCTGTACGAGAACCTTATTTGTTGACAATGGGCAATGCCTGGGGAAGTCCTGTAGGAGCTTTAGGTTTGCGTGGATTTGCTGAATCGGATGTAGCACAATATCTTCCAGGAATCACGGGTGATAGTTACTTCTATGAGTATTATAATCGCTTGTGGGAAACAACGGTTTTAGGTAACGAAAAAGAGTTAGAAAAAGCCTTTCAATTTCTTTATGAGATTTCAACGGCAACAAATGCACCACTTCAGCTGATACAAGATGCAGAAAGTGCAGGTACCGATGTTTTTGCAAATATGACAGAGACTGACCGTGCTACAGTGAAACGTTATAAGGGCGAACTGCTTTTCATGCGTGCGTGGTGTTATTGGTATTTGGCTAGAACCTGGGCTCCACCTTATAATCCGAGCGGAGATAATTCATCCAAGCATTTTGTGTTGGCTCGTACGTATGTCAATGGTTCTGATGAATTGAAGAATGGAAAATTGGCAACCGTTGAGGAGGTTTATTCAGCTATTGTTCAGGATTTGAAAGATGCAGTCGAAATTTTGCCAACATCGTATGTGACGGATGAGGCCGATCCCCGTAGCCGTGTGAATAAATATGCAGCACAAGCATTATTGGCTAAAGTTTATTTTTATATGGGGAAACATGACTTAGCTTTAGCTCAGTTGAATGATGTGATTAATAGTGGTATGTATGATCTCAAAGATGCTCCGATTGAAGCTTTCAACCGTATTTCGGGCGAAGGTGTAAGTAATGAAGTGATTTGGGAAATTGCCCTCAATTCTACATCAACAAAATTCGATCGTAATCCTACCATTTTCTCAAAATGTAACTATACGGCAAATGGTGGCGGACGAGGAACTAACTGGAATATGTGTGCATGGACAGCTTTTACTATGTCGTATAGTATATTACAACAGATTGGTTGGATTAACGCTGATCTGTCAGAACCGGTAGAAGCGACTAAAGATTTACGTTATCAACAGACGTATATTCGCCTGGAAGGCTATCAGCCTAATCCATATAAATCAGGGACAGCTGAATATTATGCATTTATTAATAAGTATGAATCACGTTATCCAGCTCTTACTTACCCGATGGTTTATCAGGATAAACATTTTCGTGCTCCAACATCTGGACGTCGTTCAAATAGACCTATGCTTCGTCTTGCAGATATGTTACTGATGCGTTCAATTATTCGTTTCAATAATGGTGATAAAACTGGAGCAGCTGAAGATTTGAATGTTGTTCGTGAACGGGCCGGATTGAATGATATTGCTGCTAATGACATTACTGAACGTGCTATTGAAAATGAACGTATTAAGGAAATGAGTGGAGAACATGCTGATCGTCTTTTCTGGCTTATCGGTTTACGAAAAGATATTGGCATTGGTGACCGCGATGCAAGCAAATTTCAAGTTATTAAAGCACCGTATTCAAACTACTATTGGCAGGTACCTGAACTTGAAAAGCAGAATAATTCGGCTTATCAATAATACATTGTTGTTTATGCACGGGTTTTACGGATTTGGAAAGGTATTATCATTGTTGTGAAATTTGTGAACCCGTGCTTTTTATTTTTTATATTCTATAAATAAATTTGATGATGTATAAAAAAGTATTGTGTTCTGTCTTCGTAACTTATATGAGTTTGTTCTTTTTATCATATAGTAATAATTTGCCCAAGATGGTAACAAAAGCTGAAATGAAGATTCAATCGAAATGGATGCAGACTCATTTGCAAAATTCAAAAGTAAGTTTACCTTTTTCTTTTGTTTATAATGGTAAAAAATCTTCCGAATTTTTATTTTCGTGGACTCAAAAAACAAAAATATATGTTATAGACAAGAACCGTACACAATATCAACAGACGTGGATTGACCAGAATACAGGATTATCAGTATGTTGTGTGTTTACTGTTTTTTCTGATTACCCTGTTTTAGAATGGACGGTTTATTTTAAGAATACAAGTGATAAAAACACTCCGATAATAAGTGAATTAGAAGGATTGAACACGACTTTCATGTGTGATAAAAATGCAGAGTTTGTTTTGCATTGTCATAAAGGAGATTTCATGGCAGAGGATGGTTATGAACCTTTTGATAAAACGTTAGTGCCAAATTCGGAAACAAGATTTGGGCCAAAGTCAGGTAGATCTTGTAACGGACCGAATAGTTGGCCGTATTACAATCTGCAAATGAATAATAGGGGTATTATTATAGCTATAGGATGGCCTGGACAATGGGCGAGTTCGTTTACGCGCGACGCAGAAAATGAGTTAACAGCGAAGGCTGAACAACAACATGTTAACTGTTATCTCAAACCGGGAGAAGAGATTCGTACTCCTCTTATATCTCTGATGTTCTGGAAAGATAAAGATATTGTTGATGCACAAAATTTGTGGCGAAGATATTATATAGCCCATATCATTCCATCATTCAATGGACAACCACAACAACCTATTTTGCAAATACAAGTTACACCTCATGAAAAAGATACTGCTTATGTTGAATCTTTTTTGAAAGCAGGCATCAAGCCTGATATTTGTTGGCGTGATGCAGGTTGGTATCAGATGGATAGCTCGTATTATAAAGGCGATGAAAAATGGAAAAACACTGGCACATGGGAAATTGATACACTTCAATATCCAAGAGGATTCAAAATATATTCCGATTGGATTCATAGACATGGTATGCAGTTTTTGGTATGGTTTGAACCTGAACGGGTGGGTAATCATTTTTCATGGTTAAAAGAAAAACATTCCGAATGGTTATTGAAAGGTAAAAGTCACGATTTAATTTTGAATGAAGGCAACGATAATGTTCAGGCATGGCTTATAGATTATATGGATCGTTTCATTAAAATGCAAGGACTTGATTGGTACCGTGAAGACTTTAATATTGGGCCACTTTCTGCCTGGCGCAACAATGATGCGCCTGATCGTCAAGGAATCACTGAGAATATGTATATTCAAGGCCATTTGGCTTATTGGGATGCATTGAAGAGTCATAATAAAAAACTTCATATTGATGCGTGTGCAAGTGGAGGCTGTCGGAACGACCTCGAAACAATGAAGAGAGCTGTCCCTCTATTAAGAAGTGATTTTCAATGGCCTTATATGAAGAATGTTGTCCGTGGAAATCAAGGGCATACTTATGGACTTTCTTCGTGGTTTCCATTTCAGGGGACTGGTGTTTATTGTTATGATTCTTATTCATTTCGCAGCTTTTATCTGCCAGGATTTGGAATGGGAACTTTAACTTCTGAAAATACAGCGGCACAACAACAAGCCTATTTAGAGTGTAGTAAGATTGCTCCTGATATGCTTTTTGGTGATTATTATCCCTTAACTCCGTATAGTATTGATGCAAATCACTGGATTGCCTGGCAATTTAATCGCCCTGAAATAGGTACAGGTTTTGTACAGGTCTTTAGGAGAGATAGTTGCGAAACGTCATCTATAACATTCCATCTTAGAGGTTTAAATTTAAAAGATCATTATCAGATCACTAATTTTGATAAAAAAGAAAAGATCATCCTTACCGGAAAAGAGTTGGCCGAAGAAGGATTAAAGGTTGAAATAAGTGACAAGCCGGGTTCTGCTATTATAACATACAAAAAGCAATAAATATGTTCGCATAAAACAAATTATTATTTGTCAAGGGCGTTAATTTCAAAATTGAATAATAGAGATGAAGAAATATATAATAATTGTTTGGCTAGGAATAGTACTTTTGACTGCTTGTTCATCATTAAAACAGACAAGGAGTGCAGCCTCTTTTGTTGATCCTTTTATTTGTAGTCAAGGTGATCATGGTCAATGGCATCCTTCAGCACTTGTACCCTTTGGTCTGGTAAAGCTTGGTCCGGATACTTATCCGGCCAGTTTGACTGGTAGCGGTGATTGTGCGCATTCAGGGTATGATTATTCAGATAATCATATTCGTGGTTTTTCTCATTTTCGTAGGGGAAGTAGTGGTGGAACGTCAGTTTCTGATCGTGCAGGATTATTATCTATATTGCCATTTTCTAGAAAGCATGATGCGGCATGGATGAAATCACCTATCGTTACGATAGATAAGGCAAAGGAAAAGGCTGAATGTGGTTATTATACTACATATATTTCTGACGAAAACATTTTGGTTGAGTTGTCGGCAACTGCTCATACAGGTTATCATCGTTATACATACGGTAGAGATACGAAAGCCAAAATAATGATTAATGGTCGGAAAGGGAAATTGACGATTCAAAAAATAGATAATTATACTTTAGAGGGATGTTTGCAATGTGATTCAACAAACTTCTATTTTAAAATGGTTTTTAATGCATCGATAATAAATACTCAAACATTTGTTTCTGATGGAACAATGAAAATGGGCAAATCAATGAAAAGTATCTCATCTGGAGGTTATTTATGTGATTTTGGTCAATTGCATGGAAGACCTCTTGAAATTAAAGTAGGTTTTTCGTTAACTTCACAGTTGGAAGCCCAAAAGAATTATACTGCCGAATGTGCTAATGCTTCTTTTAGTCAGATAAGAAAAAAAGGATTTCAGGCATGGAATGATATTCTGTCACGTGTTTGTGTGAAAGGGAATAATGAAGAATCAAAAACGATCTTTTATACATCATTATATCATACTTGTTTTCTTCCTATGGAGTTTGGTGATTGGGATGGAACTTATTTAGGAATGGATGGAGAAGTCCATTCGTCTTCTGGATTTACTTTTTATGGAAGTTACGCTTTTTGGGATTCTTTTCGTTCTAAATATGCCTTATATAGTTTGCTTATTCCTGAAGTATATTCAGATATTGCTTCTTCTTTAAAAGCAATTTATTCGCAGGCTAATAATTTTTCTCCATTTCCTGATAGTGATCATCAACCTCATGGATATATGTATATTGCTCATGGGAAAAAAGGAAATATGTGGAGTGATTGTCGTCATGAACACATGATAATGATTATGATGGATGCCTATAAGAAAGGTTTATGTAAATTTTCAATATCCGATGTGTATGAATATATGCGAAGAGAAGTGATGTTACAAATGCCTGAAAAATATGATAAAATCGGTTTTATTCCTAATCGTGCTGATCAGACAGGCGATTATAGTTGGGACAATTGGTGTATGGCTCAAGCTTCAAAAGATTTAGGCAAGATGGATGATTACACGTATTTTATGAAAAGAGGCGATTATTGGAAAAATACTTTTGATTCATCAATTAAGTATTTCCGTGCGCGCTCGGCAGATGGATCATGGCTCGATTTTCCTAACGATCCGACAGCAAACAGGGAAAAATATTCGTATGAAGGTTCAGGATGGCAATTCCGTTGGAATTCATTGCATGATATCCCGGGTTTAATTGCGTTGTTTGGGGGTAAAGATATATTTTTGAAAGAATTAAATTATTTCTTTGATCACTGGCTTTATACGCAAGGTAATCAGATAGATTTGCATGTACCATTTTTGTTTAATATTGCTGGTCAGCCGTGGAAAACACAGGAATGGGTTCATCGTATTTGTTGTGATACGATTGTATCACGCTATGGGACACATCATTTTTTCCCGAAGCCGATAGTTGATAGGGTTTATAAAGCAACCCCCGATGGGTATTTGTTGGAAATGGATGATGATTATGGTTGTATGTCTTCTTGGTATGCTTTGTCCGCTATGGGATTATATCAGATTTGTCCTGGTCAAATGGATTATCAACTCTTCTCTCCCGTTTTCAATAAGGTAATACTTCGTTTGCATAATGGTAAAACTTTTAAGATTGAGGCCCGTAACTATGCTGACGATTGTTTTTATATTCAGTCAGTGTTACTTAATGGCAAGACGTATAATAAAACATCAATTACATATCAGGATATTATAAAGGGAGGAACTCTTATATATGTAATGGGGAAACATCCTAAAATTAATTAAAATCGGAAAAGACAGTATATTTTATTTAGGGACTATCCATAATTTTGTGTAAACATCAAACTACAGGATTCAGGTTTTATACTTGAATCCTGTTTTCAAATATAGTGAGAAACTGATTAAAAATCAAACCCCAATTCCAAATAGGTTGATTCCAACTTTTCTCAATCTCAGAAATCGACAGATATACAGCCTTCTTCAGGGCATCATCATTGGGAAATGATAGTTTGTTTTTCGTGTATTTTCTGATTTTTCCATTGAGATTTTCAATCAAATTAGTGGTATAGATGATTTTTCGTATTTCTACAGGAAAATCGAAGAAAGCAGTCAACTCATCCCAATTGATCCTCCAGGATCGGATTGCATAAGGATACTTCTTGCCCCATTTTTGATCGAACAAATCAAGTTCCATAGCTGCAAGCTCCTTGGTGGGTGCATTATAGATGTTTTTCAAATCAGAAGTAAAATCTTTTTTCTCTTTCCAAACTACATATCTGCATGAATTACGTATCTGGTGAACTTACACATATCTGAGTGGTTGCATTTGGGAAGACAGCTTTTATTGAGTCGGTAAATCCATTCAGGTTATCGGTTACTGTAACCAAAATATCCTCCACGCCACGTGCTTTGAGGTCCGTTAGAACAGACATCCAGAAAGAAGAACTTTCAGCCTTTCCTATCCACATGCCAAGAACTTCTTTGTATCCTCTATTATTAAGCCCCACACATAGAT
>Ga0268263_1000980_pt1 | contig 31022 bp, 29 predicted proteins | sample Biomet5_FD_190358 | JGI IMG/M metagenome (GOLD analysis project Ga0268263, IMG submission 190358) | Microbial communities from bioreactor (seeded with sewage sludge) at LBNL, California, USA - Biofuel metagenome 5 (SPAdes) (version 4) | ecosystem: Engineered > Bioreactor > Anaerobic >... | reverse complement strand
GGCGTTGCAAGGGACCGCTGGCGCAGGGCCAGCGGCCGGCTATGGCATTTCAGGCGGGATTTTCACCCAAGCCACCAACGCCACGCACATGGACGACCTCGCGGGCAAAGGCACACAGGCAGGCTGGAGCGTGAGCGAAATCCCCGTAGGACAATTCAAGGCGGGACGATCCTTCGGCGTCGATATGGTCACAGGGGACGGATATGGTGGCAAGGCTGTGCAAATTGGAATAGGCGGAGGCACACCGGATGTTCATTTGCTCAGAACTTACACGTGGTCTCAGCCCATATTTACTCCGTCACCTACGGAATCGGCGCCGCCGGACACGTCAGATCTGCGCGACAGAGACTACTGGCACTAGGAAATACTACCCGGTTGGCGCGTTGGCGACAACGCGCCAACCTTTGGGAAACTCCGCATGAAAATAATTGTGAAAGAAAATTACATCATTCGGAACGCATATGCATCCGCAAAGCTTATGCGATATCTCTACATCATACCGATAGCCCTTTTTCTCGCAGTGCTATCAACATGCGACATTTACTGGATTGTCCCTTTTGCCTTGCAGTTGATCCTCTTCGGATATGTCTTTCTCTGCCCCCTTCGCATCGCCTCATTCTCGGATGACACCTTCACCTCTTCCTGGCCGCATGAAAACGTGCGAGGCTACGATGAAATCCGCCGCATCATCAACCTGAGGCCGTACATATGGATCCTGGCCTTCATCGTCATCGTCTACAAGAAGGGCATCCTGTTCAAGAAGATCAACATAGCCTGGATCCCGACGGATCAGGGCATCCTCGAACACCTGAAGGCACGCGGGGTGAAGGTCTGGAACATCTGGTTCGGGCAGGAGAAGTAAGCACACAACCTCACAGCCATGCCCCGTAGGTGAAAAGGGCGGCGACAACGACTGGTACGGCTACTGCCTCGACGACCCGGTCAACCGGGCGGATGTCTGGGGGCTGTGGTGGGGTGAAGAGACGCCCGGCGGGCGTATTGTCTGGAATGGACTGAAGACAGCCGGAGCGTGGGGAGTCAAGGGAGTGGCTGGCGGACTGGCGATAGATGGGGTCGGAGCCATCCCTGGCGCCACGGCCGGGGTGCTCCTGGGATTCCCCTATGGTCTGCTGGAAGGCACGGCGCTCGAGATCGCCAGGGGGGACGGCGACAAGAAGTCCGAAGCCGAAAGGCAGAGCGACTCCGCGCTGGAGCAGCGGAAAATCATTGGTTGGCCTGCCCCTCGGCATTGAGGGGTCGAGACCTGGCCGATGCACAGTGAGGACAACATGAAAAAATGCGCAGCATGTGGCAGGGATCTGCCTCGCTTTGACCTGAAGGCGCGTGGCATCGTGTTTCTCGCCGTTACAGTCATCGCATTCATCACCACGCTCCTGTTCTCAAGCAAGACCGCGTGGTTGATCAACGGGGTCTTCTCAACTCTTCCCTTCCTCATCGTCGGTTGGGGCATGTATGCGAAGGGCAAGGCCGCGCCGTGCCCTTACTGCGGAAACACGCCCGCGACCAGGCCGGCCCCTGCGTCCTCCGCTCCAGCCGATGGCGCAAAGCCCCCGGCGAACCACTGACGCCGGCGGCCGGACAACGAAAACGGGGCGGGGAGTGCGCAAACTCCTCGCCCCGTCAGTGTTTTCGGGCACACGCAGCCGGACGCCGCATTTCTCCCCTTGCGCGGCCGCCGGAGGCGTTCCGTTCGCCGCGGGCGGCTAGCGGCCGGCGCGCGCGCCGGTGCCGGAGCCGAGAAACATGGTGTCGTAGATGCGGTTGTCGCCGGGGGCGGAGAAGTAGCCCTCGTCGACGACCTGCGGGGAGCCGGCGCGCAGCAGTTCGCCGACGGTGGCGGTGGCGTAGCCCTTGCGGGCGAGCATGGGCAGGAGCAGACGCACCACGGCGGCGGTGTCCTTGGGCACGGCGTTGGCGTGGAGAAGGACGATGGAGCCGGGGCGCACGGCCTCGACGATGGCCGTGGCCCGGGCGCGGGCGTCGCCCTGGCCGCCCTCGCCGACCACGTCCCACTGGATGACGGCGAGGCCCTGGTCGTTGATGAACCGGGCGGTCTCCACGTCGCCGCAAGCATAAAAAACGGGGAGGGTCAAATCCCGAGACCTCCTCGTCTTTGGGGCCGCCGCTTCCCACTTCCGGCAGGCCCTCCGGCCGGGCACGGGACCATGTCCCTCCCTGAAAGGGACGCAAGGAGGGTCCGGGAGGGGCGCGCAGCCCCTGCCCGGCCGCCGGAGGCGTTCCTGCCGCTCCCGGTTGGCTCAAGACCTCCGCCTTGCCATGCCATACTGGAACGTCGTATAAACAAGACGTTACGACAGTTTCGGCAACCTGTTGGACGTCGCGGGCGGGATGGTGCGGCTGCCGCTCGGCGAAAAGGGCGGCGACAACGACTGGTACGGCTACTGCCTCGACGACCCGATCAACCGGGCGGATGTCTGGGGGCTGGAGGACTCGTGGTGGGACGGCGCTCAAAAAATCGGTGCCGGTTTGCGTCAGCTCTGGGACGTAGCCCCCGGCGGCGTATCCCAGGCGGTATCCATGGGAACCAAGGCGGCCGGGCAAGCGCTGAGCAAAACGGCGGAGGCCTACGCCACAAATGAAAATTTGCGGAATTACACTCTCCTTACCCTCGGGGCGGGGGCCTTGCCCATCGCCGCGGCGGCAAGCGTGGACGTGGCGCCAGCGATCGCCATGGCTGCGGCGCGAAATCCGGACAAGATCGAGAAGGCTCTGGACTTCGTGTCCGGCGCGCTTGAACCTGGCCCGCCGCCCATGACAAAAGCAGGAGGAGCGGGTGGACTGGGGAGTTGGTAATACAACGAGTGGGGCTCGAAGTGAGAGTGACATTGGGTGAAATTTACTGGGGCCAGGCCCTTGTTTTTATCGGTGCGTTTCAACTAGGCGACGGCAAAGCTCAGTGGCGAGGATTCCCTGTACCGCTGTGGATCTCGTATGTGCTGCTTGCCGCAGGGTTCGCCATCCCCTTGCTTGCATGGTTCCTGAGACGATCGGTGCAAAATGCTGAGGCTCACAAACTGTCACATGATAAGCCACTGTCGATGTGTTGTTCTCAATTGAATACAAGTGACGGTGATGCTGACAATGCTGATGGCAAACAGAGCCACTGCACTGCTGACCAGGCGAATTGTGACAACCTGCTTCGTTTGCCTCGTCGCGACAAACACGTTGCGATTGAAAGACATATGATGCGAGTGACGTTGGCTGAAATATGCTGGGGGCATCTTTTCGTCTTCTGTGGCGCGTTACAACTTGGCGCAGACGCTGCGAATATGCGAGATTATCCAGTTCCACTCTGGACAGCATATATCATTCTGGCGGCCGGACTGTTCCTTCCCTTGCTTGCATGGTACGTGAGACGACCTGTACAAAAAATTAAGACTTATAGACACTAAGACTAACAAGACGGCCTTGCTTCCCGCAAGGTCGCCCTGCATGCTTCAGATCGCCCTCCGACTGGTACGACTGCCTCGACGATCCAAATCAATCGGGCGGACGTCTGGGGGCTGGAGCCGGTTTTGCCGCAGGTGGGATCGGCACGGTCCCAGGTGCAGTCGTTGGTGCGAGCATAGGTCTTCCCATCGGGTTGCTTAAAGGAGTTGGAACTGAAGTGTATCGTCAGTATTTTGGCGATTTCGTCCAGGACAAAGCCGAGGAACTTTCCGAAAGCTTGTCCGAACAAAGCAAAGCGCTACGGAAGCAATTCTAGTGAAAATTGCGGCCGCGCCAGAGGAGTGGGCGTAGCTACGCCCACTCGGGGGCGAACATGAAAGGGATAGTTCGACACTGTTCTTGTTGCCGACGTGAATACCAATCGGACTGGAGGCGCGACGGAACAGCGCTGGTAGCCTTAGGTTATGGGATAATACTGCTGGGTTTCATTTATTCTGACTGGATTGATATCATTCTTGATGGATTGCTCTTTGCCTTACCTTGTTTTGTATTTGGATTCGAGCAGCGCAAAAAAACAAACCTATGCCCACAATGTTTAAATAAACCAGCAGGCAAAGAGTAACGCACAAGCATCCATTCCTTCGTCCCGTCTGGCGCGCTAACGCAATCCTGCACAGCACGCAGTCCTGAAAGGCTGTACCCGGACAATGGGACGGGATTAAGACAAGGAGCGCCGGTTTGCGTTGGGGCAAGCGTGGACGCGACGCCAGCGATCGCCATGGCTGCGGCGCGAAATCCGGACAAGATCGAGAAGGCTCTGGACTTCGTGTCCGGCGCGCTTGAACCTGGCCCGCCGCCCATGACAAAAGCTGGCATCGCAGGGTATAATGCAGCAAAAACATACGAGAAAATGAAAAAATGAGAGTAACGCTATCAGAGATATACCTGGGGCAAATTTTCGTTGGCGTCGGAGCGTTGGAAATCGGCGCAGGCGGCGGATCATGGCACGGCTATCCCATGCCTCTGTGGACCTCATACCTCCTTGTTGCAACCGGGATGGTCCTCCCCTTGCTCGCCTGGTACCTGAGAAAGCCCGCGCAAGAGCCTGAGAGTCATACCCGTTAAGACAAACAAGGCGGCCATGCTCCATGCATGGCCGCCTCGTTGTTCTGGATCGCGCCTCTCCATTGGCGGCGCGCACTCCTGGCCGCTGGAGACGTCTTTCCGCCACGACGCCCGGCGCTACTTGGCCTCGGCGCCGAGGAAACGGCCGGTGACGGAGTCGGGATTGGCCATGATCTCCTCGGGCGTGCCCCGGGCCACGATGCGGCCGCCGTTTTCGCCGCCGCCCGGCCCGAGGTCGAAGACGTAGTCCGAGGCCAGCACCACGTCGGCGTTGTGCTCGATGACCACGACCGACGCGCCCTTGTCCACGAGGCGGTGGAGCACGCGGATGAGCTTGCCGACCTCGTGCATGTGCAGGCCGGTGGTGGGCTCGTCGAGGATGTACAGGGAGCCGGGCAGGCCGCGCTTGCCCAGCTCGCGGGAGATCTTGATGCGCTGGGCCTCGCCGCCGGACAGGGTGGTGGCCGGCTGGCCCAGGCGCAGGTAGGACAGGCCCACCTGTTCGAGGACCTCCAGGCGGCGGGCCAGGGCCGTGTGCGCGCCGAAGAACTCGCGCGCCTCGGCCACGGTCATGTCCAGAACCTCGGCGATGTTCTTGCCCTTGTGGCGCACCTCCAGGGTCTGGGCGTTGTAGCGCCGGCCCTTGCAGACGTCGCAGGTGACGAAGACGTCGGGCAGGAAGTGCATCTCCACGCGGATCTGGCCGTCGCCCTGGCAGGCCTCGCAGCGGCCGCCCTTGACGTTGAAGCTGAAGCGGCCGGGGGTGTAGCCGCGCATCTTGGCGTCCTTGGTGGCGGCGAAGATGTTGCGAATCTCGTCGAAGGCCTTGGTGTACGTGGCCGGATTGGAGCGCGGGGTGCGGCCGATGGGCGTCTGGTCGATGCTGATGACCTTTTCGATGGCCTCGGCCCCGATGAAGCTGTCCACCGGGCCGGGCTGCTCGACCTTGATCCCCTCGGCCAGGGCCAAGTGCTTGTAGAGCGTGTCGACCACGAGCGAGCTCTTGCCCGAGCCGGACACGCCGGTGAAGCAGACCAGCACCCCGAGGGGGATGTCCAGGTCCAGGCCCTTGAGGTTGTTGGCGCGCGCGCCGCGGATGCCCAGGTGGGTGACGCCGTTGATGGCCGCGGGCTTGCGCCGGGTCTCGGGCCGCTCGATGCGCAGGTCGCCGCGCAGGTACTTGGCGGTGAGGGACTGGCTCTCGTTGAGCAGCCGGTCCACCGGGCCCTGGAACTCGATGCGGCCGCCCATCTCGCCGGAGCCGGGCCCCAGCTCCACCACATGGTCCGCGGCGAGGATGGTCGGCTCGTCGTGCTCCACCACGAGCACCGTGTTGCCGCGGGCCTGGAGGCTGCGCAGGGTGCGCAGGAGGCGTTCGTTGTCGCGCGGGTGCAGGCCGATGGACGGCTCGTCCAGGACGTAGGTCACGCCCACGAGGCCGCTGCCCAGCTGGCTGGCCAGGCGGATGCGCTGGGCCTCGCCGCCGGACAGGGTGCTCATGTTCCGCGCCAGGCTCAAATAGTCCAGGCCCACGCCCTTCATGAAGCCCAGGCGGTGTTTCAGCTCCTTGAGCAGCGGCTCGGCGATGAGCGCGTCGGCCCCGGAGAAGTCCTGCCGCGCCAGCCAGTCCAGGGCGCGGGTGATGGACAGGGAGCAGAACTGGTGGATGTTCAGGCCGTCGGCCGCGCCCGGCACGCGCACGGCCAGGACCTCGGGCCGCAGGCGCGCCCCGTGGCAGGCCGGGCAGGGCCGGCTCTGGCGGTAGCGCGCCACCTCGTCGTTCCAGAACGGGCCGATGCGCAGGCCCTCTTCGAGGAGCGGGGCCACGCCGGGCCATTCGCTGGCCGGGTCGCCCTCGATGAGCGCCCGGCGCGCGGCCGGGCTGAACTCGCCCAGCGGCGTGTCCAGGCGGAAGCCGTGCCGCCGGCCCAGGCGCTTGAGGTCATCCTCGTAGCGGGCGAACAGCTTGGGATTGCGCCAGGGGAGCAGCCCCCCGGCGGCCAGGGAGAGGCCCTTGTTGGGCACGAGCAGGTCGAAGTCGAAGGCCTCCACGAAGCCCAGGCCGGAGCACTCCGGGCAGGCCCCCTGCGGGCTGTTGAAGGAGAACAGCTGCGGGCTCAGGTTCGGCATGGAGATGCCGCATTCCGCGCAGGTGTTGAGGGTGCTGAAGAAGCGGTCCTCGCTCTCGGGCTTGCCGTGCTCGCTGACGAGCAGGCGGCCCTTGCCCTGGCGGAGCGCCAGCTCCACGGAATCGCCCAGGCGGGGGCGGATGTCCGGCTTGATCACGAGCCGGTCCACCACGAGCTCGATGATGTGCTTTTTGAGCTTGTCCAGCTCCGGCACGTCGTCGAGGGCGCGCACCTCGCCGTTCACCCGCACGCGGGCGAAGCCCTCCTTGCGCAGCCGGGCCAGAAGGTCCTTGTGCGTGCCCTTCTGGTGGTAGACCAGGGGCGCCAGGAGGAGGATGCGCGTGCCCGCGGGCAGGGCCATGATGGCGTCGGCGATCTGGTCGCCGGTCTGGGCCGAGATGGGCTTGCCGCACTTGGGGCAGAAGAACGCGCCCAGCCGCGCATAGAACACGCGCAGGAAGTCGTAGACCTCGGTGACGGTGCCCACCGTGGAGCGCGGGTTGCGCGTGGCCGTCTGCTGTTCGAGGGAGATGGCCGGGGAGAGGCCCTCCACCTTGTCCACCTGCGGCTTGTCCATCTGCGGCAGGAACTGGCGCGCATAGGCCGAGAGGGACTCCACGTAGCGGCGCTGGCCCTCGGCGTAGACGATGTCGAAGGCCAGCGTGCTCTTGCCCGATCCCGAGGGCCCGCAGACGACCACGAGCTTCTCCCGCGGGATCTCCAGCGTCAGGTTCTTGAGGTTGTGATGACGGGCCCCTTCGATGCGGATGACGCCGCGGTCGGGGCCGGTGACCGGGGCCTGTGCGACTTTGTCTGGCATTGCGGGGAGGTAAGCACTCGGCGTGGAAAGGCAAGGGGCGCGGCGCGGCGCACGGGAGAAATTCCCGGCCGCGCCGGGACCGAATCCGCGGGGCTTGACTGTCCCCGCGCGGCGGGCGTATTGTGCGATTTCCTGGGTTTCCGGCGACGGTCGGAGCGGGCGTCCGCTCCACCCGGCCAGCGCCGGAAGGAGGCGAGATGTACGGGCTCACCGACAACATCGTGGCCGGTCCGGCCGGCCATGTCGAAGCCGCAGCGGCCGGGCACTTCGAGGCCGGGCCCTCCGGTTCGTTCACGGCCGCGCCCGCGGGCCATACGCCCGTGTCCGAGGCCGGCTACGTGCCCATCGACTGCACCCCGGCGCTGATCCCCTACCGCGCGCCGGCGGGGGGCATGATCTACTCCGAAAACAACACCAGCGCGCCCATCCCCGGCCCCGCGGCCCACGTGCCCACCTCCATGAACACCGGCGGCGGCGGCGTCAGCCTCGGCGGCGCAATCCTCGGCGGACTGGGCGGCGGGCTGAGCGTCAACACTTCCGGCGGCAGCTCCGGCATCGGCATCGGCGGCGGCTCCGTCTCCACCAACACCGGCGGCGGCGCGCTCTCGGTCAACACCTCCGGCGGCAGCTCCGGCATCGGCGTAGGCGGCGGCGCCATCTCCGCGAACACCTCCGGCGGCAGCTCCGGCAGCGGCATCGGCGGCGGCCCCGTCTCGGCCAACACCTCCGGCGGCATCAACTACGTCGCCTACATGGGCGCGGGCTTCCCGCCCATGGAGCTGCGCGTGGGCCAGGCCCTGTCCACGCCCTCGGCCAGCCCGAACACCACCCCGAACACCGAGGGGTTCACCGTGACCCCCGGCGGCCGCACGACCCCCACGCCCACGGGCTACATCCACCCGCCCCCGGCCTCGCGCTTCCACGGCAGCCCGCAGACCCACGTGGCCCACCACCCGGTCTTCGTGCGCAACAGCGTCGTCACCACCGAGGCCTACCAGGGCTATCACGCGGCCTACGTCTGGCAGGGCCGGCCCGAGGGCAGCCCCCCGCCGCCCTTCCTCGCCGGGGACTACGTCAAGCCCTCGTCGTACGAGCCGGCGCACGTCATCTTTCCCGACGAAAAGCCCGGGCCCAAGCCCGTGGTCAACGACAGCATCGGCGGCTCGCACATGGAGGTGAGCCAGACCGTCAACCAGACCGTCAACCAGGACTACGGCCAGTCGCGCAGCGTGGAGTACAGCTCCACGAACGTCAGCGAAAAGAGCGTCGCCTTCGACAACTCCGTGAACCGCGACGTGGCCGTGGACATGTCCCAGAAGCGCGACGAAAGCGTCAGCATCGACATGTCCCGCAGCAGCAGCGTCGACATGTCCACCCAGGAGCGCCACGAGGCCCAGGTGAACGTGGAGGACGCCGCGCGCGTGCTGAACATGTTCTTCCTGAATGACGCCGCCACCATCCCGGCCGCCCTGAGCATGGGCGGCCCGCTCATGGCCCGCGTGGCCTGACGCTGCGGCAACCGGCCAGGCCCCGCCCCCTGGTCCCACAGGGCGCGGGGCTTTTTTTTGCACCGCAACACCCCCGCACAAGGAGTTCCAGCATGCCCGAAGCCCCCCCGCACGAGACCATCCCCCCGGACGCGCAAACCCGCCGCGCGCGCTTTCCGCGCGGCCTGACCCAGCCGGCGGACGGCTTCCGCTTCGCCGCCGACACGCTCCTTCTCGCCGCCTTCGCCGCCCAGACGCTGGGCGGCCGCAAACCCCTCACCGGCCTGGACATCGGCACCGGCTGCGGCGCAGCCTCCTTCGGGCTGCTCCTGCTGCGGCCGGACCTCGACCTGCACCTCACCGGCATCGACGCCAGCCCGGAACTGCTCGCCTGCGCCCAGGACAACGCCCGCGGACTCGGGCTGGACCGGCGCTTCGCCGCCCTGGACGCCGACGCCGCCGTCTACGCCGCGCCGGCCTGCGACTTCGCCCTCCTCAACGCGCCCTTCCGCACGCCGGGCACGGGCCGCGCCTGCCCGAACCACGGCCGCGAGCGCGCCCGCTTCGAGGGCCCGGGCGGCTTCGCCCTGTTCGCCGGCTGCGCCGCGCGCAACCTGCGCACCCGCGGCCGGCTCTTCCTGGTGCATCTTTCCGAACGGCTGCCCGCCCTCTTCGCCGCCCTCGTGGGCCAGGGCCTGGCCCCCAAGCGCCTGCTGCCCGTGCAGGGCCGCGGCGGCCAGTCCCCGCGCCTGGTGCTGATCGCGGCCGTGCGCGGCGGCGGCCCCGGCCTGAACCTCCTGCCGCCGCTCACCCTCTACGACGACCGCGGCGGCCTCACGCCCGAGGCGGAGCGCTTCTGCCCGCCGCTGGCCGTGAACCCCCGCAGGACAAAGAATCCGGGCCCCGCGCCTCTTGCCAACGTCCGGCAACAGGGATAACATCTTCGCTCTGTTTGCGCCGGCCCCCTATCCGGCGGAACAAATTTTCGTCACACCACCCAAACGAGGTACCTTAGCGATGAAAAAGCTCTGCGCCTTCCTGCTCCTGGCCGCCATGGTCAGCGTGCTCGCCGCCTGCGACAGCAACAACACCAACAAGATCGCCGTTGTCGACGGTGCGAAGGTCTTCCGCGAGTCCAAGCCCGGACAGGAGGCCATGGCCTACCTGCGCACGAAGAGCTCCGAACTCCAGGCCGAGGCCAAGGCCGCCCAGGAGAAAGTCCAGGCCAAGCAGACCAAGGAGAACGCCGCCGCCTTCCAGGAGGCCGTGACCAAGTATCAGACCACCATGGGCGCCGAACAGCAGCGCGTCGTGGGCCTGCTCCAGGAGCAGTTCAACAAGATTCTTGAGAAGTACCGCAAGGACAACAAGCTCGACGCCGTCCTCGCCAAGGACGTCGTGCTCTCCTTCGACGAGTCCGCCGACATCACCAACAAGATCATCGAGGAAATCAACAAGGTCAGCATCGACCTGAACGCCAAGCCCGCCGCCCCGGCCGACAAGGCTGAAGCCGCGCCCGAGGCCGGCAAGACCGACGCCAAGGCGGAGGCCAAGCCCGCCGCCAAGGACGCCAAGCCTGAGGCCAAGCCCGCCGCTCCCGCGGCGCCGGCCGCCCCGGCTGCCCCGGCCGAGGCGAAGAAGCCCTAAGGCCACACAGGCATCGCACAGAGCAAAGGCCCGCTGCGGAACTCCCGCGGCGGGCCTTTTTCGTCGGCCCAGCGCCGCCCGCAGAGAATCACCGGGGGGCGCTGCGCGCTCCCCCCGCGCCCCCCTTGCGCCCCCTTTCAGGGGGGCGACATGTCCCGCGCCATTGCACCGGTTCGCAGCGATGGCCAAGCGTTGCGCCCGGCCGGAAGTCAAGCGCGGGCCGTCGGCAGGATGCCGGCGGCCCGCGCTTGATACGGGGCGTGCAGAGGGCCGCAGGCCCTTTGCCGAAGGGGTCCCAGGGGGCGAGAAGCCCCCTGGCCGCCGGAGGCCGCGCCTAGCGCACGGCTTCGGCGATGCACTCGCCGAGGCGCTTGATGCCCTCTTCGATGGTTTCGGGATCGGCGTTGGAGTAGTTGAGGCGCAGGGTGTTCTCGCCGGAGCCGTCGACGTAGAAGGCCGCGCCGGGCACGAAGGCGACCTTGCGCTCCACGGAGCGCTTGAGCAGTTCGGATGCGGAGACGCCTTCCGGCAGGGTGACCCAGAGGAACATGCCGCCCTCGGGGCTGGTGACCTGCACGCCGGCGGGGAAATACCGCGCGATGGCGGCCTGCATGGTCCGGCACTGCTCGCCGTAGAGGGCGCTGATGCGCCGCACGTGGGCCTCGAAGTCGTTGTCGGCCAGGAACTGGTAGACGATCATCTGGTCGAGGGAGCCGGTGTGCAGGTCGGCGGCCTGCTTGGCGATGACCAGCCGCTCCATGATCTCGCCGTCGGCGACGATCCAGCCCAGGCGGAAGCCCGGCGCGGCGACCTTGGAGAAGGTGCCCAGGAGCATGGAGTTCACGGGACGCTGGGCGTAGACCGGCGGCAGCCGCGTGCCCGAGAAGCGCAGTTCGCCGTAGGGGTTGTCCTCCAGGAAGAAGACCTTGCGCTCGGCCAGGAGCTTGGCCACGGCCGCGCGTTTCGCCGCGGAGTAGGACAGGCCCGAGGGGTTTTGGAAGCTCGTGACGGCGTAGAAGAGCTTGGCCCCGTCCAGGGCCCGCTCCAGGGCGTCGAGGTCCGGGCCGTCCTCCTCCAGCGGCACCGAGCGCCAGGACGGCCGGAAGATGCTGAAGGCCTGAATGGCCCCGAGGTAGCCGGGCTTTTCCATGACCACGGTGTCGCCGGCGTTGACGGCGACCTTGGCCACGAGGTCCAGAGCCTGCTGCGAGCCGGTGGTGATGAGGATCTGCTCGGGCCGGACGTCGATGTTCTCGCGCTTCTTGTAGCGGTCCGCGATCCACTGGCGCAGGGGCAGGTAGCCCTCGGTGGTGGAGTATTGCAGTGCGCTGGGCCCGGATTCGTAGAGCACCTTGGCGGCGGCGGCGGCGATTTCGGGCACGGGGAACGAGGCGGGGTTGGGCAGGCCGCCAGCGAAGGAAATGACGGAGGGCTGCGCGGTGACCTTGAGGATCTCGCGGATGAACGAGCGTTTGGCCTTGGCCACGCGATCGGCGAACTGGGGCATGTGCGGAATTCTCCTTTGTATCGATTCTGCGCCGACACTAGACCCGCGGCCCTGGGATTTCAAGAGCCTGCGCTTGACAACGACCGTCAATGCGGCGATTCCGCAAGGACACCACTTTCGTTGAAAGGAGCCCGTTCATGACCGACGCCGACAAGGTTTTCCGGGACATCAGCGCCATCCGCGCGAAGAACCCCGTCATCCTGTCCATCACCAACTACGTGGTGACCAACACCACGGCCAACGCGCTGCTGGCCATCGGCGCCTCGCCGATCATGAGCCACGCCGTGGAGGAGATGGCCGAAATCGTGGCTATTTCCGGGGCCGTGGTGATCAACCTCGGCACCGTGGCCCCGGAATACCTGGCGGCCATGGACCCGGCCTGGGCCGCGGCGGACGAGCACGGCACGCCCGTGGTCCTGGACCCCGTGGGCGCGGGCGCGAGCATGCTCCGCACGGTGACGCCGCTGGCGCTGTTGGACTCGCACCGGGCGTTCATCGTCCGCGGCAACGCCTCGGAGATCATGACCCTCGCCGGATCGAGCGGCTCTGAGGCCAAGGGCGTGGACAGCATCGCCGCCAGCGACGACGCGGCCAGCGCGGCGCAGAACCTTTCGGCGCGCTACGACTGCGCCGTGGCGGTGAGCGGCGAGGCCGACGTGGTCGTGGAGGGCGCGGCCCGGGCGCGGGTGCTCGGCGGCAGCGCGCTCATGCCGCGCGTCACGGGCCTGGGCTGCACGGCCACGGCCATCTGCGCGGCCTTCGCCGCGGTGAACCGCAACCCCTTCGAGGCCGCCCTCAACGCCTGCGTGACCATGAAGGTCGCCGGCGAGCTGGCGGCGGAGAAGTCCCGCGGGCCCGGAACCCTGCAGCTGCATTTCTACGACGCGCTGTACAACCTGACCGAGCAGGACCTCATCGACCACACCAAGGTGGTGCGCTGATCATGCCCCGGCGCGCCTTCGACCCCACGCTCTACCTGGTGACGGACTATCGCCTCTGCGGCGAACGCAGTCTCGTCGACGTGGTGGACCGGGCCGTGCGCGGCGGGGTCACGCTGGTGCAGCTGCGCGACAAGCGCCAGAACATCCGCGAAATGGTGGAGCTGGGCCGGGCCTTGCGGGCCCTGCTCCGGCCCCGCGGCGTGCCGCTGCTCGTCAACGACCGCGTGGACGTGGCCCTGGCCGTGCAGGCCGAGGGCGTGCACCTCGGCCAGTCGGACATGCCCGTCGAACTCGCCCGGCGCATGCTCGGACCGGAGGCGATCATCGGCCTGTCGCTGGAGCGCATGGCCGAACTGAGCGAAGGCGAGAGCAGCGACGTGGACTATTACGGCGCGAGCCCCATCTACCCCACGCCCACCAAGACCGACACCGGGCCGGGCTGGGGACTGGAGGGCCTGCGCGTCCTGCGCGCCGCCACCGGGCGGCCCATCGTGGCCATCGGCGGCGTCAACGCCGGGAACGCCGAGGCCGTGATCCGCGCCGGGGCCGACGGTCTGGCCGTGGTCTCGGCCCTGTGCGCCGCGCCCGACCCCGCGGCCGCCGCCGTGGAGCTCCGCAACGCCATCCAACGCGGCCGGAGCGTCAGCCAGTAACGCCGCCCACCCCAGGAGGCAGCCATGACCAGGTCCTGCGCGTCCCCGTCCCGACTGCTTTCCGCCATTCTGGCCGGCCTGTGCTGCGCCTGTCTCTGGCCCTGCGCCGCGCGGGCCGCGGAGGCCCTCCCGGCCGCACGCCCTGGCGAGACGCGCATCGCCGCGTCCGACGGGTCCTTCAGCCTGCTCGCGCCCGCGGGCTGGGACGTGGCCGAGGCGGACGACGCCCAGGCCGGCGGCCCCCGCGTGACCGTCAGCCTGCCCGGAGCGGAAGGCCTGGACTATACGGCCTTCAGCGTGCAGCACGTCGCCGCTCCGCACAGGAGCGTCGAGCGCGCCCTGGACGACCTGCGCACCCCCAAATGGCCGGGGCAAAAGGGCGCGACCTTCGCCACCGTGACCCTGGCCGGCCACGCGGCCCTCCAGCGCGAGCGGCGCGGACTGCGCTCCCTGCCGGGCCTGGCCGAGGTGCCCACCGTGGAGCGCGTCGTGGTGCTGTCCCTGGCGGCCGAGGCTCCGGACTTCTTCCTCATCACCACGGACCTGCCGCAGGCGCAGGAACAGCGTCTGGCCCCGGTCGTGGCGCGGCTGCTGGAAAGCTTCGCCCCGGTCTTGTCCGCCGCCCCCCGCCCCGCCGAGGTCTCGGCCGAGGAGTACGCCGTGTACGCAGCGTTCCTGAACTCCGGCGGCGTGGTCCAGGCCGGGGAGGTCGCGCCCTACCTGCGCGAGACGGCCGGACTCCGCACGGTCATGGCGCGCACGGCGGCCGGCCCCGAGCTGCCGGCCAAGACGGCCGAGACCTTCGCCGACTGCGGCGGCGTCCCGGAATCCCTGGCGGCGGGCTACGCCGCCCGGCGCGGCGAACGCGTGCTCGTCGCCGACCGCCTGCCCGTGCCCGGCCTGCGCGTGCGCGCCGGGGGCGAATCCGGCCCCGTCGGTCCGGGCCTCACGGAGCGCATCGGCCTGCGGCCCGGACGGCACATGCCTGCGCCGGCGCTGGAGTTCTCGCGCGTCGGCTTCGACGCCGAAGGCCGGACAGCGCTCGTCTACGTGACGAACTTCGGCGCCAGCCCGGGCACCAGCCATCTCCTCCTCATGGAGAAGCGCGACGGCGCCTGGCGGCTGCGCTGCGCGGTCATGCTGGACATGCGCATCTACTAGGAGGACGCCATGGCGGAGGACTTCGCAATCCGGCGCATGACCCGCGGCGATCTGGACTTCGCCCTGGATCTGGCCGCGGCCGAGGGCTGGAACCCCGGTCTGGCCGACGCGGACTGCTTCCCGGCGGCGGATCCCGGAGGCTTCCACCTGGCCCTGCTGGACGGCCGGCCAGCGGCCACGCTGTCCGCCGTGCGCTACGGCCCGGACTTCGGCTTCATCGGCCTGTACATCGTCGCGCCGGACCTGCGCGGCCGGGGCCTGGGCCTGCGGCTGTGGCGGGCCGTGGCCGATCCCTTCGGGCCCAAGTGCGTGGGCCTGGACGCCGTCACGGCGCAGCAGGCCAACTACGCCCGGGACGGCTTCCTGCCGGCGCACGCGAGCCGCCGCTACGAGACGCGCTCCGCCGGGCCGGACGCCGGGGCCACGCCGCCGGGGGTGCTGCCCCTGGACGCCTTCCCCTTCGCCGCGGTGCTGGCCTACGACCGGCGCTGCTTCCCGACGGAACGCATGGCCTTCCTGCGGGCCTGGCTGACCGCGCCGGGCCACGTGGCCCTCGGCTTCGCCGCGGACGGCCGCTTGGCCGGCTATGGCGTGCTGCGCCCCTGCCGCGCGGGCAGCAAGATCGGGCCGCTCTTCGCCGACGCCCCGCGGGCGGCCCATGCGCTGTTCCACGGGCTCCTGGCCCGCGCGCCGGCCGGTCCGGTCTTCCTGGACGCGCCGGAGCCCAACGCCGAGGCCATTCGCCTGGCCGAGGCCCACGGCATGCGGCCCGTGTTCGAGACCGGCCGCATGTACCGCGGCCCGGCCCCGGCGCTGGACATGGCCCGCGTGTTCGGCGTCACCACCTTCGAATTGGGCTGAGCCCGCGGGCGACAAAAAACCGCAGCAGCCGAAGCCGTTGCGGTTCGTTGCGGATCATTGCGGATATCCGTGCGCGACGACTAGTCGCCCCCGTGCTTCTTGGCCTGGCCGGGGGGCATGCCGTTCTTCCAGCCCTTGTGCTGGCCGCGCCACTCGTCGTACCGCGCGTCGTCGTCGCGGTCGTGGCCGCGGCGGTAGTCATGGTCCGCGCCGCGCCCGGCGGAGACGCCCACCACGAACGGGCTCACGCGGAGCTCCTTGGCGATTGCGCCCCAGCCCATGCCGCCCGCGCGCATGCGCTCCACCACCCTGGGCGAGACGCGGGCCGCGCGGCTCATGGCCGCGATGCGCTCACGCTCCAGGTCGGCCTCGCGGCTGTGCAGGCGCTTGCGGTAGACCTCCACCTCTTTCGGGCGGTCGTCCATGACGCGCTTGATCTGCTCCACGTCGTCGAGGATGCGCTCGATGCGGCCCAGGGCGACGTCGAAATCGTCCGCGGCCAGGGCCGGGCGCGCCGCGCCGAAAACAAGCAGACAGGCCAGCAACGCCGCCGGCAGCCAGAATCCCTTCATCGGTCCCTCCTTCCTTGCGGTTTCGGGGGGTTCTTCAGCCCTGTCGGCCGGCGCGGCGATTCGGACAACGCCGTCCGGCGATCCCTCTCCTTAGCCCGGCCGCCCTCGGCCGGGCCGCGCGTTCAGTCAGTACCCGTTGCGCTCGCAGCAGTCGCCCGGCCTGTCGATGAGCTGGCTGTAGCGGAAGCCGTGCTTCTGCTGGGCCTCCTCGTACAGGCCGCGGCCAAGCTCCCGGCACTCCGGGCAGGCCCCGAGGGGGATCTCCACGCCCAGGCAGTCCGGATTCTTGGTGCTGCGGCTGACGATCTTGAGTAGGCCCCGGCAGGAGGGGCACAAGAGCAGCTCCTCGGTCTGGGCCTCGCTGATGTTGTCCGTGTCGTAGTAAATGTCCTTGTGGCGCACGTGCCATTCACGGCCGTCGCGGCGGACGATCTCGCCGTCCACGGGGTCCTTGGGCGGATTGAAGTAGACCTCCGGCAGCACGTCGCAGAGCTTGGCGATGTACTCCGACAGCTGCGGCCGCTGGCGGTGCTTGACCGCGTCGTAGGCCGGCTCGCGCACGCCGGAGTAGTCCAGCCCGGCCATGGACAGGCAGATGCCCAGGTTCACGTAGGGCAGCGCGCCCTGGATGGAATAGCCGCCCTCCAGCACGGCGATGTCGGCCTGGAGGAGGTCGGTCAGGTGCGCGTAGCCCTGGGCCGAGAGGTTCATGTTGGTGATCGGGTCGGTGAAGTGGTTGTCCTGCCCCGCGGAGTTGATGACGATCTCCGGCCGGAAGTCCTTGAGCATGGGCATGACCACGCGCTCCATGACCGTCATGTAGCCCTCGTCGCCGGTGCCCGGCGGCAGGGGGATGTTGATGGTCCGCCCCAGGGCCTTGGGCCCGCCGCACTCCTGCGGGAAGCCGGTGCCCGGGTAGAGGGTGCGGCCGTCCTGGTGCAGGGAGATGAACAGCACGTCCGGATCGTGCCAGTAGATGTCCTGGGAGCCGTCGCCGTGGTGGCAGTCCGTGTCCACGATGGCGATGCGCTTCTTGCCGTGCCGCGAGCGCAGGTGCTCGATCATGATCGCTTCGATGTTGATGTTGCAGAACCCGCGCGAGCCGTGGACGACCTTCTTGGCGTGGTGTCCCGGCGGGCGGACCAGGGCGAAGGCCTTGTCCCGCCGGCCGCCGACGACCAGGTCCGCCGCGGTGATGCAGCCGCCGGCCGCCACCAGGTGCGAACGCGTGGCCACGGCCTCGACGTCCGGGAAGCAGAAGTGCACGCGCTCCACGTCGGAGGCGGCGGCCACGCCGGGCTTGTGCTCCGCCACGCCCTCGATGTCGAACAGGCCCTCCTCCTTCAACTGGTCCTGGGTGTACAGCAGGCGCTCCTCGCGCTCCGGATGGGTGGGCGAGATGCTCCAGTCGAAGGCCGGAAAGAGGATCACCCCCAGGCTGTGCTTGGCGGCTTCCATTGGCCTACCTCCTCCCGGCGAGCGGGAAGGCCACGCCGGGCTTGATCTGGCATTTGACGCGGATGTTGCGACCGGTGGTCACGCCGTCGGAGACCATGTTGAAGCTGGAGGCCTGGGTCACCTGGGCGTTGTCGCGGTCGGCCAGCACGCCCATCTCGGACAGGTGCGCCAGCAGATGGTTGAGCGCGTCGCGCTGGGCGTCGGGCAGGCGGTAGGTGCGCGGCACGTTCTCGCGGTGGCGCAGGGAGGGGATGAACATCACGCCCTTCTCCGTGTCCGCGAAGAGCTCCAGGCTGTCGGTGTTGCGCGTGAGCGCCGCGCCGATGGCGTTGGCCACGCCGGAATGCTCCGGCACCACGGTGAACAGCTCGAAGCGCCGGCGCACGGGCTCCTGCATGGCCTGCGCCGGACCGCCCATGATGTACACCCGCCGGGGCGCGGCCTTGCGGCCCTCCAGCAGCTCATGGATGGTGTACACCGGCTTGGCGTTGATCTCCTCGATGAGTTCGCGCGCGGCCGCGTAGATGGACTCGGCCGCGGCCTCCACGGCCATCCCGGCCAGGGTCTCGGCCTTCATGGAGTGGCAGGCGGCGAAGCCGGCGATGGCCTGGCGCGAGGCCGCGACGTTGCCGTGGCTGGCGAAGCCGGCCACGTTGAGCGCGTCGAGCAGGGTCGGCCGGGCGTCCTGGGGGCAGGAGCAGCCCTCGGCCACGCAGTCGGCCTGGGACGGTCCCAGGCGGTGGGGCCCCACGCGCACGGTCTCGCCCAGGACGGACAGGGCCGAGTCCCCGCCGATGCCGATGGAGCGCACCTTGAGGGCGCGCACCAGCGTGGGGTGGCTGCCGATGCTGATGCCGTCGTTCTCCACCAGCGGCTGGCCCTCGATGAAGACCGCGATGTCCGTGGTGGTGCCGCCGATGTCCAGGATCACCGAATCGTGGGTGATGTCGCACAGGGCGATGATGCCCATGACGCTGGCGGCCGGGCCGGAAAAGATGCTCTGCACGGGCATGCGCCGGGCCTGGGCCAGGGGGAAGGTGCCGCCGTCGGCCTTGAGGGTGTTCACGCGCACGTGGCCCAGGCCGAGCTTGCCCAGGCCCTGCTCCACGGCGTCGGCGAAGGCGTTGAACACCCGCCACACCGCGCAGTTGAAATAAGCCGTGGCCAGGCGGCGCGGGAAGTTCAGCCGGCCGGCCAGCTCGTGGCCCAGGGTCACGAAGTCCGCGTCCTGGCCGATGAGCTGGCGCAGGCCGTTCTCGTGCAGGGGGTTGCGCGTGGAGAACTTGCCCACGCAGCCGAAGACGCGCAGGCCCGCGGCCCGGCAGGCGGCGATGGCCCGCTTGGCCTCGTCCGGGTCCAGCCGGGCGATCTCGCTGCCGCGGTGGTCGATGGAGCCGGAAAGCACGTGGTAGTTGCGGCAGAGCATGAACTCGTCGGCGCTGATGCCCGGTCCGGGCACCACGAGCAGGCCCACGTCCTCGGTCTGGCCCTGGACGATGGCGTTGGTGGACAGTGTGGTGGAAAGATTGAGCTGAACGATGTCCCGCGCGGGCACGCTCTTGAGGATGCCCTCCAGGGCCTCGTTCACCGAGGCGAGCAGGTCCGCATGGTCGGTCTTGACCTTGCAGGTGGCGGCGATTCCCGCCTCGGAAAGCGCCACGGCGTCCGTGTGCGTGCCGCCGACATCGATGCCGAGATACATGGGCAGCCCCCTTTGGCGAGCGGATTGGGCGATGGCCCCTGCACTACCACCGGCCGGGCGCTGGCGTAAAGGGGCGCGCGGCGGGCTCTCGGCGGGCGGTCGCGAGGCGTCGGCGGGCGGCGCTTGCCCCCCGGCCCGGCCGGGTGTACTTCCGGCCGCATGAACACGACGACCCTGCGCATCCCCCTGCTGGCGTCGGCCCTGGCGCTCGCGGCGCTCCTGCTTTCCGCCTGCGCGGAGAAGTCCGCGCCCCCGCCGCCGCCCGCCCCCGCGGCCGCGGTCCACGCCCCGGAGCCGCTGGCGGCCCAGGACTGGCGGCATCCGGTGTTCTACTACGCCACCAACCGCAACTTCACCGGCGTCGCCGCCGACGGCGCGCACTACGGCGGCGGACGCTCGCGCGAGATGTCCTACGGCCAGCTGCTCACCGGCACCAGCGGCGGAGCCAACGACGGCTCCGACGACTACCGCGTCAACGTCAGCCTCAACCGCGTGACGCGCATGTCCTCCACGCGCTTTCTGACCGACGTGGAGCGCGCCGCGGCCCGCATGCCCGGCCGCGAGGTCCTGATCTTCATCCACGGCTTCGACAACGGCTTCGAGGACGCCGCCGTCACCGCCGCGCGCATCGCCGCCGGCACCGGCTTCAACGGGGCCGTGATCCTCTATTCCTGGCCCAGCACCGGCAATCCCGCCGCCTACATGGCCGACCGCAACAACGCCTACTGGTCCGTGCAGCCGCTCAAGGATCTGCTGACCTCGCTGACGAGCGATCCCTGGATCGGCCGGGTGTCCATCGTGGTCCACAGCATGGGCAACGAGGCGCTGATCCGCGCCTACGGCGACTTGGCCGGCGAATGCCGCGCCCACAACGGCGGTTGCGCCGCCCTCGCCAAGGTCCGCGCCATCGTCCTGGCCGCGCCGGACATGGACCGCGAAATCTTCCTGGAGCAGTACGCTCGCAAGATCACCAGCCTGGGCGCCCGCGTGGTGCTCTACGCCTCGGCCAACGACATGGCCCTGGCCGCCTCGTCCATGGTCCAGGGCGGCGACTACGTCCGCCTGGGCAAGCAGGTCCTGTGCATCCCCGGCATCCACGTCACCGACGTCTCCGCCGTCAAGACCGACCTCCTCGGCCACTCCTGGATCTCCCAGAGCCGCGCCGTGCTCACCGACCTGCGCTGCTCCATCGCCGAGAACTGCAACCGCTACGCCAGCCCCCAGCTCCAGGAGATGGTCTGCCCCGCGGGCATGCGCTACCCCCTGCCCGGCGCTGGCGGCGGCGACAACCGCGCCACCAGCGGCGTCTCCTACTGGCGGCTCAACGTGCCGCAGTCCGGCTCCGGCGGGGGCACCGTCAACGCCGGCTTCCCCTTCTCGCTGCCGTTCCTGTCGAATTAGGCCCCCCTTCCGGGGGAGATGTCCGCCGCAGGCCCTTCAGCCCAGCAGCCGCGCGAACTCGAAGCGCAGCCGGCGGCGCGGGGTCAGCGCCCGGCGCAGGGCGGCGTCCACGTACGGGGCGTAGGCGCGGAACAGCGCGCGCAGGCCGCCGTCGGGCCGCACGTGCTCCGGCGGAACGCCGCCGCCGTCCAGAATGTGCCGAATGGCCGCCACGGTGCGCTCGTAGGCGTCGCCCGGACCGGGCAGGCGCACCGCGTCCCGGGCCGCGGCGTAGTCCGCCGGCGCAAAACCGGGCACGTCCCAGGCCGCCAGCCGCCGCGAAAGCTCCGCCACGCCACCGGCCAGCCACACCGAACAGCGCCGCGCCATGTGCGCCTGGGCCTCGAACAGCCGCGGCTTGAGCGCCGCCGGCAGCAAGAGCCCCGGCCGCTCCCAGAACGGCAGCTCCAGACTCATGGCCGAGGTCCGCAGAATGGCCGCGTCGCAGAAGCGGAAGGCCCAGGAGCTGTCCGGCTCGTCCACCGCGCGCACCCCGAAGACCTCGTCCGACGGCCGGCCCAGGCCCCAGGACTCGCCCGGGCCCCGGCCATGCTTCTTCAGCGCGTAGTCCCAGGGGTGCAGCTTGACCGCGAGATTGCAGCCGGATTCGCGCACCGCCGCGCACACCGCGCCGTAGACCTCGGGCGTGTTGTCCGGCGCGCTGGGCAGCCAGAGGCAGATCCGCCGCGCCGGGTCCAGGCCGTACTTGGCGCAGAAGGCCGCGCGGTCCGCGAATCCGCCGAACAGCCCGTTCACCGTGGGCTCGAAAAAGATGTTGCCCGTGAAATAGACCGCCTCGGCTTCGGCCAGCCGCGCCGACTCCCTGGTGCGGTTGAACTCGCGCTCGAAAAAGAGCGTCAGCGGATGCTGCATGAGCAGGTATTGCGCGCCGTGGCAGGTGAAGTCGCCGAGCAGCGTGGCCATCTGCGCCGTCAGCGCGCCGCGCGCCCGCGCCGCCGCCAGCACCGCCGGGATGTCCGCGTCGTGGTGGGCGTCCGTCAGCACCAGCCGCGCCCCGGACTGCGCCGCCAGCGCCGCCAGCTCCGGCCGCGAGACCAGCCGCACCCCGCGCGCCGCCAGCTCCGGCAGCAGCGCCGCGGGCACGTCCGCGCCGGCCTTGAGCCCGCGCGGCGGGCCGGAATTGAAGCACAGCTCGCAGGACAGACCCGCCGCCACCAGACGCGCGTGCAGTTCGATGAGCTTGTGGAACGCGCCGCCGTGCGCGTTGAACCAGGCGATGAGGACGTCCGGAGCCATGCGCGGGGTTTCGCCCGGATGCGGCCGGGTGTCAAGGCGGCAGGGCGCTTTCGCCGGCCGGGGCGCGCCTCCGGCGGCCGGGGGGCTGCGCGCCCCCCGGGCCCCCGGCGCTCCCTTCGGGAGTTTCCTTCACGTCAGGCGGCCGCCTGACGTGACCGTCGGCTTGGCGAAACACACGTCCCAGGCGAAACAAAAGAAATATCCACGGGACCCTACTCACCCCCCTGAAAGGGGGCGCAAGAGGGGCGCGGGGGGAGCGCGCAGCTCCCCCCGGCCGTCTTCAACGCCGCGCTAACCCGGCAGGCGCTGGTCCATGGCCTTTTCGCCGGGGTAGAGGGACTCGAAGCCCTGCTGGACCTGGCGCACGTAGTCCGGATCGCGGCGCGAGGGGTCGTAGTAGCGCGGGTCGCGCATCATTTCGCGCAGGCGCTGCGGGGTGAGGACCTGGGCGGGGCCGGCGTCGCGGCCGCGCATGGCGGCCTCGCTGACCATGGGGGCGATGCGCGCCAGGGCCTGGATCACGCGGGCGTCGCAGCCCGCGCCGGTGGTGTTGAGGCGGTCGATGAGGTCCTGGCCGCCGAGGGCCAGGGCGGCCTTGCGGGCGGCCTCCAGCACGCCCTTGGCGGAGCCGCCGTGGGCCTGGCGCAGGGCGCAGAGCTCGCGCTCGTAGACCGCCTTGCGTTCGCGGCCGGCGCGGACCGTCTGCTCCTGAACGCCGTGGACGTTGAGCGGGACGAACCAGGCGTAGAGCCCGCCGACCTGGGCCTCGGTCAGGCCGAGTTCGTGGGCCTTGGCCAGGAAGGCGGCGCGCAGGTTCTCGTCGATGCGGAAGTCCTCGGGCAGCTCCACATCGGGCAGGTTGTAGTCCTCGGGCCGCTCCGGCAGGCCGGGCTGGCCGCCGCCGGCGGCGTCGACCGAAAGCAGCGAGGGCGCGCCCTCACCCTTCTTGCCGAGCAGGCGCTGGGCGTGGGCCAGGGCCTTGATGGCCTCGTCCTTGGACGCGTACTTGGCGAGGGCCGGATGCTGGCGCAGGGGGATCTGGACCTCGGCGCCGGTCTCGTCGCGGCCGGGCGCGGTCCAGTCCTCGGGCAGGGACTGGAGCCAGTCCGGAAGCTGTCCGGGGGCCGGGCTGGGGGTGGCGGGCTTGTTCACGGTTTCGCGGGCATCAGTCATGATGGTCTCCTTGGGGCAACAGGGTGTCGGGAAGTCCGGAACGCGGCCCAGCGCCGGTCCGGGCGATCGGCGCGATGATACCCCGGGGTTTGGGGGCCGGACGGAACGGGCGGCGTTTGGCCCGCAAAAAGGACGGGAATTCCCTGTTGACAAGGTTTCAGCGGTCGACGCGCAGTTCGGCGGCCTGGTAGACGCACTGGCCGGTGAAGCCGAAGAGCCGGGTGAACTTGGGCCAGCGGGGGTCGGGCTGCATGCCGGCCTCCAGGCGCAGGCCGATGATCCGCGACTTGCCCAGGGCGCGGGCCATGGCCTTGAGCTCCTCGACATCGGCGCGCAGGGCGCGCACCGTGGCCGGGCCGAAGCGCAGGGCCTCCAGGTGCAGCTCCAGGCTGTCCGGATGCTCGGCCAGGGCGGCGGCGGCGTAAACGCCGTCCGCGTCGGCCAGTTCATAGAAGCGGAGCCGCTCCGAATTTCCAAGATAAGCGAGCGCGGGATGCGCGCCCGAAAGCGGACGGATGGCCATTGCGATTTGACCTCACTGCTCCATGCTCAGATAAAAGCATGTGATTTTATGGTATTGGCGTGTCTTGTGCCACAAAAAAAGTTGATCTCTTTTCTGTTGCCAACCGGATACAACGGGTATATTGAGGGGCGCGTGAGGGTGCGGTCCCCCCCTCTGCCTGCGGGCGTTCCGCGAGCGGATGAAGGCACCGGCCCCACTCCCGGCCCCTTGGGCCGCCAGCAGATGATGGCGTGCGGCCCAGGGTGCGAATCCCGGGTGGGATTCTGTCGGAAGTGACGGAATTTCCTTTACTGTTTTACCACCACAAAGAGAGGAAGAGTCCCATGAAAAAGCTGTTTGCTGTGATGATCGTCGCTGCCCTGGCCCTGGGCGTTTCCGCCTGCGGTGAGAAGAAGGCCGATGAGAAGAAGGCTGAGCCCGCCGCCGCCGCTCCGGCTCCCGCCGCCCCGGCTGCCCCCGCTGACGCCGCCAAGCCCGCCGACGCCGCCAAGCCCGACGCCGCCGCCGCTCCGGCCGACGCCGCCAAGCCCGCCGACGCCGCTGCCAAGCCCGCCGACGCGAAGTAGCCATAAGGCTCAGACATTGTCCATCGAGGGGGGCTTCGGCCCCCCTTTTTTTATCCCTGGCCCTCCCGCCGGAGCGGCCCCTCCAGCATCCGCAGAATGTGCAGCGCCAGGCTGCGCCGGCCCTCGTTGAAGGCCGCGCGCTGGGCGTCCGGCGCAAAGCTCGTCTCCCGCACGTAGGAACGGGCCTCGATGTCCGCCAATACCGCCCGGCCCGCCTCGCCCTCGAAAACCCGCCTGTAACACTGGTGCAGATCGTCCGCGTCGCGCATGATCGGCTCCTCCTTTGCCCGCGAGGCTAGCACGGCTTTTCCCGCCGGGACAAAACGCCCCCGTCTTTGGCCGCGAAAAGGACATTCTTGCCCTCTTGACGTGATTCCGGCTCCCCCTTGAATCCCCCGAAGGGGGGCGCAGGGGCCGGGGACGCGCCAAGCCCCCGGCCGCCGGAGGCTCTCCTGTCGGAGGCCGCCCGCACCGCCCGCCGGCCGGTCCTGACCGGCCCTTACGCCGGACGATTGGCCAGGATGACGCCGGCGAGGACCATGGCGCCGCCGATGACGAGGGCGGGGCCGACGCTTTCGCCGAGGATGAGCGCGCCCATGAGCATGGCGAACACGGGCACGAGGTTGAGGAAGACGCTGGCGCGCTGCGCCCCGAGGGCGAGGATGCCGTCGTAGTACCAGGTGAAGGCCAGCCCGGTCGCGCCCACGCCGAGGAAGGCGATGTTGCCCCAGATGAGCCAGGAGGCGTGCTGCGCCTGGCCGATCATGTCCTGGGCCAGCGCCGGCGGCAGAAGCATGGCGCAGCCGAGGATGCAGGACCAGGTCACGGCGGAGAGCGGCGTGTCCCGGCGCATGACGCGGCCGCCGCCGATGGTGTAGGCGGCCCAGGTGATCATGCAGCCGAGGATGAGCAGGTCGCCGCGGTCCACGCCCTGGCGGACGAGGGCGAGCGGGTCCCCGCCGGACAGAATCACGGCCACGCCGAGAAGCGAGAGGGCGATGCCCAGGGCCTTGAGCGCGCCGGTGGGCCGCTGCTGGGCGATCCAGGCATAGAGCGCGACGGTGGAGGGCACGCAGGCCACGATGAGCGCGGCGCGGCCGGCGGAGATGCGCGCCAGGCCGGAGAAGAACAGCGCGTTGTACAGCGCCACGCCGGTGAGGGCCAGGAAGAGCACGCCGGGCAGCCTGGCGCGCGCCAGCATGGGCCAGCGGCCGCCGCCCGGGCCGGTGCGGCCGGACTGCGCGGCGTCGCGGCAGAGCAGGACGTAGAGGAAGGCCGAGGCGCAGAGGAAGCGCAGGAAGGCCGCGGCGAAGGGCGTCATCTGCTGCGCCACCACGCGGCCGGAAACCCAGGTCGCGCCCCAGAGGGCCATGCAGCCCACGAGCTTGGCGTACAGGACGAGGCCTGCGCCGGGCCGCGCCACGGCCTACTCCAGCAGCGCGGCCGCGCGGGCGGGCGAGCCGTCCAACCCCAGCAGCGGCAGGCAGAGGAACACGAAGCCGCGCGGCGGCAGCTGGCCCAGGCCGCGCAGGTTCTCCGCCACGATGAGCCCGGACGAGAGCAGCGCCCGGTGCGCGGGCATGGAGCGGGACCCGAAGGGGTCCACGCTGCCGGCGTCCAGACCGATGCCCGAAAGGAAGGACAGCCCGACAAGCGCCTGCGCGGCCTGCGGCTCCAGGTACGTTCCGGCCGGATAGTAGTCGGGCGTGCCCCAGCGGTCCGAGTCGCCCGTGCGCAGAAGCACGAAGGCCGGCCGCTCGCGCATCACCAGCCCCTGGTGCGGCTCGAGGTCCGCGGCGGTCACGGCGCGGCCCTTGCGGTCCGTCAGGTCGAGCATCACGGCCGGGCCGAAGAACTGGGCCAGGGGCAGGTCCGCCAGCCCCGCGCCGCCCTCCAGGACGTGCGCCGGCGCGTCCACGTGGGTGCCGCTGTGCGTGGGCAGGCTGGCCAAGTGCGAAAGATAGCCGTCGGGCTCGTAATCCCCCATGCGGTCGAGGCGCATGGGCGGGTCGCCGGGATAGGCCGGCATGCCTGGACGCATGGGCCACGAGAGGTCGATGATACGATACATGGTGCGCCATGTACTCCCCTTCGGCCGCGCAGGCAAGCGCGCAATGCGTTGTGTTGCGTTGCGGTTCGTTGCGGAAGGCTATGAAGGCAGCCGCCGCCTTTGTCGGCGGGGAGCGCAAGGACGGCCCTTTCGCCGCGCCGGAGACGCGGCGACGTTGCGTAGGGGATCGTCCGGCAGGCCTGCTGCGGCGGGCCTTCCCTGTCCCCGCGCGCCCGTTGCGGCGGAAAGCGCCGCTCCGCGCCGGACGGCCGGGACGCGCCGCCCGCGAAAGGGGACGCGGAGGCGTCCCGGCGGGGACCGCGGACCGGGGCTTTGCTCCCGGAGCGAAATCTGATAGCAGGGTGCAGTTTTTCCAAGGGGACAGCATGAAAGCCAAACAGTATCTCGAGGATGCCCTGAAGGCGGCGCTGCAGACGCGCGGCCTGCCCTGGCCGGAAAAGGCCGTGATCGAGCCGCCGCGCGACCGCAAGTTCGGCGACTATTCCGCCAACGTGGCCATGCTCCTCGCCGGAGCCGCCGGGCTGAAGCCCCGCGATCTGGCCGAGGCCCTGGCCGGCGAGCTGCGCGCGCGAAGCGCCTTTGCCCGCGTGGACGTGGCCGGGCCGGGCTTCCTGAACGTGACCTTCGCGCCGGGCTTCTGGCACGGCGTCCTGGCGGACGTGGACGCGGCGGGCCCCGCCTACGGCGCGTCGGACCTGGGCCACGGCGAACGCGTGCAGGTGGAGTACGTCTCCGCCAACCCCACCGGACCGCTGCACATCGGCCACGGCCGCGGCGCGGCCCTGGGCGACAGTCTGGCGCGGCTCTTGCGCAAGACCGGCCACGACGTGTCCTGCGAGTACTACATCAACGACGCCGGCCGGCAGATGCGCATCCTGGGCGACTCGGTGTGGCTGCGCCTGCGCCAGATGACGGACCCGTCGATTCCCGACCTCGACGACTTCTACCGCGGCGACTACATCAAGGACATCGCGGCGCGGGTGCGGCGCGAAAACCCGGACATCCTGAACCTGCCGGAACGGGACGCCATCGCCATCTGCTTCCGCGAGGCCGTGGACGAGATTCTGGCCGGCATCAAGAAGGACCTGACCGACTTCCGCGTGGGCCACGACGTCTGGTTCAGCGAAAAGAGCCTGGTGGACGCCGGCAAGGTCGCGGAGACCTTCGCGAACCTCACGGCGCGCGGCCTGGCCTATGAGCAGGACGACGCGCTCTGGTTCAGGAGCACGCAGTTCGGCGACGACAAGGACCGCGTGCTGCGCAAGTCCTCGGGCGAGCTGACCTATTTCGCCTCGGACATCGCCTACCACGACAACAAGTTCAAACGCGGCTTCGACCGCGTCATCGACATCTGGGGCGCGGACCACCACGGCTACGTGCCGCGCATGCAGGGCGCGGTGGAGGCCATCGGCCACAAGGGCGCGCTCACGGTGATCCTGGTGCAGCTGGTGAGCCTGCTGCGCGACGGCGAGCAGGTGGCCATGAGCACCCGCGCCGGCCAGTTCGAGACGCTGGCCGACGTGGTGGCCTACGTCGGCGCGGACGCCGCGCGCTTCCTGTTCCTCTCGCGCAAGAGCGACTCCCAGCTGGAGTTCGACCTGGAGCTCGTGCGCCGCAAGAGCATGGACAACCCGGTGTTCTACGTGCAGTACGCCCATGCGCGCATCCACTCCATGCTGCGCAAGGGCGCGGCGGCGGGACTCGCCCCGGCCAAGCCCGGCGAGGCGGCCTTCGCCCTGCTGGACACGCCCGAGGACCTGGCCCTGTGCCGGCTGCTGGAGCGCTTCCCGGATGCGGTGGCCGCCGCGGCCGAAGGGCTGGCCCCGCACGTGATCAGCCACTACCTCACGGAGCTTGCCGCCGCGCTGCACAAGTACTATACGCAGCGCCATGTGCTCTCCGCCGGGCCGGAGATCGCGGCGGCGCGGCTGCTGCTGCTTTCCTGCGTGGCCAAGACCCTCGCAGCCGGGCTGGACCTGCTCGGCGTGAGCGCGCCGGAGCACATGGACCAGGTGAGCGAGGACGCGGCCGCAAACGCCCCCGCGTAGGCCGCAGGCAGCCAAGGAGCCCCGTCGATGAGCGCGCCCATTCGACTGCGAGACCCCAATGTCTCGTCCAAGACATACACCTTCAATTTCAGCTTCGGGGGGCTGGCGGCGCTCCTGACCGCCTTCACCCTGGCCCTGACGCTGTTCTTCGTGCTCGGCGTGCTGGTGGGCCGCGGCCACAGGCCCGAGACTGTGCTGCCGCCCGTGGCGCGGATCATGCCCACCGAGGCCCCGGCCAAGCAGGTGTCCGAGGTGCTCAAGCCCGAGGAGCTGAACTACAGCGAACAGCTCGCCGGCAAGAAGGGCGACGGCCCGGCCCCCACCAAGCCCCTGGAAAAGACCGAGCGCAAGTCCCCGGTCAAGGCGGCCGACAAGAAGGACGACAAGTCCGCGGACAAGCAGGCGGCCATGCTCGCCGACAAGAAGGCCGCGGACAAGGCCGGCAAGGCGGCGGACAAGAAGGCCAAGAAGGACGAGAAGCCCGATCCGGACACCCAGCGCTATGACTACGCCTACCAGTGCGCCAGCTTCCCGGACATGGAGCAGGCCAAGGCCTTCCTGAAGAAGATCAAGTCCCAGGGCTTCAAGGCGGACATCGAGTCCGGCGACACCGGCGGCAAGGTCTGGCACCGCGTGGTGGTGTTCTTCCAGGGCACGCCTACCGACACCCGCGACCTCAAGGATAAGCTCGCCAGGCTGGGCGCGACGAAGCCGCTCATGCGCTCCAAGACCCCGGCCAACTAGCCCGCAAAAGCCTCATCCGACGCAGACGGTCCGGCGCGCTTCCAGCGTCCGGGCCGTTTTTTGTTGCTGTGCGTTGCGGTACATTGCGGAGGACAGGCGAGTGAGGCGGCCCAACGGTTCGTCAGCGTCGGGCCGCCTCGGCCTATGGAGGGAAGGGAGCGGTTTCGTGCGGTGGGAAAAAAATCAGGCCCCGGCCAGCGCGGCCAGCGGCCAGGCTTCGGGCTCCTCCCCGCCGGAGCGCTCAGCGGCCTCGGCCAGCAGGGCCGTCACGGCCCCGCGCAGACCGCTGAGTTCGCGCACCACCAGCGGATCGAACGCGCTCCCGGCCCCGCGCAGCACCTCATCGATGGCGGTCTCCAGCGGCAGGGCCCTGCGGTAGGGCCGGTCCTCGGTCATGGCCGACAAGGCGTCGGCCACCGCAACGATGCGCGCGCCCAGGGGGATCGCCTCCCCGCGCAGGCCGTAGGGATAGCCCGCGCCGTCGTGGCGCTCGTGGTGCGCCAGGACGATTTCGCAGACCCCCGGCCGGCCGCAAAACACGCGCACCGGCCGCAGGATCTCCGCGCCGATGATCGGGTGACGGCGCATCACCGCCCACTCCTCCGCGTCGAGCGGACCGGGCTTGTGCAGAATGTGGTCCGGAACGCCGATTTTGCCCACGTCGTGCAGGTGCGCGGCCATGTGCACGATGGCCGCCTGCCGCGGCGTCAGGCCGTGGGCCTGGGCCAGCAGGCTGGCCAGGTCGGCGGCGATCTCCGAATGGCGGAACAGCCTGCGGTCGCGCGCGTCCACGGCCCGCCCCAGGCTTTCGGCCAGTTCGTGCGCCGTGCTCGTGGCGCAGGCTCCCATTCCGCCGCAACGGCCGGAGCAGTCGCAGGTTTCGCGCTCGCGCTCGTCGCGCGCCGACATCGCGCCAGCCCAGCCGTCCATGAACATCATCCACCTCCTTTTTGCGCGCTTCCGCCGCGCGCAAGAACGTTGTGCTTAAATTGAAATTGAAAGTCAACATCGAATACGCCGGGGGCGACGATTATCCGTAGAGTACGTATTCCGCGCCCGGCACCTTGGCCCCGCCGCGAAAGTCGCGTAAAAGGCCGGACAATATATCTCCGGGAGGCACGCCATGCCCACCACGCTCGCACCGGCCAGCCGCACGGAACTGCTCCGGCTCCTCGCGCCCTGCGGCCTGTACTGCGGCGGCTGCCTGGCCTTCGCCGGCGGCCCGATCCGCAACCACGCCCGCGCCCTGCGCGACCTGCTCGGCTCTAATTTCGACGCCTACGCCAGGCGCATGGAGTCCATGAACCCGGTGCTCTGCCACTACCAGGACTTTTCGCGCCTGCTGGAGTTTCTCTCCCTGGGCACATGCAAGGGCTGCCGCGACGGCGGCTGCCTCCTCGGAAACTGCGGCGCGCGCGCCTGCGCCCTCCAGCGCGGGATCGATTTCTGCGGCCTCTGCCCAGACTTCCCTTGCGCCGATCCCGGCCTGCCCGAAGGACTCGTCGAACGCTGGCGCAAAAACGGCGAGCTCCTGCGCGACAAGGGCCCCACGGCGTTTCTGGACCTCGTTCGCTGCCGGCCGCGCTACCCCTGAGCCGATGCCTCCGGCGGCCGGGGGCGCTGCGCGCTCCCCCGGAGCCCCCTGGCGCCCCCTTTCAGGGGGGTGAATAGGGACCCTCTCCCGACGGAACGACGATGCCTGCGA
>Ga0268263_1000979_pt1 | contig 31031 bp, 29 predicted proteins | sample Biomet5_FD_190358 | JGI IMG/M metagenome (GOLD analysis project Ga0268263, IMG submission 190358) | Microbial communities from bioreactor (seeded with sewage sludge) at LBNL, California, USA - Biofuel metagenome 5 (SPAdes) (version 4) | ecosystem: Engineered > Bioreactor > Anaerobic >... | reverse complement strand
TTTCAAATTTCCCGCTTATAAAATCTGGTATCAATCTTTACAAGAGGAAATGTGTTTGGCAAAGTTTCTTTAGCTATTTGCCTAAAGTTATTTTTCTCATAAAAACGATGAGCAGCTAAGAATTTTTCCGTAGTTCCCAGATAAATTTCCTGGAAATTATGTTCTTTGGCCCAGGTAAATAACTGCTCTAACAACAACTTTGCTGTATTATAGCTGCTTCCTCTGAAGGCCGCTTTAACAAACATTTTGCGTAAAGCACCCTGCCGGTTTCCAATATCCACCAAGGAAATAGTACCAACTACTTGATTATCGTAAAAAGCCAGCCAAAAATTACCGTTGCCTGATTGATAGAAATTCTCTACATCACTTAAATCCGGTTGATCTTCTCTTGTTATAGGAACATTAAACTCCTTTTGTTGGATAGCAAGGATTAACTTTATTACGTCCTCCATATAGTCTTTAGTATATTGTTTTATAATAATTTCTTTCATAGTCTATACCCCCCATTTTATATCTGCAAAAGCCTGGCTATATTTCCTCCTAAAACCTGCTCTAAAACATGTTTATCTGTTACTATCTGCTCTATTATAGTCCTTGCTGTAAGTGGAGAGCAATAGGGAGCATCTGAACTAAAGAATGTACGTTCAGGATATTCTTTAATGGCAAAAGTCGGTGCCATAGTAGTGAAGGTTGCCGATAAATCCAAATAAACATTAGGAATATCATGTACAGCTTTCAATGTATTTAGCCAATTAACACCGCCAAGATGTCCCAATATCAATGAAACCGTAGGATACTTTCTGGCTAGTTCTAACAACTCTTTAATATCTTCAAAGTTCAAAGGTATAAAAGTATGAACCCATAGCGGAAGGTGCCCTATCTCCTGAGAAGCCTTGAACAATGGTTCCAACCTACTTACCTGCCCAGTTCCTGGAGCCAGTTCCCCTATACCACGAAAATCATTAGCTACAATGTATCTATTTATCCACTCCAAGTTTTCTTTATAAGATAAACCCAGAGGAATTGACCCAAACCCAATGTACTTATCAGGATTTTCTTTTATGACTGTAGCAAGTTCTAAAATAGAATTTACTCTTTCCGCAACCGGATTTTTTGCACCGTTTAAAATATCATACAATTTATTCATTTCTTCTTCAAAAGCATTTATATTGGTAGCTATTTCCGGATGTATAACTGTAGTAAAAAGAACGGTGCGATCAACTTTGGCTTCTGCCATTAGTTCTAATTGTCTTTCCGATGGACGCATTACATGTGCATGACTGTCAATAATCATAATATTAATTTCTCCCTTATTACTTTATCTTAAAATAAGATTCTCAATAAAATTACTTGGCACTAGTTTTAAAATCACTGATTCTCTCTAACAACTTTGCCTGTACATCCAGCAATATGTCTATTTGCCTATTCACTTCATATAATTTCTCCTTATATAATGCGAAAGCAGCTGGGCACATAGGTCTGGTTTGTGTTGTATTTGAGCAGTCAATTATCTTTAAAATATCGTCGATATTGAGACCTAAACTTAGATAAAGTTTTATTGTTTTTACCCTTTCAATAGCAGTATCATCATATTCTCGATACCCATTTTCCAAACGCTTAGGCGTTAACATTTTTTTAGTTTCATAATATCTTAGTGACCGCACACTAGCATTTGTTTTTCGTGATAGTTCGCTAATTAGCACTTTTGCACTCCTCCCATTAGGTTAATTATATTATAAAGTATAACATTAATGTTAATGTCAAGCATTAAATCAAAGAGCTCAATTGACGAAAAAATAGCCTCTAGTTATAAACAATGATTTTTTCATTGCCTAAACTAGAGGTTACCCAACAAATTTTTAATACGCTCTTTTTATTATTTCGCCATTCTCCATGCTTTTACTAAGCCGCTCGCCGCCGACTCTGGATTCTCTGCCTCCGCTACCGCCGAAACAACAAAAAATCCATCTACCTTGGTCTGAGCAAGCTGTGGTATGTCAAAAATTTTTACACCTCCACCAACTACTACGGGAATAGGGCTTAGCATTTTTAGCTTGCTTAATTCATCCAAGCTTCTAACAATTACCTTGCCCGTAGAATCCAACCCACAGTCTAGTTTTGTCGCCGTCTTGTGCAGAGGACCAGCGCCAAAATAATCAATTTTACTGACATCCACGGTCTTAATATATTCAAACAGCTCCTCCGTACGTGCCGATAAACCAATAATAGACTCCTCCCCTAGATATTCACGGCAGATATCTACAGGAATATCTTTTTGCCCTACATGGATACCATCTACTTTTATACCAAGTTTTCTAGCAGCCAAAACAACATCTAAACGGTCATCCACAAGAAGGGCAACTTTTTCAGACTTCCCTGCGCTAGCAATAACCTCAGCTGCTTGGCGGGTAAGTTCAATTAACTCAGTGGCAGAAGCAACCTTTGAACGGATCTGAATACAGGTAAAGCCTGCACTAATAGCAGCTTCAATGATTTCCCTAACAGGCCTGCCTTTGGTATTTTCAGGACCAACTACAAGATATGCGGAAATGTCCAAGTTTTCTCTTATACTCATTTTATTTTCTCCAAAATTTTATTTACTTTATCAACTTTTGTAGTGATCATATTAGTGAAACCCGGACGAATGTCTGCTTTCAAAACAACTTCCGTGCGAATCCCTTTATTAGCAAGAACAAAAGTTGCGTCCTTGACTACTTGCATTACTTCATCCCATTCTCCTTCAATCTCTGTAAACATAGATGAGGTGCGGTTTGGTAATCCTGAATCCCGAATCACCTTTATAACTTCGGCCACCTCCGCTGAAACTTCCTCACTATTACCACAAGGAACAATCGCAACCGCAATCAAAGTATTCATAAGTCATTCCTCCTCAATTTCAAATTTATTATATGCAATCTCTTCTGCTGTAGCCTTATATAATTCATCAAGGAACTGGCTTTGGAAATGTCCCGGTCCCTCAACCTTATCTTCCGCTCTTTTACCTGCTAAATTGTAAACTGCGGCAGCAGTCAAAGCTGCAATAAAAGGAGATGCCGCACTCAAATAAACAGCAACAACTCCCCCTAATGAACAACCTGCGCCGGTAATTTTTTCAAAAAAATGTGAGCCACCATGAGAAAAAGCAACCAACGAACCATCTGTTATTAAATCTGTTTCCCCTGATACAAATACTGCCCCGCCAGTACATTTTGCCAAGGCCACTGCGGCAGTTCTGGCAGAGCTAACTGCATCTGTAGAGTCAACACCCCTAACCTTAGACTCTTCTATTCCGCCTTCTAGATTCCACAACCCGGCCAAAGCAATAATTTCAGAAGCATTCCCTTTAATTACACTTGGTTTATACTCTTTAAATTGCATTAATAATTTGGTTCTAAGTTCTCCAATACCCACAGCCACGGGATCAAGCACCCAAGGTTTTTCTGCTTCATACAATGCTTTTGCTGTTCGTGGCAATGTCTCCTCGTAAATAGGCAACAGGGTACCAACATTAATATAAGTAGCTCCGGATGCCCTAGCTAAAAACTCACCTTCATCCGGCAAATAAACCATAGCGGCTGCTCCTCCCACAGCCAATTGTGCGTTGGCCACAAGATTAATTGTCACGCTATTTGTAATAGAACCAACCATAGGGTTAGTTTTCTTTACCATTTCCACGGCCTGTAAAATTTGATTTTCAATAATTTTCTTATTAATCATGCTCTCATCTTGCTTTCTATTTATATTTACTTTCCTAGAGAATACATGGATAAAGACGGTAAAAACAAATAAAAGATGCTCGCTTATTAGGCAAGCATCTTTCGCATCTTAACATTGCTTCCCTACGTCAGTATTAACTAACAGGTTCAAAGGGTCAGGTTTTACCTTCTCAACTCCTAGGAGTCCCCCCACAATTCATTTATTCATTTTTTATAACATATCACCTATTGCAAGCCCTGTCAATATCAAAACAATTAGACTAAGAGGCAAACGTGTATATTAATCATTGCTGTAAAATTTGATTATTAAAAAATAAAATCTAACTATTATCTTTAACATTATTAGTAAAATGTAGTAATATATAAATAACTATAATTCCTCAAAGAGAAAAACATAAAAATGGAGGCACAGACATGTTTGAAAATATGATTGAAAATTTAAAAACAAAACAGCAAAAACTAGTATTTACAGAGGGCTTAGATCCAAGAATTCTTGAGGCTGCCAGTCGGTTAAAAACCCAGAAGATTCTCGAACCCATACTATTAGGTAATCCCGAAGAAGTACATATGGCAGCGCAAAAATATGGTTTTTGCATAGATGGAATTGAAATCATAGAGCCTAAAACATACACAGCTCTAGAATCCATGGTTGCCCTGATGGTAGAACTCAGAAAAGGAAAAATGGATGAAGCTACTTGCCGTGGATTGTTAATGAAAACCAATTATTTCGGCACCATGCTCGTAAAAATGGGACACGCTGACGGTCTCTTAGGTGGAGCAACCTATTCAACTGCCGACACTATCCGCCCCGCATTACAAATTGTTAAGACAGCACCGGGAAATAAAATCGTTTCAAGCTGCTTTATCCTCTATCGCAAAACAGATAATGTTGAAGAAAAATACGCTATGGGTGATTGTGCTATCAACATTAATCCCAGTGAAGATGAACTTGTGGAAATCACTGTGGAAACAGGAAAAACAGCAAAAATCTTTGCTATTGATCCTAAAGTTGCCTTATTATCTTATAGCACTTTGGGCTCAGGTGCAGGAGAATCAGTAGATAAAATGCGTAACGCAGTGGCAAAATTAAAAAATCTAAATCTTGATTTTCCCGTTGACGGCGAGTTACAATTTGATGCCGCATTTTCTAACGATGTGGCAAAGATAAAAGCTCCAAATTCTCCTGTAGCGGGAAAAGCAAATACTTTCATCTTCCCTGATATTAATGCCGGCAACATTGGTTATAAGCTAGCTCAGCGTATGGGAAGCTTTAAAGCCTATGGTCCTATCTTACAAGGGCTGAATGCCCCTATAAATGACCTTTCCAGAGGCTGTACTGCCGATGAAGTTTACAATATGGCAATTATTACTGCTTCTTTGAAGAAATAAGTTTTTCCCTTTGTCTTCTTTAATTAACAACGCAGAATAGATAAATTCATACTATATTTTTTTGAAAATTATCTATAAATAAAAAGCTGCTTGCCAAATTTGGCAAGCAGCTTTTTCAGTTTAATATTGCTTCTCTTAAAAGGCCTTATCTTTTTTTGCTTTTTGTTTTAATGAAAGCTCGTGCATTTTTTATCCCGCCCATTTCTGCAAACATAGCGGTAAGCTTTTCAGTATCAATCTGCCGTGAGTTTAAACCATCGTATTTTGCTTCTTTTTTTAATTTCAAATAATTAGCAAAACGCTCAGCAGACAAAAGGCCGTCCTGAATAGCTTTTTGTACCGCACAATTTGGCTCACAAGTATGGGTGCAATCACGAAACTTACACTTTTTTGCCAGTTCATCAATATCAATAAAAGTCTTTGTTAGATTAATATTTTCAATTCCCAGTTCACGCATTCCCGGAGTATCAATGACAACTCCCCCACCGGGAAGGATTAACAGCTCTCGCCGTGTTGTAGTATGCCTGCCTCTATCGTCGTTTCTTAAACCTTTTGTCGCTAGTACGTTTTGGCCCACAAGTTTATTTATTATTGTCGACTTTCCTACTCCTGATGAGCCAATAAATGCTATGGTTTTACCGCTGCCAAGGTATTTTTGCACTAATTCCAACCCATCTCCTGTGAAACTCGAAGTAACAAACACGTCTACGCCGCAGGCCACAGTATCAATTTCCGCCAGCCTTTGAGAAATATTATTACATAAATCAGCTTTAGTAAGTACAATGACAGGAACTGCTCCGCTGTCCCAAGCAATCCCAAGATAGCGTTCTAATCTACGCAAGTTGTAATCATTGTTAAGGGACATACATATAAATACAGTGTCAATATTTGCGGCTATGACCTGTTCGTTATTGGCTGTTCCGGCCGCCTTTCTTACAAAAGCACTTTTTCTAGTTAAAACATGATGGATTATTGCATTACCACCTGTGTCCTCATTGCGGTCAAGCATAACAAAATCTCCCACTGCGGGATAATCCGATAAGGTTTGTATAGCAAAGCGAAATTTCCCGGCAATCTCTGCTCTTAGTTCCCCTTCTGCTGTTATAACCTTGTACAGAGCATTGTATTGGGATACTACTCTACCAATATAAAAACTCGAATATAAAGAAGCCTCAGGAATAAATCTTTGACTGAGTCCTATATTTTCCATATTAATTTTATCCATTTTATATCCTCCAAAAATTTTTAATAAACTTTTGGGAGGTATATACATTAATTTATTTTGTATGCACCTCCCGCATCAGCACAATATCCAATTCAGTTTTAAACATAAAACAACAACTCCTCTCAAGACTATATTACTTTCAGCTTTTTGGCTTGTCAAGCGTAAAAAACACTTACTAATATTGTATTATCACTATTACTTTCTAACCGATAATACCTGGATTACAGACTTTTTTGCATGTAGACAATACTAAACTTTCTAGCAAATTTGCACCCAATATATTTTAGTTCCCCGACTATAACAAAGCCATGGGTTTTGTGAAAAGCTATACTGCCAACATTCTCTGAGGATATTTCTGCAAGCAAATTTGTTATTCCCATTGCTGCTGCCTCTGCTTCTAACCTTACTAGACATTTTCCCCCTAATCCCTTGCCTGTATACTCCTTGGCAATAAAATACGAAACACAGGCGGTGCCCTTAAAAGTGGAAAAGGGATTGTAGGGGCTTAACTGGCAAAATCCTATTACATGATTTGTTTCCATATCTCTAAGAGCGTAAGAAGGATACCCCTCTGACCTTTTCATTATCATTGCAAAAAAAGGTTTTGGCAATGTACTATCAGCAAAGGCAGATGTGCTATTTACCACATAAAAATTGAAAATATCCATAACTTCATTTTGATGTTCAACGCCCATTTTCTCAAATACAGCCTTCATTTCCGCACCTCCTGGGCACAATGGTAATAACTTCATGAAGACCACAATCTGCTTTTACCCTTGGCAGAAACATGGTCATTTTTATATGTAAATACTAGCACGTACTATGTAATAGCTGCCAGACTTTTTTAACTAACTGCTCATTCAGTAGAAAACTTAATCATATTAAAAAAATATGCGGTAACATTAATAATTTCAATCCACGCTCCCATGAAGGGAGCGACCCGCCGTGCCACCGGCATCCGCATTATCAGTAGTATTTCAATCCAAGCACCCCATGCGGGGTGCGACTTACTTCCGTTAATAAATAAATCCATAGTATTTTGATTTCAATCCACGCACCCCATGCGGGGTGCGACACCAACGAGCCGCCATCACTTCCTATCCCCCAATTATTTCAATCCACGCACCCCATGCGGGGTGCGACTCGCCGGCAAAGCCAAATCAAGCGGTGCATCAGATTTCAATCCACGCACCCCATGCGGGGTGCGACGCTAGACCGCATTTTTCATACTATTGATGCACAAGCAATTTCAATCCACGCACCCCATGCGGGGTGCGACAATTAGCGGCGGCAGCTCTTAGTAAGGTAATCATGATTTCAATCCACGCACCCCATGCGGGGTGCGACAACATTTTTGCCCCTTTCATCAATTTATTTTTCCAATTTCAATCCACGCACCCCATGCGGGGTGCGACTATTAACGGCTTCGCAGACGGTATCTATATCGACATTTCAATCCACGCACCCCATGCGGGGTGCGACCCCCTTGACGCATAGCCTCATTTATTTCATCTTTATTTCAATCCACGCACCCCATGCGGGGTGCGACAGAACACAGTTTGTTGATTACGGTTTACAGTTTAAATTTCAATCCACGCACCCCATGCGGGGTGCGACCGGTCAACGCCAAGCTTACTAAAAATAGTTTTGGAATTTCAATCCACGCACCCCATGCGGGGTGCGACTGGTGATTATACTTGCAAGGGTCTTTATAACGGCATTTCAATCCACGCACCCCATGCGGGGTGCGACAAAAACGGCAAAGCTTTTTCTTTATATGATTTAATATTTCAATCCACGCACCCCATGCGGGGTGCGACCGTAAAAGGTTTGGTGCTTATGCCGAATTCGCCGAAATTTCAATCCACGCACCCCATGCGGGGTGCGACTGCCTTTGATGGCTTTAATTAACTTATGAATACCATTTCAATCCACGCACCCCATGCGGGGTGCGACGACGGCTAGGGAAGTAATGGAGAGGACGCAAGAATTTCAATCCACGCACCCCATGCGGGGTGCGACAATATAAAATTTAATAGCTCATCTACCACGAGTAATTTCAATCCACGCACCCCATGCGGGGTGCGACTGATTAAGCAATATATTGAGAATCAAAAAACATCAATTTCAATCCACGCACCCCATGCGGGGTGCGACTGCCAAAACAGCAACGGTGATTGCTTACAAGCTGATATTTCAATCCACGCACCCCATGCGGGGTGCGACTGTTTTTTAGCAGAGCCGAATACCGACTACAAAATTTCAATCCACGCACCCCATGCGGGGTGCGACCTTGCTTTCCGTTACGCATAACAACGCCTTATTAGCATTTCAATCCACGCACCCCATGCGGGGTGCGACTTTAACAACACCGAAGAAGTAGCCTATATGCTAATTTCAATCCACGCACCCCATGCGGGGTGCGACAATATCTGTCTCCGCTTTTTAATACGCTCTGTACTATTTCAATCCACGCACCCCATGCGGGGTGCGACCTCAGCCCTTCTATGGCTTCTCTAATCCTTGCTATAATTTCAATCCACGCACCCCATGCGGGGTGCGACCCTTCTACTGATGCTACAAAGCTTGCCTTAATGGAATTTCAATCCACGCACCCCATGCGGGGTGCGACATGCGCAAGGACATGACGGATATTGAGTACAGGCAAATTTCAATCCACGCACCCCATGCGGGGTGCGACTGTCAATAACGCCTTGGCCACCTCCTGCGTCAATATTTCAATCCACGCACCCCATGCGGGGTGCGACGCCTTGCTTACTGCGTAACTGGCAAGGTCAACAGATTTCAATCCACGCACCCCATGCGGGGTGCGACGATATGCTATAATTTAATCATAGAAAGAAATAAAAATTTCAATCCACGCACCCCATGCGGGGTGCGACCCGGAATAGAATTTTGGAATTATGATTCTATTTTAGATTTCAATCCACGCACCCCATGCGGGGTGCGACACAATCTTCGCAATAGACAAATCCGTCTAGGTCGAATTTCAATCCACGCACCCCATGCGGGGTGCGACCAATTCTACGATATGTACCAACGAGCTTTGACAGATATTTCAATCCACGCACCCCATGCGGGGTGCGACTAGTTACCCCCTCCCATATCCCAATAAGCTACCGATTTCAATCCACGCACCCCATGCGGGGTGCGACCCTGCCGGCAACATGGCAAAGATTGATAAAATCATATTTCAATCCACGCACCCCATGCGGGGTGCGACAAAAAATAAACTATGCAGTCGTCAGGAGTTTTGCATTTCAATCCACGCACCCCATGCGGGGTGCGACCTCCTAGGTTGAGCCAAAGAGTTCCCTCGTCTTTAAATTTCAATCCACGCACCCCATGCGGGGTGCGACTCATCTCCTTTTTAAGCTCTAATAAAGTCTTCTGGATTTCAATCCACGCACCCCATGCGGGGTGCGACTAACCACCACCACCTGATGCAGTTGCATTTAAAACATTTCAATCCACGCACCCCATGCGGGGTGCGACCTTACCTTTTTTGGTAAAGGTATATCTCTTATATAATTTCAATCCACGCACCCCATGCGGGGTGCGACATTGGTAGTGCTTAGGGTTTTCTTCTCCGGAACCTTATTTCAATCCACGCACCCCATGCGGGGTGCGACAATCTGGTAGACCATAATAAAAATTTTAGAGTTATTTCAATCCACGCACCCCATGCGGGGTGCGACCCTTCAAAAAAGCAGCCTGTTTCCTTCAGTGTTTAAAGCTTACAGTATGCGAAGCGTTTACTATTACGGAAAACAAACAATTTTACAAGCATATGAAGTACTATAAATATCTACAACACATATGTCCCTACTATCAATCTTTATTTTGTGCGAAGGTACTAACGATTTTATGATTACTTGATGTTCGCTCTATAAAATCAATGTCCCTTCTGGCTCATATGATACCTTTACGCCAAAATGCTCAATCTTTGTTTCATAGTTCTTCCCTAAATTGTAAAATCGTATACTATCTTTATCCTTGTTCATCAATAAAACTAGCTTATGTTGAATTAATTTAAATTGGGCAGCGTCTACAATACATTCAAACACTGAATTTTGTACTCTTTGTCCATATTTAACACAGCATTTAGCAATTGCATTTAATCTTTTCTTGCCTTTTGCATCCTCCGTGTTAATATCATATGTTATTAATATAAGCATACTTTAAACTCACTTCCATAAAAAAGGTGGATATGCATCTATATCTCCGCGTAAGTACCTGGCTAAAAGTAGTGCCTGAACATGTACAATTAAGCCCCATGATATCGTTTCTCCTAAGAAGGGATGTTTAATCTTATCCTTTTTCCTGTTCTGCCATTCATTCAGAACTACTTTACGACCAATATCCGTTAATAAAACTGCCCCACTTTCTTGTCGAACAAAACAGCTTTTATTTACCACTCTATTATTTATTAGCGTTAAAACAAACCTATCAGCGTAAATATTACGCAACTCTTCCATCATATCAAGCGCCAATGAAGCTCTACCTGGTCGATCGCGATGCATAAAGCCTACATAAGAATCCAGCCCCACTCCCTCTAACGCAGTAGCACAATCGTTTGCTAACAGCACATATGCAAAAGACATCAGTGCGTTGACATTATCTAATGGCGGTCTTTTATTTCGTCCGGTGAACTGAAAATCTTTTCTATTTTGTAAAATCAAATCTTTGAACACAATAAAATATTCTCGTGCAGCCTCCCCTTCTATACCACGCAATTCGTCTAGTTCAGTACAATTTAAAGCACGATTGGCGGCTATTAGCAATTCACGGCTAACTAACTTTATACTTTCTAAATCAATACTCAAAGGATGGTCGCGTTTTGCACGTTCTATCACACTTCGTGCATTGTAAATTTTACCAGCAATAAAATTCCGGGCAACCAAACAACTATCATATTTTGAATCTGATACACGATACTGCTTTTTTCGTAATAAGACATTACCATTCGTAATCCCTACAACACGTGCTAAAAATTTCCCAGTTGGTTTGAAAAAGCATAAATTTATGTTACGTTTAGCACATTCGCCAATTAAAGCAGGACTTGCCCCGTTGTAACCAAAATAAAGAATATGTTCCAAAGTATGTAATGGAAATTGTCCCAATACGTTATCACCATTGAACACAACTATATTTTCATTTTTTAGAGCTAAGTAAGTTTCTGGCGTCACGATAAATAAAGTGTTTAAAAGGTGTCTCATCCTTCCTCCTTGTCGAGAAAATCGTGCAAGTATGAATTAACTGAAGTATGCTTAATCAATTTAGGGATACACACTTCCACCAACGAACATGATTTGCAACCTTTTTTAGGTTTGGATTTTGGAGTATAACCGCGTTTATAGTATTCATGCATTTCCAATAACATATTTTTAGTTTCGTCACGCAATTCTTTTGTGAAAACTATTTCTTCTCTCCTGCGTGATTCATTATAGTAAAGAAAACCTTTTTCTATCTCACAAAACAGCATTTCTTCTAAGCATAATGCCTGACAACACAGCTGTAGCCTATCAGCATTTATATCCTTTTGTTTTCCACGTTTGTACTCTATAGGGCAAACATGCCAGTAACCTTTTCTACCCGCTAATACAACTCCTTCTTCTGCCTTCGTAAACTCTACAACATCGCATTGCCCCGCAATTCCAATAGTATGCGAAAAAACTCTCATCCCTCTAGAAACAAGCAACTCATTTCGTTTTTCAGTTAACATTTCATCATGACAACGTTCATGAATAATATTTCCCTCTGTTGTCCTCAAATTTTCTTGCCACTGGTTTTCTATATGAATGAGTGCCCACTGTCTTCTACAGAAAGAAAAATGCTGTATTCCTGAAATCATTAATAAATCTTGCTCTGCATAACTCATATCATCCTAGTACACACAACGCCATTAGGTATTTTATCTTCTGCAACATTCACCTTATAGTCACTATAAGCACGTGCAGGAGAAGATTCATTTTTGCGGGTTACAGAAACCATATCAAATAATTTATAAGCGGGTACATTTCCCAACTCACTATTATGCTTGAAAACAATAAGTTCTCGTACAGCCATATTTCCCCTAGCTGCGGAGTGATCATGTTCAAACATATTAATAATGCTTTCCCATAACAAGTGCAAATCTTCTTCCGAAAATCCCGTTGACTTTCTTGCTAAATTAGCAGAAACGTATCCCTCTACACGATAAAGTGCATATGGAATAATATATTTTCTTCCCATTTCATTGTTTTTCTTTGATGCATCTGCTTCGGTAGAAATTGCTACTCTGGTAATAGTAATTTCTTGAGTTGTAATTGGATCAATGCTCCGAGCAAATCCTAGCTGAACTGGGCCTCTAACTTGTCCACAGTTTAAAGCTGCTTTAACAAATGTTGTCATAACAGCACCAAAAGTTCTTATATCAAAAAAATTTGCGCACATAAAATCTCTTATTTTTTTATCAATATCCGTATCCTTTTTCTCTTTGATATCTTGTTCATCTATTCCAACATAAGAATATGCCTCTTTATCACTTCTATTCAAAGGTACCCCCTCTTTAATATAAATACGATATCCTTTTTCTCCTTCGCACTTAGTTTCAACATAGTTTCTAATTTTCCTTTTCAAACAAACATCCGTTATAATTCCATAACCACTTTCCGGATCAATTCTTGGCATATTTCCTGCATCTGGATCACCATTTGGATTACCATTTTCTACATCAAAAAGAGCTACAAACTCATACCTGTTTTTAATTATCTCTGCCATTCTATTTTTCCTCCTTTTTTTCATATCGCTTTTGGGTTTGATGATAGTACCCTAAAATAAATGCTCCTTGTTCTTGTAAATTCAAATGCATTGGTAGCGGATAAGCTCTCATTTCAATTTTATTTGACAACTCTCCTATCTGTTTTTCATAATAAACAGAAGCCCCATTTGATAATTTTCTTAAGTGATGATTTGTTAATTTTAACAAAATTGCAAATATTGAAGCCGGTGTTGCACAAGCAGAATTAAAATACCTATCTTTGATTGTAGAATTAATGCTTGGATTAGCTGCTTCCTGTATAGCTTCTAAAACAGAAAACAATCTTCCCAAAACATATGGTAGGTTCTTACTTTCTTCGTTAACTGCCACCGTTGCCACCTCCGTAAAGTTATAGTTCTTTATCAGACAAGCTTTGATAATTGCCGCCTTTATCCTATTTATTTTATTTTTCCCTTGCTCAGCTCTAATCCTCAGTAAAATATTTTTAAAAAGACTTTCTGGGTATCTACAATCGTTAAGTATCGCTCTTAATATTGCTGCCCCAAGAAGGGAAGATACCACCTTGACTTTTGATTTTGAATTAGTTGTTTCTTGCAACATCATCCACAACGGCAGATTGATTTTTGTTTCATAATTAGGTTTAATTATTTTCATCCTTTCATTGTGCTTTTTAATATTTTCTACAACATTACCAAACATGTTTTTCCAAAAGAACCTTACTGACAACCTCGCTACATTAGGAGTTAAACCTAAAACATAAAACTGGCTGGTAGGGTCAATAACTATGTTGTTAATGACAATCTGATTACCATTAGATATATTTTCAAATCCCTTGTTCAATTCATTGTCACTTATAACCCCATCTTCATCAAACATCCCCCCACTCATTAAATCAGCATATTCTTTAATACCTGTTTCAGACCAATAAACTATAGTCATATCACCTATTGATTGCTTATGTTTTTTGTCGCTAAGCAGTTTATTCAATGCTGTCCCGTATGCAAATGTTGCATATTCACTAACAGGAGCATTTAGTCCTCTATCACTATCATGGCCATATGAATCATCGGCTGGATCATTGAATGATACTAATGAAACACCCATTGCTTGCGCACCATTTATCCCTTTAATAGCCGGATGCAATCTCGATATTGGGCCATAATTACCTGTCACTAGACACTGCCCTACAATATCGCTCGAATTTTTACTATAGTATAAATCCCATATTTCCATAATATTTTTGTCATTTTGTATATACTCACCACCGTCTATCATAAACACAACATTGTCAGAATTAGACATCTCTTGAAAATATTTATTTAACTTATCGTTGTTTACAGCTTCGCAAATCTTCCATTCTCTTAAAAATTTTATTAAACTCATTGCCTTTTCGCAATTTGAATTTTCCAAAAGCTTTTCCTGATATTCTAAAAATTCTTTATGGCTCCTTCCCGCTTTTTCAGTAAATTGTACAACTTTTTTATTTATTTCCAATCCTAAAACATATTGTATATTATCGCATAAAAAGTATGAAGGTGCTTTCGTGCCAGATCTTTTAAAATGCTCTGGCACATCTAATTCTTGCGGAACATTAACTATTTTTCCCTTTTGCTCTTGAGGTATCTTTAACGGTAAAATGTTTAATAGCTCACCATTTTTACTTATGTTTAGCGCAAAGGAAACGCCTACTTTGCTCCAACCAGGCTTTGATATCGACATCCCATCTTTTTCGGACAATTTTTCGTAATAGTTAGTCAATGCCTGTAAAATCATTTGTGCACCTCACATTCCGTAAGGTCAAGTATTCCATCTTTTAGCACCCCTCTAAAAAACATTGGGGTAATATCGTGCGGATCAGAATAATCCATATCATAAAGCATGAATCCTAAGTCTTTTTCGATGTTATTATAAGCTGTTAGAATATTCTCGAATTCATAACTTCGAAAATGCGCTGGGAATTCCCTACATCCAAGATATGGCATACTATAACATTGACCTTTTTCTAATCTTCTTTTAATGATATCTTGAAATTTTCCATTATTATCGCTAGTATTTGCTTGCTCTGTTAAAATAAAATGTGCATTAATCACATAATGAACATTTTTTAGAACTAATGATGACCTTTGCTGTATATCATTAGCCGTCGCAATATATAGTTTTTTATTTCCACCTTTCATTACTCGAAATACATTATTTGCAGAAATTTTAGACTTTACCTCATTTCGGCGAATACTAGTAAACTCAATAGGACTTAGAACGTAGATTTTATCAACAATCCATTTCATGCCAGGATGCCAATATATTGATTCTAAAATTCCTCTAGCCGCTGAAGGGGTCATAATATCATAAGAAACCCTTTCAACTTTGAATTCTGGTCGTGAAAATAAAGCATAATCTCCCCAAATCTCTACCTGCACTCCATAGCTCATATTATTCTCCTTTCTTTTTAGGCGAAAATTCCATCGCCATTATGTATTTTAATTTTCAGTCCAGTTTCCACATCATACATAGATGTATCAAGCAAGACAGTTATACTATCATCTAACTTTTGGATCTTATATGCATTAAATAGTCTTTCATAGTCACACTTGTGTACATTAACAATATATTTACCTATTTTTCGTAATAGTGTCCGATTATACTGTCCGTAACGCAACTGTTGTTCCAACTTTTTGGCCTTGTCTTCTATTGGGATGAAAATAGATATAGAATCATCCGGAATCATAACAAATTTGTTAGCAATGTCTTTAAACGGAAAACTCCCCGAAGATATTTCAGGAAGAATACCTTTATAGTCGAGTGAATTGCCTTTTATACTATATAGTTTGTTAAAATACTCCCCAATGGCCTTAGGCGATGAAATGTCTTCATTACTTTCTACAACTATCGATGCTACTTCTTTTTCTTGACTATTATTTTCTCTCATTATTTTACCATTATCATCAACTAGTTTGAAAACAATTACTTTGCTTTCGTCAATATTTCTTTTACCTTCACGATTGCAGCGACCACCCGCTTGGATAATACTGTCCAATCCAGTTAGCGCTCGATATACTATAGGAAAATCAACATCAACACCAGCCTCAATTAGGCTAGTAGATATTACTCTGCAATCACTTTTGTTTAATAGGCATTCCCGAATCTTCTTTAACGTTCTTTTTCGATGTTCCGGATACATAAATGTAGATAGGTGAAAACAATTATCACCTTTTAGTTTTTCAAAAATCAACTGAGCTTCTTTTTTTGTATTAACAATACAAAGAACCTGTTTTTCTTTATTAAGCATGACAGATAATTCATCTATGCTTATTTTACCAATTTGTTCATAACATACTCTCTGGAAACATTTATATAATTCCTCTGTTTCAACGCAAATCTCTTTTGACATCAAAGGCAATGGGAAGAACTTATCGAGTGTAGGCTGAGTAGCACTACATAAAACTGCTGTTACTCCATAATTAACAACAAGGTCTGCAATTGCCCTAACACATGGTTTTAAATATCCTAATGGAAACATTTGTGCTTCATCAAATATCACTACGCTATTTGCTATATTATGTAATTTTCGACATTTAGATGGTTTATTTGAGTACAAAGACTCAAAAAACTGAACATTTGTAGTAACGATAATTGGTGCGTCCCAATTTTCTGTTGCTAATTTTTTAATAAAGTTAGGGTCTTCTTGTTCCTCCACCGAATCATAAGATACATTAATATGATGCTCAATTATATTCTTTTCGCCAAGTATTTCACTAAACACTTGTGCATTTTGCTCAATAATTGATGTATAAGGTATTACATAAATTATACGATTTTTTTTATACTTCTTCGCATGTTTTAAGGCAAATGCAAGTGAAGCAATAGTCTTACCTGCACCCGTTGGCACAGTAAGACTATATAATCCCTCTTTATCGTCTGCTTTATCAAGACAATTAGTGAGTATTTGGCATCTTTTTTCATTTAGCTTATTTTGGGGCGGCCAAAATTGTTTAATATAGTTTTTCATTCTACAGCAAAGTGTAGGTATATCATCAAATTTTCCACGAATATTTGCATTATTATTCATAAATGCTTCTGTATCCAAGAAGTCAGCATCAACAAGACAAGAAAATAACATTCTCGTCATAAAACTAGCACCAAAATACGGTGTATTCATGACGTTTATATCGCGTAATATAGGTTTTTCAGTTAAGAACCCAACTTCTAATAAAAAATCTTTATAACTATCTAGTTTACCAGCATCTTTTCTTTTAATCCTCCCCCATAATGTGATATCATCTGCTGTATCAACGTTCGCTCCACCATTAGGTAATCCTCCATGATGTCCCGCAATACAAAAAGCAAGTAGATGCAACTTAGCATGCCAAACTTCGATTGCCCCAGCCGTAGAATGGTCAACTTTTAAACCATTTCCTCTAACTCGTTTTTGAAATCCAACAGAATATTTTCCAATATCATGGTATCTCCCTAAAATTTCCCCAAATTTTTTTGCCCCAAATTTATCAGCGAATTCTCCAGCATAAAGTTCTGTATTTTTTAGATGGTCTATCAATAACTGCTCCCGTCCATCTTCGCTACGATGACCTATAAACATAACCCACCTCCGAATAAATCTTGTCCACTTTAGATTAGACCTTTCGACATTATTCGAAGTATTCCTGCCAAATAAATACAATATTGTTATGCTGTCCATTTTATAGTCCAAAACAGCATAAATTTCTTTAATAGTCAGTTGTTTGTATCTAACCCTGTGTGTTTTTGTATATTATGACTATTTTTATGTATCACTAATCAGCACCACCCGTCTAACGGGTGGTTTGCTCTGAGGCTATAAGCCTCTAATGCCGGCTAGCGTCTAAAGGCGCTAGCTTTCACTTTGTTCAAGCTACTATGCCCTTGCCACTTTAGCTGCCTCCAAGGAGGCTATTGTTTACGCGCTACCCCTTAAAGGGGTCCTCGTATTCTTTGACACTTAGCTTATCTGCCATAATGTCCTGTTTTTCTTGCTCTCGAATATATTTTGCTATCGTTGCTTCGTTAAGACCAACCGTTGTTACATAGTATCCTTCTGCCCAAAAGTGCCTATTGCCATATCTGTATTTCAAATTTGCATGCTTATCAAAAATCATTAGCGCAGATTTACCTTTCAGATATCCCATGACTGCAGAAACGCTCAATTTTGGTGGTATACTAACCAACATATGTACGTGATCTATCATTAGATGCCCTTCTATAATTTCTACCCCTTTGTGATTACAAAGTTCCCTCAGTATATCTCTAATGCTACTTTTATATTGATTATATATAGCTTTTCGTCTATACTTTGGGGTGAAAACAATATGGTATTTGCACATCCATTTTGTATGGGCCAAGGAGTTTGGCTTTTTCTTTTCAGGCATTAACCTCACCTTTCCTTTCATTTGGCATAGCAGCTTTGAACACTACTATTCTAAATGGAAAGGTGAGGTTTTTGTATAACATTTATTGCCCACCCGCATAGCAGGTGGTTTTTTGTTTCGCACGCTTTGCGAGCGAAACAGACTAAAGTCTTATATAATAAAAACCTCTTTGCGCCTAAACGCAAAGAAGTTGAAATGAACAGAGCTCTCCTGTTTTTCAGCCACCGACGTCTTTCGCATGGTTTTTTGGCTTGTTTTCAGGCAGTTCTTCTGGCTCGGATTCATCGCTAGCTTCGCCTTCCCAGACTTTTACATCCAGTGGCTTAGTGAAATTTGCTCATCCATACAGCGGCGGGACCGCATCGGCATTCAACCGATTTCTCTATTAGGCATTTATTGCACCTGATAACTTGTACTATTAAGTTTAATCAGAATATTACCACTATTTAAAAAAAATGTCAAACTTCTCAAACTTTTCTTTTATTAAAAGCTCTTATTGCAAATAAACACATTTAATCGTATATTATAATAAGCTAGAAAAAGGAAGTGTATCAATCTGTGGAAATAAAAAATATTAAAGGCAAGACATTTTGCATTGATACGGGAATGACTTATATTCCTTTTTATAAAATCGATGATGAGCACATCATTATGTTAGATACCGGTTGGGCCGATGGCGAAAAAGAAGGACTTACGAATATTTTAGAAAACAACTCCTTAAAAATAGTAGGTATAATAAACAGCCATGTCCACATTGACCATAGTGGAAACAATGCCTATTTTAAAGAAAAATATAATTGCCCAATTGCTATGCCAGCAGCTGAAGCTATGCTTTGCAGCTCGGCTATAAATCTTAAGCTCTACTATAACAATCTTTCTCTAGAGGAAATTTTTTCGCATTTAGGCCATATGATTTGTCCGGTGGATATGTTAATTACCGATAGGCAAGATAGTATTGAAATGTGCGGCATTACATTCAAAATTCTACACACACCGGGACATAGCCCCGCTCATATCTGCCTTATCACACCTGACGATGTCGGCTATATAGGAGATGCGCTCATAAGCCGCGAGGTTATGGACGGAGCTAAAATGCCATACGCCTTTATATTGGCAGAGGATTTGAAAAGTAAAGAAAAGCTCTACAAACTGAACTGTAGTCAATATGTGGTAGCGCACAAGGGCATATATGATAACATTACAGAACTAATTACCAATAACATTAGGTTTTATAAATTGCGGGCAGAAATGATAGGGGCCCTAATAACAACACCTATGACTCTAGAAGAAGTAGTCCAAACCGTCAGAAAATCCTTTAAGATACCAATTAAAGACGTCTATAAATATACCCTCATAGAAAGAATGTTAAGATCCTATATTGAGTACCTAAGTGATACAGGAATAATTAAAAAAGCTGTCAATGAAGGAATACTTAGGTATTACAAATAAGCTAAACTATGTAAAAGAGCTTGCAGAAAAATCTGCAAGCTCTTTTTGACAATATTTTTTATTAGTTAAAAACTATAGTTCATACCAACCACATATGTCCTACCCATTGTGTAGTAAAGATTATTATTGCTAGTACCGCCTACATTGGCAATATCCTTGCGATTGAATAGATTTTCCACATTAAAAGTTACTTCAACGTTTTTATTAATTTTATGCCCCACGTGCAAACTGGAAATTAATAGTGGCGAATCAATATCTGTTACTGTAATAGTTTCACTGCTTACGCCATTTTTGACTCTATCAGTCCAGTAACTTAAGTTCAGAGATACATCTGTGCCTTTGTTTGAATAATTAATACCACCGTTCACTTGATATTTTCCCAAAGTTCTCTGCCAATCTTGTCCTTCTTTATATATTCGTTGAGGATCAGACAAAACTGCTCCTAAATTATAAGAAAGATTTTTGTTAACTTCTTGAGTATAACGGACTTCCAGACCGGCATTTTTATATTGTGCAGCATTTGTTTGATAGGAAACCCCATCTGAGCCTTTGACGGCAACTATCTGATCTTCAATTTCCGTTTTAAACAAGCTCACATTAAATGTTTTTCCGTTATGCTCATATTTATAACCGGTTTCATAATTCCAACCATGCTCAGGCTTCAAATCAGGATTTGGCTTAACAATAGCGCTTGAATAATATAAATTGCGGAAAGTTGGCATTCTAAAAGATTTCCCAACAGACGCATAAAGAGAACTGACTCCATTAAGCTTGGTTATTATTTGAAATTGCGGTAAGAAGGCATTGTAATCCCCGGCATCGGATTTAAACGCATCTTCCCTGAAACTGAAAATAGCATTAGTAAGAGAACTTAGTTTTCTATCATAGCTACCAAACAAAGAATATTCATTTAGTGAGTACTCACCAAAATGTGCCTCTGACTTAAGAGCACTGCTGCTATTGCCATAAGTTGCAAATTTCTGATTATCATTTTCATAAGTTTCACGTTTTAGACTAAAGCCAAGCAAACTAGTGGCTATTGAACTAGTCCATTTTTTCTGGTTAATAATACCATATTGCTTATGTGTACTTTTTTCCCACTCTAGATTAGAAGGATTAACTGTAAAGTAGTCGGGGTTCTCAATTTTTCTTGAATTATAATATAGTTTTGAATCCCAACCGTTTTCATCTTTATATGCCAACTGAGTATAATTCTCCGTGTCATCATACATGAAATGCTGTAACACATTACCGGCGGCATCATTATAGTTAGTACTATATTCTTTTTTGTTATATATATGAGTCAATTTCCAGTTTTCATTAAATTTATAATTTAAGTTAATATAATCCTTCGTACTGTCGCCAAAACCAATATAGTAAGGGATCTTTGATCCACTTATGGTCTTTGTCCCTAGGGAATCCGTCATATTACCGGTGGCACCATATTTTGTCCGCCCCGCTGCTATTCCCAATTTCCCGGCGCCAATAGTAGCTGAATAATTTCTTTGTCCTTGATTACCGGTCGCTACATGAACGGTATTTTTCATTTCATCTTTTGTAATAATATTAATGACCCCGCCTAAAGCCTCACTGCCATAGAGAACGGAACCGCCACCTTTAACAACTTCAACCCTTTCAACTTCATCTAGATTCATCATATCAAGATGGCTAACGTTATTAAAACTTACCGGCACTCCATTGACAAGTATAAGAGTCCCTCCATCAATGCCACGCAAATTCACCTGACTATTTCCTGTGATCCAATTTTGATCGTTTGGACCCATATTAGTATAGTAAATTCCTGCCTTGTACTTTAAAGCATTTAAAACGTCTGCTGCACCTGTCTTCTTTAAATTCTCTGCCGAGTAGACAACTGTATCCGCAGCAGTTTCTAGATTAGTCTTTTTATAACCTTGTGCCGTAACATTAAACCCAGCCAAAGTGAAATTTGGTAACTCTTCCGCAAAAACCGTTGTTGACAATAAACTTGTACTAAGTAAAACAATACTTGAGCAAACCTTTATTTTCCCATTCAATTTCACAAACTATTCCCCCTACATATATAATTAATTTTGTATTACTACCGATAGATGTTCATGTACAGGCAAAGGTACTATATCACTGTAAGCACCATGGGCAACGTCCTGTACCCCAAAAACAATATCTTGAGAAAGATTATATATATACCCCTCATGTGGATAGTAAAATGCATTATTTTTAATAGCTTCTAAGGTTTGCAAAGCAGGATCATCCTTAAAATCATTATTAAATTTATCAATATTTACCATTCCATGGTTATTAAAAACCGGTAAAATTAGAAGATCAGGATTAATCTCGACCAGCCTTTCTTTGCCAAGCACCTGTCCATCTTTAATTCCGGCTTCAGACATCCCATTTATAACACCGGCATGAGTACAGATATCGTCAAAAGCACTTCCCCGTCCCCCAAATGTTGGCTGCATAGAAATAGCAACTACTGTCTTATGCCGGTCTTTAGGAATGGTGGCAACAGCATTTTTTATTTTCAGTAACTGAGCATCCATTTTTTTTATTAGTTTATCGCCATTAGCACTTTCTCCTAAGGCCTCAGCGACTAGCACAATCGTTTCTTTCACCTCATCAATACTCGTAGGGCGTTTACAAATGACTGTTTTGATGCCTAAATCCTGCAGTGTTTGGCTAATATCTGCTTTGTCGTTAGCAAAAATAAAAACAACATCAGGCCTTAAGGAAAGAATTTCTTCAGCAGCCGGCCGATTGGTTTTGTGTTGAATTTTTGCGGCTAAACTAATAATATTTGAACTGTTTGGATCATCGGCTAAATGATTAATAGCAACCAGCCTATCTGTAGGTACAAGTCCCAGAACAATACCGTCCAGGGCAAAAGCATAAGTAAGCACTCTCTGTGGTTTTTTATCAAAATTAATAACATTACCTTTTGCATCTTTAATTGCATAACCTAATTTATTTGTTTTATTTTCATTAGGTATACAGCCGTTGACAAATATGACCGTTAATAGCAACAGACAAAGCAGAATGAAATAATTAAATTTTCTTTTCATCAAAAACTCCTTAGTAAACAAATATAAAAAACCTTTCTGCTAGAAAGCAGAAAGGTAAAATAGGCATAGAAACACCCTTTGTTCCCCTGTCATTCGCAGGTTACTAAACAAAAAAATCAGGCAGTTCTTCTGACTCAGCTTCACAGCTCCCCTCGCCTTCCCGGTTTCCCAGTGACATTCATGAGGTTTGCTCAACTTTACAGCGGCGTGACCGTGTTGGTTTTGCACCAACTTATCTATTAAGTATAGTAACACCTGATTTTCAATATTAAATTGGATTTAGAATAGCATGTAAACTATTACCTGTCAATTATAATTATCCTTTTACTGACAATTATAAAGCAGCTAACCACAACCCTATGATTAGCAATTGCTGATTTGCAAAATTTTTACCAACGTTAATTTAGAAGTCCCAACCCAAACCAAGAGTTATACCCCCGCTGTTATAGCCTGGATTATGAGTCTGCATGCCATTTGAAACATGCATGTAGGTCCATCCTAGAGAAATTGAAGTGCGAGTCGTAGGCATATAAATTATTCTAGGCCCAACACGCCACATAAAGTTATACGCACGCCCAGTTGCCGGAAATGCCTGATCATAAAGGACCAGCCCACCACTGACATCAAGAGCAAGGGCCACTTTTTTGCTTATATTTTTCTTTTTACGCAAAAGATAAGTATAGCCTATTCCTAAAGCGTCACTATTTCTTTCCTCATTATCATCGGTTATTGAACCCACAGCCCTAGTAAGCGTAAACCCACGATATACATCCGTATGATGGATATTACCAACTGATTCCAAAATATGCACGGAATACGTATCCATGTGACGATCTTTAAAATTCATTGGATGAAGATACTCTATTTCCAGCTCATCAGGTGCTTTTAAATATTTCATTGAGACTTTAGGAGAAGCATACAATTTAGCCTGCTCTTTGTTGTAATTATCCATTGAAGTCTTAGCTACGTTCTGATTTGCTAATTGAGCGGCACAAACAATATTAGTAGTACCGATACATAAAGCACCAATAAAAGTACATACACAAACTACTGTTAATTTTTTTTGCATATTCATCTTCTCCTTAACTGAATTTTAGAGTTCTTTGTAGCGATCATCTATTTTTATTCACAACTGCAATCACCCCACGCGATATACCCGTTGCCCGCTCTATCTCTCTTATAGACAACCCCACATTCCGCAATCGCCTTAATATCTTATCTCTTTCACAATTATTTCGTTTTTTTAATTGATGTGGTTCCATTCCGCCAATATGTTCCATTATTATTCTGCGAATATCACCTTCTGTTCTTTTTTTGCTTCTAGCTCCCTCTACATATTCGCCAAAACCTTCTTTATCTTTTACGTGCAGCTGAAGATATTGTTTTATATCTATAATGTCAAATAAGAAACCCGTGTCGACCAGTTCATCTCTTTTATCAAGATATGCTTTATAACTACTATATTTGTAATCTTCTACCCTATATACCATCCCAGACTCTACAGGATTTCTATGTATATAGGATATTAATGGTAGCAAGTATCTCTCTTTTTCTACCGGCTTGCTCTTATATCTACTACCAATTAGGCTGCCACTTCTCTCATACTTTATATTGTAGTACATCGCATACCGAGTCAGTATCTTTTGCATAATTAAAGATATTGCCCCCATTTTTTTCTCTTTAATCAACAAATGTACATGGTTATTCATGTAACAATAGGCATATAATTCGAACCCAAGCTCATTCTTAACGACTTGAATAGTTTTATGTATATAATCGTAATCCGCTTCGCTCTCAAATATGTTTTCGTAATTAACTCCTCTAAAAACTATATGATACAAACCGCTATCGCTTAAGGCTCTTGGTTGTCTTGTCATTATATTCACCTCTAAGTGATTATAACATTTTTATGACAGCAAGGGACAGACCCTACTGTCATAAAAAAATGTTTTTTATTGTTCAAACTACTTGACATTAGCCTCAATTTGTACAATAATTATAGTTAATCAATAATAACTATCAATTGCATTGTATTGTTGATTAAAATATATATAAATTTGGGAGGAATAAATTATGTCACTAATTGGAACAGAAGTAAAACCGTTTACAGCTCAAGCTTACCATAATGGAAAATTCGTAGAACTTACCGAGGCTAATTTAAAAGGAAAATGGAGCGTTGTTTGTTTTTACCCTGCTGATTTTACCTTTGTATGCCCAACAGAACTAGAAGATTTACAAAATCAATATGCAGCCCTACAAGATCTTGGTGTCGAGGTATATTCTGTATCTACCGATACTCATTTCACACATAAAGCATGGCATGACACATCTGAAGCCATAAAAAAAATCACTTACTTCATGATTGGAGATCCTTCTCACACCTTATCAAGAAATTTTGAGGTGTTGATTGAAGCTGCCGGCCTTGCAGATCGCGGAACTTTTATAATTGATCCTGACGGTATCATTCAAGCTCTTGAAATCAATGCCGGCGGAATAGGCCGTGATGCAAGTGCCCTATTCAACAAAATTAAAGCTGCACAATATATCAGAAAAAATCCTAGTGAAGTTTGCCCAGCAAAATGGCATGAAGGTTCAGCTACCTTGACACCAAGCTTTGATCTTGTCGGCAAGATTTAAGAAGGTGGTAAATCATGTTACTGGACAATGATGTTAGAGAAAAATTAAGTCAATATTTGCAATTGATGGAAAGAGATATTCTAATCAAGGTCAATGATGCTGACAATCCCCCTTCAACACAAATGTCAGACTTCATCAAAGAATTGGCCGGATTATCTGCCAAAATTCATGTAGAAACAGCTTCTTTACCTAGAGTTCCAAGCTTTAGTATAAATAAAGTTAATCAAGATGTCGGCATTTATTTTGCCGGCATACCCTTGGGGCATGAATTCACCTCACTTATCTTGGCACTATTGCAGGTAAGTGGGTATCCACCAAAGATAGATGAGACCCTCATTGAACAAATAAAAACCATCAAGGTTCCTTTGCATTTCGAGACCTACGTCAGTCTAACTTGTCACAATTGTCCGGAAGTAGTGCAAGCATTAAATATAATGAGCCTGCTAAATCCAAACATTACGCATACAATGATTGATGGTGCTCTCTTTAAAGAAGAAATAGATAGCAAAAATATTCTGGCGGTACCCTCGGTTTATCTAAATGGGAAACCCTTCAGCAGTGGCCGCATGGAGCTAGAAGAAATTTTGCTCAAGCTGAATATTAACCCCATTCTTCCTAAGCTAGATGGTAAGGAACCATATGACGTATTTGTTATTGGTGGTGGTCCTGCCGGAACTAGTGCAGCCATCTATGCAGCCCGTAAGGGCTTACGTACAGCTCTTTTGGCAGAAGAATTAGGTGGCCAAATTAATAATACTTTCGGCATCGAAAATTTTATTAGCATTAAATATACAGAAGGGCCTACTCTAGCCGCAAATATTGAGGAACACCTTCGTTCCTACGCTGTTGACGTCATCAAAATGCAAAAAGTCAAAACACTAAGAAAAGACTCCATGGTTGAAATTGTCTTGGAAACAGGTACCATATTGCACAGTAAAACTGTAATAATAGCAACCGGTGCCCGCTGGCGAAATATCAATGTTCCCGGCGAAGCTGAATATAAGAACAAAGGCGTAGCCTATTGTCCTCACTGCGATGGGCCTTTATTCAAAGGAAAAACTGTTGCAGTAATCGGCGGTGGCAATTCAGGAGTGGAAGCAGCCCTGGATTTAGCGGGACTTGCCAAACATGTAATTCTTTTGCAAAATTTCAATAAACTCAACGCTGATGAAATACTACAGAAAAGAGTTTATAGTAAAGAAAATATCAAAGTAATAACTAATGCAAAAACTACAGAAATTCTCGGTAATGAAAAGGTTCACGGCTTAACATATCTTGATTCCCTAACAGGCAATGAGGTCACAATCGATGTTGACGGAATCTTTATACAAATAGGTCTTTTACCAAATACAGAATGGCTGAAAAATACCCTTAGTTTGAATTCTTTCGGTGAAATTATCGTAGATAAATATGGCAAAACCAATATACCGGGAGTTTTTGCCGCCGGTGATTGTACCGATTGTCCCTACAAACAGATAATCATTTCCATGGGAGCAGGCGCAAATGCAGCGTTAAGTGCATTTGACTATCTACTAAGAAACTGAAAAACTGAAAAAGTTAGAGGCTATCTCACAAAAAATGAGATAGCCTCTAGTTTTTTAACAAATTTTCTTCCGCGCACCTTAATCTTATTGCACAGCCACCGTTAGTGAAGTTCCACGAACGATACTAGGATCCATAACTTTAGCCAAATCATTAGGTGTTGCATTTAAATCTACGTTATTTTTAACTTCAACTTCAAAATTCGTGCCGGCAGGATAATCAATATTGCTGCCTTTCATAAAAAGGCCTCCAACAAGACTAACCACAGCCGCTACTGCTACTGCACCGCCGTCAGCCGCTCCCATACCAACAATTCCTCGTCTTAATGGAACGCTTATACCATTAATAGTGCTTATTTCCTTACCAGCTATTTTCAAAACTCCTTTGCGGCCAAACCCAGCTGCTTTTTGTCCTTCATATACATAGGCTGTACCCACTACACCTTTAGGAATGACAACGACATTATTAATAATCAAATTATCAACCATTCTGATGTCCAGAATTTGACCCGTTTTATTCGATTTAGAATTAGCTGCATCTACCAATTCTACTTTAAATTTTGTTCCTTTAGGAATATATACATGACCAGGCAATACTCCTGTTATTTCGAGCGGATTGCTATTTTTTGCTTCTTGTTCCTTCAACTGAGCTAATTTTTCTTTCATGGTCATATTGGAACTTGGTTTTACTTGTTCATCCTCAAACGGGTTTTCCTTCAACTGACTTACATTTACCATTTCATTACGAACGGCTGCCTGTGCTTCTAAACTTCCCCAAGCCACCGTATTGGACAACAATAACGCACAGACTGCTAGAACTGCACCTTTTTTTACCATACAAATAAACCCCCCATAAGTATGTATTTACCACATGTTCGAATTATAAAATAATAAATCGGTAGAAGCAATATAATTTTAAGAATAAAAATACCACTCTTTGTCAGAGTGGCAATCTTTATTTAAATGCCTCTACACATATTACTATTATGGTTAAGACCTTTATTAATATTCATGTAAATAAAACCTCTTGCTTAAAAAAATAATTTAAACCGCATACCTATTATGGCATCTTTGGCATAGGTGCATTATAGAACCCCAGTTTATGAAAATTATACCATTCTACAATATTACTCTCCGGCGCAATATCAAGTGCTAATAGGACTTCCCTAGTAAATTCCAATGTTGCCGTTCCGTTAGCCGTAATGATATTGTCGTCACGAACGGCAGGTTCTTTGATATAGTTGGCTGCTCCAATGTAGTTATCTCCTGCCCATTCCTGCATATAGGCAAGGTCATTACTGGTATGATTTATTTTATTTAAAACACCACACACACCAAGAAAAGCCGATGCCAGGCATATACCACCAACAATTCTATGTTTTACTACTGCATCCTGTACCAAAGGTTTAACGGCTAAAGTCGAGGCTTCCAACCATTTCATGCCGCCAATAAGTATGAGAGCTTCATATTCTGCCGGAACAGATTGCAAATCATAATCAGGCAATACTGTAAAACCACCCGCGGAACTTATAGGCTCTTTAGTCAAGGAGACAGTCCTTACTTCATAATCCCCTTTTCCCAGCGCCAGAATGCATGTAGAAAGATATGCTGCTTCCCAGTCCGCATACTGATCTAATATAACAAACAAAACCTCTTTTTTCATTTCGCCATTGCTCCTTAAATATATTATTTTATGCATTATAATTATACTATTTTTTTATCCCGCTAACACAAGACAAACGACAATTCCAACAATTTGTCAGCTCATGCCCTCTATCTGATGTGGTAGATACGTGACTACGACACAATTTCTGTTCTACAATCCCATTACCCTTTAATGCTTTTGTCGGGCAGGCATCTAAACATCTATGACAGTTTGGCGGACAAAGCATCTCTGTCAGCGGTGAATCTGCCAGTAACACAAGATCAGTTAATATGGATACCAGCGTAATCCGATTACCATATTGTGGCGTTAGCAACAAACCATTTTTGCCAATTTTGCCTAGCCCTGCCTTAACTGCTGCGTGCCTGTGTGATAAAATTCCCATACCATATTGGCGATCAGCTTCCCAATGAAAATAAGGGGCATCAGTTGGTATTGGCACCGCTACCCCACCGAGTTCTTCAATGTACAAAGCAAGTTTCAAAGCTAATGTATCCAGTGACTGAACCACTGTTTCTCCTTGTACTGTGTAAACAACTTTATTACTAGCTTGTATCGTCCCTAAAGTCAATGCCTTGCCAATAACAATTACGCTATTAGCCTTGGGCATAATATCTCGTGGTCTAAATCCTTCCGGAGCCTCGTCAAAATTTCCAGCATCTGCAAAACCAACTACCTCTGCTCCATTCTTCAAGGCATACTGACGAATTTTTTCCTTCATACCATCCATCTCCCTTAATATCATAAATTGTATTGCAAACAACTACTGCTAGACGGGCAAGCCATATCCAAACCCGATTGTACTAATAATTCCTGTGGCATTTCTGATCTGGCAATTAACTTAAATCCCAAATGTATAAAATACTCTTTTGCTGTCTGAGTCAATAAATAAACATTCTCATATTTTTTCTGTTGCAGTTGTTCAAATACATGCTGCACCAACATAAACCCAATTCCACAGTTTCGTCGCGATACCGAAACGGCGAACGAACGAAGCAAAGCCTTCTTTCCTGTTGTATGTAGTCCAATAACGCCTATCAAAACATTATCGTCAGTTTCCACAACCATAAACTGCTTAATATAAGGTGCTAAATGTATATTAGGCAAATCATTAGCCTCAAGCAATATCTCTATCGCTCTTAAATCATTCTCCGTGGCCTGACGCATGACATAATCACTCATTTCACTCCTCCTCTTAAATAACATCCGGAAAACATAACATGTAATAATAATTTAAACTCCTCTACACTATTTTTCCTTTTCACCTTCCGAAAAATCAGGCAATGCTTTAACAAGTAATGACAGGCTTTCAAGTACCTGATTACGTTTTTCTTTCGATATCGCATGAAAAACTGTTGAAAAATAATTTTCCATTTGTTCATCAATACTGTCATAAAATTTTTGTCCCTGTTCCGTTAATTTTAAAACAACATAACGCCTATCATTCTTGTCCGGATCTCTAACCAACAACCCTCCGCTAACCAACTTATCAACAGTTTTGCTAACTGTACTCTTGCCCAAATTTAAGAGTTCTGCAAGATCATTAACAGACAAGGAGCCTTTCCTGCCAACCTCTACAATAGCATGACATTGTGACAACGTAACCCCACAACACTCCATGCCTGAGCGTTCTATTAAACCAAGTTTTCTGATAAAAACTCGTATCTGTTCGCGTAATTGATGACTACGTTTTTCCATAATATCCCTCCATTTCTACGGCTTTATTTTAGCGCATTTAGTTTTATTATGCAACTGTTTTCTATAGAAACTATTTTTTAACATACTTGCGACTAAACTTTCTGGTTTTTGTTCTCTAAATAAAATCTTTCCCACAATTTTTTATTAAGGTTTTAATTAAGCCTAGTAAATAAATAACAAAACTCCAACCGCTATATGCTGGTTGAAGTTTTGTTATTTATATATGCATTTTCGTTATGCATCAATATAAAGAGCATACACTTGATTTATTGGAATGTATGACGACTCTGACTATATTACGGTATTTTAAAGTTGATAATTTATTAGACATAAAATCCAGACAATCATGGTACTAGTATATAAGAATGGACACGAAAGGTTTAACAAGCTAAAATAAATTCAAGAAAGGGCGTGTTAAACCTTGTCTAGAAATGGAATACGATTTACAGATGAATTTAAAAAACAAAT
>Ga0268263_1000977_pt1 | contig 31062 bp, 30 predicted proteins | sample Biomet5_FD_190358 | JGI IMG/M metagenome (GOLD analysis project Ga0268263, IMG submission 190358) | Microbial communities from bioreactor (seeded with sewage sludge) at LBNL, California, USA - Biofuel metagenome 5 (SPAdes) (version 4) | ecosystem: Engineered > Bioreactor > Anaerobic >... | reverse complement strand
GGAATTCAATCTCTTCATTCTACTTTTCAATGATAGTAAACAAAATGTGAAAAGAATTGGCATATCTTTCATCTTTAATTTCATCAGGATTGAGATCCAATGAAGACAGAATTTGTTTTAAAGCTTCGAGTTCCATTTTTTACTCCAAAATATGATAAAGGAAAATGGAACAACTATTATATTTTTTATGTGGTCGAAAATACATTACTGCTTTTACCCATACAATTTGAAGAGGACACATAAATTCTTTAGAAATTAACTGGAATTCTTGGCCCAAAGAACTTCTACAGAACTTAAAAATCATACAAGTATCTAGTTTCTTTGATAACTTTACCCGTATTATCTTTTTCTACGAATCTCATGATTTCTTTGTCGTGGGTAACCATTGTTTTACAATAGGGGCATTCTTCTGTATTTTTGTACATTATGGAGTGTAGAAATGATTCTTCATCCTCAAATTGAATAATTTGTGAGCTGAACCATTTTTTACATGTTGTACATCTAACTTCACAGCTTTTTGTGCTGGTCATTTTTTCTTCATCTCCAGATTTAAGTTAACTATTATGTGAAATAATACTAAACTTATAAAATCAAAATGCTGAAGTTAATTATGGTACAGTATTATAAAAATAGGCATATATACCTATTTTATTTTAACTCTTCCCTTTCTATTAAATTATATATTTTTTTATTAAATTATATGTTTTCAAACTCTGGAGCTGAAAAGATATTTAGGAACGTTGGCTAGCTATTGAATAAAAGAGAGATATCGAACAAAGTACAAACTAGAATGAAAATTTAAAACTTAGAGAAAAGGCAAACATTGAATAGAATTCTGAGAAAAACTGACCTGAACTTAGAAATTTAATTTTGAGATTGGCATCTGTTGAAAAATAAAATGGAGAATTAATATCCCCTGAAGTACTGTTTATTTATAAGCTTCCTGTATAGAAACTTTCTTTTTCTTTGCGGTACTGATCCCAAGAATGGAATAGAGAGTGCAATGCCTCAGGATTGAGCTGCAAAGCCCCATAAAAGCCATCGCCGCAACAATCCATTTCCAGGGAAATCTTTTTACAAGACCTGTTGACAGTGCGAGAGTTGAAAGTACTCCGCACATCGTTCGGAACAGGAGATCAAAGCCTCCTACATTCTCTTCCAGAAACAATTTTTTAATACTCATCGGACAAAACCCCCTTATAAGCCCTCTTACATACTTATAGATCCTTCAATATATAGCATTATTCTGTTTGTACTCTGTTTGTATTATGTTCATAGATGTTTGCAGATGTTCGCAGATGTTTGCAGCATGTTTATATTAAATTTGCATTATCTTAAATTTGCAGTACCCTTGCACCGTATTTGCATTATGTTTATCTTTCCCAGAAAGTCTTTAAGAGAAATTACATAAAATCCCCTGAAAAGACTCGATACCCGGAAAATCACAAAATATATAACAAGAGATGGAAGGTTTCTAATTATGCCTGAAATAAAACTTGACAGATCGATCTCATATCTCGAAGGTACACAGCGAGTATATGACGAAGCCACAACCCTGGAAAACACTAAAGATGAGGTAAAAAAGATAGGGGTTACCCGACTTGCAGATATTACAAACCTTGATCGGCTCGGAATCCCTATTTTTTCGGCAATCCGCCCAAGTGCCGCAAAGGGAGCGATCAGTATTTACTCAGGCAAGGGCTCGACCGAGCAGCGGGCCCGAATTTCAGCAATAATGGAAAGCTTTGAGCGCTGCCTTGCAGAAAGGCCTGGCCTGAACGTAAATATTAAAGGTGAGATTTCCGCCCCGACTCTTGTGGAATCCTATATCAGAGCCTCAGAAAGATGCACAGTGCTCGACCCGGAAACACTACTTCTGCCCCAGCCTTATCTTCCCCAGTCTTTGATTGAATGGATTGGCGCATACGATTTGATGAACAATGAAGAAGTGTTCGTAAGCTCTAACTCGGTTTACCATCCGTACGACTCGCCCGGACAATGCCAGAAACTCTTCCTGAGCAATACCAATGGGCTGGCGTCCGGAAACGTGATTGAGGAAGCTATTCTCCACGGGCTGCTCGAGGTTATAGAAAGAGATGCAATCAGCATAGCACAGTTTTCCCGCAATCTCGGAAAAGAGATCGTGCTGAATGAGGAAGATGGATACTTGTACGAACTTGCCAGCAAATTTAAAAATACAGGAATAGAACTCAAACTCTGGCTGGTTCCGAGCGATACCGGCATTCCGACAGTAATTGCAGTAACTGACGATGTAAAATTGAAAGATCCTGCGCTTCTTGTCATGGGGGCAGGCTCCCACCTGAAACCCGAAATTGCAGTTTCACGGGCCATAACTGAAGCTGCACAGTCACGATTAGTTCAAATTCAGGGAGCAAGGGAAGATACAGATAGGGAAGGCTTTATCCGAAGCGTGGGATACGACCGCATGAAACGTTTGAACCGGTTCTGGTTTGAAGAAGGAGAAAAGATTTCTCTTTCCGAAGTGCAGGACCTGTCCAGAAAAAGCCCTGTAGAAAATATCGATGTGATCCTCGAAAAACTTAAGGGCCTTACCGAAAGAGTGCTGGTGGTAGACCTCTCAAGAGAAGAAATTAAAGTGCCGGTTGTCCGGGTAATAATTCCAGGCTTTGAACTTTTTACTATTGATCGTGATCGTAAAGGAAAAAGGATCGGTTCCCAGAGGAAGAAAGAATTCTCCAGAAATAAAAATGAAAAGCCGTGGAAGAGACGATGAAAGCAAAAGCGGTGATCTTTACAGGCAACAGCATCAGCCATGAGGACGCAAGAAAAATTCTCGGGGCAAATTACCAACCTCCTGTACGCAGATTCCAGCTTGAAAAATTCGTCCAGGAAGGGTATAAGATCATAGGAATAATAGATGGCATCTTTTTTGACAGGGCGGCTGTAGGGCACAGAGAGATTCTGTCTGCGCTTGATTCAGGAGTAAAGGTAGTCGGAGGAGCAAGCATGGGAGCTCTCCGAGCTTCGGAACTGGATACTCATGGAATGATAGGAGTAGGAAAGGTTTACGAATGGTACAGAGACGGTGTAATCGAATCCGATGATGAGGTTGCAGTAAGCACAAATCCTGACACATTCGAGCCCATTTCCGTGCCCCTTGTCAATATAAGAGAAACGCTGAAAGCCGCACTCGCGTCAGGACTTTTGAGTGAAGAAGAACATGACGGTCTCCTGAAACTTGCAATTGACACTTATTACCCTGACCGGAGCTATTTCGGGCTTGTAAAAGAAGGAGTGAAAAAAGGACTGATCCCGGAAGAAAAGAAAAAATCCGTTCTGGATTTTTGTACAGACAATGAGGTTGACGTAAAAAGGGAAGATGCAGTCCTGGTGCTTGAAACCGTAAAAAAACTGATGGAAGAGGCCTGAGACTACAAATCTTTCCTTTCAGACCTCTCTCGATTAGCAGTTTCTAATTTTCAAACTTTTTCCAGCGTTTTTCGTTTTTCAGCTTTTCGTTTTTCAGCGTTTTACAATGTAAAGCCTGATGATGTACAGACTTGCAATCAAGACAAAGAAGTTGTAAACAGCCCTGAAAATTGGGATGTATTGATACTCAAACCAGATTTCAATTATCCGTTCTATGGAAAAATAGAGCTGGAAAGTAGCTACAAGAAGAAGTAGCATTGAAATAAGGAAGATTCCTTTTTTGAAATTCTCCCTCAGGTCTGACACTTTTTCCGCTTTTGGCTCTGGTCTAATATCTAAGGTTTCACTCACGCAAACCGCCTCCTGAGAATTGCTGCCGAACAGAGCAGGATTACAGATAGAGATAGGCCGAATCCTGGTGCAGCTTCTTTTTCAGCTGTAGATTCCTCTTCAGGAATCATTTCACGTTCCACCACATTTTCAAATTCGCTTGTCTGGATCTCACGAGCCTGAGTAGTATTTTTATCTTTGACCTCAACTATGGGGCTGAGCTGGATATAGCCCTCTCCGCGCTCGACTATTGTGTCATTGTTCCAGATCAGGACTTCGACAACGTAATTGTACTGATCAGGCATTGTCAGGTTGACAGTCTGGATAATTGTGGCTTCAGGTTTGATTTCTCCTGTGCGCGTCCAGATTTTATCCGCAAGGAGTCTGGCATCCATTTCGCGGACCTTAACAAGCATACGAAAATCTTTGCTGGTTTCCCTACCTTCATTTGTCAGATAGATATCACTTTCAACAAGGACTTTCCCATCTTCCACTTTTTTCACCCGGAAATCCATATCGGGAATCCCAAGTCCTGTTTCCTGTACATCGGCAGGCAGAGCATCCAGGTTGTAAACCTTGATTTTGCCATTGCCTTTCTGCACATTTTCTTCAAAAAGAACACCCTGGAGATCATATCCTCCAGCTTTCGGAAGGGTCAGGACCTGACTCACTGATTTCGTCTCTCCTTTCTTTAGCGCCCCGAGTTCTATCTTCTTCTGAGTTTCAAGCAGTCCGCTTTGCCGGCTATAGGCTTTAAGGAGAAGCGAGGTGTTCTTTGCACCGTCCCCCTGAACTTTTTCGACATACGTTGTGACGTTCAGGTCTATGAAAGCCGCTCCTGTACGATCTGCTGAGATGTCCATATCCCTAATATTGTAGTAGCTTTCTTCTTCAAAATTTTTAATACAGCCGCTTCCAAGGGTGAAAATAACAATAAAAAATATTAAAAAGAAGCTTTTTGAAAATAAGATTTGAGTTGACCTGGTTCCCAATTTTCTCAAGATCTGCCCTCCTCTTTGATAATTATATTTCAAAGTATATACATTTTATCTTCATGGACACTTTTTCATTTCTATGATAAACAATTGAATGAAAATTATTAATATGAACACATCAATATTCAGATAGAGGGTAAAATGAGGTGGTCAGAACATAGAACGCAAGTTTGAAGATTCTGATTGCGGCCTGTGAATTTGAACATACTGAAAAGTCTCAACTGTAAAAAGGATGAAAATCCAGAATGCGAGAATACAAATTCAGGAACACAAATAGAGAATACGAGGGGTAATTATGGAAGGAAATATTGAAATTAAATCTAAACCGAGAAGGCAGGTAATAATCGCTACCGATGGCTCAGAAACCGCAAACGAAGCCGCAGATTTTGGAATCGAAATGATTGGGTGCAGTGGGGCAAAAGTATATGCTGTTTATGTCATCGACACGACACCTTATCGCTCAGTTCCGCTGGATAAAATCTGGTCAGACAAAGTGCTTGAAGAATTCGAGAAAGAAGGACGTGAAGCAACCTCTTATATAGAAAAGATTGGAAAAGCTGCAGGAGTGGAAGTTGAATCCAGGGTGCTTAGAGGCCATCCGGCTGAGAAGATTGTAACTTTTGCAGAGGATAATAATATCGATATGATCATAATGGGTTCGCTTGGAAAAAGCGGATATGAGCGCGTACTACTTGGAAGCGTATCTGAAAAAGTTATAAGGCATGCAAAAATTCCGGTTCTGATTGTTCGAGAACGGCACAAAAGTGAGAAAAAATTGATACAGGAATAACCAGTTATGAGTAGCTAAATTAGAAGATCTAGCTAAATTAGAAGATCTAGCTAAATTAGAAGATCTGATCTTTTTAGAAACAATTTAATTAGTGCTAAGGCCACGAAGTCAAAGAATCAGCTTAAATCGGAGTAGATGGGGAAGAAAAAGGGTATGGGGAGAGATTTTTAAGAAAAGATCCTGATTGCTTACTGACGTTTCGGAGAACGGTGCACAGGCAATAAATGCGAGGATGGAAATTGCAAGGCTAAGCGAAGAAAAACGATGCCTAACATTTCCTTCTTGGAAGTGTATCCGAAAAAGTCGTCAGGAACGCAAAGGTTCCGGTACTTGCCGTGCACGAGAAAAGACCGTGAAAAGGATAAAAATCCGGAATCTTTTAGTGAGCCAATTTCAAATTCAAAATTTTTTATTTTGAAGCTTGTCTTTGGAACTTATCTTTTGAGTAATTAAGTCTCCGATCACAAAAGCAATCATAAAAATCTAAATCAGTAAACAATAAGATAGATTCCGGTACTGACTCAGTAACAACAGATCTAACAACAGATCTAACAATAGATCTAACAATAGATCTAACAACAAATAATAAATCCATATTCTAAGGGGAGTAAGTACAGAGGGGAGTATGTATGGAGGAGAGTATGTACGGAGGAGAGTATGTACGGAGGGGGAGTAAGTATAGAGGAGAGCAGTGAACTTAAATCCAAACCGCAAAAACGAATTCTGATCGCTACTGACGGCTCAAAAGCTTCTGAAAACGTAGCGGATTTCGGGATAGAAATTGCGAAGAGCAGTGGGGCAAAGATCTATGCTGTATATGTCATCGATGTAACTTTTCTTGACTCAGTTCTGATGGATGAAACGTCGGTAAAAAATGTCTACGCGAAGTTTGAGATAATTGGTAGTGAAGCAATAAGTCTCATAGAAGAAAATGCAAAAGCTGCCGGAATAGAAGCTACGCCCATACTGCTTAAAGGAAATCCGGCTGAAAAAATCCTGGATTTTGCTGAGAATCATAAAGTTGACATGATTGTCATAGGGTCTACTGGAAAAAGCGGAACTGAACGTTTTATGCTTGGAAGCGTATCAGAAAAAGTTGTAAGGCATGCAAAGGTTCCGGTACTTGTCGTACGTGCGGGATTTAAACCTGAAAGAGTCTTCAGTTGCGGTAAAAGGGATAAAAAAGTCTCAGAAAATATCGTATACGAAGAGACGCAGTGAAAAGCCGGAGGAAACCTTTTCAAAAAAGGAATGGGGGAAAATCAATGCTTAGTGAAAAGATGGAAGAAGCACTGAATGAGCAGATCAATAAAGAATTGTACTCGTCTTATCTGTACCTTGCTATGTCAGCGTATAGTTCATCAGTTGGGCTTCCGGGCTTTGCCCACTGGTTTAGAGTCCAGGTTGAAGAAGAAAACATTCATGCAATGAAGCTTTTCGATTACGTAAACAACCAGGGTGGGAAGGTTAAACTTAAGGAAATCAAAGAGCCACCTCTGGAATTCGGAACAGCTATGAATATGTTCCAGCAGACACTGAAGCATGAACAGTTCATCACCCGTTCAATTCATGAACTGGTAGAGCTTGCCAACGCTGAGAAGGATAAAGCTACAGCTTCTTTCCTGCAGTGGTACGTTGAAGAACAGGTCGAAGAGGAAGAAAACGACAATGAAATTATTGCCAAACTGAGAGGCGTCGATAAAAATGAATATGTAATTCCTTCAGTTGATCAAGAACTGGCAAAAAGGCTTCCCCCCAGATAATTATTTTAAATCTTGATTCGATTCAAAAATTAATATTATCCGGGAAGCTATTTATTTCAATTCTCTTCTTTTTGCCCGCTTCAAAAGTCACTTCCTGACCATTGGGGTGCCACACTTCTCACACTTGACCTCAATGCAGGGCACACCCGGTTTATGAGACACCTCATATCCGCATTCAGGGCATATGCACATTCCTTCGGGACCTCCAGAACCTCTTCCACGGTTACTGCACCTACCCTTGCCTCCTCCACCTATGCCCATTCCAGGTCCCCTACCTTCGGGACCACTACCGTCTCCTCCTGGCATTCTATAGTCTCCTCCTTCGATTCTTACTGATTTTCCATAAACAAGTGCTTCGGTTATCTTTACAAGTGCTCTTTTAAGTGTCCTCTGGAAAGTAGATTGGTGAATATCCATGCAAGTTGCACCCTCAGTTTGGGATAAATTTTCCAGGAAACTTAATCTCATGGTTTCAAGTTCATCAACTGTCAGGACTACTTCTTCCAGATGATCCTTCTCTAAATGATCCTTCTCTAAATGATCCTTCTCTAAATGATCCTTCTCTAAATGATCCTTCTCTAAATGATCCTCTTCTAAACCCCCAGGTTTGAAGTACCTCATTTGATGCTCGAAATTCACCAATTTTCGTTTCCGTGGGCGCACCATTATGCATAATAATGCGAAATTTTATATATAATTTATTATTCTGTGCAATACTTAAGAAAGAAAGTTTAGAAATTGAGTAAAGAATTATGCAGTCAGGTATTAATATATGAAGCCTGAAAAGCACAATTAAATGTCAAGCAATCTGGAACTCGATATTGTGAAAAACAGTTTTAAATGGCTCTCTACCCAGCGAATTCAGTCCGTAAAGGAACTTTCAAGTACCTTATCCGCGCACGCCCTCTGGGCACTCCCAAACCCTTACATAACCCGCCTGATTCTTGAACAGGATAACAACGGTTCCTGGAACTCTTCAATCAGGGACACCGCAAGGGCCTGCTCAGCCCTTTCTACAGAAGGAATCGTATTCATGGCTTCAGCAAGATGGCTGCTTGCCAGAAAAAAAGAAAATTTCTGGAACGGGGACGTTTACGATACAGCCTATGCCCTTGCAGCTCTTGCAGACATGGGAACTCAGGATAAAGATGGATGCAACTGGCTATCCGAAAACTATTGCCCTGCCTGGGAACAGGTAGGCACTACATCCCTTATAATTACAGCTCTCAAGAAGCAGGACAATCTGGCAAAAACCAGAACCTTTGAGACTTTTATCCAGGAAAAAGCCAGATGGATCCTTTCAAAAAAAGGACCTGATGGCGGCTGGAAACATATTTCCACAAGCAACCTGGCAATTCAGGCCCTGCTTCTTGCAGGTTTTAAAGATGAAGTTGAAGATTCAGTCCACTGGCTCCTTGAAAATGTCCACGAAAGCGGAGCCTGGGGGAATAAAGACGACGATATAAACGCTACTGCTCTGACTCTAAGTACTCTTGGACTTTATAGAAAAATCTGAAAATATGAAGGGATTTGTCTTCGGGATTTTGTTTTTCCTTCTTTTATTTTCAGCATACCCTTTCAATTGTTTTTAATCTGATACTGCTTTTTTGCAGACATCGTTTTTGGCATTTAGATAGGACTTACTTGCTATTTCCATACTGCCTTCCATTTCAGTAATACTCATATCAAAAGTCCGGGCATAATTTAAGACATTTTTATCGAATTCACTTCCCATAGAAATTTCATTACGGATTTTGACAACCTTTCTATAATGCTTTTTCAAAAAACTGTTATTAAAGTCAGAAGTGTTGTTGGATTCCATTCTCATTTCTTTCCAACTGGAAGCCCACATAGGAGTCAAGTATATCATACCTATACCTTTCCCACTCTGCATAACTTCAGCATAATTATCGTTGCCCCCAAGAGCTACGCTGATACAGTCATCCACAATCTCTCCTTTTTCATCTTTGAGAAAATAAAGAGAGCAAGGAAGATCTTTAAAATCCGCTGCCGTGTTCCTTAAAGAGTGTCCACAATTTCCATAGAAAATAAGAATACCATCTGAAAAAGCTGCCATTTTCCTGATATTCTGGTAGATTTCAGATCTTAAGAGTTCACTATCTGCGTGCAGACCAAGCTTCAGAGTATTTACAACTACAATAGGCTTTTCCCTGTTCTTTTCTTTGCTCTTTCCTCTGATATTATGAGGTATTTTCTTAAAAAACGGAAATTTCAATAAAAGTTTCAAAATATTCACAGATACAGAGTTATATACAGAGTTATTTGCTTCTTTTAAAAAAATAGGTACTTTGTCCAAAGGAAAAAGTTTTGGCTGGCAATTTCTAGATTTAAGCTTTCGAACAAACCTGAAACTTTGCCTGTTTTCAACTACAATCAATTGATTTAAATCATGGTCTTCTGAGAGGACATATGACAGTTCATCTTCAAGCATTTCACAGGCAATTATGCTAAGTACAGGCATCTGCTCACCATTCAGTTACAAATCTAAAATTTTTTCAACATTTTGAGTTTTCAACATTTTGATTTTTCCTAAATCTCCATTTTGAGTTCGTTATAGCAATCTTTAAAAATTTCCTGATTACCATCATCGAATTCCAAAATTTCGAAATCAAACAAATCTGCAAATTCCTGAATAGAAGCGTCGAAATTTTCAGTGTATTTAAGGCCAGTATTAATCTTAGCAACTCTTTTGTAACCAATCATTTCGTGGGTCTTTTTCATTAATTTCAATGCTTTGGCAGGGTCTTTATTTAACTTATTCAGGTCAAGTAGTTCCTTCCAGCCCTTGCTGTACATGGGAGTAAAAAGATATGTTCCAGCATCACTAACACTTTTGAGTATCCTTAGATAGTTTTTGACTCCTCCCACAGTAGCCCCTATGCAGTCATCTACAATTCTGTGATCTTTATCTTTGAGAATACGAACTGGACATGAGATTGAACTACATTGAAAATCTTTTTCAACGTCTCCTAATACATTCCCACATAAACCGTAAAAAAGCAAAATCCCAGATGAAAAAGGAGCAAGAGTCTTTATAGTCTCATATACCTTAATTTTCAACTCTTTAGGACTTCTATGAAGACCCAGTTCCATCAGATGAATCAGAACCGTATATTTCTTGCATTCGCTTTTGATTTCGGGAAGTGAGGAAATGTCTTCCAGAGAGAGCACTTTATATTGAAGGTTTACTCTATCCAGCTTTTCTACAAATTCCCGGATATTTTCATTATCAACTACGAGAATCTCATCGATGGAAGAGTCATTTTCAAGAATCCAGATAATTTCGTCCTGCATTATCTTGCATGAAATAATACTCATAGTGGGCATTGAAGTCTCTCCATAGAAGTTATGCCAGAAAACCTAATTTTTTAGCAAAAATAATTTTTTTAGCAATAAACTGATTAAGCAATAGATTGATTGTAGTAATAGAATATACTTACTTACATATAAGTAAGTATCGATTAGGAAAAAAAATCAGTCTTTCCACCCAAGGTCGGATTTAATTAGAGAAATAGATCTAACAAGCGTTTTTCGTCCTCTTATACTGGAGAATTGTCTGGCACCCATCAAGGCTTCAGCTACTAATTCTGCACGTGCTTCTACAGAACCAGAGAAATTAAACTCCCCCTTTTCCAGGCCCATTTTAAGAACTCTGGAAATCCAGGTCAGGATGTCATCCATCAACAAAAGGTTTTGTTTTTTAACTTTCTCCGGAAGTTCTTCAAAATCGAGAATTACCGAGCCTGGAGGGCAGATACTTTTGCCTTCATCAAACTCCTTCAATGCGTAATCAAAGTAGTATTGAAGCTGATCACGGGCTGAGCCTCCAGATGCCACTATTTGAGCAATATTTGCAGCTAAATTCTTTCTGCTGTCTTCGAGCAAAGCTGCAACTAGATCTTCTTTTTTGGGGTAATAATTATGAATTGCTGCATTCTTTATTCCCAATTTCTGAGAAATATCTTTGTAACTAAATCCATTATAACCCCGACATTGCAAAAAATTCCTTGCGTAATATAGTATTTGCTGATTAGTCTCGTTCATATATATTCATAAAAAACATTTATACTCGTTAATAAGTTAATTGAATAGTGTTCATTCATATAAACTTAGTTCTTCGATTTATTAGATGAGAAACATCTTGCATTTCACATTATATATACACAAATATTACACCCATCCGGTTGTATCACACCCATCCGGTTGTATCTCCTGTTTTGGTTGTCATAATCATCGCTCTTACAAGGCATCCCTCTAAAAAAGCCAGGCATTCAAACTCCAGAAAGCGTGAAGCATTTTTATCAAACAGAATCTGAACTTCACAAGGAAATTCATCGTCTCCATCATAATAAACGATTTGGAGGAGGATTTTAGGCAATGCTTTCAGAAGCCATGAATAGCCGCCCGATTTCAGCTTGCCATTAAAAACCCCACCTAATCTGCACATGGTTTCACTGAATGTTGCATAATCTTCACTGAATGTTTTACCAAGCGGATCAGTCATCCATTTTGTATTTGTGCTGAATGTCATTCCTGTGCCGGCAAGATTAGAAATCGGCACATATGAAAATGCAGGTTCACCCACACCTTTGGACAATGAATAGTAAGCCAGAACACTGAGGTTGTTGACATCAACCGGCTTACCGTCTGTCGGATTAATACCGTGAGAACTTATCTCATATTCTCGGCCAAGAAAGTTGACAGATAGAGAACCTTCAGGCTGAAGAGACAGACCAAGCCGTTCGGCAACTTCTAAAAAATCGCATTTGCTCAATTTGGGTATGAGGTTTTCATAAATTTGTTCATAACCACTATTCATAAAATACTCCCTTCAGTGTGCACCGAAGGTGCTCATTAGCTCTTATTTGGGTTATTAGAATTCCATTTTGAATATATCCTCACTAGAGAATATAGTTACTTACATATAAGTAAGTACTGGTTAAAAACAATAAAATAAAAAATCTTGTTGTGGAAGGAATATCCAAAACGCTTAGAATTAAAAACAATAATACATAGGGTTTAAACTAATTAATAGCGGAAAGGGCAGCAGACTGCCGAAATGCTGCAACCGACTGCCAAAGCGAAATTAAGGTATTATAGCACAGAATACAGCATTGACGCCGTTCCTATTCCAAGGGGTTCCGCTATAAGTTGCACGTCGTATTTCTTTCTAAGCTCTTCAGAAATTGCACAGGGAATTCCTGGGGTGGAAAGCACGCAATTCTCCGAAAGTACGGCTTCAGGAACCGTGTTTGCGCATGGGGTCGCCTCGAAGATAATGGAAAACTTTTTCGGATTCGCAGGATCGAAAGGAATAATCCCGAGGTTTGAAACGGCTCTCTTAAGGAGTCTTGCATCAGGATCATACCCGTAAACCCTGAAGCCTTTCTGCACAAGTTGGGCTGCTCCGGGAAAACCTACCTTTCCGAGCCCCATAACAAGTACGTCCTTTGAGTCGGCTTTCAGGTATCTGGAAGCTATCTCAGCATAAATTAGACCTGTGCAGGGTTGATTATTGGCCATTTTTCCATTTTTGATGTTATGGGCAAGGAAAATGTGATCGTCTGCCATAAGGATGATCTCGGCTCCGTTCTGCACAGCTTCATAATAGCCGCTAACATCCGGCATATCCGTAACAAAACTGTCAAATCCGAAATACTGCGTAATTGCATGCAGAGAAGCCGAAAAGTTTCCTATAATCCCATTTCCCGAAGTTACAGGCACGATGCCTACTTTTTCGGAGCTCGGGGAAGTACCGTAGAGAGCTTGACAGATGCCTTTAATATCAAGCCCTGTTACACTTTTCACGACAGAGTCAGCTTCCTGAAGCTGTTTATTAATATTTATCAAATCATTTGGGGTTAAAAGTGCCATTTTTATCGCCATTTCCTGTTTTTGGGAAAATTTAAACCTTAAATTTTTAAATCTGGATTTTTTGAATCTCAGTTACTTTAACTGAGTTTTAGAATTTTAATATTTTTTAAAACTTAGACTCTTTAAAACTTGGACTCTTTAAAACTTGGACTCTTTAAAACTTGGACTCTTTAAAACTTGGACTCTTTAAAACTTGGACTCTTTAAAACTTGGACTCTTTAAAACTTAGACTCTTTAAAACTTGGACTCTTTAAAACTTAGGTTTAAAGAATCTTAATCTCTTCAATCATTTTCAATTTCTGTTCCAGTACTCGAATTTATTCCTTCACTCAACCGCTCCTTCAGAACTGAAAAGCCTTTGCTTTTTTTTGCCTCAGCTTCTTCCTCATCCTTGCCGCAGGAAATCAAAGCAAATACTGGATTCTCTTCTCTGTAAAGTAAAATTTTAATGCCTGGCTCTTCATAGAATATCTCGTATTCATCGTCCTTGGAAAGAGCCTGTTCTCCCACAGGAACAAGATCCCCTTTTTTTTCTAACATAAAGTGCTCGTAAATACAGCATTTTTCGCAGATTTCTTTTACGTCAAGCCCTGTTCTCTGCAAAGCAGAATCTGCTTCCTGAGACTGCTTGTCAATATTTGTCGAATCATCTGAGGTTAGTTCCATATTGATCTCCATTTCCTGTTTTGAGTAATTCTAGTGTCATGGCAATTTAATTATTTAGCATAATCTTTGATAGCTTCTTATCAACATATAGCGATTCAGAGTTAACATGTGACCAATAACTAAATTTTCAAGACACTAGTTTATTTACTCCATTTTAATACCCTTTTGGTTATTTTTTATTCCGTCATAAAACCGCTCCGAACCGCTCCTTCAGAACTGAAAGTCCTTTGCATCTTTTTGCTCCGGTTTCTTCCCTGTCATTGCCCCAGAAGATCATGGTAAATACCGGGTTTTCTCCTTTGCAAAGAAAGATCTCAATGCCGGGTTCTTCATAGAATTTTCCATAGTCGTTACCCATGGAAAGTACCTGTTCCCCCACAGGAACAAGAACACCATTTTCTCCGAGCATGAGGTGCTCGTAAATGCAGTATTTGTTCTCGGGAAGAGACTTGATTTCCTCAATACCATCAGTAAAGGCGCGGAAAAGAAGTTCTATCAGGTTGATCCCTGAAGAATAGTAAACTACTGTAGGTGTCTGACTTGGAAAACGGGCATCAATTTCAATTACCCTGAGCCCTTTTGGGCCGAAGATTGCTTCCACATCCATAATCCCCTTCAAGGGAAGATTTGCTGCAAGAGCATGGGATATCTGCCTGAAGAAAGGATTAGCAGGAAGCGGAGTTACCATGTGGCAGTCATAAGTTTCGTCTATATGGACCTGGGTCTCTTTTACCACAGCAAAATGACTTCCGTCCCCGACAACTTCGAGAGAAACAACTTCGCCTTCCACATATTCCTCAACCAGCATGCCAGGTTCAAGGGCCTCAAGCTCTTTGTCATCATAAATTATCCTGGCTCCCACACTGCTGCTTTCACAGGGAGGCTTTACAAAATAAGGAGGGCTGGAAGGCCTGTCCTGTGGAGTTGGGACTCCTATGGACTTAAAATAATTTTTTGAGCTTTTCTTATCCCTGCTTATCCGGTAAGCTTCAAAATCGAAAAGTACCGGGCAAGAGAATTTTTCTTTTATTGAATTCAGAAATTCGATGCAGGCCAGGTTTTCGTTTACAGGAAGTACAGCATCAACCCTTTTAGAGAGCTCAAGGAGTTTTTCAGGTTCCTTTATTACATCAAAACAGTAAAATTCATCCGCGTAGTTACGGATGAGAGCCTGCGGATTTTTATCCACCAGAACTACTTTCATTCCGGCTTTTTTAGATAGATACGCAGCTTCGAAGCCCTGGAGTTTCCCTCCCACAAGACAGATCGTTTTCAAGCTAGCACCCCAGGACTGCCTCAAAGTCAGCCTGCCTGGCAGGTTTCATACCCATGGTTTCAAGCCTTTGAATCACGCTTTTTATGTCCCTGTCCCGTTCTTCAAGGCCACGGTCGTAATTTGCAACGCCTTCCAGTTGGGAATCGGGAGGAAGGATAGAAGTAACAATATTTGCCCCTGCATTTAAGCGGTGAACCATGCCGTCAATGCCTTCCAGGTCAAGGGAGGCGGGGATAAGACGTTTAGGAAACATTAACCTGAGAACCGAGATGATTTTCAGTTCCGATAGATTTGCCTTATCCCTGAAACCTTCAAGCGGGGTTCCTTCCTGGGGCAGGAAAGTCATAACTCTGACCATATCAGGATCGTTTGTGCTCATTCCCCTTAAGGACAGAATGGTGGATTCGATATCGTTTCCAACGCCTGTGAGGATTCCGTCTTCTACACAGTACCCCTGCTTTTTAGCAAAACGGCGTGCATTGACACGTCCATCGAATGACTGCCCCACTCTAAGTTTCCGGTAGAGTTCGGTGTCATACGTTTCCTGGTAAAGAGCCAGGAAGTTTGCTCCTTTTTCCCTGGCCTTGAGAAGAGTAGCGTTATCCATCAAGCCTGGAGAAATCATAATGGGAAGCCCAAGTTCCTCTTTTACTAACTGGACAAGCTCAACGAAACGGTTCGGATCTTCATAGTAATATGGGTCTTCCCCCATGGTCAGGTCAACCATATGAAAACCTGCTCCTTTCAGGGTTTTGCAGGTTTCTTTTATCTCTTCCATGGTCAGTCGATAGCGGTTGATCTCGTTTCGACAGTTATAGTAGCAAAAGGAGCATTGATTTTTACAGTAAGTGGAGAAATAAATGAAACAATTAAGAAATACCCTGTTGCCAAAATAATGATCTCTTACTTTTCGGGCTGCAGAATAAAGCCTTTCCAGGTCTTCTTTGGATTCAAGGGAAAGAAGAGTCCTCAGATCGTTATCAGTTAATTGATACCCTTCAATGACTTTATCTCCCAAACTGTCAAATTCATCAAGTGCCATTTTTTGGATCAAAATTTCACCCTCTCATAGATTTTTCAGATATTTGACGACCCTATAAGAGCCGATTGTCAACTTAATCTCACCATTTAGCTTATTTTGCCATATTGAGTTTTTACCATCCCGTTTTTGATTCAATGTTGCCATTCTACTTTTTGCCATTCTACTTTTTGCCATTCAATGTTGCCATTCTACTTTTTGCCGTTCAATATTACCATTCAATATTGCCATTCTACTTTTTGCCATTCAATATTGTCATTCAATATTGCCACTGATATTGCCATTTTACTTTTTGCCATTAATACTGCTATTTTGCCTTTTGCCATTTGATATTGCCATTAAGTATCGCAATTCTTTTTGCCTTTCAGAGCTGCAAGTCATTTTGCCATTCAGTAGTGCAACGCTTTTTGACATCCAGTATCGCAATTCCTTTTTGCCATTTAATACAGTGTTTTAATATCTTCGACCTGTCTTTAGCGATTTTTAGTTACTTTGGACGGACTTTCCAACTTACAGATTGGTTGAAATCCCATTATAGTAAGATTCGGATCTTGATGCCCTCTTAATGTTTTTAAAGCCGTGCATAACCCTGAGCAAGCGCTCAAGCCCAAAACCTGCACCTATCCATGGTTTGTCAATGCCCCATTCTCTATCAAGAGGAACTGGCCCGACGACTGCCGAAGAAAGCTCCAGGTCCCCGTGCATTATATCAAGGGTATCTCCATAGACCATACAGGAATCTCCTACGATTTCGAAGTCGATTTCCAGATAGTCCAGAAACTCTTTGATGAGAGCTTCAAGATTTTCCCGAGTACATCCCGAACCCATCTGACAGAAGTTCACCATGGTAAATTCTTCCAGGTGCTCTTTGCCGTCAGACTCTTTCCGGTAACAGGGCCCGATTTCGAAAATCTTTATCGGATCTGGTAAAATCCTATCGAGTTTTCGCAGATAGTTGTAAAGAGTTGGGGCAAGCATTGGCCTCAAGCAGAGGTTTTTATCTACCCTGAAGACCTGTTTTGAAAGTTCAGTATCACTGTTAATACCCATTCTCTCCACATATTCTGCCGGAATAAGAATAGGAGACTTGATCTCCAGAAAACCCCGGTCTACGAAAAATTTCGTAATATCACGTTCGAGTTTGCCGAGGTAATCTTCTCTATCATTGGTATAGAGCCGCTGAAAATCGTTTTTTCTTCTTGCCACAAGTTCGGACTCAAGTTCCCTGAAAGACTTTGCAACATTCAGAGAAATTGTATCTTCTGGACTTAAGAGAGCCTCAACCCTATCAAGCTGGCTTCTTGTAAGTGAAGAAGCAGGAGCCGACGCGGGAACAGACGAATTTGGAGCTGATTTTGCAGGCGAAGGTACAGATCTGGATATGTTCGTCGATGCCTGTGCAGACACAGGATTTTCCAGAGGCTTCGGAGCCCTTGAAACTGATTTCGGCATAGCTTTTTTGACCTTTGGAGCAGAAACTACCTTAACTTTCACACTGGTTTTGCTTTCGGTTGATCTTGTGAGGAAATTATTAATATCCTCGTCCGAAACCCTACATCGTTTGCAGGTTTTTCTATACTTATGATGTCTGAATGCTCTGGCTGTTCTACAACTCCTGGAATTATTCACAACAAGATGGTCTCCACACGCCATTTCAATGTATATTTTACTTCTTGAGACCTCATGGTGCTTGATTTTGTGGAGCGTGCCAGTCCTGGACATCCAGAGCCCGGTCGCAGATATTAAAACATCTAATGGTTTTTTATCCATAGTGTCACCCCTGGTGAATTAAAAGCCCGGATGATTTCCAAAAAATAGTATTTCAAAATCCCGGCTTACGGAGTATAAGCACGGAGCCAGCAATTTGCTGACAGCTACCCGGAAAATAGAAGCGATCCACACAACAGAAACAATTTATATAGTCTGGAAAAAGTCTCCAGCTTTTATAAAAGATTTCGGCGGAATGTTCTGAATGTATCTAGAATGTTATTGTATTGCCATTCCGGGATTCAGAAATATGGCGGAAACCCCGGGAATCTAACCCGGCTAAACGGATTTAGAGTCCATTCGATCTACATGATCAGGTTCCCTCCTCGGCAAAATAGATTAAACAAAGCGTTTTGCTTCCTGTATGGTGGTCTTAATTAATAATATAAAATAATATTACTTAATATATATGTTTGTTGGTGAAAATCGAAGAAAAATAGGTACTTATTTATAAATTTTTTGCAAGCCCTTTCAAAAAATGCTTGAACGAAAAACCTAGCAAAAGAGTGGTCAAGTGGCGTAACGATTGCAGATCACCGGTTGCATCTGGTGAAAAAAAGGTAAAAAGAAAAAGTTGGTGAGAATTTAGCTCACCATAAGCTATCTCGTTATTTCGCCGTGATTTTCAGTTTCGTTATATCGATAGCATCTTCGGGGCAGATGCCGACACAACGACGGCAGCTTGTACCAAGGCATTTCTGGCTGTCGTATTTTGCGATTCTCTGCCCATCTCTTTCTACAATTTCAAGAGCAGCTTCTGGGCATTCTTTTACACATTTTTTGCAGTAGACGCACTTTTCCACCGGGACTTCGAGGATTATGCCAATTTCTTTGAGAATGGAAAGCCCACCTGACCCGACCTCTTCTATGTCTTTGCTGACTCGCTTTTCGATGTTTACCTGTTCGAGAATTTTTGGGAGGGGAGGCAGGCCGTAGAGCTCAAGCATCTGGTCATACGTCTCAAGTGGCATGCCCTGGGTCCAGTAGGAAAGCTCGCAGAGGTAGAAATTATTGAAAGTCTCGCTTGTCGCCATCATAAGGTGGTCAGCAGTAATTTTCTTTGCAATCTCAATTACGTCATCCAGCCTGGATTTTTCCAGCACAAGTTCCCGAGCAAGCGCAAGCGAGGTATTTCCGAACTGAACAATTTTTTTTGCATATCCCGGTGCGGCTCCGAGCCTGCGGGCGTCTTCAGCGTCCACATAGGCTCCAGAGGCTCCTGACATATATGCGTACTCCAGATCTTCGTACTTGATTCCGGATTCAACGATCAGGGTCATATGGGCAGCCCGGATTGCCCCGATAGCTTTTCCAGCTTCTTCGACATCCTTTTCAGTGATCTCAATCCCGGGACCCAGGATCAGTTTTCCATTCGGAAGTTTAGGAAATTTTTCAATCAGACCGCTTCTCAGTGCCATGGCAAAAGCCGAGATAACTCCTGTGCCCGTGATTCCGACGGCTTCGAATCCGTAGGACTCCTTTATCTCCCCTGTAACCGGATCGATAAGATAAGCGTTCTGTTTTTCCATTTCCCTGTCAAGAACTATAATTCTCCAGTACTGCCCTTCAGGTTTTACATCACAGATCGCGCCCGGACTTGCGAGCATGCCTGAACTTATACCCTGCCCTTCAATCGCAGGTCCTGCTGCTGCGCTTGCAGTGATAATCCGATCCCCGATTTTCAGAGCCATTTCGGCATTTGTTCCGTAATCCGTGACAAGCGAAGGTTCGGGCTGGATAAGAAAATCGGTTTCAAGCATCATAGCCAGGGCATCAGCTCCAATCTCGTGCTTGATTGCAGGGGGTACGATGATTTCACAGTTAGACAGGTATTTTTCTCCGAAAATTTCAGATGCAGGAAACACACGGGCATCTCTTTTCACATTTCGGACTCCAAGCATCTTCTGCTTGTTTTCTCCTGCATAGGCAAGGTCCCTTATTTCAGTATTCTGGAAAAGGGAAAGCTGGATAGGGTTTCCGCAGACTGCAAGCCTTTCCACCCTTGAAAGGTCAATATCGAACTGCAGGAACATCCTCCTGATTGTCTCGATAATTACCTCATGAGCCACATCTTCACCTGTTGTGATTGCAAAGTCCAGGTGATCCATGACATTTCCCCCAGGGAGGGGATGGCCCATGGTTATAACTGTTTTTAAGGTTTCCTTCGTTTCAAGATCAATAAGCTGGGTTCTAAAACCGCTAGTACCCAGATCAAGTGCTATTCCATACATTTTTCAGGTCCTCCTGGAACGTATAATGTTTTGAGGCGTCCGGCAGTAGGAACTACCTCGTACAGGGGCGGGATATGAGGACTGTAATTTTAGTGAAATTTCTAATTCGGCATCAATAGGGAAAGGATAGAATAATTTTAGAGTTTTAATTATATAAGCTATTACTAGTACCTGGCTAGAATGTATAATAAATGGCTATCAGGTATTAACAATTAGCTATTAGGCTTTGTAGGGATTTTCTGCAAACCTGTGACTTCAGGTAGAAACTCAACTAAAGTTGTTAGACAGCCACGAATTTTCTATATAGTGAAGTGAACCCCTATATATACACACCAGGTATTTACAAAATATTATGACTGCAATTACTGAGCAGTTTCCTTTTTGAGTCTCCATATTGCCAGCCCAGAGCTGCCACAGCACATTACTGCAAATTAAAGAGACATCGTATTTAGGAGTTGTAATGGTAGCAGCAATAATTAGATTAAATGAAGTTTTGGGATAGGCTCTTAAAATATTGTTTGCTAAAAAAACATTTTATACGAGGATATTATTTGCCTAAAACCAATTTTTCATATAATTAATTATAAATAAATTTGCTAGTTATTATAGTTTGTAAACTGAAGAAAATAGATCAAAGAGAACAGATCTACATATAGGAGACTAAAACCGGGGATCAAAACAAGTAGGAAAGTGACTGGTAGGATATGTGAGTAAAGAATTTTTTGGAAGAGGTTTTAATCTAAGATGTTAATGGGATTTTTTAGGCTACTGTATCAGATGCTACCGTAAAAGGAACAAAAACTCTTTCAGTTTTTAACTAATTTTTAAGTGTTTTCCTGTATATGCATATTGGAAGCAAAATAAAGCCTTATGAAGACTCTTTGTACTGTATCAGTTTACTAGATAATATATGGCTTTATATATAAAGTTAAGGGAATATTAATTGGAGAAAGCTCATTAATACTCAACTTAACAGATTTTTCAAACTTATGGAGTAGTAACTCTACAAGAAGGTAAGAAGGGTGAAACATTGAAAAGATTTTTATCGATAACTTTAGTGTCTTTAATCTTGATTACACTAGCTTTTTCAGCTATTGTTGTAGGTCAGAACTGGACTATGGTTAATTATAACAATTCTATGTCTAGGAATAGTCCTCAGACAGAGATAGGTAAGAACAATGTAGATCAGCTAGAGGTTAAGTGGATTCTCAACACAGGAGCCGCAATTGAGAACTCGCCTTTAATTGTAGGAAAAACTGGATATGTCCAGAATAACAAATACCAAGTCATTGCTTTTAACATAGACACTGGGCTTAATGAGTGGAAGTATGACCCCAATGTAACGTTTCCTTCTCCATCACATGGCATTACTTATGACAACGGAGTAATCTATGCTCCAACTGGCCCAAACGGGACTGTAGTAGCTCTGGATGCCGATAATGGAAAAAAGATATGGGAATCATCTGCTTTGTTGCCTCTGGGAGGGTCATTTGTTCTTACTTCACCTCCACTTTTATGGAAGAATTATCTGATTCTTGGAGCCTCGTTTGGAGATGTGGTTCTTCAAGGTGCTCCTGCTACGAAGGGAAAAGTAACTGCCCTTGATAAGAGGACTGGTGAAATAGTATGGCAGATCAATACCACAGTAGGTAACTGGGTTGAGGGAAAGAATGCAAGCACTAATGGTGGTGCCACAGCATGGTCGGGTGGATCAATCGACAATGACAAAGGCATAGTCTACCTGCCATGTGGCAATCCTGCACCTGACTTTAATGCATCCAGCAGGCCTGGAGAAAATCTTTATTCAAACAACGTAATTGCCGTTAACATCAGTACTGGGAAAGTTCTCTGGGCTACGCCTTTCGTAGCAGCAAATACAGTTCTAAATGCTACTATTCCCGATACTCATGATTGGGATACTTGCTGGGGAACTAATTTAGTCACTATTAACTCTAGCAAGGGCCTTGAGAAAATAATCATTGGCCACAATAAAAGAGGAGATGTTATGGCGATGAATTCAACTACAGGAAAGCCAATATGGTGGGAAAACGTGGCTTATTTATACCGCACAAATGTTCCAGCCATGCCAAACGGCAGCGGAGCTGTCTGGCCCAGTCCAAGCGGTGGAGTCCATTCATATTCAGCCTTTGATGAGAACAACGTTTATGTTGCTGTAACCAATCAGGGAATGAACTACTTCAGCGAACCTGGAGAAGGTCATGTTGAACCTGCATTTGAATCTATGAAGAACGGCATAGGAAACGGCTCCATTACTGCACTGGACCTAAAGACTGGAAAAGTCAAGTGGGAGCATAAGACCGATTTCCCAACCTGGGTGTCTCCTCTGGTTACCAATGGTGTAGTATTTTCAGGTACAATCACGGCTGTAGGGAATAATGAAACCGGCGTAACCTATCCATATGGAGATTATGGAGGTCCATCTGAAACCCCGCTTATAACCTCAGGAATACTCAGGGCTTATGATACCGAAAACGGCAAAGAACTGTGGGAATTCAATGTAGGAGCCCCAATTAGCATCGGTGGACCATCTATAGGAAATGGTATGCTATTGGTACCAACAGGAAACAACATGGAGGCCTCTAACCCAGGAGGCTATATAGTTGCCTTTGGGCTTCCAAAAGAGTGAATGAATATATTACTTGAGCATTATTTAAGCGGCATAAAATGAGCCGCTTAAAATCTTTTATAAGATGTTACCTTTAAGAGTCTTGCGAGAAACAACATGAGCGTTTTTTCTAGAAGCTTTAAAAGATCTAATTATCTTCTCTGCTAATTACTCATGAAAATGGTGTTTACTGAAAGTATTATTTGCAAGAAAGAAATAGAACATCAATATTGATTCATAGCATTGGGGAATGATAATGATTGAAACTAGAAAGATAGCAAAAGTCCTGAAGAGCAAGCCCACAATTGAAGGAGCAGGTGTTCACCTCAAACGGGCATTTGGGTTCAGTCAGGTTCCCATTTTCGACCCTTTTTTGCTCCTTGATGATTTTAGATCCGATAATCCAGAGCACTATATCAAAGGTTTTCCCTGGCACCCCCATCGCGGTATAGAGACGATCACTTACGTTCTCCGTGGAGATATAGAACATGGGGACAGTATGGGAAACAGAGGAATTATTTCATCAGGCGACGTACAATGGATGACTGCTGGAAGTGGAGTTATACATCAGGAAATGCCCAAAGGAGATTCAGATGGTTCGATGTATGGGTTTCAGCTATGGGCTAATCTTCCAAAATCTCACAAAATGATGGACCCACGATATAGAGATGTGAAAAACGATCAAACTCCAGTTGTATCGTTGGAGAATGGCACGAAAATTAGGGTCATTTGTGGAAACATAGGAAATAAACAGGGATCCATTAGAGACATAGTCACCGATCCAGAATACCTTGATATAACTGTGCCTGCTGGATCACAGTTTTCTCACGCGACAAAAAGTGACCATACTGTCTTGGCTTATGTTATCGAGGGAAAAGGGTACTTCTGCAAGGAGAAGGAACCATTTTCCTATGAGATGGAAGGGGTCAATTATTTTGATATGAAGCGAGATTCCTTTCTGGGCAACGGAGATCTTGTTCTTTTTGGTGATGGCGATGAAGTTATGATTTCAACCGAAGGAGATCATGTCAGGTTTTTACTAATATCAGGAAAACCCATCGGTGAACCAGTTGCTTGGTATGGCCCTATTGTAATGAATACGCAAGATGAGTTACGCATCGCTTTTGACGAGCTCAATAATGGGACGTTTATCAAGCATAAGAGATCTTATTGATGCGATTGATAGAACCGGGATATGGCTCCATGAAATTAAGTGTTAGTTCCCCTGTTTTCATCCAGTTGTTAAAACTCGAAGTATGTTAATGAATACAAGGTTTGATTAAAGAAGCAAGTTACAGAAGATTAATATTTTTATTTTCGTCAGAGTTTGATAAAACAAATTTACTTGTTTTAAAGGATTTTTCAGCTTATTCCGGCTGTTCAATTGATAAGTTTTTATAACATAATTTTTAATTAAAGGATATAAATACATATTTTTTAAATAGTATGTATTTTTCATAATCCTACACACCTATAAAAATAAGAGAGGGATTATAAATGGCAGAATATACCCCAAAAGAAAGATTGTACCGTGCATTAAGGAAGCAGCAGGTGGACAGGATGCCAGCTGTCTGTTTCACTCAGACTGCAACTGTTGAACAGATGGAAGCTTGCGGAGCCTACTGGCCAGAAGCCCATTCCGACGCAGAGAAAATGGCGACTCTCGCGGAAGCGGCACACACTGTAGTAGGTTTTGAAGCTGTGAGAGTTCCCTTTGACATTACAGCTGAAGCTGAATTTTTTGGCTGCGGAATAAAGGCTGGCGACCTGAAGCAGCAGCCATCAGTGATCAAACCCAGTGTTAAAAACCTGGAAGATCTGGAGAAATTAAAGAATTACAACCTGAAAGAAGGCAGAATTGCAGTAGTCCTTGAAGCCGTCAAGATTCTCTCCGAAAAATACGGGAAAGAGCTCCCGATTATAGGGTCCATGATAGGTCCTTTCTCTCTTGCCCAGCATATTAACGGAGATGCCTGGTTCGGAAACCTTTTTACAGGAGAAGAGATCGTCCCCGCGCTTCTGGACTTCTGCTCGGACTTTAATGTAGCATATGCAAAAGCAATGGTTGAAAACGGTGCAGACACCATAGCCATCATTGACCCGACAGCAAGTTATGAGCTCATTGGCGGAGAGTTCTACGAGAAGTATGCTCTGCCCTATCAGAAGAAGATAGCTGACGCAATGAAGGAGCTCGATGTGGCTACAGTGCTTCACATTTGCGGAAACACAACTAACGGCCTTGGAATCATGGACAAGACCGGCGTAAACGGGATCAGCGTAGACCAGAAGGTAGACATTAAGACCGCAACCGGAAGTGTGAAAAACGCAATCATTGTCGGAAACCTTGACCCTGTAGCCGTGCTCTGGAACGGGACTCCTGAGGAGATCGCAGAAGCCTCAAAGAAGGTACTTGACGCAGGCGTTGGGTTACTCACCGTTGGCTGTGGGACTGTCAGTATGACCCCAACAGTCAATCTCCAGAAGATGATTGAGTGCGCAAAAAGCCATACATACTAAAAACATTGCTGAATAGATTCAGATACTGAATATATCGGACACTGATAGTGTGCCGCATTAATGGAATTTAAAAACGGATAAGCCGGCCTTAAGCCGGCCTTATTTTTAAGAATTTTCCAAAAAAATTACTTACTCAGGCTTGTTTTCTTTCATCTAATCTCGCATTTTTCAGGAGAAATCATTATTCGGCCCGCGCGTGTCAAATTATTATATAGAGATTTCTTTTTAAAAAATTTACAGCATTGGGTCTTGAGGCAGGAGATTGTAAATATCGAAAAAGGTCACAGCGACTCCAGATTCTAGTATTTATACTTTTTGTTTTTATGTTTAATATTATTGAAAATTTTATATAAAAAAGAATCATAGTACAGGACTTTGAAGATGGAGATTGCATATATAAAAGAGGTTGCGATGGCATGAAATACCAGTATTTATATTTTATTCTTTCATACCCATATATTGGATTTTAAGAAAAAAAATAATGGGAATATAGTATTCGTTTATATAGTATAATTTTAATCTTTATTTAGGGATTGAGTCTTGAATATCCAAGACAATTCCAGGCAGTTCCAACAGACATACTGTTGGGAAATTCGGGATATAAAGCTAATTCGACTGGGAAACAAATTTGCAGTTTCCGGCAAGTAAATTCCCCGGTAACAATGTCATAAGAGAAGAAATTATTCACAAAGAACCCGAACCTGTTCGAGCAAAATGGCAAATGATAGTGAATAATTTTGAATCTAAATAATCAGAAAATTCGTAAAGGAACTTCCTTGTGCCTAATGGCTGAAAAATATAAGGCAGCAGGGATCTGAACCTAAAAAGAGAACCCCATGCAAATGCTCTTTTTTAGCTAGCGGAGCTGGGGTCTGCGTTCAAGCATAAAGCCTTTGCGAGAAAATGACTCTGGAGACATTTTACTGCCCAACGATACTGTACAGAACTGCGAATCTCAGTGGAGGTTTACAAAAATGGCAAATCAAGAAATTTTTGATAAGTTACGCGACGCAATTGTAAATCAAAACGTTGCAGGTACTGCACAGCTATGCAAGGAGGCACTGGCTGCTGGAGTTCCGGCACTTGATATTATTACAAAGGGTCTTTCCGTTGGAATGAAAATTGTCGGCGATAAGTTTGAAGCTGCCGAAATTTTCCTGCCTCAGATCATGATGTCTGGAAAAGCAATGAGCAATGCAATGGAAGTTCTTACCCCTGAACTTGAAAAGAACAAGAAAGAAGGAGAAGAAGCAGGACTTGCCATCACCTTTGTTGCAGAAGGAGATATTCACGACATTGGTCACAGGCTTGTTACCACTATGCTCGGAGCAAATGGATTCCAGATCGTTGACCTGGGAGTTGATGTGCTTAATGAAAATGTTGTAGAAGAGGCTGCAAAACACAAGGGAGAAAAAGTTCTCTTAGTAGGATCTGCCCTTATGACCACCTCCATGCTCGGCCAGAAAGACCTTATGGACAGGCTCAAAGAAGAAAAGCTCAGGGACAGTGTAAAGTGTATGTTTGGAGGAGCTCCTGTATCTGATAAATGGATTGCTGAGATCGGAGCAGATGCAACTGCAGAAAACGCTGCAGAAGCCGCAAAAGTGGCACTTGAGGTTATGAAATAATCCTGGGAGGCAAAAGACAATGACATATAGAAAATCATTTGACTGCTATGATTTCTACGACAGAGCTAAAGTAGGAGAAAAGTGTACCCAGGATGACTGGGACCTCATGAAGATCCCAATGAAGGCAATGGAACTCAAGCAAAAATATGGGCTTGACTTCAAGGGAGAGTTTGTCCCGACAGACAAGGATATGATGGAAAAACTCTTCAAAGCCGGCTTTGAGATGCTGCTTGAGTGCGGAATTTACTGTACCGATACCCACAGGATCGTAAAGTACACTGAAGACGAAATCTGGGATGCAATTAACAACGTGCAGAAAGAATTCGTGCTCGGTACAGGCAGGGATGCCGTTAATGTAAGAAAGAGAAGTGTTGGTGACAAGGCAAAGCCAATAGTACAGGGTGGGCCTACCGGTTCTCCAATTTCCGAAGACGTGTTTATGCCTGTTCACATGAGCTATGCCCTGGAAAAGGAAGTAGACACCATCGTTAACGGTGTCATGACCTCTGTACGTGGGAAATCCCCTATTCCAAAAAGTCCTTATGAGGTCCTTGCTGCAAAGACCGAAACAAGGCTAATTAAGAATGCTTGCGCCATGGCGGGTAGGCCTGGCATGGGTGTCTAGGGCCCAGAGACCTCCCTGTCCGCTCAGGGAAACATTTCCGCTGACTGTGCCGGCGGAATGACCTGTACGGACAGCCACGAGGTCTCGCAACTAAACGAACTCAAGATTGATCTTGATGCAATTTCAGTTATTGCTCACTACAAAGGGAACAGCGACATCATTATGGACGAACAGATGCCGATCTTTGGAGGGTATGCAGGCGGAATTGAAGAAACCACAATTGTAGATGTTGCAACCCACATTAACGCTGTTCTCATGAGCAGTGCAAGCTGGCACCTAGACGGCCCTGTCCACATCCGCTGGGGTTCAACCAACACCAGAGAGACACTGATGATTGCAGGATGGGCATGTGCAACAATTTCCGAATTTACGGACATACTGTCAGGTAACCAGTACTACCCGTGCGCAGGCCCATGCACTGAGATGTGTCTCCTTGAGGCATCTGCCCAGTCAATAACAGACACCGCTTCAGGCAGGGAAATTCTCTCAGGAGTAGCATCAGCAAAGGGTGTCGTTACAGACAAGACCACAGGTATGGAAGCCAGAATGATGGGAGAAGTAGCAAGGGCAACCGCAGGTGTGGAAATCTCAGAAGTAAATGTAATCCTTGACAAGCTTGTAGCACTCTATGAGAAGAATTATGCAAGCGCACCAGCAGGAAAGACCTTCCAGGAATGCTACGACGTAAAGACAGTAACACCAACTGACGAGTACATGCAGGTCTACGACGGAGCAAGGAAGAAGCTCGAAGAGCTGGGACTTGTATTCTAAGTTGAAAGTTTCACCCGAAGTTTACTACTGATGGAACCAACGCCAGCGAGCTTCTCGCTGGCTAATTTTTTTTAGAATTACTGGTATTAATACTTAGAAATACATCATCCGTAACCTCTTTCTTAATTATAAGGATGAAAAACTAAATTTTCTAGACACTATAAGCTTTCGGACTAATTGGCTGGGTCTTGCTGAATGCCAGTAAGGTTTCAAAAAAGATGGTCGAGAGAAAAAAATAGCAGGGCTGTTATTAATTACAGTTTTCGGAATTTTCTGCCCTTTATATCTTCGGACAATTGAATATCTTTTCTCAGTTTTTAATTCCTGCCTTTTTTAATTAATTGAAATTTTAATATGATTAAAAATTCTCATGGCTTGAGCTTTATCCATTAAGCCTGTCAAAACTCATTTGCATTTCAAATGTATAGATGACAAGTCAGTCCCTATCTTTTTCGAAAAAGCCTCATGGGTTAGGCTAAATAGATCAAGGTATATGAAAATACGGCACAATGTAAGGAGAAAAGAAATTATTCACAAAAAGTCCGAATCTGTTCGGGCAAAATGGCAAATGGAAGTGAATAATTTCGATTGTAGACAATTCGAAAATTCGTGAAGGTATTCCCTTGCGCCTAATGGCTGAAATATAAGGCGGCAGGGATCTGAATTATAAAAAAACCCCATGCAAACGCTTTTTTTTAGTTAGCGGAGCCTGGGTCTGTGCTCAAGCATGAAACCTTTGCGGAAAAGTTGTCTGGTACATTGTACTGCCCAACTATCTGCACAGAACTGTGAATAAGTGGAGGTTTACAAAAATGGCAAACCAGGAAATGTTTGATAAGTTACGCGACGCGATCGTAACTCAAAACGTTGCAGGCATTGCGCAACTAACCCAGGAAGCCCTTGATGCAGGAATTCCGGCACTTGACATTATTACAAAGGGCCTTTCCGTTGGAATGAAGATTATCGGTGACAAGTTCGAAGCCGCCGAGGTTTTTCTACCCCAAATTATGATGTCTGCAAAAGCAATGAACAATGCAATGGAACTTCTCACTCCCGAACTTGAAAAGACCAAGAAGGAAGGAGAAGAAACCGGTCTTGCAATTACTTTTGTTGCAGAAGGGGATATTCACGACATTGGTCACAGGCTTGTTACCACAATGCTTGGAGCAAATGGATTCCAGATTCTTGACCTCGGAATTGACGTTCTTAATGAAAACATTGTAGAAGAGGCTGCAAAGCACAAAGGGAAAAAGGTTCTTCTTGTTGGCTCTGCCCTTATGACCACCTCCATGCTCGGCCAGAAAGATCTCATGGACAGGCTCAGAGAAGAAAACCTCAGGGACAGTGTAAAGTGCATGTTTGGAGGAGCTCCTGTATCAGAGAAATGGATCGAAGAAATCGGAGCTGACGCAACTGCAGAAAACGCTGCAGAAGCCGCAAAAGTAGCACTTGAGGTTATGAAATAATCCTGGGAGGCAAAAAGAGATGACATATAGAAAATCATTTGATTGCTATGACTTTTATGACAGAGCAAAAGTAGGCGAGAAATGCACCCAGGATGACTGGGACCTCATGAAGATCCCAATGAAGGCAATGGAACTCAAGCAGAAGTACGGGCTTGACTTCAAGGGAGAGTTTATCCCAACAGACAAGGATATGATGGAAAAACTCTTCAAAGCCGGCTTTGAGATGCTGCTTGAGTGCGGAATTTACTGTACCGATACCCACAGGATCGTAAAGTACACTGAAGACGAAATCTGGGATGCAATTAACAACGTGCAGAAAGAATTCGTGCTCGGTACAGGCAGGGATGCCGTTAATGTAAGAAAGAGAAGTGTTGGTGACAAGGCAAAGCCAATAGTACAGGGTGGGCCTACCGGTTCTCCAATTTCCGAAGACGTGTTTATGCCTGTTCACATGAGCTATGCCCTGGAAAAGGAAGTAGACACCATCGTTAACGGTGTCATGACCTCTGTACGTGGGAAATCCCCTATTCCAAAAAGTCCTTATGAGGTCCTTGCTGCAAAGACCGAAACAAGGCTAATTAAGAATGCTTGCGCCATGGCGGGTAGGCCTGGCATGGGTGTCTAGGGCCCAGAGACCTCCCTGTCCGCTCAGGGAAACATTTCCGCTGACTGTGCCGGCGGAATGACCTGTACGGACAGCCACGAGGTCTCGCAACTAAACGAACTCAAGATTGATCTTGATGCAATTTCAGTTATTGCTCACTACAAAGGGAACAGCGACATCATTATGGACGAACAGATGCCGATCTTTGGAGGGTATGCAGGCGGAATTGAAGAAACCACAATTGTAGATGTTGCAACCCACATTAACGCTGTTCTCATGAGCAGTGCAAGCTGGCACCTAGACGGCCCTGTCCACATCCGCTGGGGTTCAACCAACACCAGAGAGACACTGATGATTGCAGGATGGGCATGTGCAACAATTTCCGAATTTACGGACATACTGTCAGGTAACCAGTACTACCCGTGCGCAGGCCCATGCACTGAGATGTGTCTCCTTGAGGCATCTGCCCAGTCAATAACAGACACCGCTTCAGGCAGGGAAATTCTCTCAGGAGTAGCATCAGCAAAGGGTGTCGTTACAGACAAGACCACAGGTATGGAAGCCAGAATGATGGGAGAAGTAGCAAGGGCAACCGCAGGTGTGGAAATCTCAGAAGTAAATGTAATCCTTGACAAGCTTGTAGCACTCTATGAGAAGAATTA
>Ga0268263_1000974_pt1 | contig 31245 bp, 21 predicted proteins | sample Biomet5_FD_190358 | JGI IMG/M metagenome (GOLD analysis project Ga0268263, IMG submission 190358) | Microbial communities from bioreactor (seeded with sewage sludge) at LBNL, California, USA - Biofuel metagenome 5 (SPAdes) (version 4) | ecosystem: Engineered > Bioreactor > Anaerobic >... | reverse complement strand
ATAAAAAAAGAAAAATTCAAAAGAGGAAGATTGTTGAGACCGAGATATTTTCAGTTGATGAACGAATAAAAATAATTAGTGAAATATTTGCAATAACGGAAAAACAGAATGAAGAGAGCACGTGAGGAAGATATCCTCATGTACTTTCATGCTAACTCATATGAATTCTTTGAGTAATAAGAAGAAGGAAATGAAAGTACTTTACCTTACTTGTTTTTGCTATCTATATATTCTGTTTAACTTTTTTGTGTGTGCTTTTGGTTATGCTTTTCGAAACTAAGTCATTCCAGTACATTTCTAAACATGTTAAATAACTCAATCCCTTCCATGAAAACCTAATCGAGAGCCAGAAAATAATCATGTTCAAATAACAGTTTAACATGCCAAAATTTAAAATCAATAAATTACTATAAAATGTAATAGAAAATAGGGAGGAATGAGAAGTGAAAACAATTAGGAGGACAGCAATTGCGTTGAGTCTTTCCCTGGCAATTCTTTTTTTAATTGCAGGAACAGCCACCGCGAGTTGTGTTTGTCCTAAACTCCAGACGACAGATACCGGGTTAAAGCAGGTACCATATAATATCAACGGCGTTTTTACAACTGTGTCAGGTATCGCCTACGACTCCGCATCCGGCGGATTTATCACAAACAACTCAAGAGAAGTGTACAACGTCACTCAGTATGACCGGCTGTTTAAGATTGTTGAGGATAACTCCTACTCTCCTTTGTTCTTTGCCATTGACGATAAACACGGTACGCATTTCTTCAGCCATATAAAGAATGGAAATGCTACATTGTTCCGAAGCGGTGTCATCGAGTCGGACGACGTTTTTTCAACGGATACTATCTCCAGTTCAGGTGGGGTTGTCACGGTCCAGACGGCTCTTGCAGTTCGTAACGGAACGACAGTTCCTGATGACAGAACAGCGAGCCCTAATCTCACCGGCAATTGGATGACTGGCCAGAGTAGTGTTTATCAGATAGACAGCCAGGAAGGAAATGTGTTTTCCGGTAAAATTTTCGCAAACGGGAAAACAACATTCACACCGTTTGCCGGATACATCGACGAGGTTGACGAGGACGGTACAGCCGATATTGTTATGCTCTGTGTGAAAGGAAACTTCATCTTAGGCGATGTCAACGTAAGCACGCATAATATAACCATTCCCTATGTCCTCTATGCTGATGGTAGAATTTCATCCTCACCCCACGAGGTTGAGTGGCCGGAAACTAATGTGTCGTATAACGTGACTCAGAAATACGCCACAGTTCTGAATAGCGATGGGATTACCAAAGATACCTCTAAACAGGCCCGGTTGCTATCGGTCACTGATGAGAGTAAAGGCAAGTATAATCTGACCTCTACTTCCGACAACATCACAATCACAGGCATTGCTCAGGAAGACAATTCATTTATTGAGTATTCTCCAGAGACTGGACTCGTCTGCGGTTTCGTTAAAGGTCATACAAAATATGATTTTCGGGGAGAGTCTGACTTATCAGAAGCTTCGGTCCACAATTTGAAACAAAAGAAAGGAGAAGAAGCAGGGAAATTCCAGATAAAACACCAAATCTGAAAAACTGATTTTAAGAAATTCCCTTGAGAAAGGGAATTTTTTAGATTTAACTCTTTAAAGCCAGAAGAAAAAATACTGTTCAAGAACTAAACGCAGATGAAATTCTTCGGATAACAGGTGCAAAGAAGTGAAAGTACTTTTCACCTTACTCTTTTCGACTATTGATTTGGCTCTTCGCTGGTTTGAGTGGGTAATTCCCATTCATCTATAAAATTTAAAGTAATATATTTAAAATTTAGAAACACTCACTGTTGAAAATCGCATTCAAGCTTGATTATTTCTATATGGCATCGCTACTTTCTAACTAATCAATTATTTTCAACCCATAAAGATGACCCATTATTTTACTTCAACGTTGAATTTGTTTCATTTTACATGATATTCTACACTACTAAAAATGGAATTAGAATTTACTCAACGTTTAACCTTTTGAGTCGCCTGTCGCTGTATCGTACATTGGACTTTCAAATGTTTTTTGATGTGCAAAATCATTTCAGGATACAACAAATGATTTTACCGCTAAAAAATCCATACGTGTAAAATTTAGAAAGAGGGAAGTTAACATTCCCTCCTGTTCAGGCTCAACTTCATCTTTTATCAATTTTATATAGATATAACTAAATCCAGAAACACAAAATGAACCGTGTTTTCTTCCCTATCAGTAGAGAGAAACCTTCGATTCATTTTCCTTTTCTTCACTTTCCAGATAAGCCAAAAAAATCCAATATGGATTGAAAGAAATTTCCTACAGAAAATTCCCCTTTAACTGTCAATGAAAATTCAAGTTTACTCATTTTGATCTCCGTTGAAATAAAGTATTCACTAATCGATTCGTCAAGAACTCAAAAGAGAAAACAGATTTTATTGTATGCAATGTTAAGAGAAAACCTTAATAACCAAGCGGTACGTAATACGTACTAGTTACTTACTAAGTTACTAAGTAAATAGAGTAACACTGCATACGACAAAAGATCTGCTTTCTTTTGTCTCACCGTTCTTGAAAGTAGCTATCATTATGTGGTAGTTTTGATAGCTACTCTCCACTATAATTTTCCTGTTTTTTGATATCTTCGTTGAAGCTACTTTGCGTTATTTTTATAACTTTTGTTAATATATCGCCACATTATATAAAGTTAAGGAAAGCGAAGTGAGAGTATTTACCCGATAGCGATTTTTTGAATAGAGTAATTTACACATTAAGCCTTTAGATTCCCTGAAATCTGAACAAGATTTTTTTCAGAATCAAAATGTGGTCGTGGGTTTGAATCATTGAAAACTGAAAGCGCAAGAATCTCTCAATATATTCATTAAATACGTGAGATGTACTCGCTTTTTCGGAATTGATCAATAACTCAGGGACACGACCCAAAATGTAATTTCATCAAATAACTTTCACCACTAATACCAAATGCGCTAAAAAAAAATCAAATTGTGGGCGGCCACCTTAAAAAAAGAAGGAATTCTTTTATTTCTGAAAGCAATTGTCGGACAGCTTGTAAAGGAGGGGTATTCGTGACCTTCTGCGCTCTCGATGTAATAAATTCATTATCTATTGGGAAATTTGTAATCGGGAAATAAGTTTAAAAGTCAAGTTTTGTGAACCTAATTTGGAATCGCAGTATCAGTTACTTGCTATTTCCATTTTTTTGGCTTTTCACTTGAGAAAATTCTCATGGAAAAAAGTTGTATATTCCATCACTTGTTTTCCAGTAAAGCACTCCATTTTCCCCTTTCCATTCAATAAATATATAAGACTCCTCAAAGTATCTTTTATCCATGACCCTTGAGCCCGTGCATATGCATAAAATCTCGGAGCTTGCAAAAAAGATTGACTGTTCGTTTGAGTCTGAGGAGGTAAAAACTGCTTCAGATATCTATTCTCTGCTTGAAGAGCTGAGTCTCGATGGAAAGGTCATTCTTAAAGCCATAGACAGGCTCTTTCGAGGGATTGTAAGGACTCAACTGATGGCACAGGGTGAAGACCCATATCCTCTTACTTATGCCTGCGATAGCGGAAGCACAAATCCAAGGACTTATGACAGCGGGCTTTTTGTAGATTTCTGCCACTGTGGGCTGGCTTCAACGCCTACTAATCTTGATATTCAGAGATTCCGAACAATCGTATGCGCCGCTTATTCTTCTTCCCAGAAGGTATCCATGCAGGCTAGTGCAAGCTGGGAAACCTTCGATGAAGGGTTTGGAAGGGCAAAACTGGTTACAATCGCGCCTGACGAGTTAAAACGAAAAGCTTCTGACATGGTGCACAGTTTTGCCATGTACCTGGCAGAATCCGAACATATCCTTTTCATGAAAGACAGAATAAAGCCTGAAAGCTTTTTCATAATGGACGGGCCGATTTATCCAAAACAGCTAATGTACTGGATGGTGCTGGACGACGAGGACGTAAGAGTCCGGCAGAACAATGATGCCCGAAAAATCCTCCAGAATTACATTGATATAATGGATCATTTCCTGAAAAACCGGCAGCCTGTGATTGGGTTTGTGAAAAATCCAATTGACATGCAGATTATGGACAGCGTCCGGAAAAAAGGGAACGCTTTCGACCTTCCCTGGATGCTGGATTCGCAGTTTTTCAAGAATCTGCTCTCCCTGGAAAAAGTTGACAACGCTTCAGGACACGGGGGACGAAATTCGAACAATAACGGGAAGAACGGCAAGCACAACGGCTCCAAAAATGATTATATTACTTACACAAACTGGTTTTTGCAGCCCAACAGGTTTTACGAAAAATTGCTTAACGGGACTTCACCCCTTGCAGCCGCAGACCCTCTCCAGCAGGAACTCAGGCACGATTTCCCGTCTGAAGATTATGCTCTTTGTTTTTTCATGCTTTACGTACCCTACAAAGATGTGGTCTTCAAGGTCGAAGCTCCATATGGGCTTGTTAAAGACGATTTTCTCCGCACGCAAATAACCAAAAAAGTGCTCTTTGACCTTTCTTTGTATGGTTTTCCTCTTACCCTCACAAAAGCAGACCATCTGGCAAAAATCAGGAAAGTAGAGAGGGAAGAGATTGATAAATTCTTTGAAAATATGAATCCCGATACTACTTACAATGACACCCGGTGGAATAAGATTAATGAAATATGAAAATGTCGACATTTTTACTTTTAACTCTTACAAACCAAAAAAGGAGCCAGCTCCTGTAGATTCAGGAACGGAAGAAAATGCAGGTTCAAAGGAAAGCCCTGATGAGATAAGAACGGAAAGTCCTGATGAGATAAGTCCTGAAAACAGGAATATGAGCAAGACAGCAAATTCCGTTGAAGACGCTCCCAATCTGGTCATCTCTAATCAGGTTACCTCTATACTCACACCTGATACTGAGGAAATACTACAAGCCCACTTATCCGAGGATATGAGGAAAGATTATCTGGAGGATGTACCCGATTTTATCCCAACTAAATCTAGTATTGAATCCGGTACTAAATCCGGTATTGAATCCGACATTAAATCCGGTACTGAATCTGATATTGAATCCGACATATTTTCAGGCCCTGCCAAAGCAATTTTTAAATCCGCATCTCTATCTAAAACTACTCCTATGTCTAAAACTGCTTCTCTGTCTATTTCAGATCTGTCTCTTGAATCCGAAGTTCTCGGGAGTTCCGGAAAGGAAGCTTTCCCCTTTGAAGGCTTTGCCGGATGTGATGATAATACCCTGAAGGCTTCTCCGGTTTCAGAAGCTTTCGGGATTGTCACTACAGGCATAGAACCTCTTGAATTAACTCCTTCAGGAGCTGTAATCACCGGTTACATTACATCAGCTCGACGGGATGAGATAAGGCTGGGAACATACGTTGTTGTGCCTTACGAAAACGGAGAAAAACTCTTTGCCAGGGTGGGAAAACTCCAGTACAGGCAGGAGTTTGTGGTAGACGATGCAACTGAAATTCATTCAAGGCGCATGCTCAGTGCCCGTGGAAGCCCTGTAAATGAAGATGATTACAAGTTCCTTGCCTGCCTTGATCCGCTCTGTATTCTTTACCGAAAGGCTGAAGGCAAACTCACTCGGCGGATGGCAGACCGTATTCCTCACCCTAATACTCCTATCCTACCTGTTACTGACAGACTTGAAGTCCAAACAGGACTTAACATTCCCGAAAACGGAATCTTTATCGGCCACCTGAGTGTAGGAGGCGAGCTTTTAAAAACCAATTCAGAGCCCGAAACGGTTGCATATTACTTGAGAAACGACTATTCCATGGGCGACCCCCTTATTTTCAGGCATATGCTTATTTGCGGGAGCACAGGGACAGGAAAAACGTTCCTCTCTAAGAATATCCTCCGCCAGTTTATGGATGAAAGCAACAGGTACAGGCTGCGGGGTTCTCCTGACAAGGTACGGAAAAATCCCTGCCTGGTAATTATGGACCCTCAGGACGAGTATTCCCAGTTTTTCGAGGACAACGAAAACCTCACTGAGGACGATAAATTCCGGTTTGAATCCGAAAATGTAACATATGGCCGGGTACTCTCTACAAAGGCTTTCGTGGCAAAAGTCGATGGGCAAAGATATCCTGGGGATAAATCCAGAGCCGAGCAGATTGAGTTTACAATTCCCTTTTCGCTTGTAGAACACAATTCCTGGCTTATTGCAGCGGCCGGAATGTCAGAACTCCAGTATATCGGGCTTGAAGTGCTTCTTGGAGATTTCTTCAAGTCAAGTGTACCCCATACTTACCAGAATTTCATCAACCATATTGATAATGAAGGTACCCGTTCCTACTATGTTGACAGCGGGAAGCTTCACGAGTCCTCATACGATGGGATTGTAAGAAGAGTAAGAAGTCACTTTTTCTCGAAGGTTTTTGACCGGGATGCGACTTCAATTACTGACCTTGTGGACAAGATCTTCAAGCCAGGGCAGGTTTCGGTTTTCCCGACCGAATATATAAGTGCTCCGAGAATCCGCGACCTCATAGTACTCACAATCATGAGCCTGATAGTGGACAACAAATTAAGTACGACGGGAAAGGAAGCTATTAAAGAAACTCCAATAATTCTTGCACTGGATGAGGCTCATCGATATCTCTCAAATGCAAATGGGGAACATTCTCGCCTTATTATTTCACGTTTTGCAGACGCAGCTCGTCAGGGCCGAAAAGAAGGACTGGGCCTTTTCTTGATCACCCAGGACCCTCAAGATATCGATGATACGGTTTTCAAGCAGATAAATACGAAACTGATCCTTAACCTCAACAATGACGCAGCTATTACGTCTCTAAAAGTTCCGAAAGAGTACGAGCGGAGAATTCCCTATCTTAAGAAAGGACAGATGATAATTCATTCCCCGGATAACAGTGATATTGTGGAGATAATCGGGCTTTCAAATTGTGTAGTCCGGCATCGGTGAGATTCATCAGACATCAAGCTAAGACTGCTCCTTAGAAAATTGATTTCACAGGTGCGTTCCATCAGTTCGTATTATGATGAAAAATCTATAGCAGAAACAATTTGAAGAAGGGAACTTTAGTGCACAGAATAAAATTAAATCTCCACCGGGATAAACTCCCGGTAGCTTATACCTATTTATTACTTGGAAACTGCCCTTTATTCATATCTGAACTCCAGGCAAGTTTCCCAGCAGCCGGAGTTATGAAATAAAAATCTATTTCTTCATTTTTTCCATTCCGGCACTGATTTATCTACTTTCACTTTGGCTTATTAGGAGACCACAATATACCCATCTCTCGATACTGTGGAACTACCTGCTGCATTTGTTGCTGTAAGTTTAACCTTATAAGTCCCTGCTTTGGTATACTGATGCGTTGGATTCTGCTCGGTTGAGATTTTTCCGTCTCCAAAAACCCATCTCCACGAAGTAGGCGTGTTTTGACTCTTGTCAGTAAAAGCAACGGTTAGTGGTGCTTTTCCGGAGGTTGGAGATGCGGTGAAGTTAGCAACAGGTTTTACCACTTTTGGAACAACTATTTTGACAGACTTATAGGCTGTAGTACCTGCTGCGTTAGTTACTGTCAATTTAACGGTATAGGTTCCACCTTTGGAATACTGATGCGTTGGATTCTGAGTTTTTATCCTTACCGACTTATCTCCAAAATCCCACGCCCATTTAGTTGGATTTCCTGTACTCTTATCAGTAAAGGCAACTGTTAGTGGAGCATATGATGTGTTCGCGGAAAAATCAGCAACCAACTTTTTGGGAGGTGTCACAGTGATATAATCTGTCTCTTCATCCGTATCTTTTCCAAATGCATTAGTTACTGTGAATGATACCGTATATTTTCCGACTTTAGAGTAAGTATGCTTTGGATTTTTCTCGGTTGAAGTAGCTCCGTCTCCAAAGTCCCAGAACCACGAGGTTGGTTTTCCGCTACTTTTGTCTGTAAACTGGACAGAAAGTGGAGTACTGCCAGTTGTGACATCCGTGGCGAAGTCTGCAACAAGAGGCGCTATAACATTTATGTATTGAGATTTTATTGTTGTGTTTTGTGATCCCGTTGACGTATTCATCACTCTTAAGCTAACAGTATAACTTCCATATGCTCCGTATGTATGGGTAGGGTTCCTGGCATTTGAATGCACGCCGTCTCCAAATTCCCAGTCCCATGAATTTATATTTCCTGTGCTGGTGTCAGTAAAATCGACTTTAAGTGGCTTGTCTCCGGAAACAGGAGATGCCGAAAAATTAGCAACAGGTTTTGTGGGATCTGGTCCAGAATTTACAGTTATATAATCCTCCTCTGTATCTTTCCCGGCTGTATTGGTTACTGTGAGCGTTACTGTATAAGTTCCTGGTGCTGAATAAGTATGCACTGGACTCGGATCAGTTGAAGTAGCTCCGTCTCCAAATTTCCAGCTCCATCCAATTGCATTTTGTGAATTGTCTATAAACTTAACTGAAAGAGGAGCATAACCCTCTGTAACATTACTGCTGAAGCTTGCGATAGGAGGTTCTTCTGATGTCGATGAGCCTATAAACTGCCCGAAAGCGATAGGCCTACGTCCTACAGAAACAGTGGCTGTAACCTTATTTGTTGCTGTGTCAATTATAGAAACAGTGTTGCTGTCTCCATTTGTTACATATACTTTTTTTCCATCCAGGCTAATTGCAACTCCCAAAGGATAGTTCCCTACAGACACCGTGGATGTAACCTTATTTTTTGCGGTGTCAATCACAGAGACAGTGTTACTGCCGCCATTTGTCACATATACATATTTTCCGTTCGGAGTAACCGTTACTCCCTGAGGATATCCTCCCACAGGTATAGTAGCTGTAACAGTATTTTTTGCTGTGTCAATTACAGAAACAGTGCTGCTACCGCGGTTTGTCACATATATATTTTTACTATCTGGACTGACTGCAACTCCCTCAGGATTGCTTCCTAGAGAAACAGTGGCTTTTGTCACGTATACCTTTTTTTCATCTGGACTGACTGCAACTCCCTCAGAATTGCTTCCTAGAGAAACAGTGGTTTTTACAGTGTTTGTAGTTGCGTCAATTATAGATAGGTCGTTGCTGAGAATATTTGTCACGTATACCTTTGTTCCTGATGGATTAACTGCAACTCCTGCAGGCCATTTTCCTACAGGCACGGTGGCTTTTACAGTGTTTGTAGCTGTGTCAATTACAGAGACAGTATTACTGTCACAGTTCGCCACATATACCTTTGTTCCTGCCGGGTTAACTGCAATTCCCCATGGATAATTTCCTACCTTCACCTTAGATGTAACCTTGTTTGTAGGTATATCAATTATAGAAACAGTATTTATGGCTTGATTCGTAACATATGCCTTTGTTCCATCTGGACTAACTGCAATTCCATAAGGATCTCTTCCTACAGGCACGGTGGCCGTAACAGTATTTGTAGCTGTGTTAATTACAGAAACAGTTTGATCATCATAATTTGTAATGTATGCATATGCCCCCGCAGATGAAGCAGTTTGCTCAGTATCTGCCAGTGCCGTGGACGAAATGATAGTTAAATATAAAATCAGAGTCACTGACACTAAGGCTACTGAATATAGATTTTTGTTAATTTTCATTATCCTACTCCTTATCTTTGCTTATTTTTCATATAAAAAATGTAAATAATTAAAACTTATTTACATCCGGACTTCCGCCTTTTTAGGCACATATATTCTTTTTCGTTTTTATGTGAGGTCAGATGATTTCGATTTAAAGATCTTATCTTGAATATGACGTGCTTAAGTTTAAGTACATGTGTCGACATCAGGCGACATTTATGTGCTTAAAAATGCGGAACTAAAATTACATACTGAATCTTTCTCCTTTAAGTTTACGTTTTATAATAATTAGATAATTTGGGAATGTTAACAAGAATAAGAGTGAGGCTTGGATTTTGTGAATTTTCTCTTTAACTTGTAAAAAAGACCTTTTTTAACTGCGAGCTTTCTATAAATTTTTCATATTTAGCAGCTTTATTGGTGCTTCGATGAGCTGCAAAATTAATTTACATCACTAGTGTCGAGTTAAACACAAAATGTCGTATAAAATCGATTGCAACTATTCAGGATCATTGAATCCTTGATGATTGACTCACCACTAGTAAATTTGTAAACTAAATTTTTTAGTTGGTGTTTTCTTAAAATCGGCATGTGAGCCCCTTAGACGAACTTAATAAAAGCGCTTAACTATTTTTGAAACTCCTACAACGCAGGCACACTCACACAAATTTTGTATATAGCTACACAATTTATCCATATCCAAAGCCGGTTAACAAGGAAAACTTAAAAAATTCCCCCACTCCTCATTTAACCTTAAACTTTTTTTCGTTTTCTACTTAGATATTTCACTTGAACTTAGTTGGATACTACAATATACCCAGGTTTCGTTAATGTCTTCGTACCTGCCGCATTGCTTACTGTAAGTTTAACCTGATAAACTCCTACTTTAGTGTACGTATGTACAGGATTCTGCACGGTTGAAACTTTTCCATCTCCAAAAATCCATTTCCACGAAGTAGGCGTGTTTGTACTCGTGTCTGTAAAAGTAACTGTTAGTGGAGCTTTTCCTGCAGTTGAAGATGCGGTGAAGCTAGCAACAGGTTTTACCACTTTTGGAACAACTATTTTGACAGACTTAGAGGCTGTAGCACCTGCTGCGTTAGTTACTGTCAATTTAACGGTATAGGTTCCACCTTTGGAATACTTATGCGTTGGATTCTGAGTTTTTACCCGTGCTGACTTATCTCCGAAATCCCATGCCCATTTAGTTGGATTTCCTGTACTCTTATCAGTAAAGGCAACTGTTAGTGGAGCATATGCTGTGTTCGCGGAAAAATCAGCAGCAAACGTTACGGGATCTTTTACATTGATAGAATCTGCAACAGAATCGGATCCAAATGCATTGCTTGCTGTAAGTGTAACCTTATAGGTGCCTCCTGCTTTGTAAGTATGTACTGGGTTCTGATCGGTTGAAGTAGCTCCATCTCCAAAGTTCCATACCCAGTCAGTTGGACTGTTGCTACTCTTGTCTGTAAATTTGACATCAAGGGGAGCGATACCGCTTGAGACATTACTATCAAAGTCTGCATCAGGAATTTTTTGTGGTGAAACAGTTACTGTGGCAGTTTTTGACTCATAAAGTCCGCCGCCATTAGCATTGCTTACTTTTAAGGTAACAGTATAGGTTCCGTCCTTTGTATACTGGTGTATTGGACTCTGCTTGGTTGAAGTTGTTCCATCTCCAAAGTTCCAATTCCATGCTGTTGCACCTTTAGATGCATCATTAAAGTGGACCCAGAGCGGGGCATAACCTACACCATTGTTATCCATGGTGAAGTCTGCAACAAGTTCTGTAACAGTTATTTGGACAACTTTGGGTGGCTTTTCACCATCTGGGCATGTTATCGTCAAGCTAGTGTTATAGATTCCCGGATTTTTATATTCATGTGTAGGATTCGTAGTTTGTCTCGAACTTGTTCCGTCTCCAAAATTCCATAACCTCTTAGTTATAGTTCCAGTACTTTTGTCAGTAAAGGCAACTGTTAGTGGAGCATTTCCTGAAGTTTTGTCCACGGAAAAGTCAGCACCTACACCTACCTTTATGAGAATTGTCTCTTCATCTGTAGTCTTTCCACCATCGTTGCTTACTGTAAGAGTTGCTGTGTAATCACCTGGTTTTGAATAAATATGAGACTGATCCTGACCATTTGTAGCTTTTACTATGGTTCCGTCTCCAAAGTTCCATACCCATGAAGTGGGGCCTCCTACACTATGATCAATAAATTTAACTGTTAATGGGGCATTTCCGGAAGTCTTATTTACGGTGAAGTTTGCTTCAGGAAGCTGTGTAACAGTTATATTTTTTGTCATCTGACTTGTGCCGTAGAGACTGCGTACCGTTAAGGTGACATGATAAGGATTATCTTTTTGCGAGACATCAGTGTATGTATGGGTAGGGTTAGAAGAACCTTTTGCATGTATGCCGTCTCCAAAATCCCAGTAACAACTATGATCTCCTTCAGTGAGGTCAGTAAATTTGACTTCTAATGGTTTGTTTCCGGAATACGTGGATGCCGAAAAATCAGCACCTTTGACCACAGTTACGTAATTGGTTCTTATAAGTGTATCTTGTCCGTCTGGATTGGTTACCGTGAGCTTTACTGTGTAAACTCCTTCTTTAGTGTATGCATGCGTAGTATTTTGCGTGTTTGCAGTAAGAGTTCCATCTCCAAAGTCCCATTTCCAGATAGTGGGAGTTCCTCCTGTACTGTTATCAGTAAATATTATTTCTTGATTAGCATAAGCCGTAATGGGACCATAACTAGCATGAACACCGTCTACGTACCCATAAAAATTCGCGGTAGGTGCGGCTGCCGCCGCAACCGATGAACCTATTACCAGGAGTAAAATAAGGAGTCCGGTAACGGTTATTGCTCTATTTTTTGTTATATTATTTTCTTTCATGCCTATCTCCGTTTCCATTTTATTAATTATTTTTCACAAATTTTAGAGAGTTGCATACTTATTTGCCGATATAAAATCAAATATTCTAATTAGTATATATAAAACATAGATAGAATATAAATATATAAAAAAATCTAAATTTTATAATATACTATACTGTTATATTAGCCTTCCATTTTTTAACGTATAAATATTAATTTAAATAGACTAATATTACGTATAAAATTTAAGGAGCATAACTGTATATAAATACTTCGTTTATTTTTATAAATTAGATATTAAAAAAATCTTATCTTCATTTTCTATGGATAATATAAGTTTAAATTCAACTGGCGTTCGACAGGCAGACGTAAAAGGTTATATAATTTCGCTACTGATATGGATTTATTGAAAAATTTACAAATTAAATTTAAATTAAAAACTATTAAATGATGGCTATATCATTATTAATATACATTTGTGACAGATTGGAAAAAATGACAGATCTTAGTAAAAATCAAATTCGCATGATCACTATTTTCAAATGAATTTATAATAACCAACAATCAAATATATTAGTATGTTAGAATGTGCTTACTGCCAATGTGCTTGCTGCCGAAAGTAGGATTCAAAACCATTGGTTTTTATGCGAACATTATGAGTATATCCACCAAAACAACAAGCCTAAATAAAGAATATAATTTATTAATATAATTTCACGGGCAGGAAAGATGTTTTACACCTTAACCAATGACCAATGAAATGTTTTTGAATCTGCGAAATCATTAAGAGATTTTTTAATATCTTCTGGGATCGCCAAAATTTGACATTGATTCCGATGACTGTTGACCAACATTGTTCAAAAAACCAGAAAATAATAAAAAGTCTCATCATTAAGGATAAAACACGATAAAAAGAGAAAGAAAAGAGAATAAAGAAAGCTGGAAATCCAGCCTTCATCTTCACGTTTATGAGGTGCTAAGGCCAAGAGCCTCTGCAACCAGCTCGATGATGTCTTCTACAACAATATCAGATTTGAGGGCATCACGACCATCCGAGAGGTTCCTCTTACAGAATGGGCACGCACTTGAGAGGATATCTGCATTGGTTTCAAGAGCGTCCTTAACTCTGGCTTCTCCCATTGCCACAGCAAGGTCAGGCATTCCTGCTTTTACACCACCGCCAGCTCCACAGCAACGCTGGAATTCCTTTGACCTGTCCATTTCAACGAACTTAACACCCGGAATGTTGGAAAGCACAAACCTGGGAGCATTAAAGACGCCAACGTGGCGGCCAAGGTGACATGGATCATGGTAGGTAATCGTCTTGTTGATAGGCTTTTCCCATTTAATTTTGCCCGCTTTTATCAGGTCTGCAAGGAACTGTGTAATGTGAATAACTTCAAAAGGCAATTCTTTGCCAAGAAGCCTGGGCCAGTCGATCTTTGCAGCACGGAAACAGCCTGCACATGCAAACAGAACCTTTTTAGCACCTTTTTTCTGGAGTGCCTCTACATTGTGTCTTGCAAGTTCACGGGCCACGTCATTGACATGTACCTGGCCTGTCCTGATAAGAGCTGAGCCGCAACACCATTCCTCTTCACCAAGCATGGTAAACTTAATGCCCAGCTTGTTGAGCACACGTGATGTTGCAAAGGCCAAAGCGAGCTGATTGTACCCTGCAGTACAGCCAGTGAAATAGACAATTTCTGCTTTGTCTTCTATTTTCACGTCTGGGGGAACCCAGGCAAGTCTGTCTTTCTGGTCCTTCATGTAAGGGTTATGGTACTGACCAGTAAGTTTTGGGAACGCATTCTGCTTCCCATAAGGACCTATACCTTTCTTTACAAGATTTGTCCTTATAGCTTCCCAGAGTTCCACAGTGTTAATACCTGCTTCACAAACTGTTGCACAGACACCGCATGTGGTACAGCCATGGACATCATCTTTAAATTCTTCAAGCTCTGACTGAGGAACTTCCTGTGGACCAAAGAGTTTTGCTTTAATTCCATAGGATTTGTTCATGTACTGCCTCCAGCGCAGGATCTTGTCTCTTGGAGCTAATCCTGGTTTCCCGCCGGAAGCGGAATAAGTCGGACACCATTTTACACACTCACCACAGCGAACACAGGCATCAAGCTCCATGAGCTGGACTGCGGTAAGATTCTTCGTATCGATTGAAGGGGTACGTTTTGCCATCTTTTTATTCGCCTCCTTTGTTTGCAAGAAGTGCAAGCGGTATGGCGATTACATGAATATATTTACTGTATGGTATAAATGCGATACAGAAGAGCAGGGAAAATATAGAATGGAAGAGAGCGGCCGGTGGTGCTACTGAGGGGTCAAGCCCAAAGCTCCAGATAAAGCCTGTTCGAATTCCATCGGCGATGAAACCGGAAATAGTAACTAAGAAAACTATTCCGATCAAAACCCAATCATATGTAATGGAAGCTTCCCTGACTTCAGAAACAAACAGTCTTCTTACTAATGCTACAAGAACTCCGATAAGCAGGATATACCCGAAGATGTAGTTCGGAATTGAGAGCATATCTCTAAACTCGGCGGGGGTGAACGGGAGTACGATTCCGATCTTTTCGATCATTTCAACTGCAAACATCATCCCTGACAGAGCAAAGAGGGTCATCCAGCCCCCAAAAATAAATAGGTGCATGACCCAGCGGAAAGGACTTCTCTTGAGAATTCTTCTCTGGAAAAGAATGTCAAGAATTAGAATCGACAGAATAGATTCTCCATGATGATGAGATTCTGCTGTTACCTGACTCCACCAGGTTTTTAAGAATGTGATTGCACTTCCTTTTTTTCCTTCCTGAGGCTCAAGAGCATAACCTGTGACTCCTGTCCCCCATTTCTGGAAGTCACTTATCAGACCGTATAAGAAAATCACAAAAGCTATTGCGCTGAATATCATAATCTGGACAAACGTCATCCTTAGTGCATCCGAGAGCCCAGAAAAATAAAGCATTTCCTCACTGATAGTTTATTCCTCCTATGTATGGATAAAAAACTGGGAATTAATACTGCTTTTACAATTGTCATGTTACAGGACATCAATGATAGTAAAGACAGAATGATAGCCGTAGCGACTGTCTACATAAGGTTTGTATAGTCTGTTAGTCTTTGTATCTATTATATTTAAACATTATCTTTATTAAACAATAGATTAAAAAGCCCACTGAGTCGCAAAAATGAGTTGAGCGGAAGTAATCAAGCGAGAAAGAAAAAAGTGAAAGTATAAGAAATAATATATAAATTATAATATAAGGATTATATAAAGATTTTTTAGAATTCTCCTGGACTGTAAAGTAAGAAACTAAGCGACAAAAAAGTAAAAAGTAAAAGTGCAGGAAAAGAGAAAGTAAAGTACAAGCCTTTTCAAAAAAGGCTTGAGCGAAAACCCTAGCAACAACGTGGCCGGCGTGATAAAACGGAGCAACGGTTGCGGCACAAACCTTTTAAAAAAAGGCTTGACCAAAAAGCCCAGCAACGACCGGGTCTGCGTGGTCAACTGGCGCAGCAGTTGCGAGTCAACGATTGTGGCTCAACCATTTTCAAAAGGTGCTTATTGAGAAATATTGGTTTAGGTAAAAAGCGCCTCTGAAAATTAAGAGAGTTTTTTACAATCCCACTTCTTCTTTGAATTTCTCAAGCCCGATCTCGTCAATAACTTCTCCGATTCGTCTGGGCTTTGGATATTTTTTATAAAAGTTGATTATTTTTTCAACAAGATCCAGAGCCTGCTCTTCGGTGAGGTCTTTTGCCACTATGCTACCAAGTCTCGGACGTGGTCCTGCACTGCCTCCAACGGATAAAGTAAAGCCTTTTGCTGTGCCCATTAGCCCTATATCCTTTATCATAGGTTCGGAACACGAATTCTGACAGCCGGAAACCCCCATTTTGAATTTGGAAGGAAGCTGCATCCCGTGGTACTTTTCATCAAGTTTTAATCCAAGCCCGACTGAATCCTGTTTGCCTCTTTTGCAAAATGTAGTGCCTGGGCAAATTTTAACACTGCGGACACAGAGTCCTATAGCAGCTCCGGGTTTTAGATTCAGCTCTCCCCATGCTGCATCCAGATCTTCTTCTTTTAATCCTACAATTGCAATCCTCTGGGCTGAAGTAATCTTAAGGGCAGCAGCTCCATACTTTTCTGCAATGTCAGCTATTTTTCTAAGAGTTTTCGGGTATATGATTCCTCCAGGAATATGTGGAGCAATTGCATACGTTTCGCCATCTCTCTGCAGAATTGCAGCTTTTTCGGGAAGATCCCCTTTCACATACTCACGACTTACCATTATACACTCCTCCAACTTAACTGATTCATATTTTACTTCAAGATTGTTTGGTTTAATCTTTGCTTTGAATTTGCTCGATTAATATATAGTTTCAAAATTTGTTTTATTTGATATCTGTTTCAAAATTTATTTTATTTGACATCTGTTTCAAAATTTTATTGGTACTTGACCTAGGTTTTGAGAGCATTATTTAACCTAAGACCGACGTTGAAAATCGGAAGCAAAAGCTAAATTCATAGATCAGAGCCGATCAATTACTAAATAAATTAGCAGACACAGCAAGTTCTGATTCAGCTCCCCCTGAAATTAAACCCCCATACAGAAGGTGAAGAATCCGATATTCCACCACTTTTCTGGACTAAATATGTTAGAATCCAGGAACATATTTCAGACCCAGAGATTATATTACGCGAAATAATATAAAACTTCATGTATATTATTTAAAAAATATAAAACCGTATGCCTGACATAATTATTCAGCATTTCATAGCTACAGAACTTATCATAACATTACAAATATGGTATAGTACTACAGACTGGAAATTACAGTTAGAATTTTGGTTTAATACCTTGGAATTTAATATAGAAACATAGAACGTTCTATAATTCACAGAGTTGTAACAGAATCTTAAAATCTTGAGCGAATTAACCAGCCAAAGTACGACAGGCAGAGTAATTAGCAATAAAAAAGAGTTAGCAGTTAAAAATGCCAGTTTAAGAACTTAAAATATGGAAAAAGGATCAGAAGATCCTTTTTTCTTATTACTGTTTTCTCATCCTTTCCAGGAATCCGTTAAGCCCTGCTTTGTGCCTGGCTTCATCCAGAGATGCCTTTTCAAAGAAAAGAGCAGCTTTTGTATTGCCTTCCTTCCTGGCTAATTCTGCTGCTTCAGCTTTCTCAATTTCGGCTTTACCCTCCCCTTCAAACATCATTTCCAGATTTTCAAGAGTTGATTCTTTAACAAGTCCCAGGATTTCAGCTACCTCGGTGGCATGCCAGGCCTCGTCCATGGCGACCTGACGTAGGTAAACCGCAACATCCGGAAATCCTTCCCGCTCAGCAATCTTTGACATTGCGAGATACCAGCCAACTTCAGTAGTCTCTCCTTTAAATGTGTTTTTTAGAATTTCTTCGAGAGTCATTGAATCACCATTTCTTTTTTAAAATAACTACTTTTATAGTTTAAACATAGAGCAGTCTTTGAATTTAAGGTTTAGCCACAGTTGAGGTCAATGCCAGAACTGGATCTTGTGGTTTGATCTTTCTATCTCATCTTTCTATCTTATTGACGAACTTAAGACTAATCGAACTTAAAACTAATATATTTGGGAGTAACGTGAGGAGAAATAATATTTCTGAATTCAAACAGTGAAGAAACTACAAAGAAGGAAGAAACAAAAAAGCAAAAGCTAAAACAGGAAAGGACTGAAATAGGAAAAAGAAATGACAATAAAACCGAAATAACCACAATAAGACCGAAGAACAATAAAACAGAAGAACAATAAAACAGAAGAACAATAAAACAGAAGATAATAAGACCAAAACATAATAAGGCCAAAGCACACCAAATGAAACCGGAACACACGGAAAATAATCTGCATGAAAATATATATTGATGAGAAAAATGTACAGGCTGTGAAAATGCAATGCAGAATGTGTGTGACTGTCCGTATGGAAGATGCAATCACACTTGAAAACTGACTTTAAAAAAGGATTGAGAAATTTGTCACTTAAGATTCGTGTAGTACTTGTAGAGCCCATGTATCAGGGAAATGTCGGATCTGTTGCAAGAGCAATGAAGAACTTTGGATATAATGACCTGGTGCTTGTAAATCCCTGTAAACTCGAGGGAGAAGCAAGAGCCATGTCATCGCATGCAAGAGATGTCCTTGAAGGAGCAAGAATTGTCTCAACTCTTGAAGAGGCTGTGAAAGGCGCAAACCTGAGTATAGGAACTACAGGGGTAGCAAGCCTGAAAACCGGAGAACACATCCGTCTTCCACTCTATACTTCCAGAGAACTCAAAGAGAGACTGAAAGATTGCAGCGGCACGATTGCAATTCTTTTCGGACGCGAAGACACTGGTTTCCGGAACGATGAGCTAAAAAGTTTTGATATGCTTTTTACGATTCCAACTTCTGAAATATATCCGATTATGAATCTATCACATGCCGTTGCAGTGGTGCTTTATGAACTCTCGGATATGGAAGGAGGGAACAGTCCTCTTGCTGATGGGTTTGATCTCCAGCTTTTATACGAGCACATGGAAAAACTGCTGGAGGAAATTGATTATCCCCCTCATAAAAAAGACAAAACTTATCTGATGCTGCGGAGAATATTCGGAAGGGCAGGGCTAACCCCCAGGGAAGTTCAGACTTTAAGGGGCATAATAAAAAAAACCGAGCGAAAAATGGGATACGCATTAAACGAGCCTGAAGGTCAGGAAACAGAAGTTTCGGCCAGTATAGAAAAGTTCATATGAGAATAAACCTGTTTTTAAATCAGAATTTGTGATACATATTATTACTTTTTTTTTAAAATCCTTTTTTAGGCAGAAAACCGTAACGACAAATGAAAATTTTACCTAAAGCCAGATAGAGAATGATATGACTGAAACAGAAAGCAAGTGGGATGAAAAGCTAAAGAGGTTTTTTAAAGATTATTACTGGAATGAAATCCTTCAGCTTGCAAACGAGTATCCAGATCAGCGAAGCCTTAGCGTGGATTTTACGGATATAGAGAAGTTTGACAGAGAGCTTTCAAGAGAGTTCCTTGACCATCCAGAAGAACTTATAAAGGCGGCTGAGTCTGCCCTGAAAGAAATCGACCTTCCTGTAGAAAAAAGCCTGGAAGAGGCTCATGTAAGAGTAATAAGAATCCCAAACCGAATACCTATAAGAGAGTTAAGAAGCAAGCACCTCTCGCGCTTTATTGCAATCGAAGGTATGATAAGGAAAGCAACTGAGGTGAGACCAAGAATTACTAAAGCTGCTTTTGAGTGTCTCAGGTGTGGACATATTACTTTTGTGGACCAAAACAGCTTCAAATTCGAAGAGCCCTTTGCAGGTTGTGAAGACGAGAATTGTGGAAAGAAAGGGCCTTTTAAGATAAGGATAGAAGAGTCTACCTTTATCGATGCGCAGAAACTGCAGGTCCAGGAATCACCTGAAAACCTGAAAGGAGGTTCACAGCCCCAGAGCCTTGAGGTTGACTCTGAAGATGACCTGACAGGAAATGTCACCCCCGGAGACAGGGTTATAATTAATGGAATCCTGAAATCGAGACAGCGCACTCTGAAAGATGGGAAATCTACCTTTTATGATCTTGTGTTAGAAGCAAATTCCATAGAGCACCTTGATAAGGATTATGACGAACTCGAAATAACTGCCGAAGATGAAGAAGAGATCCTTGAACTTTCCCATGATCCTGAAATTTATAGCAAAATTGTTAGTTCTGTTGCGCCTTCGATCTACGGATACGAGGACATAAAAGAAGCTCTTGCCCTTCAACTGTTTTCTGGAGTTGTGAAAAACCTTCCTGACGGTTCCAGAATAAGGGGCGATATACATATTATGCTTGTAGGAGACCCTGGAATTGCAAAATCCCAGCTCCTGCGCTATGTTGTCAAACTCTCCCCGAGAGGAGTTTTTACTTCAGGGAGGAGTGCGTCTGCAAGCGGTTTGACTGCGGCTGCCGTAAAAGACGACCTCAACGACGGCCGATGGACAATAGAAGGTGGCGCCCTTGTCATGGCTGATATGGGGATCGCTGCGGTTGACGAAATGGACAAAATGAAAACCGAGGATAAAAGTGCCCTGCACGAGGCAATGGAACAGCAGACGATAAGTATTGCCAAAGCGGGAATTATTGCCACTCTTAAATCCCGCTGTGCCCTCCTGGGAGCTGCAAATCCGAAATATGGACGTTTTGACAGGTATGAGAGCCTTGCAGAGCAGATAAGTATGCCGCCTGCACTGCTTTCCCGTTTTGACCTTATCTTTGTTTTGCTTGATACTCCTGACCATAATATGGACACTAAAATTGCAAACCATATTCTGCAGGCTCATTATGCAGGAGAACTCTTCGAGCAGCGGGAGAGACTTCCCGGCTCTCATATTAAGGAAGATTTTGTCGAAGCCGAAATGGAAGTTATCGAGCCTGTCATTCAGCCTGAAATCATGCGAAAATACGTTGCCTATGCCCGGAAAAACGTGTTTCCTGTAATGGAGGAAGATGCAAAAGCTTACCTGATAAATTTTTATACGGACCTTCGAAAAACCGGAGAGAGCAAAAATACCCCTGTGCCCGTAACTGCGAGGCAGCTTGAAGCGCTTGTCCGCCTCTCGGAAGCAAGCGCAAGAGTCCGACTGAGCAATACGGTCACGCTTGAAGATGCAAAAAGAACTATCAGAATCGAGATGAATTGCCTGAAAAACGTAGGTGTTGACCCTGAGACCGGAGCTCTTGATGCAGATATACTTGCATCTGGCACAAGCATGAGCCAGAGAAACAAGATAAAAATCCTGAGAGATATAATTAAGAAGGTAAGTGAAAAGCATCCGGGAGCTAAAGCTCCTCTTGAAGAGGTTTATGCTATAGCTGAAAACGAACACGGAATAGACAGGGTTCATGCCGAAGAGAACATTAAGAAAATGAAGCAAAGAGGAGACCTGCTTTCTCCAGATCAAAACCATATAAGGCTTGTTTAAGTTTAAGGTTTGTTGAAGTTTAAGATTTATTGAAGTTTAAGATTTATTGAAGTTTAAGATTTGTTGAAGTTTAAGATTTATTGAAGTTTAAGATTTATTGAAGTTTAAGATTTATTGAAGTTTAAGATTTGTTGAAGTTTAAGATTTGTTGAAGTTTAAGATTTATTGAAGTTTAAGATTTATTGAAGTTTAAGATTTGTTGAAGTTTAAGAATTGTTTAAGCCAAAACGAAGCAAATCGTTGAAAGTTCCAGGATCTGTTTTCCAGATCCCTGGAAAGGAAAAAAGTCTACATAACACCTACATAGCAATTATGTGAAGACGGTTAAGCTGTAAATACTAAAAGGGCAATACTATTTAAAAGGGAGAGTATGTATATAAAAATATATAAAAATGGGGAGCATGTGCTTGTTGCTGCCTGCGATAAGGAAGTGCTCGGAAAGACCCTTAAACACGGCAATAACGTAGTGGAGATCAGCAGGGCCTTTTATGAAGGGGAATACGTTTCCGAAGAAGAACTCAAGAAAGCCCTTGAAGAAGCTACGACTGCAAATCTCTTTGGAGAAAAAACAATTAAACTTGGTATAAAATGCGGGTTGATCGATCCGGATTCAGTAATAATAATTGATGGCGTACCTCACGCCCAGATCTTCAGGATCTAATCCAGTTTGAATTAATCCCTTGAGAACCAGAGTCAGCGAAAGCCAAACAACTGGTTATCAGGGCTGATTATATACCGGAATAGATAACATATGTATAAAATAAAATGCAGATTGTGATACAGTGACTGAGAACATTGACGAAGCCGGAATCAGAGTGCAGACAGAAAAGGAGCTGATCTCCGCAGTTGTGGAAAAACACAGACGGTTTCTGGAAGAATATAAAAAAGAATTTGGAGAACTGGACAGCAGGTTGAGCCAGGTCGAAGAAAATGTAAAAAATGCAAAGAATTTCAGAATCCAGATGGAGGAGAGAAAAGAAGTCCTCAAGGAGAAGCGTCAGCAGTTTTACCATCAAACCGAAGCACTCCTTGAAAAAGAAATATTTTCTAAGCTGGACCTGATTACTGCAAACAAACTCAAGGAAGAGCTTAAAAAACTCAAAGGGCAGATCGAACCCGAAGAGGAGCAGAGACTTAAAGACTCATTTATGGAAAACCTGCGTGAAACTATTCGGGCAGCCGGGCCTGGAGAAAATGTTCTCCTGCAAGTGGATGCCAGAATGGAAGAAGCCAGGAATTCAAATATGGAATTAAAAGAAATAATAATGTCTGAAAAACAGATTGCAGAGGATGATGGCAGCAAAAGTGAAGAGATTTCTAAAAGCAAATCCCAGCATAAATGGCTCAGCACCAAAATAAAGAACCACGAAGAAGCCCTGAATTACTGGGAAAAGTTGAAAGTATAACCCTTTTTCGAAAACACGCGGGTGATAGTACATGAACAACGACGTTTCAAGCACAGAAATTGCAACGGCCGACCTTTCAAACCTTAACGAACGGGAGCTGAAGGGCAAGGTAAACGAGCTCAGGAGCAAGATAGAGAAAAGCGAAAGGCAGTTGGCATCGATTTTTAAGGAACTGAAGATTAACAGGACCGATATCGACGAGCTGAAAGAAAAGAGAGACTCTCTGAACCATCAGGTTAAGGAAAGGGTTGCAAAAGCACAGGAACTAAGAGACAAGCGGGACGAGATTAACAGAGCAATTAGGGAGTATAAGGGAAAAAGAAGTGATGTAAACTCGAAGACGCAAGAACTGTTTTCAGGAATTGCAGGACTCAAGGAACAGCGGGACGAATACAATAAATGTTCCCACGGAAGTGTGGACTCCCTCACAAAGGCTTATGAAGCCGAACTTGACTATTTTCTTAATAAAGAACTGCCTCTTGCAGTGGAAATAAAAATATTCCAGAAACTGGACGACCTCGAGAAACGTCTGCAAGCTGCAAAGAAGGCAAATGACCTGCATGCTCAAATCCAGGAAAGTTATAAAGAATCAAAAGGAATTCATAAGAGAGGAGACGAACTCCACGAAAAAATCCAGGCCCTCTCAGACGAATCTCAGGCCTGCCACCTGGAAATGCTCGAAAATTTTAAGTCTGCAGATGAAATCCGAAAAGAAGCAAATACATATCATGCTCAGCTTACGGATAAAATCACAAATATAAACTCAATTAAAGAAAAAATTGACCCGCTTAAGACCGGTATTGCTAATAACCGTAAGGAACTCTCCTCATATCTGGACAGGTTAAAAGACCTGCAACTTATGAAAGAAGAAAATAAAGTAAACCAAAAACACAGCGACGCCCGCGAAAAACTTCAGAAAAACGCTCGTATGAGCCTTGAAGATCTTAAGCTCCTTATCGAGAAAGGGGACGTTAAATTCTCCAATGAGTAAGAACTCGGGAAACTAAGGAAGAGAAACTCGGGAAACTAAGAAGCCGGCGACAAAGACCAGTCTCAATGAAAATGTCCCCGGTTTATTCCTTTTAAATGGATTTTCTTTTTATCCATTAAAATGACTTTCCATTTACTTCGTTTAAATAATTTTATTTTATTTTATTTTATTTTATTTTATTTTATTTTATTGCTCGATTAAAATCCTTTGTTATTCCGTTTAAATCTATTTTTCCATTGTATCTTTCATTGTATCATTAAAAAATGATATCGTTAAAAATTTTATTTTTTCTTCCCTTTTCCTGCAAAGAAACCTGTCACCAGAAGCACAGCTCCCAGCCCTAGGAGGAAGAAAGGCATATCAAAGCCCTCAACTTGAGTTTCGAGATCAGGGTCGGCGGAAGAGGAGGTATTATTCGAAGCGTTGTCAAAAGATTCAGTTGGCGTTTGAGGCACAGGGAATCTGGGGTCAAGATACTGGTATACAGGTGAAAACTTCACAAGTACCCCATCTGCTCCTTCGTATATCGTATCCACGGTAAGATTAAGGATTTCCGTAGAGTTATGAGAATACACAAATTGAGAGCCTTCAGTAACGATATCATCCTGAAGGGGAACTCCGTTCCTGCTAAGTTCAATCCAGACTCTTTTGCCTTCGGTATCTGCGCCTTTTATGTAAAGCTGGTAGTTTTGTAAAAAGTTATGGGAGTAGCCTGATCTGATATAAATTTCTTCTCCATTGATAGCAATAATGGAAAGCTTTTCTTTATCGGCAGGAATAATGGAAAGCTTTTCTTTATCGGCAGGAATAATGGAAAGCTTTTCTTTATCGGCAGGAATAACGGAAAGCTTTTCTTTATCGGCAGCAGCTAAAGCAGGTGATATCGAGTAAAAGACTGAGAAGCACAAGGAGATAAGGAGGAAAAAGAAAAATACAGAAACAAGGTTTGCCTCCTTAATTTCCTTTCTTCTTTGTTTATCTGGACCGTGCATAAATGCATCTGCCTGCAATAATTTCTTCTCTGGTATCGTCAGCTTTTCTTATTACGAGAGCTCCGTCTGGGGTTACTCCTACGGCTTTGCCTTCTATAATTCGTGAAGGCGTCGTGACTTTTACATCTCTTCCTATGGTATCGGAGAGAGCAAGCCAATCATTGAGAATATGTGAGAAAGGCTGGGTCTTGAAGAGTATATACTGCTGCTCAAGTTCAAAAAGGAAATCTTGCAGGAACGAGACCCTTTTTATATGTCTTCCAAGCTCGGCTTTCAAAGTTGTGGAGCCTGCACGGAAAGATTCAGGGATATCTTTCAAATCCATATTTACATTAATCCCTATTCCCAGCACAACATAATCTACTTTATCCACTTCGGCTTTTGCCTCGGTAAGAATTCCACAAACCTTTTTTCCATTAATTCGGACATCATTTGGCCATTTAATGCGAGCGTCAAGGTCCATATTACGAATAACGTTTGCAACTGCAAGCCCTGCAACCAGGGTAAGCCTTGAGGCATGCCTCAGAGGGATTCCGGGCTTCAGGATTACAGACATCCAGATTCCACCATGAGGAGAGATCCATTCTCTGCCCAGCCGGCCCCGACCTCCTTTCTGCACTTCGGCAATCACAAGCGTGCCTTCTTCTTCCGATGCCGCAATTTCTTTTGCAATACTGTTTGTAGAAGTTACCTCTTCGAAATAGTGGATTTTTTTTCCTAGAAGAGTCGTTTTGAGCCCCATCTGGATTTCTTCCGGGTACAGGAGCTGGGGTACGGATTTCAGGACATATCCCCTTTTCGGAGATGATTCTATCTCATAACCATCAGCCTGAAGGGACTTGATATACTTCCAGACCATTGTCCTGGAGATCCCTAACTTGAGCCCCAATTCCTCGCCGGAAACAGGACTTTTCTGTGCATCTTTAAGTGCCTTGATAATTCGAGATCTTTTATCTCCCATCATCGTACCCCATACAAATGTATGCGTTCAACAGTATATATTTTTTTAGCTTAAATTGTTTCATATCGAACTGACCTGAATCCTAGTCCTGTTTCTCAGGAGGACACATGTCACCGCTGTGTTTTCTGGGCCATGCTCACATAGGCATGCACGGCAGCCGTAATGGCCGCAACTTTTTTGTCTTTTGCTTCAAGAGCCGAAGCCAGAGTAGCCCCTTTTTCAGCATCTGCTTTGACAACCTCTTCAACGGCTTCCATAATATTATTATCTTCGATAAAGGCCGTTGTCAGGTCGCCCCTGCGGAAGGCCGGATTACGCATGACTGCTTTATGGAAGGGTATATTGGTTTTTACTCCAACGACCACATACTCGTAAAGAGCTCTTTCCATCCTGGCAATCGCTGCATCCCTCGTCTTTGCCCAGACGCAGAGTTTCGAAATCATTGAATCGTAGTAAGGAGAAATGGTGTAACCTGTATGTACTCCACTGTCCACCCTGACTCCAGGCCCGCCTGCTGACCGGTAGCCACGGATCTTTCCGGGAGAAGGAGCAAAGTCGTTTAACGGATCTTCCGCGTTGATCCTGCACTCAATAGAATGCCCGTCAATAACGATATCTTCCTGATTAAATTCAAGCTTTTCTCCCCAGGCTATCCTGAGCTGCTCTCTTACAATATCGACACCTGTGACCATCTCAGTGATCCCGTGTTCGACCTGCAGGCGAGTATTGACTTCAAGGAAATAGAAGTTGCCCTTTGAATAAAGAAACTCCACTGTCCCGGCATTTACGTAACCAATTGTCTTTGCTACCCTGACCGCAGCTTCTCCCATCTTTGCCCTGAGTTCAGGAGTCATGATAGGTGAAGGAGCTTCTTCAATAAGCTTCTGATGCCGTCTCTGGATGGAGCATTCCCTATCCGAAAGGTAAATCGTGTTTCCATATCCATCTGCCAGAATCTGGATCTCTATGTGCCTGGGTTCCTCGACATATTTTTCAATGAAAACCGAGGAGTCACCAAAAGCTGAGCCAGCCATTTGCCTGGTAGAGCTGAGTGCAGAGGCAAGTTCGTCGCTGGAATTAACTACTTTCATCCCAATTCCGCCGCCACCTGCCGAGGCTTTAATCAAAACAGGATAGCCGATCTCTTCTGCAATTTTTACAGCCTCAACCGGGTCCTCAACTGCATCTTTCGTCCCGGGCACAACAGGAACACCAGCCTTCATCATAAGATTTCTGGCCCTGATCTTGCTTCCCATCTCGGCAATCACATGGCTTGGAGGACCTATGAAAACAATTCCTTCTTCCTCACAGCGTTTTGCAAAGACCGGGTTTTCGGAGAGGAAACCATAGCCCGGATGAATGGCTTCAGCTCCTGTGTTTTTTGCAACTGCAAGAATAGCTTCCATATTCAGATAGCTCTGGCTGGAAGGGGCCGGGCCTATCAGGTAGGCCTCGTCTGCATATTTGGCAAAGAGGGCGTTTTTATCAGCTTCCGAACAGACCGCAACCGTTGAAATCCCAAGTTCACGGCATGCACGCATAACCCTGATTGCAATCTCACCGCGGTTTGCAATGAGTACTTTTTTGAACATGATGCCTTCCACCTCACTATATTATTCGATTGACATGATTATGTCGCCAGGGGATACAGTGTCCCCTTCGGAAACAAAAATCTCTCTTACAACACCTGAATGGGAAGCATGAACAGCGTTTTCCATTTTCATAGCTTCGATGACAGCGATTGTATCGCCTTCTGCAACTGTATCTTCAACCTTGACTTTAAGGGAGAGAACCATGCCCTGCATTGAGACGCACACAGCTCCTTTTACAGATTTAGCACTCGGCTTTTTGGGAGAAGCCTCAGATATGGAAACTTCCCCACCAACAGGTTCAATCCTGACTTCATAGATTTCTTCATCTACTTCGACCTTGAAATGAGTTGGGACTTTGTGTTCCTGCTGCACTTCAGGAGCAGGGGCAACTACTGCAAGAGCTTCTTCTTCCATTTCTCCTTTCAGGAATTTTGGAGCGATAGCCGGATAGAGAATATAGGTAAGTATGTCTTCTTCAGATTTAGCAATACCCATTTCTTCGGCTTCCTTCTTCCTTTTCTCATATTCAGGCTTAAGGAGATCGGCAGGACGGCAATGAATAGGTTCTTCGTCCCCGATTACCTTGCCTATTATTTCCGGGCTTATGGGAGCAGGAGGGCGCCCGTATAGGCCGCGCACATAATCCTTAACTTCTTTTGGAATAACCTTGTAGCGTTCGCCCATGAGCACGTTAAGAACAGACTGGGTGCCCACGATCTGGCTTGTAGGGGTGACAAGAGGCGGATATCCAAGCTCCTTTCTAACCCTGGGCATTTCATCAAGTACAGCATCATATTTGTCAAGAGCGTTCTGTTCTTTTAGTTGAGATACAAGGTTAGAGAGCATTCCACCCGGGATCTGGTAGATGAGCACGTTGGTATCGATCTGTTCGGAAATAGGGTCAAGTATGCCCCGATATTTCTCTTTTAATATTTTGAAATATTTAACGGCTTCTTCAAAAGCATTCAGGTCCAACCCGGTATCGTAAGGAGTATTTTTGAGGGCGGCTACGACTGTTTCGGTTGGAGGCTGAGAAGTTCCCCAGGCCAGGGGAGAAAGTGCAGTGTCCAGAATATCGACCCCTGCTTCACAGGCTGCCATATAGCTCATTGGAGCCATTCCAGAAGTGCAATGGCAGTGCAGAGAAATCGGAATGGAGATTTCTTTTTTCATGGAACTTATTATACTTGTGGCATCATTTGGGGAAAGAAGGCCTGCCATATCTTTGATACAGATGGAATCGCACTCCAGTTCTTCAAGCTGTTTTGCAAGTTCAACATATTTCTCAACGGTATGCACCGGACTTATGGTGTAGCAAACCGTACCCTGTACGTGCGCACCAAGACCTTTTGCCACTTTAATAGAGAATTCCATGTTCCGGATATCATTGACAGCATCAAAAATCCGGAAAATATCAATTCCGTTCTGGTAAGACTTAGTAACGAATTTCTCGACCACGTCATCAGAATAGTGCCTGTACCCTACAAGGTTCTGGCCTCTTAGCAACATCTGAGCGTAGGTGTCTTTCATTTCTTTTTTGATATCCCTCAGGCGCTGCCAGGGATCTTCATTAAGGTAGCGGATACAGCTGTCAAAGGTGGCACCTCCCCACATTTCAAGGGAGAAATACCCTATCTGGTCCAGTTGTTCAACCACTTCGAGCATATCTCTTGTCCGCATTCTGGTTGCCAGTAGAGATTGATGTGCATCCCGGAGGATGGTTTCGGTAATTTTTACACTCATGGATGAACCTCTTAAAATCGAATCAAAATAACCTGATTTACTATTCCTGATAGTAGACTTTGAATGGTTGTTCCAGGGAGTTTCATTTAATATTCCGAAATTATCCAGGTCAAGATATTGATCCGTTTGAGTAAGTGTATAAGTCCTCAGATCGCGGTTTTAATGTGATTTTCTGCAGTTTTACCAGAAAGAGGGATTTTCGGTTTATATTTAACCGACTTTCCGGAACCGCAACCAGAGGATATCAATTTTACAGATGTGAACGCAGTACTCCATAGATCTGCGTTGATAAGAATTCTTTAATATTCAATTGTTAACAAGTATATACTTTTCGCCCGTTAACATTAAAGAGGGCAGCTTTTAAAAAAGTCTCAGGTTCCTGATATAACTTAAAAACCATTTAAGAAATTATGGTTAGAAAACTAAAGTTTTAAGAAAGCTGGAAACAAAAAATATACCTGGCTGAACCGGTAAATGGCAATTTCCTTGAGTTTGCAGCCTCCAGGTTAAGCTTTTTGTTTTCTTCCCACAAAAAACCACTGATCGTAAGTCCCTTCAGAGTCGGTGTTGTCTACAATCTCACCTTTAACTCCTGCCCTGAGCAGGGCCCCGGCAAGAATTTCAGCCTCAGGCTTACTGCTGACCGTAAAAAGCATGAGAGCGCCCTCATTTGCGACCGATACCGCTTCTCTCATAATATTTACCCAGAGATCTTTATTGAATTCATAGACAAGCCCAAGCATAAATCCCATCACGGCATCAAAACTTTCTGGCTCAAAATATCTAGAAAGAACCGTTGCATCCATTACAACCGTTCTTTGAGGGTTCAAAACTCCCTGCTCAAGCCCCTGACAGACTGTACATTTGTTAACTTCTACAGCCAGAGGATTAAGCCCAAGCCTGTAGAGGGCAAGCGTAGACATCCCGTTTCCACAGCAGACTTCAAGAAGCCTGCCTTCAGGGTAAATCCCCTTTTTCTGAAGAACATCGAATATTTCTGCGACCCTTCGCACACGATTTTCAGAAAAGACACTCCCGTAAGACTCGGGTCTGACCGCGCAACCAGAGCAGAGATTCCGGTTTACAAGCATTAGCGAATAGTACTCATTAACGGCGTCTCGCCAGGTTTCCGAAGAAACTTCAAGATCTCTTTCAGGGAGATTAAAAGTAAGAAGAGAGTCTGTAAGGGCCTCAAAATTATTTTTAGAGCTATCTCTCGCAAGAACTCCCGTAAAAACCGACCAGAAATCTACAGGGGCTTCCTCATCTGCCGAATTAAAAAGCAAAAGTCCAAGTGTGTGCTCCCCTTCGTAAACTCTCAGGAGCCGCACCTTCCTTGCCTCTGCAAACCTCCGGACCCCTTTAAGATAGTCAAGTGTACGCTCAATAGTCCTCTGGGCTAGATAGCTTTCCTCTACAAAATAGACGTCTTCATTAATGCCAAGGAGTTCCTGTAAAAGCATATCTGTTTAGATTCGGATAATCTCATATCAAGATTTCGAAAAAGAAATCTACACTGGGTTTACTACCGCCCAATAACCGTAAATTAAAACAGTTATTCTCGCCCATAATTCACCCCCTCTTGACCCACAAGCCTTTTCAAAAAAGGCTTGAATGAAAACCTCAGCAATAGCTGAGTTTGGATTTGAGAACCTTGTCACCGAACCCGATCGGCGTGATCAACCGGCGCAACGGTTGGCACAAACCTTTTCAAAAAAAGCTTGAACGAAAACCTCACCAATGGTTGAGTTTGGATTTGATGAATTGGTCCCGAACCCTATCGGCGTGATCAACCGGCGCAACGGTTGCTACACAGCCGCAACTCTCCCGAAAAGCACTATTGAAATTGAGATTATATCACAACTCATAAAAAATTCCCGATTCTCTGTGCTCCCTAAGCAGAACTCGGGCGACTCAGTCTGTTTGAGCAGACGAAGCGAGCAAAACAGACACGGGCTCCCAAAGCGGAATTTATGCTATAAATAAAAACAAATGATGAAGCTCTGGAAAGTGAAATAAAGGAGAAAAAGCTATTAAAAGCTGAAAGGAAGTAAAAAACCCCAAT
>Ga0268263_1000973_pt1 | contig 31251 bp, 29 predicted proteins | sample Biomet5_FD_190358 | JGI IMG/M metagenome (GOLD analysis project Ga0268263, IMG submission 190358) | Microbial communities from bioreactor (seeded with sewage sludge) at LBNL, California, USA - Biofuel metagenome 5 (SPAdes) (version 4) | ecosystem: Engineered > Bioreactor > Anaerobic >... | reverse complement strand
CGATAGCCGATGCTGCGTCCCAAGGTCGCGCTGCGCCCGCCGTACTGCAGAAACTCCTGGCAGACCTGATCCCAGTGTGCATATCGCCGCATCGTCGCGCCCGGCTCGGCCTCGTAGGGACGCAACCGCAAAGTGAGGGTCTGCAGCAAGTCGCCCAGGATGAGCGCCTGGATCGCCGGCAGGATCAACGAAGGGGTCAACGAGAAGCCGGGATTGCTCTCCAACCCCTGCACGCTGATGGCGAGCACCGGAACCTGCCCGAAGCCGGCATCGGCCAAAGCCTTGCGCAACAAGGCGACGTAGTTGGTCGCCCGGCACATGCCGCCGGTTTGGGTGATCGCGACCGAGATGCGGTCCGGATCGGCCTCGCCACTGCGGATCTTGTTCACCAGCTGGCCGACCACCATGATCGCCGGGAAGCAGGCGTCGTTGTTGACGTACTTCAGGCCGACCTCGACATCCTCGGCGGTGGCGTGCTCGAGCAGCTGGACATTCAAACCGATCTTTCGCAGCACCGGAACCACCAGCCGGAAATGCAGGGGCGCCATCTGTGGGGCATAGATGGTGTGGGTGTCCCGCGCGGTCTCGTCGAACAGGCGACGCTCGCCCAGGGCGGTGCTCACCGTCGCCGTTCCGCGCCGCTCAGCCGCGGCCGCCTTCATCGAACGCAACCGAATGGTGGCCGCCCCCAGGTTGGAGACCTCATCGATCTTCAACAAGGTGTACATATCGCCGGCCTGCTCGAGGATCTCCTGGACCTGATCGGTGGTGATCGCATCCACCCCGCAGCCGAAGGAGTTCAGCTGCACCAGATGCAGGTCGGCGTTGCGCGCTACTCGGGCTGCCGCCTCGTAGAGGCGGGTGTGGTAGGCCCACTGGTCCCGCACCCGGATCGGACGCGCCAGCACGCTCTCGCCGGGTTCGAGAATCGAGTCCTCGGTCAGCACCGCCATCCCCAGGCCGGTGATCAGGCTGGGGATGCCGTGGTGCACCTCCGGATCGACGTGATAGGGCCGTCCGGCCAGAACGATGCCCTTGATGTGGTGCTCGGCGATGTACTCCAGAGCACGGCGACCCTCGGCGCGAATGTCGGCCTTGAACCGGGCGTCCTCCTCGTAGCCGGCGGCCACCGCCGCCTTGGCTTCGGCGAGAGTGACGCCGAAGTCGGCGAAGGTCTCCACCAGCCGGCCCGCGAGCTTGTCGGGTTTGTCGAGATTGAGCATCGGGGACAGGTAGCGGATCCCCGGCTCTTGGAGCCGCGGCAGGTTCCGCTCGATCACCTGCGGGTAGAAGGCGACCACCGGGCAGTTGAAATGGTTGTCCGATGCGTCGGTTTCCCGGGCCTCCAACGGGACGCACGGGTAGAAGATCGTGGTGATGCCGCGGTCGAGCAGCTGTTCGATGTGGCCGTGGGCGAGCTTGGCCGGGTAGCAGGCGTTCTCCGACGGGATCGACTCCATGCCGGACTCGAAGACATCGTGACTGGAGCGCCCCGACAACGTCACGCGGAAGCCCAACCGGGTCAAGATCGTGAACCACAGCGGGTAGTTCTCATACATGTTGAGCACCCGCGGGATGCCGATCTCACCGCGGACGGCCTTGTCAGCGGTCAGCCGACGGTAGCCGAACAGCCGCCGATACTTGTAGTCGAAAAGATCGGGCAGTTCCGACTTGCGGGGCACCTTCTCGGTGCTGGCGCCACGCTCGCAGCGGTTGCCAGAGACATGCCGGGTGCCGTCGCTGAAGCTCGAGATCGTCAGCTGGCAGTGGTTCTGACACAGCCGGCAGGTGTCCAGCTGAGTGGACACGCTGAATCCATCCAGTTCCTCCGGAGCCAGCGCCTGCGACCGCTCACCGACCGACCAGTTGCGGGCCGCGGTGAGGGCAGCGCCGTACGCGCCCATCAGCCCGGCGATGTCGGGGCGCACCACCTGGGCGCCGGTCTGCAGCTCGAAAGCGCGCAGCACCGCGTCGTTGAGGAAGGTGCCGCCCTGGACGACGACCTTCTCGCCGAGTTGAGCCGCGTCCTTGAGCTTGATCACCTTGAACAAGGCGTTGCGCACGACCGAGTAGGACAGGCCGGCCGCGATATCGGCGACGCTGGCTCCTTCCCGCTGAGCCTGCTTGACCGAGGAGTTCATGAACACCGTGCAGCGCGTGCCCAGGTCGACCGGAGCCTCCGAGTCCAGGGCAGTGGCCGCGAAGGACTGGATGTCGGTGCCCATGGACGCGGCAAAGGTCTGCAGGAAGGAGCCACAGCCCGAGGAGCAGGCCTCGTTCACTGCGATCGAGTCGACGACTCCGTCACGGACCTTGAGGTACTTCATGTCCTGGCCGCCGATGTCGATCACACTGGTGACGCCCGGACACACCCGCTCAGCCGCCCGGTAGTGGGCCATCGTCTCGATTTCGCCGTCATCCAGCCGCAGCGCCGCCCGGATCAAGCCCTCGCCGTAGCCGGTGACACAGGCCCGGGCTAGGTAGGCCTCTGCGGGCAGCTCCGCCTGGACCTGGCGCAGGATCTCCACTCCGATCGCGATCGGGTCGTTACTGCCCTGATAGTGGGAGAACACAATCCGACTCTGCGCGTCCACGGCAACGGCCTTGACTGTCGTGGAGCCGGCGTCGATGCCGAGAAAGACCGGGCCAACGGTGCTGGCCAACTCTGCCCGCGGCACCGAAGTGGTCCGGTGCCGCGCATCGAAGTCGGCCCGCTCGTCGGCATCGACGAAGAGTGGACGCAGCCGGACGCTGTTCACCGGGATCAACACCTGTTGGCCGAGCGCACTCACCAGCGCGTCCAGCCGATGCTCGACACCTGCGGCCGGACCGGCACCGCTGCGTCGACCGCTGCCGGCCAGCAGGGCCGCTCCGATCGCCACGTAGAGATGGGCATTCTCCGGAGTGGTGAACGTCTCGACCTGGCCGTCGAGAGCCCTCTGGTAGGCCTTGCGCAACTGCGGCAGGAAGTGCAGCGGCCCACCGAGGAAGACCACATTGCCGCGAATGGGATGTCCGCAGGCCAGGCCGGCGATCGTCTGCGTAGCAACCGCCGAGAACACCGACGCAGCCAGATCGGTGTGGGCCGCTCCCTGATTGAGCAGCGGCTGCAGGTCCGACTTGGCGAACACCCCACAACGCGAAGCGATCGGATAGAGATGCTGGTAGTTCGCGGCGAGCTCGTCCAGGCCACGGGCGTCGGTGTGCAGGAGAGAGGCCATCTGGTCGATGAACGCGCCCGTGCCGCCCGCACAGGTGCCGTTCATCCGCTGCTCGACGACCGGACGCAGGAAGGTGATCTTCGCATCCTCACCGCCCAGTTCGATCACCACGTCGGCGTGCGGAATGGAATCCTCGATTGCCGCGGTGCTGGCGATCACCTCCTGGACGAACTCCACCCCCAGCTGCTCGGCAACCCCCAGTCCGGCCGAGCCGGTGACCGCGACCTGGAACGGCTGGCCGGGGAACCGCTCCGCGACCTCGGCGAGCAGAACCCGCAGTGCACCTCTGGCATCCGCATTGTGTCGACGATAAGCGCTATGCCGGATCTCACCGCCACGAATCACGACCGCTTTCACGGTGGTCGAGCCGATATCCAGTCCGAGCGCGAAGGGTGAGATCACCGGTTCCCTCCGTCCAGAACGATCATTCTGCCACCATCTGCACTGTACACGTACCAGCTCCGCAACGGCGCTAGTCTGAACGAGTGGAACCTTCCAGGACACGATCGCCCATCGCGCGAGAAGCGATCCTGGAGGCGGCCACCGAGCTGATCCGTGAGCGCGGGGTGTCCGGCACCTCCATTTCGGACGTCGTCACCCGCTCGGGAACCTCCGCCGGAGCCATCTACCACCACTTCGGCAGCAAGGGACGACTCGTGCTCGAAGTCGGCCGCAACGCCATTGCGACGCCGATGGCGATGATCATGCAGACCTCTTCCCACCTGTCACCGGCCGACCTCTTCCGGGCAGCATTCGATCAAGTGGCGCGCAGCGAGCACACTGCGAACCTGCTCCTCCAGATCTGGTCCGGCGCACAATACGACCAGGCACTGGCCCGGCTACTGCGAACCGAGGTCGTCGCAATGCAGGCGACCGTGCGAGGCTTCGTCCGATCCTGGTGCGCCGAGAGTTCGCCCGACACCGATCCGGAGGTCCTCGGCAATGTCCTGATCGGGCTGGTGATGGGCTACGCCGTGCAGCGCTCGCTGAAGATGGAGGGCGATCCGAATGAGTATCGCGAGTTCAGCGCCACACTCCTCCTGCGCGCCATCAGCCCCAGCAATCCCCCTGCCTGATCATGGCTGCGCGCACCGGCGTCCGGCTGATGGCACTGGCGGCCGGCACCGCAGGTCTGGCCGCGGTGAACGTGATCGTCGGTCGCCGGATCTCCGCTGACCCGCATTTGAGGGAGCGGGAGACCGCCCAGATCCGTCGCATCCAAAGGTCCCGCACGCCGGCCCGAGACAGCCTCGCGACCCGGGTCTCGACCGCCGCCGATGTCCCGGCCAGCATCATCCAGGGGCTGGCTGCGACGGCACTGTTGCATCACTATGCGGGTGCGGGGCGGATCGCCGCCCGTCCGGCCGTCGCCATGGCCAGCGAGACGCTGGCCTATCTGGTGAGTGGGGCTCTGGTCGGAAGGCAGCGTCCCGCGGTCACCCGGCTCGATCACGACCAGCCGACGTCCTCGTTCCCCTCAGGACACCTGGGTGCCGGGGTGGCGCTCGCGGTCACCTGTGCGCTGCTGGCCGGCCGACTGCCGTCACCGACCGCGCGGGCAGGGGTGCGGGTGGCTGCGGTCGCCTGGCCATCGCTGCTGGCCTGGTCCCGGGTCTACGTCGGCATGCACTTCCCCTCGGATGTGCTGGTCGGCGCGGCCAACGGGGTAGCCGCCGGCCTGCTGGCCGCGGCGGTGCTGGATGACGAACGCACCCCGGCCGCGGAGGTGAGGGGACGAGTCGGCCTGTAAGCCGGATTCTGTGCCCGTCGCCGGGCGGTGATCATCCATCTGCGACGGCTGTTGCCAACCGCCTTCGCCGTTTCCGGCGTGCGACCTACCCGGACGCCTCGCGCGAGCAGCGCTGATAACGGCGTCCGCAGACCCGATCCGAAGACCGGGCCCTTCTTGGTCTTGCTCCGAGTGGGGTTTACCGAGCCACTCCAGTCACCTGGAGTGCGGTGGTCTCTTACACCGCCGTTTCACCCTTACCCCTTGCGGGGCGGTCTGTTCTCTGTGGCACTTTCCCGCGGGTCACCCCGGGTGGGCGTTACCCACCACCCTGCTCTGTGGAGTCCGGACTTTCCTCGACTTGCGCCGCGATCACCCGGCCGACTCGTCCGGGACAAGGGTAGCCGCGGACCGCGTTGTTCGCCGACTCGGCCAGCGAATCGGCCTATGGAACCGCCCCCGACCTCAGCCGCGAACGGCGAACTCGGCCTTCCCAGCCACCGGATCGGCGGTCACCAAGGTGGCCCGGACCTCGCGACCGAGGACAAGGTCGCCGCCCTTCACTCGACCCTCCACCGCGGGTTGCGCTAGTTGCAGAACGCCGTCGCCGTCCTCGCCGTCGACCTCGATCACGGTGCCGGTGAACGACTCTCCGATCAGCGGCTCGAGCAGCAGCGCTTCGGCCAGATTGACCACCCCACGCTCGTAGCGATGCGCGCGCCGGTTGGACTCGGCCATCAGCTGCGGCAGCCGCGGCAGCTCGGCCGCGGCCCACGGTGGCACCGGGGCTCCGGCACAGATCGCCACACAGACCTCGCCCGCATAGCGGTCGGCCAGCCGACGCAGTGGCGCGGTGACGTGCGCATAGGGTGCGGCAATCGCGGCGTGCAGCGACTGCGCGGGAGCGGCGCCGTCGAAAGCGACGTAGCCGGCACCGCGAAACAGCATCGTGCAGGCGTTCAGCATTGCCGCATGACGTGGAGTGGATGCATCCAGGCCGCGAACGAACTGTGGGTACCCCACGGTGTGCGGCCAGCTGATCCCCAACGCCTGTGCGGTCCGGCGCAGCCGCGCAATCGCCGACTCCGGAGCCGGTGGCAGAGTGCGCAGCAGGCCGATGCCGGCTTTCACCATCAGCTGCGCGGCAGCCATTCCGGTCGCCAGCGAGAGCTGCGCATTCCAGTCTTCGACCGGGAGCGAGGCCCGATACTCCAGGCCCCAGGACGCGTCGGTCAGCACCACTTCCTGTTCGGGAACCGACAGGCTCACCCCGCCGCGCTCCGTCTCCAGGGCCTGGCGCAGGGTGCCGATCTCACGCAGCAGCTGCAACTGTTCGCCGGCCCCGCCGGAGTCCAACTGCTGTTGGGCATCGACGTAGCCGAGCTTGGCGCGGCTGCGAATCACGGCTCGGGCCACCGAAGCATCCACCGTCGCCCCGGTCCGATCCAGCTGCAGCTCCCACACCAGCGCCGGACGATCCTGATCGGGCAGCAGGCTGGTCGCCCCCTCCGACAGCAGCGGCGGATGCAGCGCAGTCCGCGAGGCCGGGGCGTAGAGCGTCTCGCCGCGGGCGTGCGCCTCACGATCGACAGCACCGCCGGCGGTGACGAATGCGGCCACGTCGGCGATCGCGTAGCGAACCAGGTATCCCGCAGACGTCGCGGAGAGGTGGAAGGCCTGATCGAGGTCGAGCGAGCCTTCCGGATCGAGAGTGATGAAGGCGATATCGGTGCGATCGAGCTGTGGCAACCGGGGACTGCGCGCGGACTCCGCCGCCTCGGCCAGCACCGGCTCGGGGAAACCACTCGGGACGCCAAGCTCGGTCCGCAGCCGCTGCAGCCCGGCGGCCAGCGCCCGGGGTTCGGCCCGGCGCAGACTGACCTCGCGGATCGGCACGGCTCTCCCCTATCGCCGCGCTCGGGGCTTGCCGTCGAGAGCCGCGTTGACCAGAGCGTCCGCGGCCTTGTTCTGCTCCCTGGGCACCCACGTCCAGCTCACCTGGGACGGATGGAGCGCCCGCGCCTTGGCGGCCAACGGGCGCATCGCCGGATGCTTCACCTTCCAGCGACCGGCCTGCTGTTCGATCACCAATCGGGAGTCCATCCGGACGTCCACCGCGGCTGCGGCGTCGATTCCTCTGGCCATCTCCAGGCCGGCGATCAGCCCGGAGTACTCGGCGACGTTGTTGGTGTTGATCCCCAGAGTCAGCCCCTCGGAGTTGAGCACCTCACCGGTCTCGGCATCGCGGACCAGCGCACCGTAGGCGGCCGGCCCCGGGTTGCCGCGGGAGCCGCCGTCGGCTTCGACGATCAGCCGCCGGGACGACTCCGGGACCGCAGGTGCGGCGGCCGGGACGGGCTCGTCCACGTCGAACAGCCCCGGCCCGTCCTGCGGCTGGGCCGCACGGGCCATCAGATCTCCACCGCGCCGATCCGGACGAGCACCCGCTCGCACTCCTCGCAGCGCAACACCTCATCGCCGGGAGCGGCGGCATAGCCGGCCAGCGCGGTCGGCGTCGCCTCGAGCTGGCAGCCGCCGCAGCGGCGTCCCTTCAGTGGGGCAGCACCCAGCCCGCCGGAGCGCACCCGGATCCGGTCGTAGAGGGCGACCAGGTCGGCCGGAAGCTCGGCGGCGATCCCGTTGCGGACGCCCCGATGCTGGGCCCCCTGAGCATCCAGCTGAGCCAGCTGTTCGTCGCGAGATGCCATCAGGGCACGCAATGAGGATTCGACCTCGCCGATCTGCTCGGCCAGGTGCGCCTCGTCGGCTGCGGCCTGCTCGACCTGCTCCATGGCCTCCAGCTGAACATCCTCCAGCTCGGAGATCCGTCGAACCAGATGCTCGATCTCATCGATCAGGCCCTGCAGCGCCTTCGGGTCACTGACCGCACCGGTGTCCAGGCGCTGCTGATCGCGAGCCTTGCGTTCGCGCACCGGCACCAGATCGGCCTCGGCCTTCTCCAGGTCGGCCTGAACATCACCGAGCCGGGTCTGAGCGGCCAGGTGATCCTGCTTCAACTTGATCCGGACATCCTTGGCTTCAGCGATGGCAGCATGCTCGGGCAGCGCCCGCTTGCGATGCTCTACTTGGGCCAGCGCGGTGTCCTCTTGCTGCAAGTCGAGCAGCCGGATTTGCGCCGAGGCGGCAGCCTTCATCTGGTCCTCCTGAAGTTGTCGAAGTGACTCTACCGGCTCACCTGCGCGGATCGCCTGCGCGCGCTGACCGGTTTCGAAATGATGAGGCCGTGATGACATCGCACCCGACCCCTGCCGGCTGGTACCCCGACCCCGAGTTCAGCCAGAACCTTCGCTACTGGGACGGTCGCAACTGGACCTCCCAGACCCAGCCGCTGTACACGCAGCCGGCTCCGCAGACCCCGCAGCCGCGGCTGCCACAAAACGCTGCGTCGCTGGCCCGCGCGATCCAGCTGCTGCTGGCACTGACCGCATTTGTCGCGTTGGCCAGTGCCGGGATTGAGCTGTGGGGCTTTCGGCTGATCGCCGACGGTGTCCGCAATCCGCTCAACATCGACCTCGACACCTACAGTCGCTACGACCAGCTGCACATGATCGCAGGCTTGATCAGCGTGGCCTGCGTCGTCATCACTGGTGTGGTCTGGATCATCTGGCAGTACGGCCTGGCATCCCGAGTTCCCCGAGTGGCCCTGCACCATGCCCCAGGCTGGCATATCGCAGCCTGGTTCGTACCCGTAGTCAGCCTGTGGTTGCCGGTGCAGAACCTGGCTGACCTGCGCGGCGCCATCGGCGGCGCACGAGCCCCATCACGGATCCCTGCCGGGTACTTGGCCTGGTGGCTGTGCTGGCTCGGCGGCAGCGCCGCAGCCATGATCAGCGTGCCACTCTCACTACGGGACCCCGGCCTGTCAGCGCTCGCCGACGCGACTGCGGTCGAGGCCGTCGGGAACGTGGCGAACCTCCTTGCCGCAGGCCTGGCGATCATGGTCGTGCAGGACCTGAGCTCTCGAGTCCACGCCGCCCTTCACCCGGATCCCACTGCGCAGGCGAGCGCGCCAGTCGTTGGACGGGGATAGCATTTCGAGCATGACCAGCTCGACCAATGCCGAAGAACAGCTCACACTCCCGAACCGCCAGACCCCGTTCCCGAAGGCCTTCGTCGAGTTCATTCCCACCGGCTGGGCGCCCTACCCGTCCGCGCTGCCCGAGGCACTGCCGGCGTCGGTGCCGGCAGCCGGTCGTCGGGCCCGGATCGCCGCGGCCTTCCCCGGCCAGCGACTGGTCATTCCGGCCGGCGGACTGAAGGCGCGTTCCAACGACACCGACTATCGGTTCCGTCCGCATTCGGCATTCGCCTGGCTCACCGGGCTCGGTTCGGAGCGGGAGCCCGATGCCAACCTCGTGATCGAACCGGACGGTGCCGCCACGCTCTACTTCAAGCCGCGCGCCCCGCGCACCGACCCCGAGTTCTACGCCGACTCCCGCTACGGCGAGATGTGGGTCGGCACTCGGGAGTCGCTGGAGGAGATGGAGGCGCTGACCGGCATCAACTGCGCCCCGATCAGCGACTTCGCCGACACCCTGACCGCCGATCTGGACACGGTTCCGGTCCGACTGGTGCGCGAGGCCGACGAGACACTGACCGTCCGGCTGGACGGGCTGCGAGCCGCCGCCGGAGTCGATCCGCGCTCCGAAGCCGAGGCCGACGCGCAGTTCGAGGTGATCCTCTCCGAAGCCCGGATGATCAAGGACGACTTCGAGTTGGACGAGTTGCGCCAAGCCTGCGCGCACAGCGCCGTCGGCTTCACCGCCGTGGTGGCCGACCTGCCACAGGCCGTCCGTCGCGGCCGGGGCGAACGCTGGGTGGAGGGGGTCTTCGGCCTGCACGCCCGCCATCTGGGCAATGCGGTCGGCTACGACACGATCGCTGCAGCCGGTGATGATGCGAACACTCTGCACTGGATGCGCAACGACGGCGAACTGCGCGAGGGCGAGTTGCTGCTGCTGGACGCCGGGGTTGAGGTCGACTCCCTCTACACCGCCGACATCACCCGGACGCTGCCGGTGAGCGGCACCTTCAACCCGGCCCAGCGCAAGGTGTACCAGGCGGTCCTCGAGGCGCAGGCGGCTGGCTTCGCCGCCGCCAAGCCCGGCAACAAGTTCTCCGATGTGCACGCTGCTGCCGTCGCCGTCGTTGTCCGGTACCTCAATGAGTGGGGTCTGCTCCCGGTCAGCATTGAGGAGTCCCTCGACCCGGTCAACGGAGGCCAGCATCGCCGCTGGATGGTGCACGGCACCTCCCACCACCTCGGCCTGGATGTCCATGACTGCGCCCAAGCCCGCCAGGAGAACTACCGCGACGCAACCTTGGCCCCCGGCATGGTGATCACCGTCGAACCCGGCATCTACTTCAAGGCCACCGACCTGCTGGTGCCCGAAGAGTTCCGGGGGATCGGGGTACGGATCGAGGACGACGTGGTGATCACCGAGTCCGGCTGCGAGATCCTGTCCAGCCACCTGCCTCGCGACCCCGACGCCGTCGAAGCCTGGATCGCCGAGGTCTGGGCCGACTAGGCGCGCACCGCGGCCTCTGCTCGTCCAGCCTGCAAACAGCGGTTGGACGAGCGGCTCAGGTCTGCGCGATCACCCCTAGAGTTCTGGCTGGGCCGCAACGGCAACGCGACCCCGTGAACTCAAAGGCGAAGGAACTCCTGTGTCAGACCCCAAGCAGACGAAGGTCGTACTCGACGAATCCCAGATGCCGACGCATTGGTACAACATCGTCGCCGACCTGCCCACTCCCCCGCCGCCACACCTGCACCCGGGCACCCAGCAGCCGCTGAAGCCGGAGGATCTCGCGCCGCTGTTCCCACCGGCCCTGATCGAGCAGGAAGTGACGACCGAGCGCTGGATCGAGATCCCGACTGAGGTTCACGACATCTATCGCCTGTGGCGCCCCGCGCCGTTCTACCGGGCCCATCGGCTGGAGAAGGCGCTGGGCACCACCGCCCGGATCTACTACAAGTACGAGGGCGCCTCACCGGTCGGCAGCCACAAGACCAACTCCGCGGTCGCCCAGGCCTACTTCAACAAGATCGCCGGACGCACCCGGCTGACCACCGAGACCGGCGCCGGTCAGTGGGGCTCGGCGCTGGCTTTCGCCACCCAGATCTTCGGCCAGAGCTGCGATATCTGGCAGGTCCGTTCCAGCTACGAGGGCAAGCCGTACCGCCACTTCCTGATGGAGACCTTCGGGGCGTCGGTGGTCGCCAGCCCGTCCGAGCTGACCGAAGCCGGCCGGGCACTGCGCGAGCAGTTCCCCGACACCACCGGCAGCCTGGGCATGGCGATCTCGGAGGCCGTCGAGGCCGCCGCAAAGGATCCCAATGCCAGCTACTCGCTGGGCTCGGTGCTCAACCACGTCGCCTTGCACCAGACGGTCATCGGCCAGGAGGCGCTGCTGCAGCTGAAGCTGTTCGGCGAAGGCCCGGCCGACTACCTGTTCGCCTGTGCCGGCGGCGGGTCGAACCTGGCCGGCATCGCCTTCCCCTTCCTGCGGGAGAACCTCGAGGGCCGCGCCCAGACCAAGATCGTGGCCTGTGAGCCGAAGGCGGCGCCGTCGCTGACCGAGGGCGAATACAAGTACGACTTCGGCGACACGGCCCACCTGACCCCGCTGCTGAAGATGTACAGCCTCGGTCCGGACTTCGTCCCGGCGGCCGTCCACGCCGGCGGCCTGCGCTACCACGGCATGTCGCCGCTGGTCAGCCACTGCTACCACGAGGGCCTGATCGATGCGACCGCGATCAGGCAGCTGGACGCATTCGAGGCCGGCGTGATCTTCTCCCGGGCCGAGGGCATCGTCCCGGCGTCGGAGTCGAACCACGCCATCGCCGGTGCGATCCGACAGGCGCGAGCAGCCACCGAGGCCGGGGAATCCCCGGTGATCGTGATCGGGGTTTCTGGTTCGGGCCAGCTGGATCTGCCCGCCTACGCCGAGTTCCTCTCCGGAGGCATGGCCGACAGCTGAGTGGAGCAGATGACAGCCCCGGAGTCGGACATCATCCGGCTCCGGGGCTGTCGTCATTCAGCGTTGCGCAGGTGCCGCCGGGAGAAGACCCACGCACCCAGCGCGAAGAAGCCCAGCGAAAGCAGGCTCAGCATCGACAACTCATAGCCGATATCGGTCGAGCCATAGGTGACCAGGCTGTTCAGGGCATTCACCGCGTGCCGGGGCGGCAGGATGTCCAGCACATTCACATCCTGACCGCCGACACTGAACAAGACGAGACCGCGAACCGGGAACATCGATCCGGACAAGAACATGTTCACCCCGAACGGGAAGTTCGCCAGGAGGAATGCCTGCGTGACCGTCCGGCAGAAGGCACCGACGATCAGCCCCATCCCGATCACCGACAGGCTGGTCAGCAACCACACCAACAAGATCAGTGGGACGGAACCGGCCGGACGAAAGCCCACAGCAGCTGCCGTCCCCAGGCTGGCCGCACCCGCCGCCAGACCGAGCACCGCCTGGACGATGGTGATTCCGGCCAGAAACTCGCGAGCCTTCAGCGGCGTCCGCACGAGCCGGTGCAGGGTTCCCCGCTCGACCTCCTGCGCCACACTCGAGGCCGCAGTGAAGACGATCATTCCGATCGCAAAGATCAGCACTCCGGGAACGTAACTCTCGAACTCGGTGCGGGTCGCCGAGCCACCGAGAGCCACTTCGGTCAGCTCCACCACCGCAACCCTGGCCGTCATCCGGTTGAGCTCCGTGCTGATCGCTTCGTGCACCATGATCGCGGCAATCGGATACTGCGGGTTGCTCAGGTCGCCCCCCAGGGTCACCGGGACTCCCACCTGGGGGTTGGAGGCAGCGAGTGCAGCCTTCGTGGCAATGCCGGCGGGCAGGTCGACGTAGGCCACCGAGCGGCGGCTCTCCACGTCGGCCCGGGCGGCCTCGAGACTGTCGGCCAGCCGGACCTCGAGGATCGGCGCTTCTGTGTCGTAGCGGAGATTCTGCATCGAGGTGATCAGCGCGGACTGCAGAGCCTGGTCCGGCCCTGCGGCCGGGCTGACCACCGTCACCGGGTAGGAGGTCGACCCTCCGGAGGGGAAGAACAACCAGATCAGCGCCACGAAGAACGGGCCCAGGATCACGGCGAGCGATGGCAACAGCGGGTTGCACACCAGCTCACGGGTCGACTTCGCGGCAATCGTGAAGGTTCTCATCCGCGCAGGCTCCGTCCGGTGAGGGTCAAGAACACGTCTTCGAGGTTGGCTGGACGACTGCGCACCGACGTCACGGTGACGCCGAGGCGGTCAACGGCGGCCAGAATCGAGCCGAGCGCCTCTCCGCTGTGGGCCAGTCGGAGCCGGACACCGTCGGGGCGAGCTTCCAGCGGCTCGAGCAGCGAGATCCCGGCGAGCGCCCGGCTCAACTCCTCCGGAGCTCCGAACAGGTCCACCTCATCCCCCAGATCGAAGCGAGTGATGAGCTCGGCCGGGGTGCCCTCGGCGAGGACCGTGCCATGGTCGACGATGATCACCTGGTCGGCGATCCGCTCCACTTCGGCAATGTCGTGCGAGGTGAGCAGGACGCCGTGATCGACTGCCAGCTCGGCGATCAACTCGCGGACCATCGCCCGGCTCTGGGGATCCAGTCCGGCCTCCGGCTCATCGAAGACCAGGATCGGCGGATCGTTGACCAAGGCCAGCGCCACATTCAGCCGTCGTTTCATCCCCCCGGATAGGGCCTCGGCCCGGGCCGAGCTCTTGGCGGCCAGCCCGAGTCGGTCCAATAGCTGGCCGGCTCGGAGTCTCGCCGCGGACCGTGACAGGCCGTGAAGCCGTCCGACCATCATCAGCTGTTCCGCACAGCCGAGCTTCGGCCAGAACTCCAGCGCCTGCGGGCATAGCCCGACGAGCCTGCGCAAGCCGGCCGGGGTGGTGGTCGCACCTTCGAAGCAGACCTGACCTTCGTCCGGGACGGCCGAGCCCGCAATCATGTCGATGGTGGTGGTCTTGCCCGCCCCGTTCGGTCCGAGGAGAGCCAGGACTCGCCCGGATGCGATGCTGAGGTCGAGCGCGGACACCGCGACGAGCTCGCCATAGCGCCGGGTCAGACCGGTGGCCTCGATGACGGTCACGACAGGCCCCTGACCAGGATGTCGATCGCCGCAGCGGTCGTCTCAGCTGCAGTGGTGGGGCCGGGGAGAAGGTATCCGCCCAGGTGCGGCAGCATCGACGCATCGATGATTGCCGAGAGCGCACCATGCAGGACACTGGCGGCGACAACCGGGTCGATCCCGGCCCGCAGCTCGCCGCGCTCGCTCGCCGCAGTGACCATCGCGGTCATCGCCTCCAGCATGGCGGCTGCGATCGGTCGTACCAGCCGAGTGTTGACCGCCGGATCGCCGTCATAGGCTGCTCGAGCGAAATAGCGCATCACGGCGGAGTAGCTGCCAGACCACTCCACACCACCAGCCAGCCAGGCCTCCAGGCCATCCCGTAGCGAAAGCTGCCGCAGTGCGGGGATGTAGCTTCGCAACTGGGCAGCAAGGATCCCTGCGACGAGTTCGATCGCGAAGTCGATCATCGCCTGTTGGCCTGCGAAGTACTGATAGAGCGAGCCGACCGACACCCCGGCTGCGGCTGCCGTCTCCTTCAGCCGGATCCGGGCCGGGCCACGCTCGAAAGCCTCTTCGAGGATCGCGAGGGTGATCGCCTGCTGGCGACCGGGATCCAGCCGGCGAAAGGTCGCCGTAACCAATCCCGCCTGCTCGAACTCTCGAACCGCGTCGGGGGTCAAGAGCCAGTCATCGTTATGAACCACAGGTTCATACTATGTGAATCTCGGATTCACCCTTGGGCGTCCAGCCAATCTCAGGCTGATTCGCACGAGCTGCTGGCAGCGAGCGCGTCCCCCATCCCCAGCGATCACCCGGGACAATCTGCACTCTCGGCGGTGCGGCACGCCGCACGACGATCCGCGCTCGACTCAGCCAGCGCAGATCGGACTCAACCCTGCGGCTTCGACTCCGACTCGCCCTGACCGCTCTCGGGCGCACCGGACGCCTCCGGTGCCGGCGCGCTGGGCTGACTGCCCTCCGGCTGGCCGGAGCCAGGCACCGGCTGTGGGTAGGACTGCTCCGGATAGGACTGCGGGTACCCCACCGGCGGGAACCCCTGCTGGGGGTAGCCCTGTGGCGGATAGGGAGCTTGCGGGTAGGGAACCGGCGGATAGCCCTGCGGGTAACCGGGTTGCGGCGGGTAGCCGTAACCCGGCTGCTGCCCGGCCCAGCCGGCATCGAACTGGGCAGCACGAGCGCCGGGCATGGTAGCCACCAACCCACGAGCCTGCCCAGCCACCTTGTGCTCGGCCAGCACTTCGTACTTGGTGGCGATGGTCTGAGAGACCGAGGTGAAGTCACGCTTTCCGCGGGCCGCCCAGTACGAAATGGACGACATCACCACCCCGACCAGAATGCCGATCAGCAGGGCGTACACGATGATCACGATCGGGTTCGCCGCAGCCTCCGGCACGAACAGCATCATCAACAGGCTGATCATGATCCCGGTGGTGACCCCGTTCTGGACGCCGGCCAGGATCACCGTGCCCCAGTTGCGGCGGCCGAGGACCCGCTCGACGGAGCGCAGTTCCGTGCCGACGATGGCCAGGTGCTGCACGGGGAACTTCTGATCGGCGAGGAAGTCGACAACCCGCTGTGCCTCGTCGTAGGTGTTGAAGACGCCCACCGACTGCGGATACTCCAGCTTGAACAGGCTGCTCGGCTTCGGAGACATTGCCTGGGTCATGATGCGACCTCCATCCCGGCGGCCCGGCCTCGGGCCAGAATTGCGGCGGCGAGCTTCACGCCCGCCTCGTCCACCATCTCATCATCCACCACGATCGCCCCGACCGAGCCTTGGCCCTGACCGATCGCCTGGGCATAAGCACCCATGATCCGCTGCGCCCGCTCGAAATCGGACGCCTTGGGCGAGAACACCTCATTGCCGACCTCGACCTGCGCCGGATGCAGGACCCACTTACCGTCGTAGCCGAGTGCTGCCGACAGCTGCGCAGAGCGGCGGAAGCCCTCGACGTCGCGGATCGCCACATAGGGCCCATCGATCGCCTGCAGCCCGTGCGCTCGGGCCGCAACCAGGATCGACATCAGGACGTGATGGAAGGCATCGGCCGGGTAGCCGTCCGGCTGTGCGCCGACATTCAGCCCACCCATGCCGAGGCTGGCCATGAAGTCGCCAGGCCCGAACACCAAGGAGGCAAGGCGAGGGCTGGCCGCGGCGATCTCTGCGACGTGCAGCAGGCCCACTGCGTCCTCGATCTGGACCTCCACGCCGATCCGGCCGACCTCAAGGTCGGCATTGTGCTCGACCTGGGTGAGCAGCAGGTCCAGCGCCTTCACCTGTGCCGCAGAGGTGGTCTTGGGCAGGACCAGCGCATCGATCATGGCGCCGGCTCCGGTCACCACCTCGATCACGTCACCGTAGGTCCACGGGCTCTCCCAGCCGTTCACCCGGACGGTGACCAGCCCGGCATCGAAGCCGGACGGAGCCAGCAACGCGTCGATGATCCGGCGTCGCGACTCGACCTTCACCGCGGGCGCCACCGCGTCCTCCAGGTCCAGGAAGAGCCCATCGACGGCCAACGTCCTGGCCTTCTCGATGAACCGGTCAGAGGAACCGGGGACGGCCAGAATCGTGCGGCGAGGCAGGTCTCGAGAGTTCGTCACCGCGCCAGCCTATGCCAGCCGGGACACCGTCTTCCTCGGTGCCGGCTGAGCGTTCGCTGTGAGCGTCAGCTGACCGGAGTGAGCCCCAGCTTGCGGCCGGCCAGACTCGGACGGCGGGCAGCGATCCGCTGGGCCAACCCCGCCAAAGCCTGGGCAGCCGGACGAGTGGGATCGGTAGCCACCAGCGGCAGCCCCTCGTCCCCGCCCGCCGACACAGCCGGGTCCATCGGAACCTCGGCCAGCAGCGGAACGTCGTAGCCGAGTCGCTTGGTCAGGGTCGCCGCCACGTCGGCGCCACCACCGGTGCCGAAGACGGCCACCCGCTGGGTCTCACCGTGGGAGCAGGTCACCTCGAGGTAGGCCATGTTCTCGACGACGCCGAGCACCTTCTGGTCCAACATCGACGCCATCGTCCCGGCCCGCTCGGCCACCTCGGCTGCGGCCTGCTGCGGAGTGGTCACCACCAGCACTTCGGCATTGGGCAGCTTCTGGCCCAGCGACAGCGCGACGTCGCCGGTGCCCGGCGGCAGGTCGACGATCAGGTAGTCCAGATCGCCCCAGTAGACGTCGGCCAGGAACTGCTGCAGCGCGCGATCGAGAATCGGGCCGCGCCAGGCGATCACCTGGTCGCGAGACTCCTTCATCATGCCGATGCTGATCACCTTCAGCCCCATCGTCGGGACCGGCAGGATCATGCCGTCCACCGAGGTCGGCCAGGACTCCATCAGGCCCAGCATCTGCGGAATCGAGTGGCCGTATATGTCGGCGTCCAGGACGCCCACCGAGCGGCCCTCGTTGGCCAGAGCCATCGCCAGGTTCACCGTCACCGAACTCTTGCCGACGCCGCCCTTGCCGGAGGCGACCAGGATCACCTGGGTGGTCGAGTCGGCCTTGCTGAACGGGATATCGCGCTCGTCGGCACCGCCGCGCAGCTTGCGCTTGAGCTCGGCTCGCTGTTCGTCATTCATCGCCGACATGGTCAGGTTGATCGCGCTGATGCCCGGCACCGAGGTGACTTTCTCGCGGACGTCGGACTCAATCGTGTTGGCCATCGGACACCCGGTGATGGTCAGCAGGATGGTCAGCGAGGCAACGCCGGCTTCGTCCACGCTGAGTGAATCGACCATGTCGAGCTCGGTGATCGGGCGATGGATCTCCGGGTCGATGACGGTGGCCAAGGCAGCGTTGACGGCGGCGACGAGTTCGGTGGACATGGCGACTACTTTACGACGACCGGCTCGGACCTCCCGCATACCCCTGGCGGTTTGAGCAAGCGTGCAGCTGTGCTACTTCGCCGCCTTCTCCTGCTCGGGATCCTCGTTCAGCTCGGACAGCAGATCACGCAGCTCCGAGCGGATGAAGTCGCGAGTGGCGACGTCGTTCATCCGCATCCGCAGGGACGCGATCTCGCGAGCCAAGAAGTCCATGTCGGCGCGGGACTGGGCAGCCACCTGACGGTCGTGCTCGAGGCTGACCCGGTCACGGGCTTCCTGCCGGTTCTGGGCCAACAGAATCAGCGGAGCGGCGTAGGAGGCCTGCAGCGACAGGGCCAGGGTCAAGAACATGAACGGGAACGGGTCGGGCGGATGCGGGGCGTTGATGTTCCAGATCAGCCAGATGATGATCACGATCGTCATCCAGATGATGAACTGCGCCGTGCCCATCCAGCGCGCGAAGGTCTCCGCGAAGCTACCGAAAGTGTCCTGGTCCATCCGCAGCCGGGGCAGCCAGGCCGAGCGCCGGCCGGGAGTATCCAGACGATCCTGCTTAGCCATTGCTCACCTCCAGATCCAGTCGGTCCAGCTGCACCCCGCGCCAGTCATTGGGCAGGATGTGGTCCAGCACGTCGTCAACGGTGATCGCGCCGATCAGCCGGCGATCGGCGTCCACCACGGGTGCACAGACCAAGTCATAGGTCGCGAAGTAACGACTCACCTGAGCCACATTGCTTTGCGGGGTGAGCGGGCTGATGTCCGGGTCGATCAGACTGGCCACCAGGATCGACGGCGGTTCGCGCAGCAACCGCTGGATGTGCACCGCGCCGACATATCGTCCGGTCGGAGTATCCAGCGGCGAGCGGCAGACGAAGGCCAGAGCGGCCATCGCGGGAGTGATCTCCTCGCGGCGAACCGAGGCCAGCGCGTCGGCGACCGTGGCGTCGATGCCGAGCACCACCGGCTCGGGGTTCATCAGACCACCGGCAGTGCCGGCGTCATAGGACAGCAGCGTCCGGACGTCCTTGGCGTCCTCGGGCTCCATTCGCTGCAGGATGGTCTCGGCCAGCGTCGGCTCCAACTCGGCGATCAGGTCGGCCGCGTCGTCGGGATCCATCTCTTCGAGCACGTCGGCAGCCCGCTCGGTGTCCATAGTTGCGATCACATCGACCTGCTCGTCCTCGGGCAGCTCCTCCAGAGCCTCGGCCAGCCGGTCATCGTCCATCGCCTCAACCACGGCGGCGCGCAGCCCGGGATCCATGTCATGCAGCTCGCGCGCCACATCGGCCGGCTTCAGCTCCGATAGGCGCATCACCTGCTGCTCAGCGTCACGGGGGGCCGGACGATCCAGGAAGTCGGGCACCTCGGACCACTCGACGATGGTCACGTGGCTGCGCTGGAAAGGACGCCGGTCGGCTTGCCGCAGCGCAACCTCGGCCAACTCCCAGTCCCGGCCACGGACGTGCCGAATGCCGACGTCGAAGATCGTCTCCGGTACAGCGACGCCCTCGCGCTTGACGGTGCGGTCGAAGAGCTGATCTGCGACCAGCATCTCCCGATCGCGCACCTCGAAGCGGCGAGTGTTGACCAGTCCGGAAATGATCACCTGATTAGGGTCGACGGAGCGAACGCGGTCCATCGGGAAGAAAATGCGACGCAGGGCGAAGAGCTCGACAACCAGCCCCTTCACCTTGGGTGGTCTATTGCCCGAACGGTTCTGGATGACGACGTCTCGAACCTTGCCCACCTGCTCGCCGTTCGGGTCGAGCATGGGCAGCCCCTTGATCCTCGAAACGAAGATCGATGAAGTCGCAGTCACGACCAGAGGCTAGCTCACTGAGCGCCGATCTGCCGCCAGCCTGCGCTCAGGTCGCTTCCGGGTCGAAAGCCACAGTGGAGGGTGGTTCTTCCGTCACCGGCACCGCGTCGACCGCAGCCACGACCGGTGGTGCCGCCACGGCCAGCCCAGAGGCCAGTGGAGCCAGCTCGGCCTTGAGCGGCTGGAGTTCGGCCTGCACCGGATCGATCAAGTGTTTGGTGACCATGGCCCGCGGGTTACGCAGATCCAGATCGGCGAACTCGGGGCCCAGTTCGGCTTGCAGCCGTCCGGTGGCATCGTTGGCGATCGTGCGCAGGTAGCGGACGATCCGACCGGCCTTGCGGGCCACGTCCGGCAGCCGCTCGGGGCCGAAGATGATCACTGCGAGCACCAGCAGGACCAGAACTTCGCTCCAGTCCAGGTTGAACATCTCCCGCGCCCCGCGTCCTACAGCCCGGCTGCGTCCAGCACGGCGACGAAGGTGTCTGCCTGCTCGCGGCTGGCTGGCAGCAGCGGCTTGCGGACACCACCAGGGACGAACCCCCGCGCAGCCAGTCCGGCCTTCACCAGCAGACAGCCCTGGGTCGCGAAGACTCCTTGGTAGACCGGGAGCAGGCCCTGGTGCACCTCGAGTGCACGCTGGACGTCGCCGGCCAGATAGGCCTCGACCAATGCCCTGGTGCCACGTCCGGTGAAATGAGTGGAGGTGCCGACGACGCCGACACCTCCCACCGAAAGCAGCGGGAGGGTCATCGCGTCATCGCCGGCGTAGTAGGCCAGGCCCGTCGCAGCGATCACCTGGGACGAGGCGACCGGATTACCCTTGGCGTCCTTGACCGCGACGATCCGCGGATGGGCGGCGATCTGGATCAGGGTCGGCGTCTCCACCGGAATCCCGGTGCGATGCGGAATGTCGTAGATGATGATCGGCGTACCGGTCGCCTCGGCGACGGTGAGGAAGTGGTCGGCCACCGCATCCTGCGGCGGACGGCTGTAATACGGCGTCACCACCAGCAGCCCGTCCGCACCGGCCTGCTCGGCCTGGTTGGCGAGCTCGATGGTATGAGCGGTGTCGAAGGTGCCGACACCGGCGATCACCTGGGCCCGGTCCCCCACCTCGGCCACCACGGCCTTCAGCAAAGCAAGCTTCTCGGCGTCGCTGGTGGTCGGCGACTCACCGGTGGTGCCGTTGATGACCAGGGCATCGTTTCCCTGGTCATCCACCAGGTGGGCGGCCAGCCGGCGCGCCTCGTCCAGGTTCAGCGAGCCGTCGGGAGCGAACGGCGTCACCATGGCCGTGATGATCCGACCGAAGGGCAGCGATGTCATGACAGCCACCCTACGGCGCGTCGATGACGACCAGGGGGTCACCGTCTCGAACCACATCGCCGGGTGCCACGATGACCTCGCTGACCTTCCCGGAAACCTCGGCGAGCACCGGAATCTCCATCTTCATCGACTCCAGCACCACCACTGCCTGGCTGGCATCGACCTGCTGCCCGGCGACAACCTCCACCGACAGGACGTTGGCCACCAGTTCGGCTACCACGACGTGACTCATGGGACGCAATGGTAAGGCCATCGTTAGGTGTGAGCGGGGTCCCGCCATCGGTATCGAGACTCCCCTAAGCTGAAGTGCGTGAACGCAGCAGCCAAGAACTCGCCACGAGCCGGATCGCTATCGGCCTCGCTGGCCTATGCCGAGGCCTTTGTGGCCGAGTCCGAGCCCAGTCGCGCTGCGCGGCGCCATGCCGACGGGCTCGGCGTGAACAGTGTCAGTGGCGGCGTCGCCGCAACCTTGACCTTGCTGGCGAAGACTCTGGCCGCCAAGGCGGTTGTCGAGATCGGCACCGGCACCGGCGTCTCCGGTCTGGCCCTGTTCGCCGGGATGGTTGCCGATGGCGTGCTGACCAGCATCGATGCGGAGTCGGAGAACCAGGCTGCAGCCCGGGAGGCTTTCAGCGAGGCCGGGGTGCCCAGCCGCCGGATCCGGCTGATCGCCGGCCAGGCCTTGGTAGTACTGCCCAAGCTGAGTGACGGCGCCTACGACGTGGTCTTTGTGAACGGCGATCCGCTGGAGTACGTCGAGTACGTCGCCCAGGCCGAGCGTTTGCTGCGCCCCGGTGGCCTGCTGGTGCTGCACCACGCTCTGTGGGAAGGAAAGGTGGCCGACGAGCAGAACAGCGAAGACGAGCCACTGATCGTCCGCGAGGCGCTCGCCGCCGTCCAGGAAAGCGGTCTGTTCACCGCGGCCCTGGTTCCCCTGGGCGATGGCCTACTGATCGCTGTCCGCGACTGACTCCTGGCTCGACACGTCCATTCCGCGGGTGGCGACGGCGAGGTAGCCGCAGACGATCAGTGAGAAGCCGACTGCCACGACGAAGGCCGCGGCCAAGCCCGCGACTTCGGCGAGTGCGCCGGCACACACCGCCCCCAGCGGCATAAGCCCGAAAGCAAGGGTCCGGCTGGCCCCACCTACCCGACCCAGCAGGGCGTTGGGCACCAGTCGCTGCCGCAGGCTCTGTGCGACCACATTGCCCAGCGCATTCGCGAAGCCGACAAGGCCAAGAGCCACGGCCGCCGCCCACGGATTGGGCCAGAGCACCGGAATCAGCAACAGCACCACGCTGACGGCGAGCGAGCCGATCAACACCGGCAGTTCGCCGAACACTCGCTGCGCGGCCTGGGTGCACAGCGATCCGGCCACCGCACCGACCGCAAAGCCCAATGTCAGCAGCGGATACTCCGCCTGGGTCAGGCCGAGCGCCGATCCGGGACCGACCGCCCACAGCACGAAGATCGCGAAGTAGCCGGTGAAAGCGAAATTCAGCAGGCTCGAGGCCAGCACCAGCGGACGAATCAGCCGATGCTCGAACAGGAAGCGCAGCCCTTCCTTGACCTCCGTCAGTGCCGGCGCAGCCTCGGACGGCTGCCGATCGGAGCGACCTGCACGAAAGCTCCCCCGCAGCCCGAACCACAGCACAGCTGCTGCGAGCATCGCCAACGCGGCGGACGTTCCGAAGCCGAGCGCCGCCCCGAGCACCAGGAGAAAGCCAGCAATCGGAGCCCCGACGAAGTTGTTCGCCACCTGCTGGACGCCCATGACCCGACCATTGGCCGTCGGCAGCTGTTCGGCGGTCACCAGGTCGGGCAGGATCGAGCTGGCGCCCAGGTCCGCGAAGACCTCGGTGGCGCCGTAGATCAACACCAATGCCACCAGCATCGGGATGCTCAACAGCGACGCAGCCGCGGCCAGTGCCGCCAGCCCCAGCACGGCGGCTCGGATCACCAGCGCGAGCGTCTGGACGCGACGCCGGTCTGCGCGATCGACGATCACGCCGGCGGCGACTCCGAGTATCAGTGAGGGAAGCCAACTCGCCGCCGACAGCAGCGAGATCACCATCGGTGAGGTAGTGAGAGCCAGGGCCGCCAGGGGGACCATCGTCTGCAGGATGCCGTCACCGAGGTTGGCCAGCCCGGTGGAGGCGAGCTGGGCGGCGAAGCCTCCCCCGAGCCCGACCTTCACGGGCACCGCCTCTGCCGAATCGAGCTCGGTTGCCGACATCTGAGGCCTCCATCTCCTACACTGAGTTTGCAGAGTTCTCTCTGCAAAGGTTTCTATGCAAAGGTATCTCTGCACACTATGGAGAGCAAGCCCCCTGCCACGGCCGGCGAATCCGAGAAACGCTTCTCCCCCGCCCCGGCAGCACTCAAGGCGTTCGCACATCCACTACGGATGGCGATGTACGCCGAGCTCGGACGACTTGGCTCTGCCACCGCCAGCCAGCTGGCGCGCACACTCGGCGAGAGCAGCGGGCAGACCAGCTATCACCTGCGCCAGCTCGAGCGCCATGGCTTCGTCGAGGATGACCCGGCACACAGCGGCGGACGAGAACGATGGTGGCGCCCCGTCGGCTTCCAGGTCACCGATCCGGTGATGCTCCACGACCCAGAGACCTCCAGCTCGGCCCGGGCCGTGCTGGAGTCGATGATCGCCGAGCGGGCGGCCTCCTTGTCGGCCTGGTACAGCTCGCTGAGGCCGGATCGGCCCGACCCCCTCGGCCTGATCTCATCGGTCAGCCTCAATCTCACCACCCAGGAGACGGAGGAGCTCACCGCTCGCCTCTCCGAGGTGATCGAGAGCTACTCAGAACGCGCGCGTGGACGCGAGCCGAGCGACTCCGTCCGCCGGATTCGGGTACACCTGGACGTGTTCCCGCTCGACGGCGATCAGGACTGAAGTCAGTTCGCCGTCACTTTCCTGCGGCGACCGTCACATTCTTCGGAACGACGGTGATTCCCCCGTCCACATGGAAGCCTCTGGCCAGATCGTGTTCAGGATTGACGCCGATCTCAGCACCGTCGGCGACGATCACGTTCTTGTCCAGGATCGCGCGGCGCACCACGGCGTTGCGACCGATCCGACTGCCGGAGAAGATCACCGACTCCTCGATATTGGCCCACTTGTCGACCATGACATTGGGCGAAAGCACCGAGCGGTCCACGTCACCGCCGGAAATGATGCAGCCGGCACCGACGATGGAATCCTCAGCCGTCCCGCGAAGGGTGAACTTGGCCCCGGGCAGCTGCGCCTGGGACGTCCAGATCGGCCAGCGCCGGTTGTACAGGTTGAACTCCGGGTCGACCGAAACCAGGTCCATGTGTGCCGCGTGGTACGCACCGATCGAACCGACGTCACGCCAGTAGTTGCGGTCCTTGTCGGTCGAGCCGGGGACGTTGTTCTCGGTGAAGTCATAGACCTGTGCTCGCCCTTGGGAGACAAAACCCGGAACAATGTCGCCGCCCATGTCATGGCGAGAGGTGGTCGAGTTCGCGTCGTCGTTCAGCGCCTCGACGAAGGCCTTGCGGGTGAACACGTAGTTACCCATCGAGGCGAAGGACTCCTCGGGGCTGTCGGCCAGCGCCGGAGGATCGGCGGGCTTCTCCAAGAAGGCGTTGATCTTCCTATCGGCAGCGGCGTCGATGATTCCGAAGGCGGACGCCTCCGAGCGCGGCACCCGAATGCCGGCGATGGTCGCATCCATCCCCGACTCGATGTGCGCCTTGACCATGTCCTCGACGTTCATCCGGTAGATGTTGTCGGCGCCGAAGACCACCACATAGTCCGGATCCTCGTCGTTGATCAGGTTCATCGACTGGAAGATCGCGTCAGCGCTGCCCTGGTACCACTGCTTGCCGGTGCGCTGCTGTGCGGGCACCGAGGTCACATAGCTGCCGAGCAGCACCGACATCCGCCAGGTCAGCGAAATGTGCCGGTCCAGTGAATGGGACTTGTACTGGGTGAGCACGCAGATCTTGGTCAGATCCGAGTTCACCAGGTTTGACAGCACGAAGTCGATCAGCCGGTAGGTCCCGCCGAAGGGCACCGCCGGTTTGGCCCGGTCTGCGGTCAACGGCATCAGCCGCTTCCCTTCGCCACCAGCGAGGACGATGGACAAGACGTTCGGGCCACTGCTCATGCCCTGAACTTAGGACAGGGCGCGGCGATCGGCCAGCGAATCGCACGAAATCGTCCGCACTTCTTTGTGGCTAGCTTCGACGCCGGTCGACTGCAATGATCGCGAGCCACACAGGGCTGGGTTGTGCGACGATCGGTGCATGCCACTTCGCGTCTCGATTCTCACTCGTGAGTACCCGCCGCACATCTACGGCGGCGCCGGCGTCCACGTCGGCCAGCTGGTCCCGCAGTTGCGCAAGTTCACCGAGAGTGTCGAGGTGCAATGCATGGGCGAGCCACGCGATGGGGCGACCGCGCATGCCGAAGACTTCCCTCCGGGCGCCAACCCGGCGCTGCGAGTGTTGGGCGCCGATGTGGCCATGGCCAATGCGATCGGCGAGGTGGACGTGATTCACTCGCACACCTGGTACGCCAACTTCGCCGGCCTGATCGGCGCGAAGTTCCGCGACGTCCCCCACGTGGTCACCTCGCATTCGCTGGAGCCCCACCGCCCGTGGAAGGCCGAGCAACTCGGCGGCGGCTACCGGGTCTCATCCTGGGCGGAGCGCACCGCCTTCGCCGACGCTGCCGCGGTGATCTCGGTGAGTTCGGGGATGCGGCGTGATGTCCTGACGTCCTACCCGGAACTCGATCCCGATCGGGTGTACGTCGTTCGCAACGGCATCGATCCCGATGAGTTCCGTCCCGATCCGGCCACGGATGTGGTGGACGCGCTCGGCGTCGACCGTGATCGTCCGCTGGTCGTCTTCGTCGGACGGATCACTCGCCAGAAAGGACTGGTACACCTGGTCCGAGCCGCGCAGGAGTTCGATCCGGACACCCAACTGCTCCTGCTGGCCGGCGCACCGGACACCCCGGAGATCGCCGCCGAGTTCGATCGGGCCTTCGCCGACCTCAGCCGGTCCCGGCCCGGACGTGTGAAGTGGGTGCAGGAGATGCTGCCGCGAGCCTCGGTCCGCCAGGTCCTCACTCACGCCACCGTGTTCGCCTGCCCATCGATCTACGAGCCGCTGGGCATCGTGAACCTGGAGGCCATGGCCTGCCAGACAGCAGTGGTCGCCTCGGCCGTCGGCGGCATCCCCGAGGTCGTGGTGGACGGCGAAACCGGCTCTCTGGTGAGCTACGACCCCCAACAGGCCGGCGACCCCGCATTCGTCGCCGACTTCGAGGCCCGCTTCGCCGAGCAGATCAATCGGCTCACCCGCGATCCCGAACTCGCCGAGGCCTACGGCAAGGCCGGCCGGGAGCGCTGCATCGAAGAGTTCTCCTGGGAGAAGATCGCCCGCCAGACGGTGGACGTCTACGAGAAGGCGATCGCCTTCCACGCGTCCCACTGAGCCCAAAAAACGAGGGTCCCGGCAACCCGCCGGGACCCTCGTCGCAGTCTTGCTGGGATCAGGCCACAACGCCTTCCAGGGCAGCCTTCAGTTCGGCTGCTTCGGTGGCGTTCATTTCGATGACCAGACGTCCGCCGCCTTCGGCAGGGATGCGCATGGCGATCACTCGACCCTCCTTGGCCACCTCGATCGGCCCGTCCCCGGTCCGCGGTTTCATCGCTGCCATCGCATACCTCAATTTCTGGCTGATTCGGATCCAACTCAGGCCATTATTCCACCCGGCACCCTCTCGACGGAAAAGCGGGGGGACGAGCTGGACGTCTCACTCAGATATCGCCGGATGTGGAATCCTGCCCGGGCTCGTCGGACTCGGCCTGACTCGGCGGCTGCAGGTCGGCCGGTGCCGGAATGTCGAAGCCGGGCAACTCGTACCAATGCTCGACCTTGCGGAACGAGTACTTGCTGACCACGTCATCCAGGGCAGCCCCGTAGTCGGCCACCGACGTCGAACCGGGGTCGACCTGCGCGATCTCCACCTCCGGCTCATCTGCAGGATGCTCAGCTTCGACAGCCGGAGGCTCCGGCTCGATGCCGGCCTCGGATTTCGGACTGTCCGCCGGTTCCGGCTCGGTTGCCGCAGGCGCAGGCACCACCTCCGCGTCTTCCACAGCGACGGACCGTCCGAGCGCGACATCGCCGCCGATGGCAACCTCGACAGACTCCGGCTCGGCAGCAGCCTCCCCGACGCCATCACCCTCCAGCGAATCCTCACCGGCCCGAAGCGTCCCGACATGCTCCGGCTCAGCTCCGGCGGGCTCGGTCCACATCGCCGGCTCATCGTCGGCCAGCGGCTCCGGCTCACCCACCGGGCTCACCTCAGGCCTCCTGTCGGACGCGACGCGAGAGTCCTCCGCCTCGGCAACCGAGGTCGGCGATTCGGGCCACTCGTCCACGGACTCGGCTACAGCCAGCACCATGTCGGCGGCCTGCGGCGGCTCGACCTCGAGGCTCGGCTCATCGCGATGCGCGTCAGTCCGTATCCCGGACGGCACCTGCCACGGCTGTTCGACCGAGGGCTCGGCGACAGGCACCGACACCTGCTCGTCCGAGCCGTGATCGAGCTGCCGCGAGACCCGGTCCAAAAGCTCGTCGACCTGCTGCATCGAGTAGCCCCGCGGCACGACAGCGAAGCGCAGCGCACGCAGATCCGAACCGGTGAGCTCCCCGCTGGGCACATGAGGCTGCGGAGTATCGGTCACCGTCGCGGGAAATTCACCGAGTCGGCCGCTGGCGGCCACCGCCGCCAAACCGAGGATCGCGACCGCGACCATCCAGACCAGCCATTCCATGGGCAAACTCTAGCTGGGCTCAGCTCATCGCCGCCGCGTCCGCACCGGAGGGCTCCGGACCGGCGGCGGTCACCAACGCCACCGCCTCTGCCGGATCGTCGGTGACCCGGAGCAGGCCGAGGTCGGCCTGGCCCAGATAGCCGTCGGCAAGCACCCGCACCCGCAGCCACTCCTGCAGCGGCGCCCAGAACTGTGAGCCGAACAAGACGATGGGGAAGGAACGCACCTTGTGCGTCTGCACCAGGGTGAGCGCCTCAAAGACCTCATCCAGGGTCCCGAAGCCGCCAGGCATCACCACGAAGCCTTGGGAGTACTTCAAGAACATCACCTTGCGGGCGAAGAAGTAGCGGAAGTTCACCCCGAGCGAGACATAGGAGTTCATCGCCTGTTCGAAGGGAAGCTCGATGCCTAATCCGACCGAGACTCCCCCGGCCTCCAGCGCCCCACGGTTGGCCGCCTCCATGATCCCGGGGCCACCTCCGGTGATCGTGGCGAACCCGGCCTCGGCCAGACCACGTCCGATCTGCATCGCCGCGTTGTACGTCGGACTATCCACCGGCGTCCGTGCGGAGCCGAAGAGCCCGATCGCCGGACCGAGTTCGGCCAAAGCACCGAAACCCTCGACGAACTCCGACTGGATCCTCAGTACCCGCCACGGATCGGCACTCCGCCAGTCAGCGTCTCCGCCGCTGAGCAGGTGCTCATCCAAAGTGGTGGACGGCACCTGATCATGGCTGCGCACCACTCCGCCCTGCACATGCTTGTTCACATCGCCAATCTAGTCAGCCCGATGCTGAAGCAGCGGTCTCCGCGCGCAGCAGTCAACGACCCCCACCCCGACCGAGCGCGGCCAGCACCGCACTGACATCCTCACCGGTGTTCCAGACGGCGAAGGCGATCCGGATCCGACCGGCGCGACCGGAGGCCCGAATGCCGGCGGCGGTCAGGGCGGCCAGCTGACAGCCGTCCGGATCCGGCCAGCTGACGATCGCCTGGTGACGCGGCTCGATGCCGAGTCCTCGGCAGAGCTCATCGGCCAAACCCACACAGTGCCGCCAGACCTCGGCGAGATCCGCGAGGGAGAACAGCTCGACGGCAGCCTCGGCTCCGGCGAACGCCTGCCAGGCGGGCGACGTGTCAAAGCGACGAGCGGTCCGCGCCGGGGCGAACTCGGTGCCGTAGCAACTCCCCCACGGATCCTCGCCCGCATACCAACCGGCACTGACCGGGACCAGCCGGTCCGCCACCTCCGGCCGGAGGGTCATGAAGGCCACTCCGCGGGGCGCGCAGAGCCACTTGTAGGCGTGGCAGACGGTGATGTCGAATCGGCCGGCAGCAACCGGCAGCAGTCCGGCGGCCTGGGTCAGGTCAGCCACAGTGAGGGCGCCGACCCGCTCAGCAGCGGCCAGGATCGCGTCGGAATCGGCGAGTTCGCCGGTGGCGGACTGAATGACAGAGAACGAGACCACCGCAGTCTGCGGTCCGACTGCCTGCGCCAGCTCCGCCAGTGGCGCACTGCGCACACGGAGCCGGCCGCCGGCCAAGAAGGGAAAGACGATCGAAGTGAACTCCTCCTCGGCAACCAGCACCTCAGCACCGTCGGGCAGCGCTGCTGCCACGTTCGCCACCAGGCCCGAGGTCGTCGAGCCGATGGCCACCCACTCCGACGACACCCCGACCAGACCGGCATAGAGGCTCCGAGTGTGCGAGACCACCCGGTCGTAGTCGGCCGGCCCACGCCGACCATCCGCCCAGGCCTGCTGGTCGGCAGCCAGCGCGGCCAGGGTCACGTCGGCGGCAACACCGCCAGAGGCCGCTGCCAGGTAGCCCGGGGCCGGGTGGAAGTGAGCGGCCAGTTCGGTCACGGTGAGTCGGCCGGTGACGAGGGAGGTCATACCGTCATCGTCCCGTTCACCGTCAGATCACACCAGAGCATGATTCTTGTCGCGTCGATAACATTCACCTATGTCTAGTGATCCACGGCTCGATCTGCACACCATCCGGATCCTCCGTGCCATCACCGAGGCCGGCTCGATCACCGCGGCGGCGGCCAGCCTCGGCTACAGCCAGCCCGCGCTCAGCCAACACCTACAGCGCGCTGAGCACCGGCTGGGGTTGCCGCTCCTCCTCCGAGCCGGACGAACCGTCCGACTCACCGACGCCGGGCGGGCCGTGGTCCGGCACGCCGGACCGATCCTGGCCGCGCTGCAGGCGGCCGAAGACGAGCTGGGCCAGCTCGCCGACAGATCCACCGGAACGGTTCGGCTAGCCGGCTTCCCGAGCGCATCCTCGACTGTCGTCCCGCTGCTCATCGCTCGGATCACCCGTAGCCATCCAGGACTGCGGCTGGTCTACACCGAGGCAGAGCCGCCGGAGGCCCTGGCCATGCTCGACGACGCCGCGATCGACCTGGCACTCACTTTCGCCTACCCCGGCGATCCGGCCGACCCGCACGCCGCGTACTCCGGCATCGAGGTGGTGCCACTGTTCGACGATCCGTCGGTGGTGATCCTGCCGTGGCAGCATCGGCTCAGCGGGGACGACTCGGTGCCGCTGGCCGCCTTGTCCGAGGAGAGCTGGATCGGTGGCTGCCCACTATGCCGCGGCCACCTCCTGGCCGCGTGCGGCGCACTCGGCTTCAGCCCACGGATCGCGCACGCCACCGACAACTCGGTGGCCGTCCTCGGCCTGGTGGCGGCCGGGGTTGGGGTCGCCCTGCAGCCCGAACTGGCCCTCGAACCACTGGAGCTACCGAGCGGCACTTCCGCCCATCGACTCAGCCAAGCCAGCGATCGCCAGGTCCGGGCCGTCCACCTCGCCGGGGCCCAAGCAGTCCCCGCCGTGTCTACGACACTGCGGGCGCTGCGAGAGATCACCGCCGCGCGACGGCAGGCCTAACCGAGCCAGCGCAGCAGCGCGTCGTAGCAGCTGTGCAGCTCCGACACCGCACAGAACTCGTCGTCGGCGTGGGCCTTACCCGGGTCACCGGGCCCGAAGTTCACCGCAGGAACCCCGAGCGCAGAGAACCGTGCCACATCCGTCCAGCCGACCTTGCCCGTCGGCGTCCCGCCGACGGCCGTAACGAAGTCCGCAGCCAGCGGCAGGTCCAAGCCAGGACGAGCGCCCGCAGCCGCATCCACGAACTCCAGCTCATAGCCGGCGAACACCTCACGACAGTGAGCCTGCGCCGCAGCCACGTCCCGATCCGGCGCAAAGCGGTAGTTCACCGTGATCAGGCAGGAGTCCGGGACCACATTTCCGGCGATCCCACCGTGAATGCCGACCGCATTCAGCCCCTCGCGGTAGGTCAGCCCATCCACCTCGACCACCCGGGCCGAGTAACCGGCCAGCCGGGCCAGAGGTTCAGCGGCC